>SAMEA104315434__coassemble_672_pt1 | contig 16891 bp, 12 predicted proteins | sample SAMEA104315434__metabat2_low_PE_003 | metagenome-assembled genome bin SAMEA104315434 (sample SAMEA104315434) | gut metagenome | biome: Monkey gut; feature: monkey-associated habitat; material: faeces | place: China | collected 2013 | reverse complement strand
TCTTGTCAATGACAATGTATTTAAAGCTGTGGGGTATGAGAATGTGAGTGGATTTGCCTTTGGTATGGGGATTGAGCGGCTTTGTATGCTAAGTCTTGGGATTAGCGATATGCGTAGCTTGTATGAGAATGATTTAGCCCTTTTAGAGCAGTTTTAGGAGTATCTTAGATGATTATTTCTACCTATCTTTTATCCCGATTTGTAAATCTAGAGGGCTATGACATAGACAAAATCACTAAGGTTCTAAATGATATTGGAATCGAAGTTGAAAAAGTGTGGAAACTTCAGGTTTCTAAGCGCGTGGTTGTCGGCAAAGTCGTATCAAAATCCCCCCACCCAAATGCAGATAAACTTAGCGTTTGTCAAGTGGATATTGGCACTCAGACTTTGCAAATCGTGTGTGGCGCAAAAAATGTAGCGCAAAATCAATTTGTAGCCCTCGCTTTGGAGGGGGCGAAGCTACCACCAAAAGAGGATGCAAAGGACGAAAAAAGAGCGTTTTTTGAAATCAAGCAAAGTGTTTTGCGAGGGGTAACAAGCTATGGAATGATTTGCTCATCTAGTGAGATAGGCTGTGCTAAGACAAATGATGGCATTATGGTGCTGGATTCTAGTGTGGGTGAGCTAGAGCTTGGCAGGGAGCTAAGCGATTATCCCTTTTTCAATCAATATTTTTTAGAAGTTTCTCTCACGCCAAATCGTGGGGATTGTCTATGTGTGCTAGGTATCGCTCGCGAGCTAGCAGGGGTGTTTGACACATATATATCATTGCCAAGAGAGCGAGAAAGCGCGGTGGCACTAGGTGTAGGCAGGGTGCTAAATATCATAGCAAAGTGCAATATCGACTCGCTTTTGCTATATAAAGTCGCAAAAATAGAAAAAGTCTATCCCTCTATCATTGAGGAGATTATCCTCTCATACAATGGCTTGCTATCTAAAAGTGTTTTAGAAAATCACAAAAATTTCACTATCTTTATGACGGGCGTGCTACTTGATATTTACGCGCTTCCTAGCAATAGCGCTTTGCCTGCTACGCTAAAGGTGCAAAAAGATGAAAAAGGCTTTGAGTGTGTCTATGACAAGGAGGATAACAAACTTTGTGTCATAGGGGTAAAAACCTCTTTTAAGGGCTCGGATTTTAGTTCGGATTTTTCTCTCATAGAAGAGGGGGCAAAAGCATCAAACACCGATTCTAGCCAACGCGATTCTAAAAGCGCGAAATCAAAGCAAGCTAATGCAGAAGCCACTACAAATAGCGAAGCAATAAATGGCGATAGAAGCGATTTTGCACAGCAAAAAAAATACGAGCTAGAATCTTTTGTAGGGCGAGATGATGATGAGCGAGATAGTGAGCAAGAAGCACAAGACTTTGAGGACAAAGAGGAGGATACTTCGCTACTTGTGGTTATCCAAGCGAGTTTTCTCTCTCCTCATATCATAGCCCAAAGCCTTTTTTCGCACAAAATCCCCCAAGACAAAGCCACTACTTATCGCTCTATTCGTGGGGCAAACCCACAGCTTTTTGTAGGTATGAATTTCTTTTGTGAGATTTTGCACTCTTGCAGTGATTGTTTGCTTTACTCGGGCTATCAAGAGCTTGAAATGCAAGAAGCAAAGGATAGGATTGTCATCACAGCTTCTTTTGAAGCTATCAGCCAAGCCGTAGGCAAGTCTGTCTCAAAGGAGCAAATCGCACAGATTCTAAAACAGCTAGATTTTCGCATAGAGGCAAATGGCGAAGCAGATATTTTTCGTATCATTCCACCAGCATATCGCCACGATATTCACTCCCAGCAAGACATTACAGAGGAGTTTTTGCGGGTGTATGGCATAGCAAATATCCCTCTTGTGCCATATCTAGGCATACAGCCACATACCCACACACCCACGCTTAAGTCCTATCTAAACAAGCGAGATTTGGCTACTCGCGCTTTGGCAAGTGGATTTTATGAGTGCATACATTTTTTGTTTCAGCAAAAAAGCACACTGCAAGAGTGGGGATATGATACGCTAGAGTCCTCCCTAGAGCTTAGCAATCCTATCACAACCGAGCTAGACACGCTTAGAAGTAGCCTCCTCCCCGCACTTTTTGAGACAATCAAGCGCAACCAAAATCTAGGCTATAAAAATGCTAGATTGTTTGAAATCGGTGCAGTATATGACGCAAAAAGGGAGCAAAAAGAGCATTTCGCGCTTGTGGTTAGCGGACTAGAAAGACAAGAATCCTACCCCTACCCAAAAGGAAAAAAATGGGATTTTTATAGCTTTTGTGAAGTGCTATCTAGTATCATCGGTGAGTTTAGGCTATCAAAGCCAAGCACTCCACCAAGCCAAGCCCACCCATATATCTGCGCAGAAATCTTTGCCCCAAGTCAAAAATCTATCGTGCAAAAATCTATCGTGGTAGATTCTAGTCAAGAATCCCAAGAACCCCAATCAGTGAATAATCAAGCAGAAAATGAGGAGCAATCTAGCCAGACGCTATGGCGCAAAGTCGGCATAGTAGCCAAGCTAAATCCCGCCCTACAAGCAAAGCTAGAAGTAGATGAGAGCTTTTTTGCTGAAATCTATGAGATTCCAAGCCTTGCAGTGAGTAAAGCCCTGCCTACTTCGCGCTTGCACGCAAATGAGCGTGATATAACGGTGCTAATAGACAAAGACATTCCTTTCATAGATATACAAAATGCGATTTTGCAAGCGGGCATAGAAAATCTATGCAAAGCATATCCGCTTGATATTTATGAGAAAGATGGCTTTGCGCTTACTATTAGACTTGTGTTTGTGCCACAGCATTCTAGCCTTAGCGAGGAGGAGCTATCTAGTCGTATCCAAGCCGTGCTAGCACTCCTAGAATCCACCTTTGGTGCAAAACTAAAAGTATGATACGCATTTCTCCCAAAGCGAAGTCGCATTTTTGCTTAGAGCTAGACTCTATCGCCCCTGATAAATCTATCTCGCATAGAAGTGCTATGTTTGCCCTGCTTTGTGATAAACCAAGTATCGTGCGTAACTATTTGCAAGCTGGGGATACTATTAGCACATTAAATATTGCTAAGTCTTTGGGGTTAAGCGTAGAATCTAGACTAGATTCTAGTGGCTTAAGTATGATTAGGCTTACCCCACCAAAGAAATTTATCGAGCCAAATTGCGTGCTTGATTGTGGTAATGCGGGGACAGCTATGCGGCTATATATCGGGCTTTTGGCAGGGCTAGCAGGAAGTGAGAAAATGCCAAAAGAATCTAAGAGGGATTCTAGCGATTCTAGTGAAAATGGTGGGTTTTATTGCGTGCTAAGTGGGGATAGATACCTTTGTGCTCGCCCGATGAATCGCGTGATATTGCCTCTTAGGAGTATCGGTGCTAGTATCTTTAGTCGCTCTGGTGGGCTAGCACCGCTTAGTATCATTGCTAAGAAGCTGGAGGGCTTTAGCTACACCAGCCAAATAGCAAGTGCGCAAGTGAAATCTGCTATGATTCTCTCCGCCCTGCACGCAAAATCCCCAAGCGTATATATCGAGCCAACCCTCACTCGCGCACATACCGAGACAATGCTAGCAGGTATGAATGCACCTATAAAGGTAGAAAGTCTAGCCAAAGTAGATTCTTGCGATTTTGATAGTGCGGATTCTCGCCCTCAAGGTTTAAGCGGACGCAAAATCTATATTTCCCCTCTATCTCACGCTTTAGAGCCACTAGATTTTGTCGTGCCTGCTGACCCATCAAGTGCGTTTTATTTCGCACTTGCAGCAGCTATAACGCCAAATGGTGAAGTGCTACTAAAAAATGTCGCTCTAAATCCCACGCGCATAGAAGCATACAAAGTGCTAGAAAAAATGGGGGCGAAAATCCGCTATGAAAATGTAAAAACACAATATGAGGAAGTGGGCGATATTTATGTCGCTAGTGGCACTCTCTCAAGTGTAAAAGTAGAGGAAAATATTGCGTGGCTTATTGATGAGCTACCCGCACTTAGTATCGCTATGGCTTTGGCAAATGGCGTAAGTGAGGTAAAAAACGCTAAAGAACTGCGCGTAAAAGAAAGCGATAGAATCAAAGCGGTATTGCAAAATCTATCCGCGCTAGGTGTAGGATATGAGGAGAGAGAAGATGGGTATATCATCTATGGTGGAGGGTTTTTTAGCGATAATAAAAAGGGCGATTTTGGCAAGAATGGGCAAGGAAAGCATAGAGAGCAGATTCCACAAATCAAATCCTTTGGCGACCACAGAATCGCTATGAGCTTTGCTATCGCAGGGCTTATTGTGCCATTGCAAATTGATGATGAATCTTGTATGAATATTTCTTTTCCTAATTTTTTGGATATTTTATCTCAAATCGCAGAAATACAGATTGAAAAATAAATGACAAAGGCATACTACAAAGGAATACTATGGAAGTGCTACTTGCTGAAAAACACGGATTTTGCTTTGGTGTGAGGAGGGCGATAAAAATCGCAGAGAAAAACAAAGGCGCACACACTCTAGGACCGCTCATACACAATTACCAAGAAATCAACCGATTGAAGCGGGATTTTAGCGTGGGATTGCACGAGAATTTTAGAGAAGCAATCGATAATCAAAAAGAGGGAAGCACGCTTATTATCCGCACACACGGGATTCCAAAAGACGATTTAGAAGAGATTCAAAAAAAAGATTTTAATCTTGTCGATGCGACTTGCCCATTTGTAACCAAGCCTCAACAAATCGCCCAAGAAATGAGTGATGAGGGGTATAAAATCGTGATTTTTGGGGATATAGAGCACCCAGAGATAAAAGGCGTGATGAGCTATGCAAATGGTGGCGCGATAGTGATTTCAAGCCCTAGCGAACTAGAAACGATAAAGCTCCCGCGCAAAGTCGCTCTCATCTCTCAAACCACAAAACAAATCCAAGCCTTTAGCCAAATCGCTTCTTTTCTCATCGCCAAATGCCAAGAAGTGCGGATTTTTAACACAATCTGCAATGCCACTTTTGACAATCAAAACGCCGCACGAGAGCTAAGCCAAAAAGTAGATATTATGATAGTCGTTGGTGGCAAGACTTCATCAAACACCAAACAACTGCTACATATCGCCAAACAAAATTGCGAGGATAGCTACCTAGTCGAAGATGAGAGCGAAGTCAAAAAGGAGTGGTTTAGCGGGAAAAAGACTTGTGGAATCACAGCGGGGGCTAGCACGCCTGATTGGATTGTCCAAAAAGTGCGCGAATATATTGAGGGGATTTAAAAAAGGCTTGTAGAGAAAGAGGTAAAAAAGCATAAAAAGTCATAGAGAAAAACTATAAAAAAGCTAGGCAAAAGCTAGCAATGATAGAGTGGGGATTTTGTGATGTTTTGGATTTTGCTTGTGATAAATTTTTGTCTCAAGCAAAATAGGGGGCAAAATTAGCAAATTAGTAATGGCTAGGTTTGTGTGGAAATTTAGCATAAAGCTGTGTCTAGATTTTTGTGAAGCTAGATTTTGCAAAGCTATTTGTAGTTTTTTGTGATTTTGGTTTATATAGTGGCTTCATATCAGCTTTGCCTTTGCTTCTAGCTTGCCATCACATAGCTCAAACTCATCTCCTATGTGCAAATCTTGCAGTGGAGTGATTGCACCTTTGCGTGAGATTTGGGCATAGCCTGCTTTGATTTTGTTTTGCGGATTTTGCAAAAGCAGGGCTTGCTTTAGTGATTCTAGGATAAGTTTTTTTTGCTTAAAAATCATATCTAGGCTAAAACCTTGAGATAGCAAGGCTAGATTTTGGGATTTTTCTTTTAGCCGTGCATTTATTGCATTAGTTAGCAATTCTTTTTGCAATTCTAGCTGTTTGGTGTGGTTTTTTAGCTTTGTCTCATAGCTTATAGACTCATATATCAAGCGCAAATCGCCCAAAGTCTCGCTTGCTTTTTTTAGCCTTTTGCCAAAGGCAAAATCTAGTGCTTGGGCTAAATCATCAAGCCTTATAAGCCACTCTTTTTTATCTGGCAAAATCATCTCCATACACGCGCTTGGCGTAGGTGCTCGCATATCTGCTACAAAGTCGCTAATGACAAAATCTATCTCGTGTCCTACTGCAGAGATGATAGGTGTGCGTGCGCGAAATATCGCTTCTGCTACGATTTCTTCATTAAATGCCCACAAATCCTCCATACTCCCACCACCTCTGCTTATCACGATAATATCAAAGGCTTCTTTGCTACCATAGAAGCTATCGGCATAAGCGATATTTTGGGCGATTTTGTGCTTTGCTTCTTGTCCTTGCACGAGCGTATCAAGCACGACAAAATGCACTAGATTCCACCGAGTGTTTGCAACCCTTAGCATATCTTGGAGGGCTGCGCCATTTAGCGAGGTAAGTAGGGCGATTTTTTTGGGAAAAGTAGGGAGGGGCTTTGGGTTTAGCGATTTTGCAAAGTAGCCCTTTTTTTCTAGGTTTTTCTTTAGAGCTTCGTATTTTTGTGCTAGCTCGCCTTGTCCGCTTGGGCGCATTTCTTGGGCGATGATTTGGTAGCTACCACGCGGGATATACACGGTTAGTGTTCCTTTTAGTAGCACTTTTTCGCCATTTTGTGGGGTAAAATCTAGGCTTTTTGCATTGCCTTTAAACATTACACACGAAATCACGCTTTTTTCGTCTTTTAGGCTGAAGTATAAATGCCCGCTTGAGCTATGTAGAGTGAAGTTGCTGATTTCCCCCTCTAGCGACACTTGCAAAAAAGTCGTTTCAATGAGAGATTTTATCTGTGTGTTTAGCGCACTCACACTCAAAGGTGTCATATTTGTCCTTATTTGCACTATGCTAGATAAAGTTTATGGCTCTATGCGTGGCAAGGATTTTAGCGACTCTGGGAATATGCGTGAGAAGTCATTGTAAAGTCCTAGTAGCATAAGTCCTAGCAATAATGCCCAGCCTGCGCTAGTTATGAGGTATAGCACGCGCTCATTTATAGGCTTTTTGGCTATTGCCTCATAGATGATGATAAGCATTTGTCCGCCATCAAGTGCGGGGATTGGCAATAGATTTAGAATGCCTAAGTTTATAGATATAAGTGCGACAAGTAAGCCAAAGGCGACAAGCCCACTTGGTGCAATATCTGCCATAATATTTATTATGCCTACCACTCCGCCTACTTCGCCAAGCGGAATCGTGCCGATAATGAGCTTTTTTACCCCCTCAAAAATCAAAGTTGAGGATTTTTTGCACTCCTCAAATGCAAATATTACTAGCTCGCTTAAGCTAAACTTTCGCTCAAAAACTTCGCCACTTGGCATTATGCCGACTATGGGGCGAGCAACTTCTTCATTAAAGATATTTTTTGTAAGGCTTATTTGGGGAGTGATGATAACCTCAAAAGTTTGGGATTCTCTTTTTATCAAAAAGCGCAAGGGCGTTAGGGTGGGAGAATCTGCATTAGATTTTGGTTGTGGTTTTTGTGAGTTTGAGATAGCTTGGGCTATATCCTCCCACGAGCGCACTTGGACATCATCTATGGATAGGATTGTGTCGCCTTTTTGGAGTTTGGCTAGACTTGCGGGGGAGTTTTCTTTGGGCGTGTTTATCTGCGGAGAGAGTGTCTTTATCCCCATAGAGCCTAGCGCAATGTAGATAAAAAATGCTAAGAGGAGATTAAAAAATGGTCCTGCAAACAAAATCAGCATTTTTTGGTATGCTGGCTTTGTGCTAAAGCTATCATCTGCAAAGTCTTTGTGAAGCGGGTGTAAGTCATCTTGTCCTTTTAGCTTGACATAGCCACCTAGTGGGATAGCAGAAATGGCGTATTTTGTCTCTCCTAGCTGCACGCTACATATTTTTGGTCCAAATCCTATGCTAAACACTTCTACAAATACGCCAAAATATTTTGCTACAAGGAAGTGTCCTAGCTCGTGAAAAAATATCAAAAAACAAAGTGCCAATAGTGCTTCTATCATTTTGTGTCCTTAAGTTTATGCGTCTTGTGTGAGTGAGAATGCTAGGAAATGGCTTTGTAGTATTTTATCGTGTAGTCAGCCCCTGAATACACCGTGATAAAAGTCGCTAGCCACAAAAGCACTTCCCCACCGGGAAAAATACCTGCTAGCAAAAACGCAATCGCAGTGATTTGCACACCTGTTTTGTATTTGCCTAGATTGCTTGCTTTGATATGCTCGCCTGCTTTGTTGGCGTCTTTAGAATCTTTTGTAGAGTTTGGGCTAGAATTTTTTGCAAAATCGCTGTGTTTATTTGATTTTGCAGAAGCTACCACTACGCGCAAACCTGTGATAAAAAACTCCCTGCTTAAAATGATAAACACTGCCCAAGCATTTGCCTTGCCTACAAGTAGTAGCCCGATAAATGCACTCAAAATCAGCATTTTATCTGCTAGCGGGTCAAACACTGCGCCAAAAGTGGATTCTAATTTAAAATTTCGCGCTATATAGCCATCAAAAAAGTCCGTGATACTTGCTATGCAAAAAATCAAGCAAGCAAAGTAATTTACCCAGCTTTTATCCACCCAAGTAGGTAGTAGCAAATCACTATGTAGCAAAAAAAATAGCAAAAAAACGCTTAAAAAGATTCGACTAATGGTTAGGAAATTTGGCAGGGATTTCATTAGGTTCATTGTGTGCCTTTTGTTGTGAGAGTGCACCTTAAGTGTGCTAAGTGAAGCAAAAGATAGCAAAAATGATTAGTTATAAAAGTGTTTGATTTTATCTAAATAATGACTATTTAAAAAGACTATTTGTTTTGTAAAATATAGGTGCAATATTATCACAAGAAGTTTTAATGAGTTGCAATCTATCTTGCTTAAATCTCACAAAATCGCTATATTGCAAAATGCTTTGCAATATAGGCAAAATCTAAGAATCCAAAACACAAATTAGGTTTTTTAGGCGTTGTCTAAAGTTATTATGATTTTATTTATTTGCTTTCTTCGACTAGGTTGCTAAATGCAGCATCGCTAGAGAGTGTCGTGGCTATTTGCATAAGTGAGTTTGTCGCTTTTTGCAAATCATTGATTGTGGATTTATCTATGAAAGAGCAGAGGTTTTTTAGCTTTTTGTAAGTCTTTTTTGGTGCGCTAAAGCGTATGCGAAGTAGCTGGGAGTGTGTGATATTTGGGAGGGATTTGAAAATGGATTTTAAATCTTTGCTAGGGATTTTTTTGTTTCTTTTGCTTTTTTGGTTTCTACTGATTTTATTGAGATTTTTTGTCATTTGCGCTTCCTTTTCAAACTTCACTTCAAACTTTGTATTACTACTTCAAGCTACACTATTTGCACTATTTCAGTAGTGTATATGCTTTGCTTGTCTTTTTAAGCATTCTTAAAAACGATGAGAAAATAATATCGCCTCTAGGGAGTAACATTTTAGAGTTTTGTGGCAAATGTTGCAAAAATGTCATTATAATTTCAACTTCATTTTTGCGCTACTTTAGTATTGTTTGGTTGCACGATTTTGGGACTTTATAAGGAGAATCTATGTCGCTAGCCCTAGCACTCAAATACCGCCCACAGCTGTTTTCTGACCTCGTAGGACAAGAGGCGATTTCTCAAACGCTAGGAATGGCACTAGATAAAAATCGCATTGTGCATGCCTATCTTTTCAGCGGGCTTAGAGGTAGTGGGAAGACAAGCTCGGCTAGGATTTTTGCGCGGGCTTTGGAGTGCGAGAGGGGACCTATTTCTACTCCTTGTGGGGAATGTGATATTTGCAAAGCCACGCTAGAGGGGCGAAATATCGATATTATCGAAATGGACGCCGCCTCAAATCGCAGCATTGATAATATCCGTGATTTGATTGAGCAAACCAAATACGCTCCCGCAATGGCACGATTTAAAATTTTTATCATTGATGAAGTGCATATGCTGACAAAAGAGGCATTTAATGCACTGCTAAAGACACTAGAAGAGCCACCGCAATATGTGAAATTTATCCTAGCTACCACTGACCCATTGAAACTGCCTGCTACGATTTTATCTCGCACGCAGCATTTTCGCTTCAAAAAGATTCCCCATAGGCTTGTTGTAGCGCATCTAAAGATGATTTTGCAAAAAGAGGAAGTGGGCTATGATGATGGTGCGCTAGAGATTATCGCTAGGGCAGGTGGAGGTAGCTTGCGAGATACGCTCACACTCACTGACCAAGCGATAAATTATTGCGATAAATTCCTAACCACACAGCAAGTAACACAAATGCTAGGAGTGGTAGACCCTCAAGTGCTAAAAAACTTTTTTGGTAGTATTTTGCATAATGATGAGGAGGGGCTAAAGCGTGATTTGGAAGCACTAAGTGAATATGAATGCGAAATGATAATTGATGAAATGCTATTATTTCTAAAAGACGCGCTTTTTGGGGGGAGTAAGGATTTTCCTTTGCTACTTTTGGATAGATTTTTGGGTATTTTATCGCGTGCAAAATCGTTGCTAAATCTAAATCCAGATGGGGCGTTTGTCCTAACGCTTATCAGCCTAAAAATGCGTGAAGCTATGAAGCTAAAGGATATAAATGAAGCCATACAATCCCTAGAATCAGCCCTTTCAAAAAATGGCAATCTGCAAATAACTTCTGCTTCAAATACTGCTTCTACCACCTCAAATCTATCTCAAAATCCTGCGCAAACCTCTGCTGTGGCAATGAATGATTTTGCCTCACAAAAAGCACCACAAGAAGCATTACAAGAACTGCCACAAGAGAATTTGCAAAATCCACAAAATCAAGTGCAAGATTCTCATAGTGCAAATGATAAAGCAAAATTTGATGAGCTAGTAAAAAGGATTTATGACCGCTCTTATGAGCTTGGCGAGGTGTTTAGCGCGTGTGTGGAGTTTGACTCTGTGGATAGCGGTGTGCTGTATTGGAAATCTAATCCAAATGGAGAACAAAAAGAGCAACTAAAGCGCGGATATAGCGTGATAGTCCTGCTTGCAAAAGAGGTGTTTGGCGAGGTAGAAATCAAAAATACCTATAAAGATTTTGCAAAATCAGATGAGCAAGAAGCAAATACACAAAATACACAGCCAAATGCGACTTCCGCAGAAATGCCACCACAAAGCGCAGAAAATACAGAGAGTGCAGACTCTACAAAAGAGGATATGACACAGGATTGTGCCCAAAATCTTACACAAAAATTTCTATCTGAAAATAAAGAACTCATAGCAAGTATCAAGGAAAACTTTGGCGCGAAAGAAATGCGCGTGCAAAACGACTAGTAAATACTTTATAAGCAAATAAAACTAAGCAATGCAAAACAATCAACATACTCCAAAGCAAGATTTTAGTGGCTTTGAAGTGATTGTGCCAAATAAGATTTTTTGTGCAAATGTAAAAAATTTAAGCAAAATCGCGTTGAATATTTTGGAGAAAAAAGAGAGAATCTTTGTGCTAAGTGGGGCGGTAGGCAGTGGCAAAACCGCACTTATACAAGCGATTTTATCAAGTATGGGCGGGGAGTTTGGAGCTGTTAGCTCACCTACATTTGGGATACGACACGAGTATGGTAGAGTAGGCAAAAAGCCCCAAAGCACAAATAATGGAGCAAGTAAAGAGGAAAGCAAAAGTAGGGATAAAGAAAAATACGGAGATGAATATGAAGAAGTATATCACTATGATTTGTATAATGTAGATTTATATGAAGTTTTAGAGCTTGGACTTTTGGAGTGGCTAAGCCAAGATGGTTGGCATTTCATTGAGTGGGGGGAGCAGGTGTTGCCACTGCTAAAGTCAAGTGGCTTTGAGTGTGTGGAGGTGAGCATAGCAGAGAGTTTGGATTTGCTAGATGAGATGATAGGCGATAAGGACAACGCAGAGTGCAAAAAAGAAGCGATACAGCGGAGTGCAAAATTTGATTTTCGCGCTCATCGTTGCAGATTTTATAAAATTTCTCCATAAAAGCACTAAAAACATTGAAAATTAAGACAATGCCGACTATAATACCAAGCAATTTTTGTTCTAACTATTTTTTAATAAAGCCACAAAATCTAAAATCCTAAAATATTAGGACATTTAAATAGGAAATGCCAAAACACAAGGAGTGAAATTGGGAGAGCATAAGCTAGAAGCCAAAGATTTAGCCAAACATATCAAAAAAACCAAAATCGTAAATGGCATTTCTTTATCGCTTGAGAGTGGCGAAGTGGTAGGACTTCTAGGACCGAATGGAGCGGGAAAAACCACGACTTTTTATATGATTTGCGGACTGCTAAAGCCTAGCTCTGGGGGAGTGTTTTTGAATGGGGAGGATTTATCAAACTATCCTTTGCACAAGAGGGCAAATCTAGGCATAGGCTATCTTCCACAAGAATCAAGTATTTTCAAAGACTTGAGCGTAGAGGAAAATCTAGCATTAGCTGCAGAAGCTACATTTAAAAACCAAAAAGCAGCCTCGCACAAAATCGAGCAAATGCTAGAGGCATTTAATATCGAGCCTATACGCAAACGCAAAGGACTAAGCCTAAGTGGCGGGGAAAGACGGCGCGTAGAAATTGCCCGTGCGCTTATCAAAGAGCCGAAGTTTATTTTGCTTGATGAGCCTTTTGCTGGGGTAGACCCTATCGCTGTGATTGATATTCAAAAGATTATTCAAAAACTTGTGGAAATGGATATAGGCGTGCTTATCACCGACCATAATGTCCGCGAAACGCTATCAGTATGCCAAAGGGCTTATGTGATAAAATCTGGCTCATTGCTTGCAAGCGGAAGTGCAGATGAAATCTATCAAAACTCCCTTGTGCGCCGCTACTACTTGGGCGAGCATTTTAGAGCATAGATTTGGCAAGGGGTGGATAAATGGCACAGGCTTCTATGCGGCTACGGCAAAATATCAAAGGCAAGCTATCTAATACCTTAAAAAGCTGGCTACCGATTTTGCAAGGGGATTTGTCCGAAGTCGAAGAAATCCTAAAAGATTGCGCTATGCAAAATCCATTTATCAATATAAAAAATGCTAGGGAGGAGGATTTTGGGAGGGTTAATAAAGCAAGTAAGGCAAGCAAAAAAAGCAATAGCATAAGTGCAAAATCTAGCATAAGCGAGAAAATCGAGCAGCTAACAATCGCAAAAGATAGTTTCTATGAGAACCTAAGAGCGCAGATTTCTCCCCCGCTTTTTCCCACAGATATTAGCCAGCAAATTGCTTTTGATATTATTGAAGGGATTGATAGCGAGGGGTATTTTAGAGAGGATAGCGAGGCGTGTGCTAAGAGGCTTGGCGTAGAGGAGGCAGAGTATGAAAAAATCAGGCTACGATTTTGCTACTTAGAGCCTCGCGGGGTAGGGGCAAAAGATGTGCTTGAATCGTTTTGCTTTCAGCTAGAATCAAGTGGCACGGATAACGATACTTATGAGCTTTGCACACAGATAATCCACAATCTAAGTTCGCATACCCAATACAAAAAATCGCCCTTTTATGAAGAAGCGATGAAAATCATACGAAGTTTTAAAAATCCACCCGGGCTAGATTTTGACTATGAGGAAAGCTATAAAATCCCTGATATTTATGTGCTCGAAGAGGAGGGAAGTGTAATCGTGCGAAGCAATGATGAATACTACCCGATAATCGAGCTAGAAAATAGAGAATCTAGGATTGACACCCTGCGAAATAACAGAAATGCGAATATGGCAGAAACCCTCCAAGATACAGACAAAGACACACAAATCTACATAAAAACAAAAATCAAAGAAGCACGAGATTTGATAGACGCGCTTGAGATGCGCAAAGCCACGATAAAAAAAGTCGGGCTTATGATAGTGGATTATCAATATGATTTTTTTATGGGAGGGGAGATGAAGCCTATGAAACTAAAAGATATTGCTGAAGAGCTAGGATATGCACCAAGCACGATTTCACGAGCGATTTCTAATAAATATTTGGAGTGCTCAAGGGGGATTTTTGCCATAAAGAGCTTTTTTACCACTGCGATTGAGGGCGATGTAAGCAATGCTTCGATAAAAGATTTTCTAAGCGAAATTATAAAAAGTGAAAACAAGAAAAAACCGCTAAGTGATTTAAAAATCCTAAAAATGATAGAGGAAAAATTTGAACTAAAAATCGTGCGCAGGACGATAACCAAGTATCGAAAACAGCTCAATATCGCAAGCTCAAGTGAGCGCAAAAAACTCTATGAAATAGGGTATTAAACTTCATAAATATAAGTTAAAGAATCCCAAATGCAAACAGCGCAAAAAAATCCACAAAATGACAAAAATATAAAATTACAAACCAGTGAAACATTTAGCGACACGCAAAAAGAGCAAAATCTAAGCAATGATTGCTATGAATTTTTGGCTAGCAGTGCGGATTGCAAACTAATAAAGCAACTTGATTTAGAAGCCTTTTTTACATATTTTGCTACATTTCTTGCGCGTAAAAAGGCAATGTATTTAAATGGCGATTTGGCTGTGTATAAGAAAATGATAGATGAGCTAGATTTAGCATTTTGTGATAGTGATTGCATCTCGCTGCCACAAATCCCACGCGTAGATTTGCTAGAGCCTGCGCTTATGCACTTAAACAAAAATGGAAATCTGCATTTGAGTCAAATTTATAACATTAGCAAGATTTTGGGGTATTTTTGCACTTTGCAAAAACATATCCAAAAAAACTCTCAAATCCCTGCTAAAAGCACTCTAAAGGAATGGATAGAAAAAATCATTTTCCCTCCAAATTTACTAGAATCTCTGCTTATTTTTACGCAAAATGGCGAGATAAAAGACGGCATTTTCCCGCAAATCGATTCTATAAAATCCTCTATCTCAAATGTCGCTTTAAATATAAAATCCGAACTCTCTGCGCTATTAAATTCTAAACATTTAGAATCTTACTTGGTTGATAAGCAAGTGCATTTTATTTATGAGTGTCAAACACTTTTGCTAAAAGCTGGTTTTAGCAAGGCATTAAATGGCAATATATTAGAGCGCACGCAAAGTGGGTATTTTTATGTCCTGCCTAGTGCTATTGCTAGGCTTTATGAGCGACAAAATGCCTTGCGAGATAGTCTTGAAGTAGAGATAGCAAATATCGCTAAAAATCTATCGATTTTGCTTAAAAAGCATATTTTGTTTTTGCGCTTTATTGATAAAGAGTTTGATAAATTTGACTTGCTTCAAGCAAGGCTAAACTTTGCAAAATCTAAAAATTTGGAATTTATCTTGCCTTATGCTGCTAGCCAAAATACAAAAAAAGCAAAGCAAGTAAAATCAAAAGATATTTCAAGTTTTTATAGCGACTCTTTAAAAATCATTTTGCACGATTTTTGCCACCCGATTTTAGCAAACCCAAAGCCTACAAATATTATCTTTGACAAAGACGCACTTATCCTTACAGGAGTGAATGCGGGTGGTAAAACAATGCTATTAAAATCTATTTTAAGTGCGGTGTTTTTAGCCAAAGTTCTAATGCCTATGAAAATAAATCCACACAAAAGTAGGATTCCCCACTTTAAGCAAATCACTGCTATCATCTCTGACCCCCAAAACACCAAAAATGATATTTCTACTTTTGCAGGACGAATGCTTGAGTTTAGCCAAAATTTGGGGCGAGAAAATATGCTTTTGGGAATCGATGAAATCGAGCTAGGCACAGATGCTGATGAGGCAAGCTCTCTTTATCAAATCCTGCTAGATGAGATTCTAAAAAGGGGTAATAAAATCGTGCTTACCACTCATCACAAACGGCTTGCTTCGCTTATGGCTGGGGATTTTCGTGTGCAGATGAGCGCGGCACTTTTTGATGTCAATCTAGGCAAGCCTTTGTTTGATTTTTTGCACGGAAGCATTGGCAAAAGCTATGCCTTTGAGAGTGCGGAGAGGTATGGGATTCCCACAATTTTGGTTGAGAGGGCAAGGAAGCACTATGGAGAGGACAAAGAGCGACTAAATGAGCTTATAGAGCAATCTAGCAAGCTAGAAATAGAACTAAAATCCAAGCAAGAGCAAGCACAAAAAGAGCTAGAAAATCTACAAAAAAAATCAGCACAATATGATGAACTCATCATCGCACTCCAAGAAAAATTTGCAAAGAAAGAAATGGCAATGGAGAGAGCATATAAAGAAGCACTAGATATACTCAAGCAAAAAGCAAATACGATGAGTGAAGCGCACAGAAATATCAACACTGCCCATAAGATTTTGGAGTCTTTTTATGTGCAAGATGAGGAGGGTAGAGATGAGAGTGGCAAAAATGATGGGCACACAAAAGCGCGCACTACAAACGCGCCAAATCCAAAATCTAGCTACAAAAAGGGTGATACTATCAAGTATAATGGCAAAAGAGGCAAAATCCTAGAAATCCACAGCAAGCATTTTTTGGTAGAGCTAGATTCTGGTATGAGGCTAAAGGTGGATTTTGCAAAGGCAAGTGCAAAAAGCTACTCAAATCTTTTGCCTACTCACAAACTCCAAAAAGATAGCTCAAAAAGTGTCGCAACAAAAGGCTATACTCTAGAGCTAGCACATAGTGGCGCAAGCCCTAGTCTTGATTTGCACGGATTTCGCGTAGAGGAAGCGATAGAGGCTATGGAGGATTTTATTTCTCAAAGTTTGATAGCTGGATTTGATGAGGTGGCGATATGCCACGGACTAGGTGGTGGCGTGCTAGCAAGGGTTACACGCGAGTTTTTAAGCACACACCCAAAGGTGGTTAGCTTTTGTGATGCGTCACCAAAGCTAGGTGGTATGGGCACGCAAATCGTGCGATTATAAATATGCTTTTGCAAAATCTTAAAAAAGCATAATTTGAGATTTTAGGCATTGGCAAAAGTCGCGTAAAAAAGGACTTGCAAAAGGTTTTGTTTGGTGGCGCAAAACACACGCCACAAAAATCTATAAAAGTATTTTTACAAAGTGGGCGACACAATTTTTTGCTTATGACTATTTGGCAAACCTAGCAAAAACACTTCGCAACGCTTCTTGTAACCACTTGGACTACAAGC
>SAMEA104315434__coassemble_645_pt1 | contig 17584 bp, 16 predicted proteins | sample SAMEA104315434__metabat2_low_PE_003 | metagenome-assembled genome bin SAMEA104315434 (sample SAMEA104315434) | gut metagenome | biome: Monkey gut; feature: monkey-associated habitat; material: faeces | place: China | collected 2013 | reverse complement strand
GCCAATTTTACGCTGTTTGTTTGGTTTAAAATGTGTGAAATGAAAATTCTATTTTATTTTTGCGTGTTTGTGCGCTTTTATGCACAGTGTGAGACTAAATCACTTGTATATTTGCGCATACTTTGCACTTCAAATCCTCTCAAACAAACTTGTAAAAAAGCTAGCAAAAATGTAAAAATGCTTCATTATCTACAAATAAATATCATTTAGCTAAAAAAGATTTTTAGTGGATTTTTTGATTATTTAGGCTTTTGTAGTATTCACAATGCCTTTGGCTACCCAAATCACAGGCTTTGCCATAGTATTGTTTCGCCTTGCTTTTGTCTTGTTTTATGGAATCATACAAATAGCCTAGATTGCCACAACCTGCATAGCTGTTTAATTCACACGATTTTTTATGGTATTCAAATGCTTTGTCATAGTCTTGTTTTGCCCCCAATCCATTAGCATACATTACACCTAGATTATCACAAGAATCACCGCTAAAGTCGCTACTTGATTTATCACACACAATTTCAAAGTTTTTTCTAGCATTGAAAAAATCTTGCTCTTCTAAAAATAAACCCCCCAAGCCATAACAAGCTTCATATATTTCCCTATCACAAGCTGGTTTATAGTATTTTTTTGCTTGTTCTTTTTGATTGCTCTGTTTGTATAAAAGTCCTAGATTGAAGTATGACCGTGCAGAACCTAAGCTAATAGCTTTTTCATAATAAGGAATCGCTTGCTTTGGTAACCCTGCTATTTTGTGTATCACTCCTATATCATTGCACGATTGTGCATCGCTACATTTATCTGCACTTGGGAAAGCTCCGCTATCAATAATCATTTTGCATACACTAGGATTTTTGTATTTTACGCAGTTGTCCCATTCTTGTTTTGTGGCTTGCTCTATTGTCTCATATTGTGATTTCATAGTGCAAAATTCATTGTCCATATCGCAGGCTTTTTGAAAGTAATGTTTTGCCATAACCAAATCTATTTTTACTGCCTTTCCATAGTCATACATCATACCTAGAAAAACACAAAAAACACTACTTCCTAAATCACAGGCTTTTTTGTAATAGTGGATAACTTTTTCATTATCTTGTGTGATATTATCGCCTTTTGCATACATTGACCCTAGAAATCCACAAGATTCTTTTTCTTTGTATTTATCACACGCGATTTTATATGTTTTTATCGCATTGGTAGAATCTTTTTTGAAAGATTCATATAAAATTCCCAAATAACGATACCCCTCATAATTTTCCAAATCAATAGCTCGCTTATGATAGTCAAATGCTTCATCTATACGCCCTATATTTCTCATAATAAGCCCTGCTTTATTGCACGATTCTTTATTGCAATTATTTGTGCTTGGCAATCCATTTTGGATTAGTTTTTGACACGCGTTTATATCCTCTGTGAGGCATTTTTCATAGTTTTCTTCCCATTGTTTTTGACTCATTTCTACTTGCGTGTTGAAAGTGGATTCTTTTTTGTAGTTTTCTATCATATTTTTTGACAAAGTTTTTGAAATTTTAGAGATATTACTCCACACTTCCACTCCTGTGGTCAAATCTGTCAGTCGCAGTAAAATCCCATATTCTACTTCTTTGGTTAGTGGTTTTATCTTTTTGCTTATTTTGCCCCATAGAGAATAATCAGGTGCTAGCAAGCTACCCTCCTCTTTGGTTGTGTATTGATTATATTCTGCATCTTTTCGCAACTTGCGAGAATCTTTTATCATCGTATCAATTTTGTTAGCATTGCTAGGAATTGTATTTGTAAATATGAATTTTTCGCTATCTAAAATGTATGATTTAAAAATCACCATTATCGATTCTATATCAAGTTGCTCTTTGGTGGTGTTTTGTATGTTTGAGATTGCGATAATCTTTTTGGATTCTAGTTTTTTGATAAATTTTTTGGAAAGTAGAGAATCAGCACTATTTTTGAGCAAGGATTCTATGTCAGTGGATTCTAAAAGGGTAGGGTTATCAAGCTGTTTTTGGTAGTGGTTTTTCATCAGCATATAGCAACTGAAATGAAGCGAGCAAAAAGAATGAGATAAGCAAAATAAAGTAAGAAAAATTTACAAAATATGATTTGCAGGAGTGTTTTAGCAAAGGATAAAAACCCATAAAGCCACCTTATCAAAGCAGACTTAAAAGTCAAAGATTATAACACAAAAGTTATATCAGTTTGTAATAGTGCTTTGTATCGACTTAGCTTATCATCGGCTCAAAAAGCTCTAGAAATTCTTTGATTTGCTCTAATGCTTTGCGTCTATGAGAGAGAGTGTTTTTGACTTCGGGGGCGACTTCTGCTAGCGTGGTGTCAAAGCCTTTGGGGACAAACACACTATCATATCCAAAGCCGTTTTTGCCTCTCTCTTGGGCGATTACTTTTCCCTCGCACTCTCCCACAGCACAAAACTCCACCCTTTCTCCGTGCGCTCCCTCTCCCACTAGCGCGACACAAGCGACAAATCTTGCGCTAGATTCTGCTAGCTTGTGTTTTTTTAGCTCGTTTATTAGTTTGTAGCGATTTTCTTCATCGCTCGCATTTTTTTTGTTGTTTGGGCTTGCGTATCGTGCGCTTAGGACACCGGGTTTGCCCTCAAGCGCATCTACGCAGATTCCGCTATCATCAGCGATGATAAATGTGTTTTTTTTCTCTTGTGGCAGGGTGTTATAAATCGTTTTTGCCTTGATGAGTGCATTTTGCTTAAAAGAGTTGCCATTTTCGTTTGGCTCTAGTGTGATATGGGCTTGCCTTTGGCTCATCACCTCGCCAAAATTGCTTAACATAGTGCCTAGCTCACGGATTTTCCCCTCATTGTTGCTTGCGATGATAAACTTAAACATTACTTTGCTCCCGTTTGTCTTTTGCATTTCTCTAATGCACTTTTTAGCTTTTCAAACTTTTCCTAACGCTTTTTTTCACTTTTGTTCGCGCTTTTGCCTTACTCCATTGCGCTTGCCTACTTTTATCGCTATTTTGATTTTGGCTTTTGCGCTTTAGCGATAAATGTTTGGCGAATTTTGCTACAATTAGCGCGTTTTTTGTGGTGTATGTGCCACTTGATTTTACCCCTTATAAGGACTTCAAATGCTAAAAGCGATTTTGCCCCTAAGCCTTGTTGTGTGCTTACGATTTTTCGGGCTTTTTATTGTATTGCCCGTGATTGCGCTATATGTAGGGGAGTTTGGCGATACTTCGCCTTTGCTACTTGGGCTAGCAGTCGGCGGTGCTTACCTCACGCAAATTCTGTTCCAAACTCCTTTTGGAATCCTAAGTGATAAAATCGATAGAAAAAAAGTCGTTATGGCAGGGCTTTTTATATTTCTAGTGGGTAGTGTGATATGTGCTCTAGCCCATAGCATAGAGATGCTTATCATCGGGCGACTTGTGCAAGGAGCAGGTGCGATAGGTGGTGTGGTAAGTGCGCAGATTACGGATTTGACGCGTGAAGAGAAGCGCACACAGGCTATGGCGATAATGGGCGGGGGAATCTTTGCTAGCTTTATTTTGGCTATGCTTTTAGGACCGCTTATCGGTGGGCATTTTGGCTGTGAGTGGCTATTTGCTATCACGGCGTTGCTTAGTTTTGTGTCTATGTTGCTTTTGGGATTTTGTGTGCCAGAGACACCCAAAATCCACTACTCCTATGAGGAAGCACCAAGCAAGCGGATTCTCACAAACAAAAATCTAGCTATTATGAATCTTAGCTCGTTTTTAGAAAAGGCATTTATGACGCTGATTTTTGTGGTGATACCGCTTGTGTTTGTAGAGGAGCTAGCTCCTATCGTAGAGATGGGTAAAGAGGATTTGTGGAAAGTATATACGCCAGCTGCGATTTTAGCCATACTAGCTCTAGCACCTGCTAGCATACTCGCAGAAAAATACAGCAAAGCAAAGCTAGTGATGGGCTATGGTATCGCGCTATTTATGGTGGCATATATTGCCATAGCTTATGGTGCACATAGCAATATGCTTTGGCTATTTATCGGTGGAATCGTGCTGTTTTTTTTGGGATTTGCCACACTAGAGCCGATAATGCAATCCCTCACAAGCAAATATGCCAAAGCACACAATCGCGGAGTAGCACTAGGTGTTTTCACTACATTTAACTACATAGGCTCATTTGCAGGTGGAATGCTAGGGGGGATTCTCTATCATACGCTTGGAATCATCGAGCTAGGTGTCAGCATAGCAGTGGTGTGCGCTGCGTGGCTACTCACACTCCTTGCCCTAGACAATCCCGCAAAGCAAAAAAATATCTACTTGTCATTAAGCAAATATCCTACACAAAGTCTAGCTAGATTGTCCCAGCAAGCAGGGATAATCGAGTGCTATGCCAATAAAAGCGAGGGGACAATTATCGTGAAATATGACACGCAAGTGCTAGATGAAGCCCAAGCGCAAGGGCTTGCCGATAGTATTTTATACTCGCAATCCATAAAGCAAAATCCATAAAATCTAAAATACGATATAATGCCAAAATCTTTTTTGCAAAATCTAGTTTTAGAAAAAACTTATAAGGAGCGTAAAATGACTATCACACTAGAGAATGTAGATGCTGAAACTTTGCGAGTGATAGAGAGCCTAAAAGGGCTAAATAAGGATTTAGTCATTACCCAAGAGAGCGATGAATGCCTGATATGCAAAGCACACGATTATACGCTAAAGCCTGAAGTGGAAAGAGAGATTTTAGAATCTATCGCGGAGATGGAGCGCGAGCAATAGTGCAAGTGAGGTTTTGGGCTATTTTAGCCACTGCCTAAAGTAAAAACTAGGATATAAACTATGCAAACACACGATGATACTAAAGAATCGCACTCCACAAAATCCAAATCCACCACAAAGACAAGCACAAAAACAGATACAAAATCTGCCCAAAAAATTGCCACAAAAACCACCCTGCCAACCATAAGCAAAAAAATCCTAAACATCGTAGGGCGGACAAATGCGAAATACGGGCTTATAAAAGAGGGTGATAGGATTTTGCTAGGGCTTAGTGGGGGCAAGGATTCCACGCTTTTGGCTACGATACTAGCATATATGCAAAAGCACGCGCCTTTTAAGTTTGAATTCAAAGCTATTACGATTGATTATGGGCGCGGTGGCGAGTATGAGTGCATAGCGGAGTATTGCGAGGCAAATGAGATTCCCTACGAGCTTATCCGCACGGATATTTATAAGATTTTAGAAGAGCACAAAAGAGAGGGGACGATTTATTGTAGTTTTTGCTCTCGTATGCGCAGGGGTAGCCTATATACGCAGGCGTTACAAGGTGGATTTAACAAAATCGCGCTAGGACACCACCTAGATGATGCAGCAGAGAGTTTTTTGATGAATCTCACTTATAATGGTGCTTTGCGCTCAATGCCACCGATATACAAGGCGCAAAATGGGCTTTTTGTGATTCGACCGATGATTTTTGTGCGAGAGAGGCAGATACGCGATTTCATCGCTAGCAATCAAATCTATATCGCCCCAGATTGTAATTGCCCGATAAATTGGTTACCAGAGGATAAGCGACCAAAAGCACGAGCAAATACCAAAGAGCTACTCTCTACTTTGGAGGGTGCAAATCCGTTGCTTTTTAAGTCCCTCCAAAATGCGTTTAAAAATCTGCACGCAAATAGCTTCTGTGATGAAAATTATCTTGATAAACAAGACTTGATATAGATTTTACAAGGGGGGGAATCTGCAAACAATGAATGAGATAGCTACAAGGGGAAAGTAAAAAAATGTAAAAATCCAACAAGAAGTGTAAAAGAATAATCAAAGAAAAGCAAGGACTCATAGCGCGATTTTTTACAAGGAGTTTGAAAAACATTTCTGTCGGGTTTGTGTTGGTTTAGCACCAAAGCAACATTTTAAGGTAAGTTGCCAACCTTGCTATGAGCCTTGAAGCGTGATTGTAAAAAATAAAAGTATATTATTTGTAAATGAAATATATATTTTTAGTAAAAATAAAATAGAAATTGTTAATAAAGTGTGAATTTTGTTTTGGAGTATTTTTGAATCGTTGTGAATATTTGTAGGAAATATTTTTAGAAGCTATTTAAAAAGTGTGTTTTAAGGAGATTTTGTAGAATCGATAGAATCTATGTTTGTAGATTTTGCATTTTTGACAGAATTGTGGCGAGAAAAAATGTTTATACATTCCACAAGAAGCGAAAATGCCATAGCAAAATACACATATCCCTTTGGGATTTCATAGTGTAAGCCATCTGCGATAAGCACCACTCCTATGATAAGCAAAAATCCTAGTGCTAAAATTTTTAGGCTAGGATATGCCTCTATCACGCGACAAATCCACTCACTTGCAAACATCATCACACCCACAGCTACCAAAATCGCGCATATCATCACTTCTAAATGCTGTGCCATACCCACTGCGGCAAACACAGAATCTAGCGAAAAAATAATGTCTAAAAATCCAATTTGAGCGATGATAAGCCAAAAGCTAGGCTTTTTGGGCAGATTTGATTGCGCTAGATTTTGCTTAAAGGCTAGCTCGTGGATTTCTTTGGTGCTTTTGTATAACAAAAAAATACCGCCCAAAATAAGGATAATATCCCTCCCTGAAATCCCTAGCCCAAATGCGTAAAAAAGAGGTTTTGTAAGTTTGGTAAGCCAAAAAAGAAAGCCAAGCAGAGCGATACGAGTAAGCCCTGCAAAGCTAAGCCCTAAAATCCTTGCTTTTTTTTGCTCCACTTTCGGCAAGCGAGAAACCAAAATGGCTAAAAAGATTAGGTTATCCACGCCTAGTGCGATTTCTAATAGAACTAGGCTAATGAGCGCGAACCACGATTGTGGAGAGGCGATAATATCTAGCATTATTCACTCTTTTGGCATTATCTTTGACATTGCAAGTCTAAATTTGGATTTCGTAGCAAAAAGCCATATAAAGCATTTTTCAATCTCTACAAAAAGCCTTGCAAATAGCATTTTATTTCTACAAAGCCTAGTAAGGCGCGAAATCAACCATTTATAGCCAGCCTTTTTTCTTAAAGATGACGATAGGAATCGCAGTGGATACAACCATTGCGATTAGCACCACAGGATAAGCGTATGGCAAATCAAGCTCGGGCATATTAGTAAAGTTCATACCATAAATCGTGCCAATAAGCGTGGGTGGCATCATTGCCATTGTGGCTACGGTAAAAAGTTTGATGATTTTGTTTTGCTCGATATTGATTTGGCTAGTGAAAATGCTCTGCGTGTTATCAAGCATACTAAGATTGACATTGGTAAATTCTACGAGCGAGTTTAAGTCTTTTAGCACGATAGTTAGCTCTTTTTTTATGTCTTGCTCGACTTTGCCACTTCGCAGCAGGGCCATAATCGCACGCCGTTTATCAAAGAGAGAATCCCTCACGCTTAAATTTAGCTCTTGGAGGCTTGATAGGCGAGATAGCCTAGCGATATGGTCGTGCTCGCTTGAAGTCTCTTCTAGTGCGGCTTTGCGCAAAATCTTGGTAAGTTTTGCCGCACCCTCTAGCATATCAGCATCCTGCTCGACACGCACTTCAAAGATTCTGCTTACGATGTCAAATCCATCTTCAAATTTTCGCGGGCTAATTAGCACGCTTTGATGAATCTCATTAAACACCTTAAAATCCTCATAGCGAATGGTAAATAAGATTCCCTTTAGCAAAAGAAATGTTACTGTTTCGTTGTGTAGCTCTAGCTCGGCATCACGCGTGAGGAAGTATGTGTTTATCGTTATAGTGTCAGCATCTTCGGCATACCGCGCACTTTCCTCAATCTCTTCGCGTTCCTCTTTTGTAGGAATATCTAGCGCGTAAGTTTTGGCGATATAGGAGACTTCCGCAGCAGATGGGTGAAGCAAATCTATCCACAATATCGCACCCTCTGGGAGTGTGAAATTGTCTTGGATTTTTTTTTGCACGACCATTGAGCCTTGCTTAAAAAACACATTCATCATAGGAAGCCTCCTTGTATTTTTATGATTTTGAAATGATTTGAAACTAATGTATTTTAGCAAAATCTAGCCAAAATCTAGCCAAAAATCTAAGCACTGATTCTGTGCTAAAAAATGCCATTTACCAAATCAATAAATCTTGCAAACCTTGCAAAAATCTAAAAAAAATATTGCTAAAAAATCTTAAAGTTTGGCTTTTGGGCTAAAAAATCTAAAGCAGATTATTTTTTGTCTAGCACTTCAAATGCGGGCAAAATCTTACCCTCTAGCAATTCTAGGCTTGCACCACCACCTGTGGATATGAAGCTCATATTATCGCGCTCACCTGCTTTTTCTACCGCATCTGCTGTATCGCCACCACCGATAAGTGAAAAGGCATAAGTATCTGCGATAGCGTGGGCTAGGTTGAATGTTCCGCGTGAGAATTGTGAAATCTCATAGATTCCAAGTGGTCCATTCCATATTATTGTTTGGCTTGCTTGTATGACTTCGTTAAACAGCCTCGTGCTAGCAGGTCCCATATCTACGGCTTTGTAGCCTTGAGGGACATCTTGGGCAGGAGTGATTTTGATATTTTGGTGTTCTTTTATGTCATCAGTGCTTACCACATCGACAGGCAAATAGATTTTGACATTTTTTTCTTTTGCTTTTTGCAGGATTTTTTTTGCTTCATCTATCAAATCGTTTTCTACCATAGAGTCTGCCATATCATAGCCCAAAGAAGCAAGAAATGTATTGCTCATAGCACCACCTATGATGATTTTATCCACCACAGAGAGGATATTTTCTAGTAGGGCGAGTTTTGAGCTTACTTTGCTACCACCTACGATTAGAAGCACGGGTTTTAACGGGTTTGCTAGGGCTTTGGCAAAAGAATCTATTTCTTTTTTTAGCAAAAGTCCCGCCACTTTTTCTTTGACAAATTTGCTTACGCCATAAGTGCTAGAGTGTGCTCTGTGGCTTGTCCCAAATGCGTCATTAACAAACACATCGCAATGATTTGCTAGATTTTTGCTTAGTTCATCGCTGTTTTTTTCTTCTCCCTCATAAAATCTAATATTTTCTAGCAAAATGATACTTCCCTCCTCTGCTTCATTTTGCAAAGAGCCAAGCGAATCAATAGAATCAGCAAAAAGCACACTTCTATCAAGCAATCTCTCTAGTCGCTTTAAAATATGCTTTAGTGAGAATTCTGCTTGCTTGCCTTTGGGGCGACCTAGATGACTTACAAGCACTATACACTTTGGCTCATTATCTACGCAATAATTGATAGTGGGCAGTGCTTCTCTTATGCGTGTATCATCGCTAATGTCAAACTCTTCGTCCATTGGGACATTAAAATCCACACGAATCAAAATCCGCTTATCTTTTAGCTCAATATCTTTGACCGTCTTTACTTTTTGCATAAAGGAAATGCCTGCGACTTGCTCCATTTACGCTCCTTTTGTTTGGTTTATTTATAGTAAATAATCGGGCGAAATGATACCATAAAACTATTAAGCTAAAATCCCTTAAGGCTTTTTTGGTAATTAAATGCTATAATGCTTTTTGGCTAGAAAATGCTTGGCACAACGCCATAAGATAATGACATAAATTTAAGGAGAAAAACAATGATAAAGATTCTAAATAGTTCACAAAAAGGCTTTGAAAACGAGTTTGAAAAAATCCTTTTGCGTGGAAGTGAGGATATAAGCGAGGTAATACCAAAAGTAGAATCTATCTTGCGTGAAGTGCGTGAAAATGGACTTAGTGCGCTACTATCTCAAGTGGAGAGATTTGATAGGTGGAGACCCAAAAGTTTGGAGGATTTAAGCATTTCTCCTAGCGAGTGTAAGGAGGCTTATGACGCGCTAGATAAAGACACAAAAGAGGCTTTGCACATAGCTTATGATAGAATCTATGCCTTTCACGCAAAAGAAAAACGCCAATCGTGGCTTGACTTTGAAGCAAATGGTAGTGTGCTAGGTGCGAAATATACGCCTGTGGAGAGGGCAGGGCTATATATCCCGGGTGGCAAGGCAAGCTATCCTAGCTCATTGCTTATGAATGCTATCCCTGCAATCGTAGCGGGGGTAGAATCAATATTTGTATGCACACCTACGCCAGATAAGCAGACAAACGCGCTTTTGCTAGCGGCACTGCATATCTGTGGCATAAAAGAAATTTATAAAGTCGGTGGGGCAAGCGCAGTGGGACTAATGGCATTTGGAGTGCCAAAAAGCCAAGCAAATCCTCAAATAAAAAAAGCAGATGTCATCACAGGACCGGGAAATATCTATGTAGCTAGCGCAAAAAAACTCGTCTTTGGCGAAGTGGGGATTGATATGATAGCTGGACCTAGTGAGATTGCTATCATCGCTGATAGCAGTGCAAACGCGACATATCTAGCACACGATTTGCTATCTCAAGCAGAGCACGATGAGATGGCAAGCTCATTTTTGTTTGTAGATGATGAAAATCTAGCCAAAATCGTAGCCCAAAAAGTAGAAGCGATTTTGGATACTTTGCCTAAAAAGCACATAGCAAAATCAAGCATTGACAACAGAGGCGCGATTATTATCTGCAAAGACATAGCCCAATGCACGCATTACTGCAACGCGCTTGCGCCAGAGCATTTGGAGCTAATGGTAGCAAGTCCTTTTGAACTATTGCCTAGTGTGAAAAATGCAGGGGCGATATTTCTAGGCGCACACACACCAGAGCCCATAGGCGACTATCTCGCAGGACCAAATCACACGCTTCCCACAGGTGGAAGTGCGAGGTTTTTCTCTCCTTTGGGGGTGGAGCATTTTATGAAAAAAAGCTCTGTGATTTATTTTTCCAAAGACGCTATAAGAACTCTTGGTAAGCCTTGTGCGCATTTGGCACATTTGGAGGATTTGGACGCACACGCTCAAGCTGTGCTAGCTAGAATGACGCAAACAAAAAAGTAAAATCTAAATTAGATTTTGGTTATTTGCCAAATTCCCCAAAGCTATATCCCACTTCAAGCATAGTGATGAGATTGTGCGTGTGGGGATAGCCCAAGCGGTAAGTTGCAGAATCGGTGCTAAATTTTTTTACCCACACTTCTTTGGAATCATCTAAAAAGCGATAAATGCAGCTAAGCCTTGCATAAAAACTATTATAGGTTATTGCAAGGCTAGCCTTTGCTTCGTGGCTATTGTATCCTATTGTAGATTCACTTCTCCGTGAGATTGCGAGGCTATTTGGATTTTTGCGCTCAATAAATCGATATGAGCCATACACGACATAGCCGTAGTTTAGGGAGTATTCTAAGCTAAATTTGTCTATTGTTTTTATGCTACTTAGTCCAGCACCAAGTGTGAAAAACAGCGTATCAGGCATATTGTTTCTTAAGCCATAGTTATCGAAGTGAAATGAAGTGGAAAAATGCAAAATAAATGGATTTTGTATCTCATTTTTTAGAAAATCTCCAAGATTTACCCCCGAATACAGCCCAAACCCCAAAAAGCCACCAAATGAGTTTTTGGGAGCAGAGTCAAAAAAATCACTTGATATTTTTTGCTCTCCTAGCCCTCCGCTTATATCCGCTCCTATGCTAAATCTTTCTTTCCAATACAAAGAGGATACGCTAAGATGTCCTCCAAAGTGATTGATTTTTGGGTGTTTATAATGCGCGTAGTATGTGCCTACTCCCATTTTTGAGGTGCTACACCAAAATCCTTTTGCTCCCTCCGCGCAGATATATTTCGCAGGTAAAAGCGATAGTGGTAGCCCACAAATAAGGGCTATAAAAAGTGATTTTTTAAGTGCTCTATTCATTATTTGTGCACCTTGTTTATGCCATTTGATTTTCGCATTTTTGCTTAATATGATTTTACAAAAACAAAGCAACACTAACAAAAATCAGCAAAAAACACTCTAAAATTCCCAACCGTATTGAAAAGTAATAATATGCGAAGTGTTTTTTGGCTCGACAAAAGGTCCATTCACTCCTTTGTAGTTTGTTGAGTTGGCTCTAGTGGAGGCTTTTAAGTGCCAATATTCATAGCGCAAACCAAAGCTGTTTATCCCCCCTCTTTTTGCTATGTATCTTGCCCCGATAAAGCCACTAGCTCCTAGCCCATCTTTTTGGGTTAGGTGCAAATCATTACTATAATGCACTCTTGAAAGCCTTGTGAGATGATTACCGATGATAAAATACCGAAATCCGCCCATAAAATTCAATGCCCAAGAATCATTTAGCACAATCTCGCTTTCTACTTCGATAGGTATATACGCATTTCCTTGCAATCTTTCATAGGAGCTGAAATCATTGCGGTTAAAATAATACCCAACTCCTGCTTGTAAATAAAGGCTTGCACGGCGCGTGAGATAGGCTAATGGATTGTATCCAAGTAGCGTTTGAGCGTGATAGTAAGTGCTTACATTTATCTGCATTATCGGCTTGCCATCTTTTTCTTCTTCAACTGTATCAAGCAGGCTACCTGTGTAGATTCCAATGGCAAAATTTGCATCCAAATACATATCAAATTTAAATCCATTTTGTGTGATATAGCCGATATTTCCAGCAATGTTTAGCGCGAGATTATCCATTCTCATAAAAAAAGCGTCATATCTATCAACTTCGCCGTAGTAATAATATCCTGCGCCTAGTCCCACACTTTTATAAAATCCTTGTTTTAGCATTTTGGATTGCGCTTCATTTGCTGTCGTGCTTCCTAGCAGTAGTGCAAAAATCGCCACACAAAGTGTTTTTGATATTTTTATGATTGTTTGCATTTCTCCTCCTTAAAACCCGATTCCAAATTGCAAGCCTGCATAAATCGCGCTTGCTTGAGGGTATGCTACTTGTGTGCTTGCTTGGGGTAACACTTCATTAGTGCTAGGAGTAGCACTTGTGGTGATTGTCGTGCTATTGCTTGGTAATGTGTGTTGGTATTTGGCGATGATTTTTGTAAAAAAATACACATTTTTTGAAATCGCATAAGACACTCCTACACTTCCTTTTATGCCAAATCCGTGTGCAAAAATGGATTTTTGTTTTATGTTTTTTACTAAAAAATTGCTTGTGCTACTCACAATATCCACGCCAGAAAAATATATAATAGTCGGCGTATAAGAAGCAAAAAGTGCGTAATCAATACTCCACCTGCTACTTCCTAGCCTCATCGCACTATCAAGAGATAGTAAAAAATTGCTATAACTTACACTTGTAGAATATGGATTATATGTTGCACTATGAGTATATGAGGAGTATTCATAACCAAGTGATAAAAATAGTGGCTTTTCTACATTTCTTGTAATGTTATAGCCAAACTTTCCACCAATTTCTTCTAGCATACTAGCAACACCACGAAAGCTTGTCAAATTGCTAAGTGAGTTTGAAGAGCCAATGAAATAATTGCCACTTACTTTTTGGCTACCAGCACCGATTTTAAACCAAAATTCTAGGTTATAGTATTTGGCTATTATGTTTGTGTTGCGCAAGTTTATGGAGCTTATCAGACCACCTATATGTGTGTTGCCTGCACTAAATCCTACATACTCTAGCCCCATAGAAACACTTATAGGGTGAGTTAGCTTATAAGTTTCTATTGCGTCTGATTCTTTGCCTTTAGCAAAACTAGCAAAAAGTAAAATCACTAAAAAATAGTAAAACATACTCTTGCATATTTTGCAAGCATTTTTTACTTTGGATAAGTCTCGCATATTGTGTCGCTCCCTAGCAGTTTTAAGTAGTTAATGATATGTTTGTAAAATATAATTTGGGGTTATGTTTTGTCGCAGGTGCTAAAAAAACACCCACGACAAAAATCTAAAAGCAGACAATAGCTATGCAGAATTTGTTGCCATTTATAGCTGCATTAAACGCAAACCAGCTCAAAAAGTATCCTTTTGTAGTTTTCATCTCTTCGCTAGATAGAACTTCTACATTTAGATTCTTAGCGTTTGTGCCAAAGAGAAACTCGCTATCTGCTTTAGATAGCGTTTGTGTCGCTTTGGACTCGCTAGAATCAACACTCGCTGATAAACCACTAATGCCTACAAAGGCACTTAAAGCTAGGATTGAAATGATTTTTTTCATTTCGCGCCTCCTTACTTGAGATTAAATTTTGCCACCTCTTAAAAAATTTCTAAAGAAAAGATTTTGTCAATTCTTTATCAATTCTTTTTGGATGGCAAGCAAATTATAAGTGAATAAAAAATAATTTGTCAAGTAAAACTCATTTTAATTTTTGTGAAAATTTCAAATATGTTACGATTTTATACAAAAAATGTGTAAAAATAATTAAAAATATGAAATGATTATATTTTTTATGATTCCGTCATTTTAGTAGGCTTTTTGGTAATTTTTGGTGGAGAATTTTAGAATCAAAAAAGCCAAAAAGAGAAAGTTAAAATAGTCAAAACAAGCTAGATTTTACAAAATCTAAAAATCCTAACTATCTAGTGCTTCTCGCACTTCGCGTGCAAATGTGGCGATATGGCTTACGCATTGTTCCTTGTGCTGCTCACAGATTTTCATTATCGCACTACCGATGATTATGCCATCTGCATATTTGGCTACTTCTTTTGCTTGGGTGGCATTTGAGATTCCAAACCCCACAGCCACAGGCGTGCTAGAGGATTTTCGTATCTCGCCAACCATAGATTCTAGCCCTTTGTCAAACTCACTTCGCATACCCGTAACGCCTAGCGAACTTACACAATAAATAAACCCGCTTGCCTCTTTGGCTATCATATCTACTCGGCTTTTGGAGCTAGGTGCAATGAGCGATATAAAATCCACTCCATACTTTTGACACGCCTTTGCAAAAACGGCTTTTTCCTCATAGGGCACATCAGCCAAAATCAGCCCACCTACGCCCAAAGACGCCATTTTCGCGATAAATCTATCTACGCCATAAGCACACACGATATTTGCATAAGTCATAAAGACAAGTCGCGCTCTTGTTTTATCTCGCACTTTTTTGACTAGAGCAAACACTTCTTCACAATGCACGCCGTTTTGCAGTGCTTTTGCGCTTGCTTTTTGGATAGTTTCGCCCTCTGCCACAGGGTCAGAAAAAGCAATCCCTATTTCGATAATATCTGCTCCGTTTTGCTCTAGCGCGTAGATGATTTGCTCGCTTAAATCTAGGCTGGGATACCCGCAAGTGATAAATGGTATAAAGGCTTTTTTGCCTTTTTTGTCAAACGCTCCGCAAAGTGCGTATTTGGAATCTAGTTTATTTCCTTTAGTCATAGATTTTCTCTCCTCTATATCTCGCTAGTGCGGCGCAGTCTTTGTCCCCTCTGCCTGATAAGTTTACTACGATTATTTTGTCTTTTGACATTTTGGGAGCTATTTTTAGGGCGTGTGCTAGGGCGTGTGCGCTTTCTATGGCGGGGATTATCCCTTCCATTTTTGAGAGGTATTCAAATGCTTCTACTGCTTCATCATCGCTGATAGGCACAAAATCCACCCTCCCACTATCGTGTAAGTAAGCGTGCTCTGGTCCTATGCCAGGGTAGTCAAGCCCCGCGCTTATGCTATATACAGGAGCGATTTGCCCAAAATCATCTTGGCAGAAATACGACTTCATTCCGTGAAAAATGCCTACTTTGCCTGTGCTGATAGTCGCAGCAGTTTCTTTGGTGTCTATGCCTTTACCTGCGGCTTCTATGCCGATAAGATTGACTTCTAAGTCTTCCAAAAAGTGATAAAACGCACCGATAGCATTACTCCCACCACCTACGCACGCTAGCACTACATCGGGCAATCTACCCTCTTTAGCAAGCATTTGAGATTTTATCTCACGCGAAATCACGCTCTGAAAATCCCGCACAATCGTTGGGAAAGGGTGCGGTCCCAAACAAGAGCCTAGCACATAGTGTGTGTCATCTATGCGTGAGGTCCACTCTCGCATTGTTTCGCTTACCGCGTCTTTTAGCGTGGAAGTCCCGCTTGTAACGACATTTACTTTCGCACCCAAAAGTCGCATACGATAGACATTTAGTGCTTGTCTTTTGGCGTCTTCTTCGCCCATAAATATTTCGCACTCCATTTTCATTAGCGCAGCACCTGTGGCGGCGGCTACTCCGTGCTGTCCTGCTCCTGTTTCGGCGATTATGCGAGATTTACCCATTTTTTGTGCAAGCAAAATCTGCCCTAGCACATTGTTGATTTTGTGCGAGCCTGTGTGGTTTAAATCCTCTCTTTTTAGGTAGATTTTTGCTCCGCCCAAATCTTTGCTCATAGCTTGTGCAAAATATAGTAAAGATGGGCGTCCTACATATTCTTTTAGCAATCTATCTAGTGTAGTGCTAAATTCCTTGTCGTTTTTGTATGTTTCATAAGCAGATTCTAGCTCCAATACCGCATTCATAAGTGTTTCTGGGATAAATTGCCCTCCATATTCGCCAAAGTATCCATTTATGGCTTTCATTGCGACACACTCCTTTGTTTTGTGGGGATATTGTTGTAGATTTTGGTTATTTTGTGCATTTATTTTTGCGTAGTTTTTTTGTGGTTTTATTTTTTGCGAGCTTTTTTTACACTTGCTTTGCAGGCTTTTAGAAACGCTCCACGCACAGCTTTTGATTCTAGCACTGCTAGTCCTTGCGCTGTCGTGCCTGCTGGTGTGGTAACTGACTCGATAATCTCTTGGGGTAGTGCATTATCTAAAAGGCAAGCAAATCCCTTAAAAGTCTCTCGCACAAGTGCTAGAGAATCGCAGCGAGATAGCCCCTCTTGCACGCCTGCATCGATTAGGCTTTGCGCTACAAGCGCGATAAAAGCGGGCGAAGAGCCACTTGTAGCAATCGCGCTATCAATTAGGCTTTCATTATTTACAAATACCGCATTGCCAAAACTTTGGATTATTTCTTTTGCTTCTTGCTTGAAATCGCAATTATCGCTAGATAAAAACACTGCTGTGGCGGAGTGGCAATATTTCGCCCCTATATTTGGCATAAGTTTGACAAAATATTGCGACTTGATAAAAGAGCGCAATGTGGCGACATTTACCCCTGCAAGCGTGCTATATGCTCCCCTTGCAACACCCTCATAGCTAAAGCTAGAAAGTCCATAGGGCTTTATGCAAAGCAGGGCGATTTTATCTTGCAAGTTGATTGTTTGGGTGGCAGAGTTTTTTTGGGAATCTTTTGATAGCACTAAATCTATCGCCTTAGCGTTTTTAAGCGCGTTTTCTCTCACAAAATCTTGTGCTTTTTTAAAATCCCTGCCACAGATTTCAAGCGTGTATTTGCCTTGCTTATCCAGTGCGCTTGCAATAGCACTAGCTATATTTCCATAGCCTATGATAATGATAGTTTGGGGAGTTTTTGGCATTATCTTTTCCTTATTTTTTGTGGGGCTTTTTTCGTGGTGTTTTTTTACTTGGATTTTACTTCGTTTTTAGAATTTTGGTTTTTAGGATTTTGCTCTAGTGTGGCATACAAATCCTCAAAACTCTCATCAAAGAAAAATACATTTTTTGCTCCCATTTCTACAATCTCGCTTCCTATCATCGCCACAGTGTAGCCCGAGTAGCAGTGAAGCAGAAAATTTGTATTTGGATTAGATAAAATTTCGCGTGATAGGCTTTCAAAATCACTGATATTTTTTGCACCTTTTATGTGCTTTTGCTTGTAGTCTTTCTCTTGGCGAATATCTATGATTTTGGCTTG
>SAMEA104315434__coassemble_631_pt1 | contig 17753 bp, 12 predicted proteins | sample SAMEA104315434__metabat2_low_PE_003 | metagenome-assembled genome bin SAMEA104315434 (sample SAMEA104315434) | gut metagenome | biome: Monkey gut; feature: monkey-associated habitat; material: faeces | place: China | collected 2013 | reverse complement strand
ACCCAAAGATTCCGCCAAATGGCGAGATTTTGGGCAAAAAGGCTTTTTCAAATTTACAAGAAGCGTTTTGTCAAAATGCCAAAATCGACATTCTCAATATTTTTCGCAAAAGTGAAGCGTTGGAGGGAATCGCAAAAGAAATCATTGCGCTAGAGAATAAACCAAAATGCGTGTGGGTGCAGCTAGGCTTAAGTAATGAGCGCGCAAAAGAGATTTTGACAAGCGCGAAAATCATCTATGAGGAAAATAGCTGCATAAAGATAGAGCATAAAAGATTGCTTAGGTAAAATAAGCAAAAATAGCTAAACTACCTTTTATCAACCCAAACTCTTTGCAACCCCAACCCTTACCAAACCACCTTTTGCAAGCCACTACAACCTAGCAACCTACCTCATCGCTAATTACCTCGCATCAAGCCCAAACGCCCTCATCATACCAAAAAACACTTCTGTGTTATCCATAACGCCCCTAAAATACTCGCTTCCCACGCCCTCGCTCATCAGCACCACATCATCAGCACTATGCACTTCTTGGTCTTCAAATGTGGGGATATTGCCCTGATACCACTCGCCCTTTGCGTTAGGATTTGCTACAAATTTTCCATTTTGCTCTATGGTAGGCATTTGTGGCGTTTGCTTGAGATTGTAGTCTATGTGCGCATCTGGGTGGTTGGCAAATTGCACCGCTAGCGTAACCTCTGCGTTAGGATTATCGGGAAATCCGTCATTGTCTTTGTCCTCAAATGTAGGGAATATCGCGTGTTTGTATGTCCTCACGGCTTCTCTGCCACTTTTGCCATCGCTCTCATAATATGTCCCCGTGATACTCGCTCCGTGCGCGTGGTCTGCCACGACTATGATGAGCGTGTTTTTATCCTGCTTAGCGAAATTGTGCGCTATCTCTACGGCTTTGTCAAACTCGATTGTGTCATACGCCGCCCTTTGCCAATCCATTTTGTGCAACTCTTTATCGATACTCGCGCCCTCTATCATTAGGAAAAACCCCTCTTTATTCTTGCTTAGTGCCTTTAGGGCGAAGTTTGTCATATCCATTAGGTTTGGCTGATTGTCATACTTGCCAAGCACGGAGCTATCCTTTAGCACCTCCCTATCCAAATACACATTAAGATGATTTTTGTGATAAAGCCCTAGCACTTTTGGCACGGTTTCGCTTTTTTGCACTCTAGATTCTAGAATCTTCAAGTCATTTTTGGTGTAGCTTATGGCATAGCCCTCATTTTCATACATTTTGATAATGTCCTTAGAATCTTTGCGCTTAGATTCTGCCAACTCTTTTGGCGCATAGTTTTGTATCCCTCCGCCCAAAAGCACATCTGCGCGATGATACGCGCTAAACATATCAAGCGCGATTGCATTTAGCTCATATCGCTGTCTCGTGTGCGCTACAAATGCCGCAGGGGTCGCGTCTGTGAGGTTTGCAGTGGTTACAAGCCCTATGCTTTTGTTCGTTTTGCGCTTTAGGATTTCTACGATATTTTCTACCTTTGGGTCATCAAACAAATCGCTTGTAGAGTCCGCATACACGCCCATCGCATTTACCACGCTTTTGTGCCCTGTGGCATAAGCTGAAGCGGAGTTCGCACTATCCGTGGTAAGGCTATCATAGCCAGAAGTGGTAATGAGTGCCATAGATTGGAGTTTTTCCATTGCTAGCGTGTCGTTGTATTTGCCCTCATTTATGCCTTTGGATAAAATCCTAGCGATTTGCTTTGCTTGCAAGCTCATACCGTCTCCTATGAGCAAAATCACATTTTTGGCTTGCTTTTGTGCCTTTTGGGATACCACACTATATGCCACGCTAGCCTTGCTGCCATTGTGCGATACCTCTACCACATACTGCCCTACTTCAGCCAAATCCACTTCATCTATACGATAGCTCAAAATCCCATTTTCACTCCAGATTTTAGGAGTTTTGCCAAAAAAATCTTGCGCGTTTTTGCCATTTATTTTTACCTGCACTTGTGCGTTATTGTCATTTGCGCTGTTTTCGCCCAAATCACTCGCACGATTTTGCGCGATTTCTACCAAAAAGTCAAACCTCTGCCCAGCTAAAAACTTCGCGTTATTGATTGGCAAAATCCTAATATGCTTTGCATTGTCGCTAAAGTGCTTTGCTTGATATGGCGCACTGTCCTCCTTCCCTTCCTCACTGCCGCTAAAAGCAATATAAAATCCATACCCCAAAACCACCAGCGCACAAAATACAATCGCTTTCAATGGCTTTTTACTTTTTCCTCTCATACTCTCACTCCTTGTTGTTTAATGCCTAGAAGTGTAAGGAAAAATCTTAAAATCTTTATGTGCTTGGTGTAAAAGATATGTAAAAGCGATATTTTAAGAGGGATTTTAATATCGGGGTTTTGGTATGAATTAGCAAAAGAGCAAAATCAAATGTTGTGTTTTGTCGCGTTATTATTGTGTTTTTCTCGCTTTGTTGTCGCGCTTCACGCGCAGATTTTATATACAAATTTTGGCACACAAACTTGGCAATGTAAATTTAGCGCACAAATTTTACGAGCAAATTTGACACACAAAAATCATTTCTTTGTGGTTTTTAAATTCTGTCTTGCCTGTGCTAAATGCTTTGAAATCAAACTCGTATTTGTGCGTAGTGCCGACACTTTGCAAAATTTGGGTGATTTGCTCCTCATTCATTCGCGTGTTGCTTCGAGGATTTGCCGAAATGGTGTTATTGTATGTTACAAGCAAAATTTTAGCGCATTTTGATAGATTTTCTATGAGATTACCAAAGGCGTATTTTGCCTCGCTTTTGCAATACACACTTACATTTTCAGGCGTAGGCTTTTTTGCCACACCATAGAGCTTGGGCTTATCATTTTTGCTTAAAGTCTCAAGCAAATGATAAAATCTCGCATACTGCCTAGAGTTATACGGCGGGTCGATAAAAGCTATATCAATTTGGCGTTTTTGCTTGGCAAAGTTTTGTGCCAAAACATTAGAATCCTCCCTAAAAATCTCACAATCACAAATCAAAGGCTCTATAAGCATAAAGCGAAATCTATCTTGCAAAACCACATTTTTGCGATACGCATCATAGTGCCCGACGGTGTTTGCTACCCTATCGGTGCTATAAATAAGGCTTGAAAGCAGTATGTAAAATTCTCTCTTAGTGATTGTGCCTAAGCGCAAAAGATTGTCTAAATCATCGCGGATATGCCCGATAATGCTAGAATCTGCAAGGCTAAAAAAGAGATTACCAAAAGAGCGCGTGTAATAATTTGGTGGGATTTTATCTAGCGCATTATAGCCCTGCGCTATGCGTTGAAGTTTGGCAATCTCAAAAGATTGCTTACCAAAAAATCCATTATAAATCGCGTAATTTGAGTGCAAAAAGTCATTTACGATGAAGTGCGTAAAGCGCGGTTTTTTCTCACTAGATTTTAGCCCATAATTTCGCATAAAGTATTCACTCACCACGCCCGTGCCTGCAAAGACATCAAAAAAACTTAGATTTTGTCTATCTTGCAATGCGTTTAAATGCTTCAAAAAAACACTATCTATATGAGCTAAAAGCCTTGTCTTTGCCCCTGTGTAGCGGCGTGATGAGAGTTTATACATTGTCTATCTTTAAAGAATTTATAAAAGGCACAATCTCATTTTCATACCACTTACTACCCCAATCATTTTTGCTTTCAAAAAGTGTGTGAAAATGTGGTATTAAACTTTGATAGTTGCACTTTGATTGTAAGATTTTGATAATTTCATTTGTGCTAAGAGGCAAAATTTTCATTCCTTTGATAAATTTTGATTCTTTTTCAAAATAGCAATATATTCTGCTTCTAAAATCATTGAGTACATTTTTATCCAAATACGGAGCTATAAAGATTCCATAAGATTTTTCTTGCATTGTAGAATCTAGATTCAACAAAAGATTTCCCAAATGCCTTGAAACGCTTTCCATTTCTGCGCGTCTTTGATTGGTTTTTTCGGTAAGCGTTACTTCTATCATCAAAGCGTGATTGTCATAGAAAAATGCAAAATCCGCCTCGCCACCCACAGCGTGGCTTTTTGGCAAAAGGTTTGAATCAAGGCTAAGCCCAGCACATAAAATCCTATCTAAATTTTCATCATCAATATAATGCCAAGCAATAGCGATGATATACTCAAAGATTGTGGGAATCGTAGCCTCTGTGGTTACCTTTTTGGCAATTTTTTCATCATTTTTTCTATCCTCAAAAAGCCCTAAAATCTCAATGATTTCATCTTTTTTGAATTGTGAATCAATAAGTTTTTTTAGCTTTTGCTTGTCGGTGTTTTTCTTGTAGTTTGTCAAATCGCTTTGATTTACAATGCCGTATTTTTCAAAAAATACAATAAATTCGCTGTCTTTGAAATACTCGCTTAACAAATCTTTTGACACTTTATTTGTAGCGATTTTATCCAAAATCTCATCACGCTTAGAATGTGCTAAAATCATTTTAAAGACGAGATTTAGGCTGACTTTGTCCTTATCAAATTCAAAAATCCCAGATAGATTCAAATACCTGCGGTTTAAGTCGCAATAATCATCTAAATTTGCCTCCAAACGAGAGCGTATAATCAAATCATAAAATCTTATGCCAAATTCTTTCAAATCCCCAGCGCAAACAAAATTATAAATTTCTTTCGCCCTCTCATCTTTTTTGGTGGCTTGGCTAATATAGGGCAAATAAAGTTTTTTAAAATTTAAAAATTGAGATTCGCATTGTGATGAAAGTAGATTTTCTAATAATTTCTTATCACCATTTTCACGCAGTGGCAAAAAGATTTTTTCTAAAACGCCTATAATGCTAATAGCTGTTGCATCGCCTTTTGCAGTTTTGAAATAATCCGTTTTAAACGAGCCTTTTTCTAAGTCGGCTAAAAATTCATTCAAATTTGTAGAATCTGCAACCTTTATAAAAATTGTGTGATTTTTTATGCTATCTATAAAATCTTTTGTAGTTTTAAAATTGTTAATTAAAGGCAAAAGTGCGAAAATATCCATACTTATTTCGCCCCCAAATTCTCTAAAAACTTCTAAATACTTTTGCAATAAATTTGGCGATTTGGCAAAATTAAGTTGTGCTTTTAAGAAAAACAAAGACACTAAATCAATTTGCAAAAATTCATTATTGATTTTGTAGGATTGATTTTTGATAAGTTCTAAAAGATCATAGCCTTGTGCCGTGATGATTTTGTCCTTTCTTTTTATGAGAGTAAAATCCTCTAATGGCGCGGATTTTACTCTGGCATCCTTTGTGCCAAGTTGCGTTGTTTGATTTTTATTATCCAAAAGATTGTGTGCTTTTAAAAGCTCTAAATAGCGGATTTGTAGCTCTGAATCATTGCTCCAAATGTCGCTTTCATCAGCATTTAAAAACAGCTCCTCAAACAAAATAAGCTGTGTTTCAAAATTATAAAGTAGATTTTTTACCCGCAAACTTGTATTGCCAAAATAATCATATTGCGTTTTCATTTTTTGTCCTAATAATTCACAACCAGCACTTCGCTAGATTCTGCTCTTTTGGTTTGATAATTGCAGTTTTTATAAGAAAAGTCCAAAAAATGCGTGTGGAATTTGGGGTTAGATTTTAGCCAAGCAGCAAGAATTTTATGCTCCCTGCCTTTATGAAAAAGCACATTTGAGAGCGCAAATTTTACCCCTCTGCAATCTAGAGATTTTATAAAATCGAGCAAATCTTTTTCATCACGCTCACTCCACCCGCCATTTTCGTTGTATCCAGCGTTTGCAAGCAAATAGGGCGGGTCGATATACACAAGGCTTTGTTTGTCCAAAATCCCACTATCAAACTCCCTAAAATCCTTACTTTGCAGGCTTATATTTTTGCTTTGCATTGCTTGGACAAAGTCTTTTAGCTTTTGTTGCATTTTGGCGTTAAAATCCCTTTTGCCACAAGGGAGGTTAAACTCGCCTTTGGAGTTGAAGCGGATTTGGTTGTTAAAAGCATAGATGATAAGCACAAAAAGTTTTAGCGCGTCTTTGTCGCTGTTATAAGCGTTTTTTAGGTGCGAAAATCCCGCTTTGTTGTAGCTTGATAGTCCTTTTGCACTATCGCAATGATAAAATTTGTAGCCAAATTTGGTGGATTGTGAAAGATGAAAATCTATGATAATGCCCTCAATTTGCGTTAAAAGCGACTCTATGCTTTCGCGCTTTAGCAGGGCTAAAATCTCTACCAACTCTTTAAGCCTATCATTTAGCACGATATGCTTCGCACTCACATTTACGCCCACACTAGCCCCACCGCAAAACAAATCCACCATTGTGCCAATGTCTTTTGGAAAAAGGGGCAAAATCTGTGGCAAAAGCCTAAACTTCGAGCCTGTGTAGTTAAGCGGACTTTGGATTAGAGTGCTTGTGCGCTTTGGGTGGTTATTTGGCATTTTTGGCAAATCCACGCAAGAATCCACGCCACAATCCACACTATAATCCGTGCTAAAATCCGCCACTTGAGTAGAGCCCAAAATAACATTGCCAAAGCTATCCCTACCAAAGCCACCATTGCAAAAACTCTCCCCACAAGGCTGATGTAATTCTTGCAAAATATCTTGTGTAGTATATTCTCTCTTGGGCTTGCTTGCTAGCATTTATGGCACTTCCTCTTAAGTCTTATGTTTCAATTTTTTGTGTTTTTCACGCGCTTTTTGCGCTTATGTAGATTTTGCGCTTTAGCAATCCTTATCGGCAAATCTCACGCCAAATTCTAACAAAATCCTAGCGCATTTTGCTTACATTATTTTTGGCTTTTTGCCCAAAACCTTTTCACAAAACCTCGCATAAACTCGCATAAAATCAAGCGACTTAAAACATTTTGATTTTTTTAAGCAACTTGATTTTTGTTTTGCAACTAAGTTGCATTTAAGGAAAAAACATATATAATGCGCGTTTTAAATTTTAAAAATCGCTAAAAAGGACTTCGCTATGAAACACAAACAAAAACACGCACCAAAAAATACCCAAAAAAGCACGCAAAAACCACTTCGCTTAAGCCTTTGTGCGTTTGCACTCTGTATCAGCGCAAACGCGACACCAAACACAACAAATACCCAAAATCCACAAGCTACCAATGAAGCACAACAAACACTAGATATAGATTCTAGCACTTCGCATTCGCACGATACGCATTCGCAAGATTCTAGCCACGATTTGGATTCTAGCTCGCACCACACACATAACGATTCAAACCACCAAAAACACCACCACGATTCCACAGATTCTAGCCACACGCACGATTCCCCCTCAAAGCACGAAAATCACGCCCACTTCACAAGCCGCTATCACTATTTGCACGCCTATGAGCTGCACGAGCACGGTCACAGCCACACTTCAGACTTTACTAGCCTTAGTGCGAGGATTGGCATTTTTGGCAAATCTTCAGCCCTAGCGAGCAAAGCAGAGAACTCAAACCGCGATAATTACGCGATGCTTTACTCAAGTGTGCTACTGCAAAGCACACCTTTTGCGCACTCTCACACCGCGCTAAATGGCTTGACACTCGGTGTTGGCGTGGTGGCTTACGCGCCTTTTTACACAGACAAGGCAAACGCTTATACTTACATAAACTCAAACTTTGTCGCAAACAACGCATATTTAGGCTACATAAAGGACTTTGATAGGCTAAGTGTCGAGGTTCTAGCGGGGCGATTTGAGAGAGAGCTAGAGTGGGTGGGACACTCGCTACAAGGGGTATTTGCACGGCTGACATTGCCATTTGGCACGCGCACTCCGCACTCCGCACAAATCTATGGAATCTGGGTAAATGAGCACGCAGACATTACTAGAGAATTTAGCTCGGATTTTAACTTCTATAAGCACCTCTATGCGGGAGAAAATCTCTACGCGGGCGGGGTAAATCTCTCCTTTGGGCTAGCGCAAAACGCAAGGCTTCATTTTGAGCCTTATGCGTATTATTTGAGTAGCTTTTTTGGCGTGTATGGGGCGAAATTCGTGCTAGATTTGGGGTTTGGCGGGTTTGGCGAAAATGCAGGGCAAAATGGTGTGAACACAAAATGGCGTAGCAAGACTATCGCTCATAGCGCGTTTTTATACTCAAACTACGCGAGAATCCACGCAGGGCATAACCACAACGAGGGCGAGCATAACCACAACGGCGAAGATGGGCACGGACACCTAGATACGAGCAATCGAGGCGATACCTACTTTGCCTTGCTTGAGCAGGAGTTTGGCTACAAAGATTTGGTGTATTTTGGGCTAGGATTTCAGCATATCGGGGCGCGTGTCTTTGAGATAGCCAATATCGAAACAACTTCGCGCTTTGAGGCGCACGAGGGCGAGGGATTTGGTGTGATTCGCCCGGGGCTTATGCACAGCGGAAGCCACACAAGCAACGCTTATGACACACACACAAACACTTACTACGGCTTTGTAGGAGCGCGATTTGGCGGGCAAAAGCGATTTGCACTTGAGGCTATGGGGCGCGATAGTAGGAGCTCTGCTAGGGCGCAAAGCGCATTCTCGCTCGGGCTACGATATGCGTTTTCTTATGGGTTTGAGATAGGCGGGATAGGGGTGTTTATGCTAGAGAAACACGCGGGCGAATCCACACTCAATCGCAGCTTTGGCAAAGCATATATGCAGTGGAGATTTTAGGGCATTTTAGCTTTTTTGAAAGCAGGCACTAATTGTGGCTTTTGCTCATAATTTTTGGCTGATTTTGGTTTTAGGGATTTTAATGGTTTTAGAGATTTTGGCAAAATCCATAGAATCTAAAAAAGCAAAGAAATGCAAAAATTTTATGCAAAAGCATTTTACACAAGTATTTTTCAAAACATTCCCCACAAGCACTTCTAACAAGCCCTTATAAAAACCGCTTGTAAAAATCTTTGCTACAAAAACCAAAAAAAAACCAAAAAATATTGTGCTTGAAAACAACAAACACAAATCCAAAATAAGCAATCCTCACAAACAATCAAATCAAAAAAGCACACAAACGAATATATCCTAGCCTCAATCTCACGCTTGCTTGTGTGGCGATTCTTTTATGTAGCTTTTCGCGCCCTCTTTAGCAAACGCAGAATCTAGCGCAGAATCTTTATCCTGCTTAGAGTCAAAGCCCATTTTAGAATCTATCAAAAGCACTTGTTCTTTTGGCTTTGTGAAAAAATACAAAAGACAAATCCCAATGATAAGCGCAAGCGATGAAGCATACAAAATAGAGATTTTAGATAGCACAATAGCATCTTCGTGGTCATAAGCGAGATTTGCCACAAATATCGACATAGTAAAGCCAATCCCCGCTAAGCACCCTGTGGCAAATATCTGCCCAAATGACAAATCATTTGGCTTAGTAGCCACCCCTAGCTTCACGCCAAGAAATGAAAACACCAAAATCCCGATAGGTTTCCCCACCACTAGCCCCAAAATCGTGCCCAAAAATATATGGTCTAAATCAAAATTTATACTAGAATCCACCCTTACGCCCGCATTTACAAACGCAAAAAACGGCACGACAAAATATGAGCAAAGAGGGTGCAAAACCGTCTGAAGCTGCAATAGCGGATTTTGCGCGGCGTGAGAATATTTGGCGATAGATTCTAGGATTTGCACACGCTGGCTTTGCTCTTTTATGTTAAATGTCCGCTCACTTTCTTTGGAGCTAAAAAACTTTTTAAAGCTCTCCAAAGTCTGTCTAAATCCACTGCTTTCATCGCTATGTGTCTCAAAAAAGTTTCGCCCGCTTTGTGTGATATGTGTGATTTTTTTTAGCTCCTCTCGCAAAGCCTGCAACGCCTTATCAGATACATTTGAACGCCCAGGGATACAAAAAGCAAGAAGCACAGCAGCTATGGTTGCGTGGATTCCACTATTAAACACGGCTATCCAAAGCAACACACCAAGAAACAAATAGCTTGAGGTTTTGCGCGTATCTTGCTGATTGAAATACACAAGCACAGAGAGGATAATAAGCGCAATGATAAGCCAAGCAAAATCTAGCTGCTGTGTATAAAAAATGACGATGACAAATATCGCACCCAAGTCATCAACCACCGCAAGCGTAACCAAAAACACCTTCAAACTTAGCGGGACACGCTTGCCTAGAAAAAGTATCGCCCCAAGCGCAAATGCTGTATCGGTGCTCATCGCCACGCCAAACCCCACAGCTGATGGCGTGCCGTGATTAAAAAACAGATAGATTCCAATAGGCACGATGATTCCACCAAGTGCGGCCAGCATAGGAAAAACGACTTTTTTCACCCCCGCTAGCTCGCCATAGAGAATCTCACGCTTCATCTCTAAGCCAATCATTAAGAAAAAAAAGCTCATTGCCACATCATTTACGAAGTGCAAAATCGACATTCCAGCTTTGCCCTCGCCAAAAAACACACCCAGCTTTAGCTCTTGGAATTCAAAATACTGCTCTGCAAACGCGGAATTTGCCACACCCATAGCAAAAAGCACGCAGAAAAATAGCAAAACACCGCTGAAAGATTCGTGGCTAATAAAGGTGTTTAGCCCCTTTTTTAGCCTATCTTTGACATTGATATTATGCCCACTGCCAAATCTATGCGAGCCTTTCACAGAGCTACTAACCCTCGTAAAATAAGGCAACTTCGGCTGTGTAGAATCAGCACTAAGGCTTTCTTCAAACTCTTGCAAATCCTCAAAATCTTCAAATTCTTGCTCTAAGTCTTGGTGAAAATCCTTAGGAGTTTGTGATTCTTGCGAGCTAGTAAAATCACCCACAAAATCCTCTCTAAAATCATCTAAATCATACAATCCCTCCACTTCATCGGCACTTGATTTTTTCTTTTTTGTGGATTTTGCAGGTTTTGATAATTTTGATAATTCGTCTTTAGGATTATTAGAATCAGCAGATTCCCCCCAAGATTGGTTTATATAATCTTGCGCATTTGCAAAATCACTTGCCAAATCGCTAGGTTGCGTGCTTGATTTTTTAGATTTTTCATTTTTGATAGATTTTTTGGGCATTTTGCTACCTTTTAGTCGGCTTAGTCGGCTTTTTGACTTGCGTGCATTATTATCGTGTTTATGGTGCTTTTATGGGGTATTTTTGCGTAAATAAGCTAGGTAAAATTTATGAAATATAGTGGCGCAATACACGCGCAATTATAAGTGATTAAGGCTAATCTTTTGGCAGTTTTCGCGCTATTTTTAGTGTTTTGTGGCTTTTAGGAGCGATATTTTGGTTTACTATGCTTTTTAAGCAAATTTTATGCAAGTTTTATTTGCGCATTAGGAAAAATACATTAACATTCGCTTCACATTTGCTAGATACTAAAAGCTATTCTCTTTTTGACGCCAAAAATGAGAAAAACTAGAATCCAAAAAGTTAAGGAAAAAAGCCCAAATCAAGCAAAATCTAAGCAAGGTAACCAAGCAAAACAACAAGATAAAACAACAAAGACAAAATCCAAAAGAGAGGTAACAAAATGGACTTTTTACGAGCGCATATTGATGCGATTATTTTTTGCGTGCTGGGGCTTATGAGCTTTTTTTCGTTGTGGTTTAGCATTGAGAGAGTGCTGTATTTTTGGCGCGTAGATGTGCGAGTGTTTATAGACATTGACACACTTGAAGAATCGCTTACAAAAAACCTAACCACACTTTATATCATTTACTCAAATGCCCCTTATGTAGGACTTTTGGGCACGGTAGTTGGGATTATGATAACTTTCTATGATATGGGGGTTAGTGGTGGAATCGATGCAAAAAGCATAATGGTAGGACTATCACTAGCACTAAAAGCAACTGCTCTAGGTCTAGTAGTAGCTATCCCCACACTTATCGTGTATAACGCGCTTTTGCGCCGTGTAGATGTGCTACTAAATCGCTACAAAGCATACAAAAAATCCTAGATTTTGCGATATTTTCACGCTTTTTACTTTGAAGCAACTCCTTTTGATATAAAGCAAAATACACCTATCAAATAACCGCACTTAGGAGAATCCTATATGAAACTACACCGCAGAGATGGACTAAATGTTATCCCGCTTATTGATGTTATGCTTGTCTTGCTTGCTATCGTGCTAAGTGTATCGACTTTTATCGCACAAGGGGCAATCCCTATCAATCTCCCTCAAGCCGACAAAGTCGAAAAAAAGCTTGATGATAAGCGACTAACTATCGTAATAAGTGCTGATAATAAAATCTATGTCGATGATGAAGAAAAGGATTTTGACTCCATAAAGCAAATCATCAATCAAACTAAAGATGACAAAATGATAGAAGTCAAAAGCGACAAAGATGCGAAGTTTGATAACTTTGTGAGAATCATAGGCATACTAAAGGACAAAGGGCATGAAAATTTCTCTATCTCTGCGCAAGCAGATTAAAACGCCTGTATTTATAGGGTTTGCTAGCTCTGCGATATTTCATTTAGGACTTGTTGCGGGGATTTTTGGCGTATTTGATAGGAGCGAAAATCTACAAGAAATAGGGCTGGCACAAATCACAATGAGTCTAGCAAGCATCAACACAAATGCCAACAAAAAAGCCTACTCCACACCGCCAAAACCAACACCAAAAACCAAACAACCAAAACCGCTAGACCAAGCACAAGAGCCACAAGAAGCACAAGAAGAGATTAGCCAAGAATCCCCTACCGAGATAGAATCCAACGCCGCTTCAAATCAAGATTCTCAAGGCTCTACTTATGAGTCCCTAGCGTTTAATGAGGGCATAAGCGATGAATTCTACCAAAAAGTCCAAGCCGAAATCCGCAAAAAGCACCACTACCCTAGACTAGCCCAAATCCGCGAAATGAAAGGTAGCGTATGGGTGGATTTTATCCTAGAGCCAAATGGGGAGATAAAAAACCTCAAAATCTACCGCTCCAACACAGGCGACATACTAAACACCCAAGCCCTAAAAAGCGTGCTAGAAGCGCACAAAAACTTCCCAAAACCCCAAAAAGTAGTCCGTCTAAAAATCGAAGTAAATTACAATTTAGAGCAAAAATAGATAGCCAAATACCTAAAAATCCAAATGCCTTAAACATAATGGCGATATAGCTTATCATAACTTTGCTTATGCGATTTTTGAGCGTGATTTAGTCGTGCTTTAATCTAGCCTAATTTTATGGGGAACAAATGCAAAACAAAACATATTTTGCCATTTTGCTTGCTACTTGTGTGGCAAAATCTAGTGCGCATTTTTGTGGCGAAAATGACGAATGGCAAAATTTACTATACAAAACAAACCAACAAAATGGACAAAATCTGTGTGATTGTGCAAATATTTCTAACGAATTTGTATCAAAACAAGCCCAAAAAGATGACTCACAAAATAACTTGCAAGACAACTTGCCAAAAAACGATTTAGACACAAAAGCAAGCGAAGTGATTCCAAACACACGGACTAAACACACGCTTTTGCTCCTCTATGAAAACGACTCAAACTTTGACCCACACATTGACAAATACTATACCGCAGGAATCTCGCTAAAGTTTTACTCCAAAGATTTACAAAAACCCACAAACAAAGGATTTTATACATTTATGCACGCGATTTCCGCGCCTACATTTTTCCCCAAAGCACTTAAGCGATATTTGGGGGAAGAAGCTGATTTTGCTACTTCTTTTGGAGTAAGCCTATCTCAAGAAATATATGCGCCCAAAGATAGATTTTCAAACCCCCCACCAAAAGATGACCACCCTTATGGAGGATTTTTATACACAAGCATTATGTTGCAAAATCGCTTTAAATATATAATTGAGCAGTTTGAGGTGTCGCTAGGCATAGTCGGCAAAGCCGCACTTGCTAAGCAAGCCCAAGACATTATCCACGAAGCAAGAAATGTAAAAAAGCTAGCAGGCTGGGATACACAGCTATCAAACGAGGGGATTTTCAATCTTTACTATCGCGTGTCTTTTAGTATCCCACAAGTGTATGAAAAAACAAAACATATCGTTGATATTATGCCTCAAGTGAGTTTTGCAGCGGGCAATGCCAAATCTCACGCGCAAGCAAATCTCATCGCCCGCATAGGCTACAATCTCTCTGCAAACTCCCTTATGCCTCATATAAATTCTGGCTTTGTAAGCACACTACCAAACCGCTATGGCTTTAGCATAGAGGCTTTTGCAGGGCTTGGGGTGCGAGCTGTGGTGCGCAATATATTTTTGCAAGGCAATTCCTTTGCCCCGCGCAAAGATATTGATATAAATCACGGAGTAGGAGAATTTATCTTTGGTGTTGCTCTAAACTATAAGCGATTTTTTCTCTCATATAGTGCCATTACGCGCACAAAAGAATTTTTAAAACAAGATGCCCCCACCATTTTTGGTAGTATTTTGCTTGGGGTTAGTTTTTAGATTTTGGGTATTTTGGGGCTTTAATAGCGATTTTGCGACAAAATAGCCAAAGCAGGCAAAATCATATCCCTAATAATCGCTTAATCGCATTATCTTAATACCTTTGGCTTTGTGATTTTATCTGTATCTATGCTAAAAGTAAGCATTTGTTGCGTAGCTAGCTGCTTGCCAAATGTATAAAAAATAAGGCTAATTTGCGCACGCAAAAATTTATTTTGATAGAGATAGTAAGCATTTACGCGGTTAAATTCTCTTTGATACAAAGGCAATCCCTCATAAAGCTGCTCGCCATATTGGCTAAAATACCTCATCTGTGGCTTACCAAAATAATAGCTCTCCTCTATGCCAAACCCCTTGTATTGTAGCTTCGCACTTGCTTCATACCCTGCACCGATATAAAAAGGCTCATTGCCACTTAGTCTGCGCTTACGCTCTATCTGCCCAAGCGCACTAAATCCTATTTGTGCCTTGTCTAAATGCTTTTGAAAGCTAGGGACAAATCCTCTAAAATCCGCCTCCACATAGCCGTTATACAAAATCCTATCAAGCAAATGCACATCGTTTGGCACACTCTCGCCCTTGCCTAGCACATCGCTATTTTTGAAGTGAAACACTAAGCTATCAAGCCCTAGATTTAGGCTATCAAAAAATGAGATTTCACTCCCAAAAAGCAAGAAAAATTCATCATCTCTTTTTGCTAGATTCCCCCCAAACCAATCAAGCACAATCTCTGCCTTGCCCTTTATGTCGCGCTCCTTTGGCGAGATATATTGAAGCAATGCACCATTGCTCGCAGGGGAGAAAAACAAAAAATCATCTCTAAAAAAACTTCGCGGATAGATTTTTAGCAATTTTTTGCGAGGAAAGATTCCAAATGTGCCACCAAATGTGCCTATTTCGCGCTCTCTCTCATAAGTATAGTAGGCATAAATCCCTCCTCCTGCGTTAAAAACGCGCTTTTGTCCCATATCTTGCAAGCCATATCCACCAAGAAAGATTCTATGAAAATCAAAAATCAAAAGCCCAATCTCGCCACTTAATCGCAGCGCATAGCGCGTGCGCGTATCCCACAAAAGCGACTTTGTATCTTCGGTATTATCCAAAAAAAAGTCAAACCCCGCATTATAAAGCAGGCTTAAAAAGCTTGGTTTGGCTAGCGGTGGTGTTTGGTGTGTGTCGCTAGAAATGGTGGAGGTGGCAATAGCTTGAATTTGATTTTGCGTTAAATCTTGTATTTGATTTTGTGCTTGTATGTCTATGTCCTCGCCACTTGCAAAATCGCTTTCTAGGCTTTTTTGGCTATCTGCTTGATTGGTTGCTTTTGTGTTTTGGCTAAAATCTTTTGCAAGTTTGCTTTGGTTTTCTTGTGGAATTTCTTGCGCTAGATGAGATTGCACACAGCATATAAGTAACACGCTTAGGATTTTTAAGGTTTTCATTGAATACTCGCTACCTACTCATAAGGCTTAAGATTCCCTCTTTGCAGGACTTGCCTTGCAATATCCCCACTACTTCATTTACGATAGGCGTGTAAATATCGTGCTTTTTTGCTATGCCTTGTATAGCATAAGCTGTGCGAACCCCCTCTGCGACTTCGCCTAGCTCGCATAGTATGCTATCTATATCCTTGCCTTGAGCTAGCCCTACTCCCACGCGATAGTTGCGCGAAAGGGTAGAATTCGCACTCAAAAACAAATCCCCCGCCCCCTCTAATCCCAAAAATGTCTTACTCTCCCCACCAAAATACCGCCCAAATCGTTCCATCTCAATAAGCCCTCGGGCTAGAAGTGCGGCTTTTGCATTATGTCCTAGCTTTAGCTCATCACAGATTCCACCTGCGATTGCAAGCACATTTTTATACGCACCACTTATCTCCGCACCGATGACATCTCCTCCTGTGTAGGGCTTGATAAAGCTAGGGAAAAACTTAGCAAAATCTTTTGCCACTTCTTCATTGTATGCGTGAATAGCAAGCGCACAAGGTAGCTTAGCCCTCACTTCAGCAGCAAAGCTAGGACCGCTTAAGAACGCTAGATTTTCCTTAGGGATAAAATCTAGTGCGATTGTATGCACAAACGCCCCGCTTCCCTCCTCTATGCCTTTTGAAGCGAATAGATATTTTGTGCTTGGCTGCAAAAATTTACTCTGCAAGCTAAGCCACTTGCGCAAGTTTGGGGTGCTAATGGCGATGATGACAAAGCGCGAGGATAGCGCACTAGCACAATCTACTTGGAGGATTTGGCAGGGCGCATCACTTGGCAGAGAGAGAGTGCGCCTTGAGGCGATATGCACATCTGTGCTATGAGCTAGCGCGTAAGCTAGCGCACTTCCCCACGCACCACCACCGCATACGCTCACTTGTGCGGAGGAATGTGGCGAAGTGTGTGTAATATCCTCTCTAATATCTTGCGTATCTTTTTGGCAATCTTGCAAGCTAGATTTTGCACTAGATTCTGCGGGGATAGATTTTGTGGATTTTTTAGGTAGCATTTGGTATCCTTAGGCAAAGCCCCAATGAAGTTGTAGTGTGTTTATCATTTGTGTTGTTTTGTCGTTTTGGCAGGACATTTAGTAAATCTTTGGCAAAGCAAAGTCAAAATTGTAAAATGTTTGATTAAATGATACGCAAGAATCGCCACCAAACCTAAAAATATATACAAAAACGAGATTGCAAACCTCTAAATATGCTTTTTATGCTTTGGCTTAAAAACCTTAGCCAAGCAAAATCACAAAACTACCTAGAGTTGCGCTCCCAAAAGACACCATCTTCATAGCCTTGAATCTTTGGATTAGATTTGGCATTTTCTAGTCTTTGCTCTATCCAAGAGCAATACCGCTCCTCTATCTCTACCCCTATAAAATGTCGCTTTAGCTTTTTTGCCACCACACTTGTGCTACCACTCCCTGCAAATGGGTCAAGCACTATATCGCCCTCATTTGATGAGGCTAGCACGATTTTGGCTAGTAGTTTTTCTGGCTTTTGGGTGGGGTGGGCTGTGTTTTCACTCATCGACCAAAAAGGGATAGTAATATCACCCCAAAAATTTGACGGGCAAGTATCGCGATAGTTGCCACTCCCACTTTGCACCCAATCTTTTGGCTTGCCATTTTCTTTATAAGGGGCTAGGACTTTTTTGCGGACTTTTACAGATTCTAGGTTAAAAGTATAGCCCTCTCCACAAGTGGCAAACCAAATATCCTCTAAGCCATTTTTCCAATTGGACGCTGCGCCGCGTCCTTTTTCTCTCTGCCAAGTGATACGATTTCTAAGAGTAAAAATCTCATCTAGCACATTGCCAATGATAAGACTACTGCGCCAATCACAGCAGACATACACGCTAGCAGTGTCTTTTAGCAGTGGCTTTATCGCTTCTAGCCATTGTCTTGTGTAGGACTCATATTCGCTATGCTTTTTTTTGGAAAATATGTTGCCAT
>SAMEA104315434__coassemble_597_pt1 | contig 18521 bp, 16 predicted proteins | sample SAMEA104315434__metabat2_low_PE_003 | metagenome-assembled genome bin SAMEA104315434 (sample SAMEA104315434) | gut metagenome | biome: Monkey gut; feature: monkey-associated habitat; material: faeces | place: China | collected 2013 | reverse complement strand
ATTTTGTGAGATTGTAAGGTGGGTCGGCTATAAGCAAATCCACGCTTTTGCGTGGCAAAAATGGCGCAATGGTAAAAATATCGCCACAAATGGTAGAATCTAGGATTTGGCTTATGTCTTTTTGCGGTGTGGATACGCGCTTGGTGCGGGCAAAAAAGGCTTGTCCCTCTTCAAGTGTGGTGTTTATGGTTTTGTTTTTGGGGGATTTTTTTGTCATTAGCGCGTATCCTTAGCAAATTTATAAAACAAATTGTTGCAAAGCATTATAAGCAAAATCACTTAAACAAGGTATCAAAATGCAAGCAAAACGCAAAAAAGTAGAGTAAAATTTTCTCGCCATTTTTTGCAAAAATATTTAGAGATTTTGGGAGTGTGGTTTTGGTAGATTTAGAAAAGATACAAAAAAAATATGGCGAGTTTTATATATTTGGGAAATACCTATACTACAAGCCGATTTTAGATATTTGCTGTGATGAAAAATCACAAGCAAAAAATGCCTTTAAGCACATACAAGATGAGCTAAAAAAGCACAAAAATAGCTACTTTGTAGGGTATGTAAGCTATGAGCTTGGAATCTTAGAGTATTTAGAGTGTGGGGTAGAAGCAAAAGATTCTAGTGCGGATTTTGGTGGGGATTGTCGCATAAAATCTAGTGCAGATTCTAGCACAAATTCTAGTGATTATCGTGCGGATTCTAGCCTACCATTGCTACATTTTCGGCTTTTTGCCAAAAGAAAAAAGCTAGCAGACATAAAATACCACAAAAATTCTTACTCTAAATTTCTACCAACTATTACGCACCCTATCGACAAAGAGCGATACGCAAAGGACTTTAGCGCAATAAAAAATGAACTAAAAAATGGCAACTCATATCAAATCAACTACACACAAGAAATGCGACTAAGCACTCATCTAAATGGCAAAGAAATATTTTTCCTACTTACCCCACGACAAAACACCAAGTATAAAGCGTATTTACACACGCCTTTTGTAGAGATTTGCTCATTTAGCCCAGAGCTATTTTTCTCTCTCAAACATCACAAAAAGAAGTGCAAAATCATAGTCGAGCCGATGAAAGGCACTATGCCTAGAAATGCTAAGAAATCAAAAGACAAAGCAAACAAAAAAGCACTAGCTAGGGACAAAAAAAATATCGCTGAAAATATAATGATTGTGGATTTGCTGCGAAATGATTTGCACAAAATCGCCAAAAATCTATCCTACAAACTCCTGCAAATAAAAACCTACAAAACACTTCATCAAATGACTTCAAAGATAAGCGCGACACTGCGAGAAAGCACAATTTTAGACACTCCAAAAATCCACAAAAAACCTAAGCAAAAACACTCAAAGCAAAATCTACTTTATAGTATCTTTCGCGCACTATTTCCCTGCGGAAGTATCAGTGGTGCACCCAAAAAATCAAGCACCCAAATCATAGAAAAACTAGAGAGAAGAAAAAGGGGAATCTACTGCGGTGCGATAGGTGTGATAGGGCAAAAAGAAGCGACTTTTAGTGTAAGCATTCGCACACTATTTGCGCTTAAATCCAAAAAAGAATGGCGATATGGCGTAGGAAGTGGTGTGGTGTGGGACTCTGTGTGTGATGAGGAAATCGCTGAACTAGAGCTAAAATCCAAATTTTTAGAAAATGCAGAAAATTTCGCACTTATAGAAACAATACTCACAAAACAAAATCACGCTTTTTTGCTAGCTTCGCATTTAGGCAGAATCACAAAAAGTGCAAAAGAGCTAGGGTTTGATATGACAAATTTAAAGCGACTTTTTGGACTAGAATCTCATATCCAAAGACAAAGCGCAGAGCTAGTAAAAAACACAAGTAATTTTATAAATGAATTTATGGATTTTAGTCCTTGTGATTGCAAAAATGGGTGGGAAAACTTGCCACCAAAAGTGCTAGAAATACTAGGGCAGAGAAATGCGGAAAATCAAAGGCAGATTTTGCGAGTTTTGCTATACAAAAACGGCGAAGTAAGACTAGAGATTTTGCCTTTTAAGTCGATACAATCACGCACGATAAAAATCGCAAAAAACAAACTAGAATCTAGAAATGACGCTCTATATCACAAAAGCACTTTGCGAGCGCATTTTACGCAATCTCCAAGCAAGCAAAACAAAATCTTTGACTTCATCTATCTAAATGAGAGGGGCGAAGTGTGCGAGGGCAGTAGAAGCAATATAGTGATTTTGCAAAATAATGTGCTTTATACGCCAAGCACAAAAAGCGGTTTGCTAAATGGCGTCTTGCGCGATAATTTCATAAACTCCAAAATATTGCACGAAAAATCTCTAACGCTAAAAGACTTGCAAAACGTACAAAAAATATTTTGCATAAATTCTGTGCGTGGAGTGCAAGAAGTGCAGCTTTTTTAAGACTTGCCTAGATTTTGGTGGATTTTGTTTTTGCTTTTTGCAAGTTGCTAAATGATGGTTTATTTGTCTTATTGCGCCGTTTATTTTGTCATATCGCACTGTTTTTTGTCATATTGAGGGAGCGAAGCGACCGAAATATCCAAAGGTTTTTTACTTATGGATTCCCACGATTCCACGACAAAATAAAATTCGCAATAACAAAGATTCCCCCTCCCTTAGCACGAGGGGATTAAGGGGGTGGGTATTATATTCGCCATTTAAGCATTAGCAAAATATCTAAAAATCTTTTTCAAACCAAAAAACCTCAAATATGCAAACTTCATTTTTTAGCTTCATTTTTTAGTCCAATTTTTATTCAAAATTCCTTACCAAACCCTCAAAATCCCCCCACCAAAAATCACAAAAACAGCAAATTTTGCAAAAATACGATTCCCACAACCCACGCAAAATACGCACTCTCACAGCAAATACACGCTTAAAATCGTTATTTTATGGGGATTTAAGGTTTGGGTAGGTATAATGCTACCCTGCATTACGAAACTTCAAGGGAGGACCTTTGAGTATGACCTGATTTTACAAGGGACTAAAACGAACGAATAAGCCCCCTCCCTTTGCGGAGGGGGTTTGGGGGTGAGTATGTTTTGCATTAGCAAAAACGCGGGAAAATTCGTCATTGCAAAAAAATCCACAAGTATTTTCGCGGCAATCCATAACGCAGACATCATAAGACGAATTTTCGTCATTGCAAGAATTTCTCTAGCGTTCGCGGCAATCCACAAGTAAAAAACTTTGGATATTTCGGTCGCTTCGCTCCCTCAATATGACAAAGGAACAGCGAAATAAGACAAGTCAATCATCATTGCTAGCACAACGAAACAAACTGCAATTTCGTCATTGCGAACGAGTCTTTAAGACTTGCGTGGCAAAGCACAGTTTTTTAGTAATCCAAAAGAAACACTCTTAGTGCAAAGAATGGATTGCCACGATTCCACGATTTCGCACGAAATCTCGCAATGACATAAGTGCTGTGTTTGCCAGCAGTTGCCTAGTCTACTTGATAAGCGGAGGTGGAATCTACTCACCCCCTTTATCCCTCCGCTTAAGGGAGGGTAACTCGTGAATAGGATTGCAAATACCACACTCACAAAACCGTATTTACAAGCACTCTCACATTTCCAAGCACAGCACTTGCAAAATCCCCACTTAAAATGTTGCCAAACACGCTAACTTTTTTATTTTTGCCCATTTTTACTTACAAAGCACAAAATCCTATTCCTTACACAATGCTTCAAGTGCGTTTTGGATAGGGATTTTGCTACTTGGCTCGATAAGTCGCTCGCCCACTTCCTTGCCATTTTTATAAAAAATCAGCGTAGGGATTTTATAAATCTCTAGTTCCTCTTTTAGCTCTGTATTGCTATCAAAATCTAGCAACACAAAGTGCACGCTAGGATAGCGCACTTCCAAATCCTCCATAATAGGCTTAATCCTTACACAATCAGGACACCAAGCTGCACTCATCTCTACCACACAAAGTCCATCTGCGATTTTGCTAGCAAAATCTTGTTTTGTTGCATTTATCATTGTTTTTCCTTTTTTGTTAATTTTTATGTGCAATTTTTTTTAATTTTGTTTTTGCGCAAAACTTTTCTCTTGTGCAAAAATTTTTCTTGCACCTAAAAATTCTACCAAATACGAATAATGATTTTGTAACTTTATCACACTTGATATTGCTTCAATCTTAAGTCATATCTTTAGATGAGGACATTCATTGCGCGGGGAAATCTCCAAAGAGCGCGTATCGCTAAAATTCCCAGCTAGGTATTCCTCTATGCCCGCTCTGCCTATCATCGCAGCATTATCAGAGCAAAACTCAAGCGGAGCTAGGATAAGCTCTGCCCCATATCTCTCACAAATACCCAAAATCGCGCTTCGTAATGTCAGATTCGCACTTGCACCACCTACGATTCCTAGCGTTTGCACAGGCTGATTTTTCTCTAGCTTTTGCACAAAATAGCGCGTGAGCTTATCGCAAATATGAGATATAGCAGCCTCTTGGAAAGAAGCACAGATATGGGCTATCTCACGCTCGCTAAGGATACTCTCTCTATCTAGCGTGCGAGCAGGACTTGAAGCAAAATTTGAAGCAGTGCTTGAAGTGTGGTTTGAAGCAAAATCCAAGCTAGATTTTGGTTTTGTTCTTGCACTTGATTTTATGTCGCTTTTTACGCCGCTAGCGTGAGAGTCCAAAAACGACTGGATAAGTAGCCTCGTAGCGTTTTTTAGCCCTGAAAAGCTAAAGGCTAGTTCTTTGTTAGATTTTAGTGGCAGAGGCAGTGGGGACAAATCGCACAAATCATCGCTTTGATTTAGTCCGTTTTTTGAATTTACTTCTTTTGCTTTTGTGATTTTTTTGTATTTTTTGGCGTATTGCTCTATGATACTTCCCCCCGGATAGCCAAGATTTAGCATTTTTGCGACTTTGTCAAAGCACTCCCCGAAGCTATCATCTTTGCTGCTTGCCACTACGACAAACTCATCGGCACGATTTGCCTCCAAAATCTGCGTATGCCCACCTGATACAAGTAGCACACTCATCGGCATCGTAGCGTAGCTTTTGCCGATAAAGAGCGAGTAGAAATGCCCGATTAAGTGATTTACGCTGATTATGGGAACATTTAGGCTAACACATAGCGTTTTTGCCATCATTAGCCCTTGAAGTAGGCTTACAGATAATCCGGGCTGTGTAGTGATAGCAATAGCCCTAATCGCACCAAATGGATTCTCATCACGCAAATCGCTTTCGCACGAATCACTTTCGCGTGAAATTTCGCCCCCGCTTGATAAAAACGCTTTCATATCTGCTAGCACAAGCGGCAAAGATTCGCAATGTAGCCTTGAAGCAATCTCTGGGACTACGCCACCATAGACATTATGCGCGCGTTCTTGGGAGATTTTGCGATGATAGATGAGGGCATAAGTGTCTATGTCTGTGAGGGCTAGAGAGCTATCATCACAGCTACTCTCTATGCTTAGAATTAGATTTTTGCTAGCCTTGCTTAAGGCAGAATCTAGAGAATTTTGCGTAAGTTTTTGTGCCAAATGCTTTGGGTTTTGTGAGGTTTGTTGTGGATTTTGCTTTGTTTTATTTGTTCTTTTTGTAGTAGGCATTTTTTCTCGCTTTATTATTATTTGTGGTTGCTAGCCCAAAATTATATCAAAAACTTTTTAAGCCCTATACAACACAGGCACTAAATCAATCTCACAAAATGTAAATATTAGATATTTGATTAACTTTTTTGGCTAGAATCTAGCCCAATCTTTATGCCAAATCCGCGTAAGGAAATCTACTTTCACAAAGGACACACAATGTCAAACATTCCACACACAAAAACACTTGCAAATGCAAGGGGATTTTCTAGCTTACTAAGCAAGACACTGCTTTTTGGCTCTGTTATCGCGATAAGTATGGGCATAGCAAATGCTGCTCCTTATGCAGTGGATAAAGCACACTCAAGCGTAGGCTTTAGCCTATCGCATATGGTGATTAGCGAAGTCAAAGGCGCGTTTAATGAGTTTGATGGGAGTGTCGACTTTGACCCTGCTAAAAAAACTCTAACCGCACTAAAAGGCGAGATAAACACCAAAAGTGTAGATACAAACAACAAAGGGCGTGATGAACATCTAAGAAAGCCAGATTTTTTTGATGTCAAAAAATTCCCAAAAGCTACACTTGAGATGAAATCTATAAAGGGCAAAAAACTTACCGCAGATGTAACAATACGCGGGATAACAAAACCTGTCGTCTTTGACTATGAAGTAAAAGGACCTGTGGAAAATGAGCATAGCAAAAAACAAATGATTGCTATCAAGCTAGAGGGCAAACTAAACAGAAAAGACTTTGAGGTGGGCAAAGACACCTCAAACGCAAGTGTCGGCGAAGAAGTCAAAGTAAGTATCCAAATCGAAGCTCAAGCACAATAATAGCTTAGTAGTAGCTTTATGATTTTGCTTGCTTAGGTTTGACTTTAGAGTTTTTTTTAGAATTTTGCAGAATCTAGCTTGACTAGATTCTGCTTATTTTATCTTTTTATCGTTATTGGCTTTGATTCTCTCCTACAATCTCACGCACTCATACAAAAATTCTCCACGCAAAAAATCCGCTTAAAAACACAAACATTCTACATAAAAAACCTTGTGTGCCTACAAAATCTTAATAAAATACATTTTGCTAAAGTTATTATTGCTTTATTTATTTGCATTGGTTAGAATCCAGCCTATCTCTAAATACTCCCAAGAGACAACAACATTAAAAGGATGGACAATGACACACTTCCTATCTCACAACGACTTTTGCGATGGCTTGTGCAATCGTTTACACAACAACTTGCAAACTTACCTCGCCCACCTCAAATGCGTAGCAAAACCTTATCTAAGAGCAGCTATCATATTTGGACCACTTCTAGCACTAAGTGCTTCCTTTGTCGAGGCAAAACCATACAAAATCGATAAAGCGCGCTCGAATCTTGAATTTCAAGCAGTATATATGCTGATAAACAAGACAAAAGGAAATTTTGGCACTTATAATGGCAATGTGGATTTTGATGAGAAATCAAGGACACTAAAAGTCCTAAATGGCGAAATGGAAATGAAATCTATTGATACCAAAAATCAAAAACGCGATGACCATTTGCGCCAAGATTTTCTAAATGTGGAGAAATTCCCCACAGGTAAATTTGTGATGAAATCCGTCAAAGGACACAAGCTAACTGCGGATTTGACGCTTCGCGGTGTTACAAAATCTGTCGTGTTTGACTATGAACTAAATGGACCCGTAGAAGACCCGATGAAGCAAAAAAAGTTCATCAACATTGAGCTAAAAGGCAAGGTTAATCGCAAGGATTTTGGCATAGAAAGCGATAGCACCTTTGAAGCAACGCTCAAAGATGAAATCGAAATATATATCGAAATAGGCGCACACGAAAGCCACGACTAAGCCTACCAAACTTTCCTAAAACCTTTGCTAGAATCTGAATTTAGTTGCTTTTATGACTAAATGGCGACTATGCAGCATTTAAGTGCGTAAAGATTCTAGCAAAATCTTTGACTATCCATTTATCTGCTATTTCTTAACTTTTTGTTGCTTTTTTGTGCATTTTTTAAGTGCAAAAATTTTTCCTGCAAAATCACGGATTAAAAAATAAAGATTTCGCCTATTTGTCGCAATTTTTCGCCCAATTTTTCGCATACATTACACAATTTTTGTTATAATGCCCGAAATTTTAGGCGTGGGATAGGATTTGCAAATGATTGAGTGGATGCAAAAACATCGTAAATGGCTTGTTGTAACAATTTGGATAAGTGCTATTGCATTCATCGGTGCTGGTGGCGTTATGTGGGGGACTGCAGACTACTCACTTGGCGCGGATTCTGTGGCAAAGGTGGGCAAAATCTCTATTAGCAAAAGCGAATTTTCGACAACTTATCAGCAGGCTTTCCAAATGGAGCTACAAAAAAGAGGTGGAAACTTTGATGAAGCCCAAGCTCAAAGTATCAATCTGCAAGGGCAAGTCCTAGAAAACCTCATATCAAATGCCCTTATCCGCAACTATGCCCTAGAGCTAGGACTTCGCATAAGCGATGAGGAAGTGATGAATGTCATCAAAAGCATTGAGTTTTTCCACAAAGACGGCGAGTTTTCACTAGAATCTTATGATAACTATCTCTCACAAGAACGCGTAAGCAAAAGAGAATTTGAAGAGCAGGTGCGCAATGACTTGCTATCTCAAAAAATCTTTGTCTTGCTATTTCCAAATCTCCCCCAAAATCAATTTGAAATCCCAAATATCGCCACTCCACTAGAAAAGCAAGCATTGTTTTTCGCGCTAGAGAGCATAGCTGACAATGTCGAGCTAGAAATTATCCCCGCAAATAGCGTATCTGTAAGCGTAGATGAAGCAAGCCTAAAAAAATACTATGAACAAAACGCGCAAAACTACCAAACCGCCCCAAGCTATGAAGTCCTAGCTATCACCACAAAATCTGCCAAGCAGCCCTACACCGACAAAGATTTGCAAGACTTCTATACCAAAAACTATATCGCAAATGGCGAGAATATGAGCGATGAGATAAAGCCACAAGTAATAAGTGCCTACCAAAAACAACAAGCAAAGAGTGAAGCACTAAAATCCACCGCCCATCTAAAAAAAGCAAACAAAGATTCTGTGATAGATAATGCAAAAAAACTAGTTATTTCAGAAGATTCTAGCGAATACAGCGAGGAAGTTTTAAACGCTCTAAAATCAAACGGTGTAGGCACTACTATTAAGCCCATCGAGCTAGGAGATGACTTCATCACGCTAAAGATTCTTGCCAAAAATCCCCCAAAGACAAAGCCTTATGATGAAGTGCGCTCACAAATTTCCAAAGAATACAAAGCAAAAGAGCTAAACCAAAAGCTTACAAACCTAGCACAAAGCAGGCTTAGCACATTTAAGGGTAGGAATGTCCCTGTGAGATTTTCTATCACAGAGTTAAACCCAAATCAAAATTTCAGCATAGCAGGGTTTGATTTTTACACTTCTGTGGCGTTGTTGCAAGCGATTTATCAAGCCAAGCAAAATCCAAGCTACGCTATCATCGGGGAAAATGCGTTTTTGTTCCGCATCGCTAGCCAAAAGGTATTGCCTTTTAGTGATTCTCAAGCCATAGATATAATCGCAAGCGATAGGAAAATCGATTCCGTGCTAAATCTCGTATCAGATTTTTTGCGAAGTAAATACACCATAAAGCGTTATATTTAGGGTAGGAGGACACATTGGGACGACATATTTTGGGTATTGACATAGGCTCTAGCAAGATTTGCGCCGTCATAGCCGATGTCAAGGAGGACAACACCCCATATATCATCGGTATGGGCAATCAACGCTCGCAAGGTGTAAGAAAGGGGCTTATCGTAAATATTGAGCTTGCTAGCAAAGCGATAAAATCAGCCATAGACTATGCCAAAAGCCAAGCTGAAACAGATATGCTAAACAAAGCTATCGTATCCGTTTCGGGTGCATACACTAGGAGCCTACAAAGCTCTGGCGTGTATAACATAGAGGAGGGGGAAATCACCATAAAAGAGATTGGCAAAGCAATAGCAAACGCTGTGTATAACACCCCTCACCCCGGAATCCCGCCAGATTTTGAGATTTTGCATGTCTTGCCCTATCGCTTCAAGCTCGATGGACAAGACTATATCCAAGACCCTATGGGTATGACAGGTAGTCGTTTAGAAGTGTTTGTCCATATCGTCATAGCACAAAAATCCAGCCTAGAAAATCTCAAAAAAACCATTCATCTAGCAGGTGTTGAGATAGAAAATCTCGTGCTTTCTAGCTATGCAGCCTCTATCAGCGTGCTAAGCGATGATGAAAAAGAGCTAGGCGTAGCCTGCATTGATATGGGTGGCAACACTTGTGAGATTATGGTGCACGAGGGCAATGCTATGCGGTTTAATAGCTACTTAGGCGTAGGCTCACACAACATAACCACAGACTTAGCTATGGGACTAAACACCAAGCCAGCTGCTGCCGAAGAAGTCAAAATCACTTATGGAAATCTCATATCAAATGAGGAGGATAGACGCATAGAAGTGCCATCTGTGGGTGCTGATGAGGGGGTGCACTTCGCCTCGCTTAACAAAGCTCAAGAAGTGATGAGGCAGCGCGTAGTAGAGACTTTTGGCATACTAAGACAATACATCGAAAAAAGCGGACTTAGAGATAGTCTAGGAGCGGGCATAGTCCTAACAGGAGGAATGATACAACTAAATGGCATAAAAGACATTGCAAGCAAATTGATTTTTCAAAAAATCCCAACGCGCATTTCTAAACCCATAGAAATGCCCGGTCTTTTTGATGAATTGCGCAATCCAGCGTATGCGGCGGTTCTTGGGCTTATATGGTATGGAGCGGGCAAATACACCAACTACGAAAAAAACTCTAAAGGAAATATCTGCTACAAAGAATCTAGGAGATTGGAGGAAGTCAATGAAATCCCCTCATTTCACCCGCAAGGTGGATATAGTGCTTATGAGGGCGTAAGCATAAGAAGCACGGATTTAACCGACCTAAAGGAGGATTTACTTGAGGACAAAGAAAGACGCACTATACAAGAACAATACCGAATGCAAAAAAAAGGTGGCTTTTGGGAAAAAACAAAAAGTCGCATAACAGATTTTGCAGATAAACTATTCTAAGAAAGGACACGCAATGGCAGACATAGACATCAAAGAAATCCAAGAAATCACTCCTCAAAATGGACCAAAAATCACCATAATCGGCGTAGGTGGTGGTGGCTCAAATATGGTTACAGACTTGTATAATCAAGGCGCACACGAGGACTTGAAAATCATCATAGCAAATACCGATGTGCAAGCCCTAAACGCCTCTTCTGTGCCGCTAAAAATCCAGCTAGGTGCAAAAACCACTTCAGGGCTAGGTGCAGGCGCAGATGATGAAGTGGGCGAAAAAGCCGCACAAGAAAGCAGAGATGAGATTAGGAAAAGTTTGGAGGGCTCTGATATGGTTATCATCTGTGTGGGGCTTGGCGGTGGCACAGGCACAGGTGCAGCACCTGTGGTAGCCAAAATCGCAAAAGAGCTTGGCTCACTTACCGTTCTTATCGCTACTAAGCCATTTTTGCGTGAGAACAAACCTCGCCAAAGACGCGCAGAATCTGGACTAGAATCCCTTAGCAAAATCTGCGATTCTTTCATAGTCGTGCCAAATCAAAAAATCCTCTCTGTCATCAGTAAAAACACAGGCGCAAAAGAGGCCTACACCCTCATAAACAAAGTCCTTATAAACGCCGCAAACGGACTATCTAGCGTAATCCTAAATAATGGCGCAGATGATATAAATGTGGATTTTGCCGACATAAAAAAGACTATAAGCGGGCAAGGACTAGCCCTTATGAGTATCGGTGAAGCAAGTGGGGATAATGCCTGCATAGACGCCGTGCGCAACGCGATAAACTCCCCCCTACTTGACAATCTCTCCATAGCAAACGCCAAAGGTGCGATAGTCTGCTATGACATAAACCCAAACTATCCGTTGCTAAACCTTGATGAAGCGACTCAATTCATAAGAGAAGCTATCAACAATGAGGAAGCAGAAGTGATTGAGGGCACACACTATGATGAGGGCAAAAAAGATGATTTTGTCCGCGTAACAATCATCGCCACAGGATTTTCAAAGCCCATAACCTCAAGCCTGCATAACGAATCAACAACCACCACAAACGCGACAAATTCGACAAAGGAAGCCACAACTACAAAAAAAGAACCGCAAAATGAGTTTGATTTGAGTCAATTACTCCTTGTAAGCGGTGGCGACATAGAAGCAATAGATTTAGATAAGCCTACATTTATGAGGCATCAAAAAGACTAAGTCTAATGGCACACAAGCACCTTTTGCCCCTAGTCCTCGCGTAAAGGGTGCTTGCCACCCCTAGAGTTGCTTCATAGTTGTGTAGTTTTCGCAATAGCATATTTGATTTTATTTGATTTTGGCTTACTTCCACCATTTTCACAAATCTCACACAAATATTACAAATTCTTGCCGAGATTTTATGGCATTTGACAAACAAAAAAAGTGAGAATAAATTTGCCATTTTATGCTTTTGCTCACATAAGATTCTTAACACTTATAGCATTGAAAATATTGGCATTACAAATCTTGTCAAATCTTGCTCCCCTTATCACGCTTACATTTTTAAGATATAATTTTGGGAATCTCCACAGGTAAATACGCAAACAAACACAAAAACAAAATCTAAAAACACTAAATCCAAAACCTCACAAAAACACAAAATCTACTTAAAATCTAAAAAGGCTTTTTATGGATTTTTCGTCCTTTTCTCACTTTTTTGGCTCTTTTGATTCTGTGGAAAAGTCCTTGCAAATATGTGCAAGTGTATGTGCTCTTTTGGTAGGGATAATAGGACACGAGATTATGCACGGGCTTGTGGCATGTCATTATGGCGATGACACTGCCAAGCGTGAGGGCAGACTATCGATAAACCCCATAAAGCACATAGATTTGCTTGGTAGTGTGATTTTACCTGCTATCTTGCTTTTTACAAACGCTCCATTTCTCTTTGGCTGGGCAAAGCCCGTGCCTGTAAATATCCCTCTCATCATCGCTCATCGTGGATATGGCGCAGCTTGTGGTGTCGCGCTTGCAGGAGTTAGCTACAATCTAGCCCTAGCACTACTTGCTTCTTTGCTACTTTTTAGCGGGGCATTTGATGAGATAGATGGGATTTTGCTCCTAAGCATAGCATTTTTTCTCATCGCAACTATCAAATACAATGTCATACTATGCGTTTTCAACCTCCTGCCAATCCCGCCACTAGATGGCTCACAAGTGCTTCTTTTTGGTGCGCTAAAGTTTAGGCTTATCGCACTTGCCAAATTCTTGCAAACAATCGCACCATTTGGTATGTTTATCATCATTGGCATATTATTTGTGCCTTATTTGGCAAATGTTATATTTTATCCTGCTAAAATTTTGCTTATGTTTCTACTTGGTGGCTGATAGCCAAAATGCCTAAAACGATTAGAGACGATAAAACAAGATAGGGTAGTCAATGCAAAAGCGCGCAATCTATATCGCTTCAGACCACGCAGGATTTGAGCTAAAAGAGTTTATCAAAGACTACTTTAGCGCAAAAGGCGAAGTGCTTATTGACTTAGGCGTAGATAGTCCCAATCGCGCAGATTATGCAGATTTGGCACAAAACCTGTGCAAAAAAATGCTAGAATGCGAGCAAGAAAATCAAAAAAAATATGGGATTTTGGTGTGTGGTAGCGGGATAGGTATGAGCATAAGCGCAAATCGCTTTGTAGGGATTCGAGCCGCGCTTTGCACAAGCGCGTATATGGCACATATCACGCGAGCGCACAATGACGCAAATGTGCTATGTCTAGGTGCTAGACTAAGTGGGGAGGGCGAAGTAGAGTCGATTTTGGAAGCGTTTTTTACAAGCGAGTTTGAGGGAGGGAGGCACTCACAGCGCGTAGCCAAAATCGAGGATTTTGACAAATAAAAGCAGCAAGCAAAGGAAGCAAAATGGATTTGGCAATTAAATGGTTTATCGGCACGGTGTTTGTGCTATTTGTGCTATATATGATTGCTAAAACGATGTTTTATAAATCCGTAGCCCAAAAAGAAGAGCGCAATGCCGCAGCGATGAAGCTAACGCTACAAGAAGCTGAAATCCTTATCCAAAAGCACCAGCTCCAGCTCCAGCGAGCACTAGGAAATATTGATATTTTGACTCAAGAGATGAACTCACTTCGCAACGAAATAAAATCCCTAAAGCACAGAAACTCCCAATACCGCGTAGAAACAGACAAATACAAAACCAAAATCAAAGACTTAGAAACCAAAATCGAGGCTCTTTTGTAGCCACCACATAAGGAATCCACACAATGCCAAACACACACGCCACCCAAACCCCCTCACTACAAGACTTGCAAGATAAGCTAAAATCTAGCTTGCGCTCTATCCCAGACTATCCCAAAAAAGGCATAATGTTCCGTGATATTACTACGATTTTGGGCAATGCAGAATGCTTTGGGCAGCTTATTGATTTTTTGTGCGCTCGCTACAAAGATAGAGGGCTTACTCACATTGTCGGTATAGAATCTAGGGGCTTTGTATTTGGTAGCGCACTAGCCTACGCACTAGGGATTGGGTTTGTCCCTATCCGTAAAAAAGGCAAACTCCCTTGCAAAACCTACCAAAAAGACTATGCCCTAGAATACGGCACAGACACCCTAGAAATCCACACCGATGCTTTTAAGACATATCCACCAACTAGCACTAGCGATGAGAAGCCTGCACTTGTGCTACTTGTAGATGATTTGCTAGCCACAGGTGGCACAGCAAACGCAAGCATAGAGCTTGTAAAGCAAGCAGGTGGGGAAGTGCTAGAATCCTGCTTTTTAATCGCACTAAAAAGTGAATTTAATCCCAAGCTAGAATCCCCTAGCTTTGTCCTGCTTGATTTATAATCGCCAAAATAGCAAAGCAAGCCAAAAGTCCCAAGAAATAGCCAAATCCGCACATAGACAAACTACAAAAACAGAAAGAATCCACGATGAATACCCTAGCCCAAAATCTCCTAAGCAAGCTAAAATCCCACACCAAAAGTATTGTCCTCTCACTTATAGCACTTCTTGCGCTAGGCACATTACTTTTTTATGGACAAAAAAGCGATTTTTCGCTTGAAGAAGTCATTATTGAGATATGGGATACTTATGTGGAGAAGTGGGGCTATGTGATTTTGTTTTTTTGGAGTGTGCTAGAGGGTGAGCTAGGACTGATTTTTGCAGGGATTGCAGCGCACACAGGACATCTAAATGTCTTTTTGGCAATCTTTGTGGCAGGGCTTGGAGGCTTTGCAGGAGACCAAATCTATTTTTACATAGGACGATTTAACAAAGGCTATATCCAAAAGCAGCTCACCTCGCAAAGGCGCAAACTAGCCCTTGCCCACCTGCTATTGCAAAAATATGGGTGGAGTATCATTTTTATACAGCGATATATGTATGGTATGCGCACTATTATCCCCATCAGCATAGGCATCACGCGCTACAACGCACTAAAATTCGCACTCATAAACCTGCTAAGTGCTTGGATATGGGCAGCTATCACTATTACCATAGCGTGGCTTTTGGGCGAGCAGATTTTGGAAATATTGCAAGTTTTTAAAAGCCACCCCTATATTTTTATATGTCTTGCAGGGGCGTTTTTGGGTGGTGTGCTGTGGTTTTTCAACTCCCGCACACGCAAAATCGACACTCAAATAGACAAACTCCAAAAGCAACTCCAAGTCAAAGACACAAAAAACGCAAAATCTTAGCTAAAAACCTCATAAAATACAAAAACACCAAAATAAGGAGAAAAAATGGGATACCAAATACCAAATGTCGAATTTATCGATAAAAAATTTACCGAGATTAGCGAGGGCAAAGCCCAAGTATCTATCGTGCTTGTGCCAAAAGAGTCCAAAAAAGACACCACAAAAAGCACCTCAAAAGATTCTATCAAAAAATCTAAACTGCCAAAGCACGATTGGATAAATGCCAAAGCACTAGAATCTTTTGGCTATGATGGCACTTCGCCATTTTTTTTACAAAGCCAAAAAACACTATATATCCCCATAAACACACAAAAAAATGGTGATATAAGCGATGAGGACTTGCGTGAAGCTGGAGCGATAGCTATCCGCGCTTTGAAGCACTATCCTTATGAAAGCGCGAAAGTAGGATTTTATGGTAGCAAAGAGAGAGCAAACAAAGATTTTGTGCTAGGTGCATTGCTTGGAGGATATAGCTTTAGCGAGTTTAAGTCCAAAAAAAAAGATAGCACCCTAAAGCACCTCATCATCTCAAGCGAGGGATTCAAAGGCGACAAACTTGATATGACAAGTGCAACGCGTGAGTGCAAAAAAACCAAGATTCTAGCAGAGAGCATAAACTTCGTGCGTGATTTGATAAACACTCCCCCACAAATCGCTACACCCAAATACCTCGCTACCAAATCTCAAGAAATAGCACAACGCGCGGGAATCAAGTGCAAAATCCTAACAAAAGAAGACCTAAAAAAAGAAAAAATGGGGGCATTTCTAGCCGTATCTCGTGCTTCAAACAAATCCCCACGACTTATCCACCTAAGCTACACGCCAAAAGATAGCGACAAAAATCTCCCAAAAGTCGTGCTTGTCGGCAAGGGACTTACTTATGATAGCGGTGGACTTAGCCTAAAGCCAGCTGATTATATGACAACGATGAAAGCCGATAAAAGCGGTGCTTGCGCGGTGCTAGGTATCATAAATGTCATAGCCAAGCTAGAAGCGCAAGTGCAAGTCGAAGCGATACTAGGTGCAAGCGAAAATATGATAGGTGGAAATGCTTACAAACCCGATGATGTGCTTATATCGCGAGAGGGAGTAACTATCGAGGTAAAAAACACGGACGCAGAGGGAAGATTGGTCCTAGCAGATTGTCTAAGCTATGCCCAAGATTTAGAGCCTAGTGTGCTTATAGATTTTGCCACACTCACAGGGGCTTGTGTGGTGGGGCTTGGCGAATACACAAGCGGGATAATGGGCTACAATGAAAAACTAAAAGAGGATTTTGAAAGCGCAGCCCTGCAAAGTGGAGAGCTAGTGGCAAGACTACCTTTTAACAGGCACATAGCCAAGCTAATAGAATCCAAGGTTGCAGATGTAAACAACGCCGCTTCTTCGCGCTATGGAGGTGCGATAAGTGCGGGAATGTTTTTGGGTGAATTTATCCGTGAGAAATACAAAGACAAATGGCTACATATCGACATAGCTGGACCTGCGTTTGTAGAAAAAGAGTGGGATATAAACCCCTATGGTGCAAGTGGCGCGGGAGTGCGTATGGGTGCAGAGTTTATCCTAGAGCACTATGCTGCAAAATCTAAAAAACACTAAAATCCAAAAAAGCCAAAATCTAGCAACACTAGCTTGCCAAATCTAACCCCAAAAGGAACTAAATGGGACTATCCATAGGAATCGTAGGATTACCAAATGTAGGCAAATCCACCACATTCAACGCCCTCACAAAAGCACAAAACGCCCAAAGCGCGAACTACCCCTTTTGCACTATCGAGCCAAACAAAGCCATAGTCGAAGTGCCTGATTCACGCCTAAACGAGCTAGCAAAAATCGTAAAACCACAGCGGATTTTGCACTCCCAAATCGAGTTTGTCGATATAGCTGGGCTTGTGCGCGGAGCGAGCAAGGGCGAGGGGCTTGGCAACCAATTCCTAGCAAACATAAAAGAAGCGGATATGATTTTGCACATCGTGCGCTGCTTTGAGGACAGCGACATCACCCACATAGAAAACCGCATAGACCCACTAGGCGATATAGAAATCATCGAGCTAGAGCTGATTTTGGCAGATATAGCCACACTGCTAAAGCGCGTAGCAAAGCTAGAGCGCGAGGCAAAAGCAAGTAAGGACGCGGGGAAGATTCTAGAATGTGCAAGGAAACTTTTGGCACATTTAGAGACAAACTCGCCTGCTAGGAGCTTTGCAGACTTTGCCACAAGCGAGTGCGAGACGCTAAACAAAGAGTTGCGTTTCCTAAGTGCCAAAGAAGTCATATACGGCGCAAATGTCGATGAGAGCGGACTAAATGAGGATAGCGAGTATGTCAAAAAGGTGCGAGACTATGGCGCGAAGCAAGGCTTTGAGACGATAAAGCTATGCGCCAAAATCGAAGAAGAAATGGTAGCTTTGAGCGAGGAGGAGAGAGCGGAGTTTTTGCGCGATTTGGGCTGCGCTGAGTCTGGGCTAGAGCAGATTATCCGCACAGGATTTAGCAAGCTAGGGCTTATCAGCTACTTCACCGCTGGCGTGCAAGAAGTGCGCTCTTGGACGATAAAAAACGGGAGCAAAGCCCCGCAAGCCGCAGGGGTAATCCACAACGACTTTGAAAAGGGCTTTATCCGCGCAGAAACAATCGCTTATGAGGATTTCATCAAATACGGAGGCGAAGCAAAGGCAAAAGAAGCGGGAGCTATGCGAAGCGAGGGCAAGGACTACATTGTCCAAGACGGCGATGTGATGCACTTCCGCTTTAATGTGTGAAGCGCGTTAGACTTCGCACTTGAAGCGCAAAATTAGCCTAAGTTTTCAGTCCATTTAAACGCGAGCAATGCAAACGCTACTGAATAAAGAATACTGCTAATAAGAAAATGAGGGTAGCATTCCTAGCTATTGCTCTTTATTGTTAAATATTGAGCTTTGCCCAAATGTAAAATTATGGTGGAAAGGGCTTGTCTCTTTAAAAGCCTCCTCCCTTTGCGGAGGGGGTTTGGGGAGTGGGTAGTTTTTATACAAGCACATTTTTTCTTGCCATACAAAACCAATCACTTGTCATACTTAAGTGCTTTTAAGCCTGAAGTATCCAAAAAAAAAGTAAATTAAAAAACTTTTGAATACTCCATTTCACTTAAATATGGCATTTACTTTGCAAAGTTCTTTAGAAAATAAGCCAAATTCTACATTCCCAATCTTTTCTCCACTTTCTTAAAA
>SAMEA104315434__coassemble_591_pt1 | contig 18692 bp, 18 predicted proteins | sample SAMEA104315434__metabat2_low_PE_003 | metagenome-assembled genome bin SAMEA104315434 (sample SAMEA104315434) | gut metagenome | biome: Monkey gut; feature: monkey-associated habitat; material: faeces | place: China | collected 2013 | reverse complement strand
GCTGCTTGTACTGGTTTGATTTATGCTTTGCAAGTTGCAAGAGGTTTGATTGGTTCTGGTTTGTATAAAAATATTTTGTTTTTGATAAATATCAAGGTGCAAAAAGAAGGCTCTACAAATAACGCAATAGCAGCGATAAATCGTATATATAAGGACTATGTGGAAGAAAGTATAGATAATATCAATGCAGAAAAATCCTATCTAATCCTAAAAACCCATTATGGTTTTGCCAAATCAAAAAATGATGGGGAGCGAAAAATCAGTATCAAAGGGACACAATGCTATGCTTTAGAAGAGATTGATTTTAGCAAAGGAGTCCTAAAAGACCATAGAAATTGGAGTAAGACATTTAACGAAAATAGTGGCAGACTTCAAATACCTAATAAGTGGCTAATCAATCATAGATTAAAAGATAGCGAAATCTCTTATAACACAACAAAAGATTTTCTAACAAGTATTTATAATGGCAAATACGATGAAAAAAGATAAAAAATGCTAAGGCAGGATATGCGTGTAAAGACAAACAAAAAGCATCTTGTCTTGCTTGATTTGTATCGACATTGTCAAGCACAAAATGATTTTGTCTTTCACAACGACTTAGTCAAAGAGATTTCAAAAAAGCGCGGGTTTGGCAATCCATTTGACGCGACAAAACTTGATTGTAGCGATAAATTGCCACCATATTTTAGGGATAATAACATTGCGCTTTTGCATTTAGGCGGTGGCAATCATAAATTTATCAAGGGCATAGACAAACTTTACCACACATTTGAGCCGATACAAGAATCCCTCAAATGGAGCTACAAAAAAAGCCTGCTAAATGAATACAACGATAGCGAAAGCAATATTTTAAGCGTGGCAAACAATCAGCGCATTTTGCACGATTTTGTATTTGGGGAGGATTTGGACTTTAGCACTCTTAGCATTGATAAACGCCCCAAAACCTACTTCCCACACCGCACAAAATCCACACTTCAATACTTTTTTGAATCCCAAGAAATCATCGCCCAAAATCAGCAAATCGAAATCGACTTGACACTAGAATTTGAGGGCACTATCAGTATTTTTGAAGCAAAAAATGGCGAGCCAAAAGATTTTAATATCTATCAAATCTATCACCCATTTTTGTATTATCATAGCTCAAAACTACCGATAAATAAGATTATTTGTTGTTATTTGGTGCGTAAAGCAGAGAGATTAAAACTTTGGGCTTATACTTTTAGTGAGCCTTTGCGTTTGGATTCTATCGTGTTTTTAAAATCTAGAGAGTATGTTTTGGTAAGGAGCTAAAATGCAGTGGAATACAATCCATAATGATGACACGCTAAAGATTTTGCAATCCTTGCCAGATGAGTGCTTGGATATGGTTTGGGGAGACCCTGATTATAATGTGGGAATTGACTATAATGGGAGCAAATATACGCAAAAATGGGAGGATTATATAGATTGGTATGCAAAGGTAGCGCAAGAATCTCTGCGCGTGCTAAAGCCTAGTGGCAATGCGTTTTTTATGAATTATCCCAAGCAAAATGCCTATTTGCGCGTGAAATGCCTTGATAGCCTTGCTTATGATGTATGCGAATATGTGTGGGTGTATAATACCAATGTAGGACATAGCAAAAGACGGCTTACCACCGCGCACCGTTCTATCTTGCACGCGACAAAATCCAAAGACAATCATTTCTACAAAGACAATATCGCCCTGCCTTATCAAAACCCAACTGATAAGCGGATAAAAGAAAGAATAGCGCGTGGCGAAAAAGGGCGAATGCCTTACTCGTGGTTTTATTTTGATTTAGTCAAAAATGTAAGCAAGGATAAGACTTTCCATTCTTGTCAGATTCCCGCCGCACTTGTAGAGATGTTTATCAAGTCTTGCACAAATGAGGGAGATAGCGTGTTTGTGCTATTTGGCGGAAGTGGTGGCGAGATAATGCTATGTGAAAAATTAAAACGCAAATGGCTAAGTTGCGAGCTACATAAGCCTTATTTTGATATGATTGCCGATAGATTGCAATCTAATGGGGCTATAAAAAATGAGTTTCGCTTGCCAAATTTCACGCGCAAAGATTTCACGCACCAAAGTTTCACACACCCAAATTTAATGCAAAAAGACCTCACGCTTCTAGATTTTAAAGACACAGATGAGAAATGCAAAGACTTTGATAAATCTCAAATGCGCATTCTAAAGCGTTATAAAATCTAAAAACCAAAAAGGATAATACAAAATGCCACGCACGCCACATTCTCACACCAAAACCCCCCCAAAAGCTAGCACAATTCCTAGCTCAAATCCACACAAGCATTCTACCAACTCTACCAACCCCACAATCCACACAAGCCCAACAAACGCCCTGCTTTACGCCCTTATCGTGCTACTTGGCTTTATCCTCATCGTGCGCTTAGTTAGCCTCGCACTCTACCCGCTTATGGACCCCACAGAGGCGCGGTATGCCGAAATGGCACGAAAGATTTTAGAGCTCAATGATTGGGTGGTGTTGCACTACACTTATGAGCAGCCCTTTTGGGGGAAGCCTCCGCTTAGCTTTTGGGGGAGCGCGGTTGGAATGTGGATTTTTGGGGTAAATGAATTTGGTGCGCGAATCGCGCCATTTGTCGTTGGTATCCTTGTATGCGCGCTTTTTTTTGCGTGGGACTTTGGGGGTAAAATCCAAAGTGGCGAAAATCTAGCGCAGGGTGATTCAAAATCCACTTCGCACAAAAAGCATATCTTGCTAGCCCTTGCAAGCGCGATTATTTTATCAAGCAGTGCGATTGGGCTTGTGAGTGCTGGGGCTGTGATGACTGATGAGTTTTTGCTCCTTTGCGTGGGGCTGTGTATGGTTGGATTTTGGCGATGTGTGGGGGATTGCAGCATAGCAAATGTGGCTAGCGAGCGAGAATATGGCAACGACAAAGCCACAATCTCCAACGACAAAAGCTACGAAACTTCCAAAGCCTCCAAAACCAAACGCCTTTGGGGCTATGCCTTTTTTGTCGGCGTAGGCTTAGGCTTGCTTGCAAAAGGACCGCTTATCCTTGTGCTAGCTGGCGTGCCGCTTGTGGGCTTTGTGCTGCTTGTCTTTTTAGCTAGGCGATTTTGCGATTGCGTGAGTTTGCGGCTTGATTTTAGGCATTTTCCGCTTTTTAGCGGGAGTGTGCTCGCCCTGCTTATCGCGCTTCCGTGGTATGTGGCGTGTGAGGCACGAAGTGAGGGGTTTTTGGAGTATTTTATTGTAGGTGAGCATTTTAAACGCTTTTTGGTGAGTGGCTGGGAGGGGGATTTATACGGCAGTGCACACTCGCGTAGATTGGGGAGTATATGGCTGTTTTTCCTTGTGGCGTTTTTGCCTTGGAGCGTGGCTTTTGTGGGGTTTTTGTGCTCCTATCTCGCTAAAATCTTTGGGCGAGATAGCTCTGTGCCAAACGCGCAAAAAGATTCAGAATTTAAACATTTAAGCGGGCTTAGCAAGCGCGTTTGCAACACTATCTTTACTCCCCTGCTAGCAGATAACGCAAAAACGCTTTATCTCACGCTTTGGCTTCTTACCCCTCTTGCCTTTTTCACCCTCTCGCGCAATGTGCTTTGGACTTATGTGTTGCCTTGTGCGCTTCCATTTAGCATATTGCTTGCGCGCTGGATTTTCCAAAGTAGGCTTAAGACATACATTTGGATTGCACCTTTTGTGATTGTCGCGGGATTTGGTGCGTTTATCGCCACTCCTAGCGCGGAGAGGGCACTTGCGTCCTATCATCACAAAGATATTTTTGCGCACTTTAGCGGGGATAGTGAGCTCTTATATATCGGGCTTGCTCCCTCATATAGTGCGCAGTTTTATACCCACGCCAAATTTGACACACTGCACGCGCAAAGCCCTGTGCTAGAGCCTTTTAGGGAGAAAATCTACGCGCTAAAGGATTTAAAAGAATGCGAGGAGTTGGGGGCTAGCTGTGAGCTTTTGTCCCTGCTTAGCACAAAAAAGCGCGTAACTATCGCCATAAAATCAAGTGATTTTGCCTCATATAGCGAGATTTTTGCTCGCCTTGCCCCGCACTTTAGCCTAGTGGCACAATCCAAAGGCATAATGCTTTTGCAAAATTTCTAAGCGAGATTTAGCGCAAAATCTAGGACGCTTAAAACGGCTTTGTGGCAAAAAGCGTTAGGAAAGCTAGACGCTAGGATATAAAGAATCTTGTAAATGGGTGTATTGCGCACCTATGCCTACGCGCGTGTATTCTCTAGGGCAATCGCCCATACCGCAAAAAACCCCCATATACGCGCCCAAAAACGCACTTGAAGTGCTAAAAGCCATTTATTTTCCTTTATTTAGATGTTATGAATTTTTGCAAATACAAATCAAAATACGGATATTCAAAAACTCGGCATTATATCCCCAAAAGATAAATCCCAAAGGGTTTGCTTGATGAAGCGGATTTGCTATCTGTAAAATCAGTTATAAATCAGTGCTTTTTGGATTTGAAAAATATTTAAACGATTTTTAAAATTTCGGTGCAATTTTCCAAGAAACCTTATCATTTAAGGAAATTTTAAGGGGGGGGGGTAGAATCAAAGTGCAAATTTAATACGCAAAGGAGACCAAATGAATCCAGAAGAAGCACTCATCAAATACTATGGTGGAAACGCAAAGTATTCAGGCGGAAGACTAATCAGCATTAACGGCAAATATGTTAAATATTTTTCTTATTTTGGTGGAAAACTATCAAAAATAGGCAACGATTCTATTTCGTATTTTGGTGGCAAGCTTAGTAGAGTAGGTGGAGCACAAGTCCACTATGTCGGTGGCAAGATTGTTAAAATCGGCGGAATAAGTGTCTCTTAGAAATTGTAGGAGGGGGTAGGATTATTTTTATCTTGTTTGTTTTATAAAGAACTTAATTATGACAAGGGGAAGTTGTGAACTTTAAATCGTGTTATAGTGTGGTAACAAAAATTATATTTCTAGTTTTTGTTGTGTTTGCATTCAATGGCTGTTTTGATGAATTGATTACTTTCGTGGCAGACAAAGCAAAGGACAAAAGGCAAGAAAAAAAGCAACTAAAACAACGATGTGAATCATCGGAAGAAGAAAGTAAGAAAAAATTAGAAAACGGGGATTTCTCGCTAAAAAATTCAAGTATACACTATGATGAGGCTAAATGTCCTTATTTTATATACAAAAAAACAATTTCAACAGAAACAAAATCATTCGCCGTGAATGGTGAAGGCAAAGATGACTTTAAAGTGAAAGTTACAAAAAATGTCATAGTTGCCCAAAAAATACAAAAAGGCAAAATACTTGAAGATAATATAGAAATCACTTTTTATAAAATTGAAGAACAAGAAAAAGTTATTTTTTATAATGCAAGAAAATATTTAGCAAATTCTAGTTTCATAAAAAATGAAAAGCAGAGGTTAAAAAATCAATATCAAACAGCAAGGAATAGGCTGCATAAAAACTTACCTTGTTTTAGTATAGCTAGAAAAAATTATTGTGATGGGGATATAATAGCAATAAAAGAATCTGGTAGGGAGCTTTTAGCTATGGTAAGAACTTGGGAGGTTGATTATGAAACACTTAAATGGAAACTTTTTGAATACGATGGTGTTAAAGCTAAATCTGCAGTAGAAAGATATACATACTACTGGGGGGATTTGTGGTACACTGCAGTAGAAATAGGCAACACAAAAATAGTTGGTAATGATTACTTAAAAGAGCTTATTCCCCCTGATAATTTAGATAAATACTTTGAGGACAAGGAATTTGAACTTGAGCTTATACACATACGAACATTCAAAGAATGGTAAAAGGATACACAAATGAACCTAAACAAACCAAGCAAAAATGAAATGGATAGAATCTCTGCCTTGTGGGAGAAAGAACCTAGCTTTATGCACTACAAATATGAAGTTAGTGCTTTGGAATGGCTTTTTAAGTCATATCCAAACAATACAAATCTAAATGAAATCATCGTAAAAGTAGCTTGTCTTGATAGGCTTTATAGCACAAACATAACCAAAAACTACAAAATCCCTCAAGTCGCACAACACATAAAAAAACTAAACTTTGATGATAGGGTGCAAAAAGGCGATATAACCCTCGTAGATGATATAGCAAGTCTTGGCAGGACACAAATAGGTGAGCAAGGAGGGGCAAAAATCCTATCATTTGCTAGCAAGTATTGCGTATGGCACAATGACTGTATCTATAAAAAAGATGATTTTGTCATCATAGATAGTATCGTAAAAACGAAGCTAAAAGAATTTAACGAGCAATATCCTTTCGCTAAATTTAGCAAAAAAGATTTGAAAGACTATAAAAAATACAAAGAGATTTTAGAGAGGTTTAGAGAATTTTTTGGGCTCAAAGAATGTAGCTTTAGGGATATTGATAGGTATTTATGGAGGCTTGGGAAACGACAACAAATAGGCAAAGACTAAGCAGAGCTAGAATATAAAGAATCTTGCAAATGGTTTGGAGCTAGATTTACAAAAGTGTGCAAAAGCGGGTTATTGCACCTTGTTTGCTCTTTGCTGTCGTAGCAAGCCTTGCTTTTCTAGTTTTTGCACGGCTTTTATGTTTTTGTAGATTTTGTTGTAGTATTTTTGTGCCGACCTTGAGTTTACCTTAAATCCAGCGTTGTAGCTTTTTATGGCGTATTCTAGGGGATTTTTTTTGCGCTTAGACCAATAGTTATAAAAGTATTGTAGTGTGTCTAGCGCGGCATTTATGGATAAATCCTCGTTGATTATTAGATTGCCACAATAGATATTGCGATTTAGCGGGGAGTCCTTGATTTTGTTAAACCTAAGATAGCTTTTGATATTGATATGTAGCACTCCGCAGTCATAAGTTTGCAGGTTTAGCGGGTATAGTCCTAGCCTAGATTCTGTATAAGAAATAGCGATAAGTGCGTAGTGGAAATCAAATGGCTTGCCTACTGCCCAGAGCTTCTTTAGCAAGGCTTTTTGTGTGTCTTCTAAATCTTCCCATTCTAGTGTATTAGCAGATAGTGGGCTAGAAGCGCACATAAGGCAGAGTGCCAAAGGTGCTAGCAAGATTTTTGCGCAATATTTTGCTTTGGAATTTATCCAAGATTTTGCTAGGTAAATCGCGCAACAAATTGCGTGAGAAAAAGTGCGGGGAAAGTCAAAAATCCTAGCGTAAGCTATAAAAAAATAGCGATAAAGTCTTAGTCCAAATCGCGCTAAAAAAGTGCGGATATGAGCGCAAAATCTCACAAAAAAGTGAAAAATCCTAGCAAAAATCACGCAAAAGGCAACTACATAAGTTGCTATGTGGATTTCGGGGATTTCCTCACTAGGCTTTTTGTGATAGTTATTTGGGTGGATATTTGGATAGTGATTTGGGTTAGCTTTTTTTAGCTCTTGTGCTTGCATTTGTGATATACTCCTTGCAAGTATTCATTTACTATTGGTTTGCCTACTAGCAAAATATATTCCAAAGTAAATGTATCACAAACAATTAGCTAATGAATGAAAAACACTAGGCAAATGATAAGCAAACAAAACCCCCGCACTTCCCTTAATCAATATTTGCCCCATACCTCCTCTAGCCACGAACCCCCTCGCCAAGCAGGCAAACTATAAACCCCACAGATTCTATAACCCCCCACAATCCCACAAACTAGCTAAAAAGCCAAGCGCAAACCACCATTTACTTGCGTAAGTGTAGGCACTCCATAAGAGTCCAAATGTGTATTTGCGACATTTACCACACCTATGACATTATCGCTAAACCAAATCTCAAAGCCCGCATTTACTTCGTTTTGGGTGGATTTCACGCGCCTTATCTGCGTGGCATTTGCAGCATTTGCACTATTTGCCACAGATTCTATCGCATCATAAAAAGTCGCTCCATAAGCTACAAAAAAGTTAAATCTCTTTAGTTTTGCAGAGATTTTGCCATATACGAGATTGGCGTTTGGCTGTGTTTTTAGTGCGCGACCTCCCCACACAAAAAATGGGCTAATATCATCACCCAAAATCCCTAGACTACCCCACCCAGCTTTATATCCTGTCAGCACATATCCAGCTGCAATTTCAAAGGTATTTTTCATCGAAAAATTCCCTTGTAGATAAAACACCCCGCCGTCATTTTTCCCGCTAGATTGCACTATTTGCAGGGCGTTTTTGTGCTCAAAGCTATATGCCCCACCACTTCTAGCTTGAAGCGCAAACTTCTCGCCTATATCAAAATCTGCTTGTAGATTCCCACCCACAGCAGTAAAAATCGGTGGGGAAAAGTAAGTATAAGCCTTTAGCGTGAGTTTGTCATCTAAAAAATAATACTTCGCTCCCGCATAATACACGCCCGCTTCACTAGGACGGACAAAGTTTGTCATCGCATAATAATCAATCCGCCCAAAATCATATACCCAAAACGCTTCTATGAGTAGATTTTCTAGCGAGCGATTGCGCACCCAAATCGCATCGCTAAGTGTATTTATCCACTCATTTTTTATGTCGATTCTGCCGAGTTTGACATTGGTATCGCCATCGAAATATTCAAAAAAGGATTCTGCTAAAGCGGCTTGATTGGAATTAAAAAAATCCTCTCTCACGCTTCCACTACCTTTTTTGGAATCATAAAAGCTAGCCATTGCGCGGAAGCTAATACTTGCGCGGAAGTTTTTGTAAAAACCTGAAGTATATCCTAGTCCCACATTCCCTAGAAAATATCCCATATTGCCCATATATCCGTAGCTTGCAAGCCCTGCGTTTTTGTTGCCTACTATTGTGGGAGTGCCTTTTATGCCACCTATGAAATTCCCATAAAAGATTAAATCCCCCTTGCTTACGCCGTTTTTCAGCGCGTCATCTATGCTTTCAAACGCCACACTTGGCGCAATCAATACCGAAAAAACAAAGGCTAGAGCTAAGCGCAGGTTTTTTGTCATTTGGCATTCCTTAAAGTGGGGGGATTAAGATATTTTTGTGATTGTATCTTATTTGTGTGTTTTTTAGGCATTTTGGGTATTTATTGTCGTGGTGTTTTGCAGTTATAGCCATAGATTATCAAGCAGTCTAGTTTTGCCTACAAATCCCGCAAGCAATATTATGCTTTTATCTGGCGTGAGTGTGTCAGTCCTTTTTAGCTCATAATCACACGCTTCTAGATAGTCTAGCTTCACGCCACTATTTTGTAGCACTTTTTGCCCCACATTAAGCACTTCTTTCGCGCTAATCGTTTCTTTGGAATCTATTTTGTGATTTTTTGATTTTGTAGAAATCTCATCATAGTGTTTTTTCATAGATTCTATTGCTTTTGGGATTGCTAGTGCGATTTTACGCTCATCTTTGGATAGATAGGCATTGCGTGAGCTTAGAGCTAGCCCGTCTTTGTCCCGCACGATAGGGCAAGGCACGATAGAAATGGGGATAAAAAAATCCTTTACCATTTTTTGAATGACTAAAAGCTGTTGGGCATCTTTGCGCCCGAAATACGCATTATCAGCGCAAGATAGCCAAAAAAGTTTCATAATCACTTGCAATACGCCACCAAAATGGCTAGGGCGGGCAAATCCCTCAAGCACACAAGCAAGAGATTTTGGTGGGTTTATACTTGCTTCATCATCGCTTTGATACATATCGCTAGCTTGCGGGAGAAACACCGCACTTGCTCCTAGCTCCTCACACCGAGCTATATCCGCTTCAATCGTGCGTGGGTAGGTGGCTAAGTCCTCGCTTGGCGCAAATTGAGCGGGGTTTAGAAATATTGATACGATTGTGTGGGAGTTTTGCTTGATACTTGTGGCTATGAGTGAGGAGTGTCCAGCGTGGAGTGCACCCATAGTGGGGACTAAGCCTAGAGTGGTTTTTTTATCGCCTTTTTTATCGGTGCTTTTTGTGGATTTTGAATTTTCTCTAGCTTTTATGCAGTATGCTTGGAGTTCTTTTGGGGTTTTTAGAAGTGTGATTTTGCTCATTTATGTTTGCCTTAGTTTATGGGATTTAGATTTTGGCTAGAGATTTTGCATTTGCAAAAGTATGTCTTGCAGGGCTTTTTGTGGTGAAGGGGACTGATAGATAGGGCGACCTATGACTATGAAATCCGCTCCTGCACTATGTGCTTCTTGCAAGCTAGCTACTCGTCTTTGGTCATCTTTTTTATTTGTGTTATTTTTGTTTGGCTCATTTTGGTTTATTTGTGGGCGTATGGCGGGAGTTAGGGTAAGTAGCTGTGGGTGGGATTGCTTGATAAGTGCGCACTCTTGCACAGAGCAAACCATACCGTCTATGCGAGATTTTGCACAAGAATCGCCAAACTCTCTCACAGCTTGTGCTATGCTAGTGTGATATACTTCGCTAAATTCTACTTCACTAAAGCTAGTAAGTGCGCTAACTGCCATTATTAGAGGTTTTGTAGAATCTAGTTTATCTAGCCTTGTCATTATTTCTTGCATAGCTCTTTTGCCAGCACTTGCGTGGATTGTCAGCATATCTATGCCGATTTTTGCGCACTCATTGATAGCATCTGCCATTGTGTTTGGAATGTCATAAATTTTTAAATCCAAAAATATAGGCAAATCACATACTTTTTTTATCGCTTCTATGCCGCTTATGCCATCACGCACAAACGCTCTAAGCCCTACTTTTAGCCAGATTTTGCTTTTTTTTGGGGTTTTTGGCACTGCAAAATCAAGCCCAAAATCGCCCTTTAAGTCGCTTATAGAATTGAGTGATTTTATAAGCGATAGATTTTGCTCTAAAGTCTCTAAATCTAGCGCGATTACAAGATTCATCTTAACTCTTTTTTGCGAGTGTATATAAGCGCGTAGATGAGCGCGACAATGAATACAAATCCTAGCGTGCCAAATGCGATATAGCGCAAGTTTTGCTTTATGCTTGCAAACTCGCCAAGAGAGGCTTTTGAGGCAAAAATATCTACAATGTTGCTAATGCTTAAATCATCTCCAAACCACACGCCCACATAATATCCAAACACCGCCAAAATGCTTATCCAAATAGTTGCACCCAAAGTTGTATAAAAGCTAAATTTGATGATATTCATTCGCGCAAGCCCAGCAGGTAGGGAAATGTATTGTCTAACTCCCATAATGAGCCTACCCAAAAATGTGCTAATCTCGCCGTGCTTTTGAAAAAAGCTATCCATTTTGTCCATCGTTTTTTGGGTAAAAAAGAAATATTTGCCATACTTTAGTAAAAATCCTCTACCAAAATAAAGTGCCAAGTAGTAGTTAAAAAGCGCACCAGCTAAGCTCCCGCCAGCTCCCGCTAGAAGTGCTAGATACATATTCATCTCTCCGCGATAGACAAGGTAGCCCGCAGGAATCATCGCTACTTCAGAGGGAAAAGGAAAAAAGCTAGATTCTAAAAACATCATAATAAAAATCCCTGCGTAGCCAAAAGAGCCTACCGCATCGACAATAGTGTGGATAATGTGATTCATTTTGTGCCTTTATTTTGTTGCATTTTGGGATTGACTTTGGTGAATCTATTTGTCGCAAAATCCATTTATCACTTCATTGTGTAGCACGGGGCTAAACTCAATGATATTGTATGTGGCTACGTTTTTTAGGTTGTATGGGTCGTTTTTGGTAAATTCTTGCACGGATTCTAGGCTAGGAAATCGCCCGATGATGATTCCGCCTGTTTTTGGATTGCGCGGTCCAGAGGCGAGCAAAAATCCTTGCTCATAGCCTTTTGCTAGATATGCTCTATGCTCCGCTAGAATAGAATCTATCACCTCTAAGCTAACAGTGTAATTAACCTCTATGATAAAAAGATTTGCCATTTTGCACTCCTTAAGATTTGCGCGTTTTGGATTTTGTCTGTTTGTCTGCGATGACTCATAGATAAAATCATCACAAAAAGCATAATGGTAGCAAAAAATGACAAAAATTGCCTAAATCTTGCGGTGCAAAACCACACAAAAACTATGCAAAATAAAAGGCGCGAAAATGCGGTTTCGACTGAAGTGTTTGCAAAATTTTGTGTAAAAAATTTGTGGCAAAGTGTGTCGCTAAATGCTACTAATTCAAAGTGAAGCAAAAGTAAAATAACCAACACAACACAATAAAAAGCCAAAAAATATCTAAATGATTTTGCGCAAAAAAGCCTAAAATTTCAAAAAATCTAGTTGATTTTCATAAAAATCATAGAAAATTTATAAAAAAATTGTGTTTTTTAAAAATTGATTAACTTTTTATAGGCTACAATTCTAATTGATAATTTTTATTGATTATCAAATCTTAATCTAAAAAAGGAGTAACTATGTTAGTTACAAGAAAAGCACCTGATTTCAATGCACCAGCAGTGCTAGCAAACAATCAAATCGTAGAAAGCTTTGAGCTTAGCAAAAATCTAGGCAAAAATGGCGCGGTAGTGTTCTTTTGGCCAAAAGATTTTACTTTTGTATGTCCTAGTGAGATTTTGGCTATGGACCACCGCGTGAAAGATTTTGCCGAAAAGGGGTTTAATGTCATCGGCGTGTCTATCGACTCTGATGTCGTGCATTTTGCGTGGAAAAACACACCCGTAGACCAAGGTGGCATTGGTAATGTTAGCTTCCCTATGGTATCTGACATCACTAAGCAAATCTCTCGCGACTATGATGTCCTAGTAAATGGAGCGGTAGCACTTCGCGGTAGCTTCCTAATTGACAAAGACCAAATCATTCGCCACGCGGTTATCAATGATTTGCCACTTGGGCGAAATATGGACGAAATGCTACGAATGGCTGATGCGCTACTATTTGTCCAAGAGCACGGAGAAGTGTGCCCAGCAGGCTGGCAAAAAGGGCAAGCAGGTATGAAACCAACAGCTGATGGCGTAAAAGACTACCTAAAAAACAACGCTAGCAAGCTATAAAATTTGCCTGCATTTTTGCAATCTTTAGGGGGGGGGGGCGTTTTACACGCGCCCTTAAGAGATTGTGCTTACTTCTCACACTTTTGTCAGGCAAAAGTGTGAATCCCATAAAACTTCAAACAACACAAAATCTATTAGCCTACATTTACTCTACAAATCAACATTTGCAAAATCCACAAAATCTGCAAAACCGCTTTCCAATTTTTCAAAATCGTTATGAACTTTTTATCTTGCTTGTCATTTTATTTTGCATTTGTTTGTGATTTCTTTTTGCACGAAAATGCGTCAAAATTGTGTGCTAAAGTTGCGCACTTTACGCGATATTTTATGTTTTTAATGTTTTTTTAAGTTTATAAATAGTTTAATTTCTATTTAAAATACATTTGCATACATAAATTTTGCAAAAATGTCGTTCGCTGTCGTTCTCGGTGTAGAATCAACCAAGAATCAACTTAGGAGAATTACAATGACAACAACACAAAAAACACAAAAGCAGAAGTTTTTGCAACTAAGCGTGGTGGCTACTTTGGCACTATCAAGCCAGAGTTTGCAAGCAGCTGATGACCTCACTTTCTCAAGGGCTATGCTTCAAAATGTCGCTCTTACTCATCTGCGAAATAGTGCCATAGCTGATAGTATTTTGGACTCTATGACGAGGAAAAGCTTTCACTCCAACTATGGGCAAAAAACTGCTGTGGGAGAGCTAAAAGAAGCAGAAGAAACCATAAGAAACAGAGACTATGACTATGAAGCCATAGAGATATATGTCGCAGGCAAAGTCGCCAAAGAAAAAGCCCAAATAGCCAAACTAGAGGAAAAAGTCCAAGCCCTAACCGAGCAGCATAATGCACTTCAAGAAAAAGCCACCCAAGCAGCCATAGAGGAAGAAAAAGCCAAACAAAAAGCTATCCTCATAGAAAAAGCAAAAATAATAGCCGAGCAAAAAGCAAAATCCGCCCTCCAAGTCAAAATCCAAGCTCATCAGCGCGAAAAAGCACGGCTAGCACGAGAAGAGTCTCTAGCCAAAAGCAAAGCCCAAGCCAAAATCCAAGCTCAAGAAAGAGAGCAAATCGCTGCTAGAAATAGACAGAGAGATACCCAGCTAAATGAGCAAGTAGCACAAGCCAAACAGCTCCAAGCCAAAATCGCTCAAGCCAAGCAGACAAAAGCAAATCTTGCTAGGACACTAGAGCAAGAAAGAGTGCGGATAGACTCTCAAGTGCGCCAGCTACAAAAAGAGTATGAAGAAGACACGCAAATCAAAAATCCGACTTCTATGCAAAAGAGCAGGCAAAAAGAGCGACAAAGAGAGATAGCAAATCTAAATACCAAGCTAAAAGACTTGAGTGCCAAAACAAAGCAAGATAGCCAATCCCAAGACATAATCATAACCAACAATGAAAGAGAGCTAGCAAAAGTAGATGCCTCCCAAAAAGAGATAAAATCAGCTTATGAGCGCGACATAGCAGGCATAAAAGAGCAAAACAGGCAAGAGTATCAAGCCCAGCTAAAAGAAATCGCTAAGCAATACTACCTAGAGCCACTTGATACCAAAGCCGAGCTAGAATCCCTACGCCAAGAGCATACGCAAATAGAGGTTGCCAAAGCTCAAAATACAGAAATAAAGCTACCTCAAGCTAGCATATCTGCTATACAAACACGGATAAAAGCTCTCTATAATCAACCAAATCAAGGCAAAAACCCAGAGATAGCGCAAGCCAAAAATCAAATCACCGAAGCACAAAAAAAGCTTGAAGAAAAAGCAGCCTACTTCACCGCCCAAGCTAAGCTAGAGCAAGATAGACAAAAGCAATTAGAGCTAGACTCTGTGCGGGTGGATTTGAGTGAGGTAAACAAAATACGGTTAAAAGGCGTGGATTTGGACAAACAAGATTGGACAAATCAGCAGATTTTGGACGCGCTTGATAGGATATTTATCCCCTATTATGGGGATAAAAAACAGCACTTTTTCTTAGTCCCTTATGCACTACATAGCTACCTAAACGAAAAAAGTAGCATAAAAGGAGATGATATAGGTGGGGGAATCTTGCTAGGAATTGAGCGAAATCTAGGACCTCTAGCAGGCAGAATCGGTGGGTATGTGGGCTATGAGTTTGGCTACCTAAATACCACTGTGGAGGGTGGCGTTAGCAATGTCGATACAAGTATATACAATCACGGCGTAAATGGTGGCTTGACTTATTTCAAGCCATTTGCCACAAGCGGGACAAACGAGTGGTTTTTCAAAACAAGTTTGCGTGGAGGAGGGAGATTTATGGCTTACAATAATGTCAATATCTATGCAAACACAACCACAGCTCTAGGCAGTGCAAAACCTGATATGATAAAAGCGTGGAATGTAGGCATTGATATGCGAGCGGGCAAGAAATTTTACTCTGTGAAGAGAAACTCGTATTTTTCCCCAGAATTTGGCATAAGCTATGATATGCTTCAAACGCTGAAGTGGGATTCTGTGAGTGTGAATGGAAATAAAGAATCTATAAAAGAGCATTCTTTTCATTTGCCTCAAGCAAGGGTGCAGATACACTATCAAAAGGCGTTTAGAAATACATTTAAATTCTCCGCGACACTTGGTGGCGTGTATAACATACTGAACACCCCTAGCGTGTCCTACTACATAGATTCTACAAATTCTACGACACCAACTAGCAAAGGAGTTGATTTGCCAGCGGTGTATGGCGTGGCAGACTTAAACGCACACTGGGCACTGAAGCGCAACACAGAGCTTACATTTGGCTATACGGGCGCGTATTTTAGCACGGCAGTATCTAGTGCGGTTTTCCTAAAAATCGCTAAGTGGTTTTAGGTGGTGTGCTTTTAGATGGCTTTAGTGGATTTTGCTTAAGTTGGCTTTTGGTAAGTCTTTAGGTTTTCTTTGGCTTGCGTAGCACAAAATCTAGAGAGATTTTGTGCTTATTTTGGCTATTTTTGGTTAGCACTTTTTAGGGCATTATGTTTTAGGATTCCAAAATCTGCTTTAGCAAATCTATGCTTTGGGCTATGGCTAGATTTTCTTCTTGCTTGGTTAGGCTAGATTTTGGGGATTTTAGAAATACATAGCGATTATCTTTTGTGCGCCATTTTTTGCTTTCGCTTCTCTCATATAGCCCGATAGTATTTACTCCCATATTGCTACTTAGGTGGATAATCCCCGTAGAGGGCGAAATTACCACTTTGCACCGAGAAATCATCTCGGCTAGATTTAGCAAGTCATCGTTGTTTGCAAACACAAGCACATTTCTACGCAAGTCATCTTGCTTCTCTAGCTGTGTCATAAACTCGCTATGCACTTTGGGGTAAGTGATGACAAGCGGGAGCAATCTTGTGGAGTGTTGATTTGTGTGGTTTTGCTTTGTTAAGCATTGATTTGTGGAGCATTGGGCTGGAGCCGTGTCTTTGTGGCTAGATTTTGTCATTTCTAGTGCGTTTGTATTTTGAGATTTATAGCTGCCCCCCCCCCCACTAAAATCTAGTGCTATAATCGCCCTAATGAGATTAAAATATCCCTCTCGTGATAAACTATGCTGGCACATAACGCTAAAAGGATTTACCAAAATCAGCGCGAGATTTTGGCTAGTGCTGATACTGCTACCGATACTGTGGGACAAAAACTCATCGACAAATTCTTTGTTTTCTTGCGTAGTTTTTACCCTAGCTTTGCTAAAATCTAGCTCTTTTACGCGCTTATCATAAAGTTTTTTATCCATTGCTCGCACCATTTTTAGACAATGCGCCCTTATGCCGACTTTTTGTAAAAGTAGATTTCGCATAGGCACTAAGCGGATATGTCTATATCTAGGAAGTAGTGGTAAAAGCACATTTGCACCCTTGCAAGCGATGATGATTTTGCGGGCATTTAGTCGAGGGAGGAGAGGGAAAATGTGCGAGTAAAATTTGGTGATTATTATGCAGTCGTAAGTGTATTTGTTGATTTTGGGGAGGGACTCTTCTGGCAGGTAGCCCTCTAGTGAGTGATACTCATCGACAAAATCTACCTCACTTACAAGGCGACCCATAGCTCCACCCGCACCAAAAAGCACTACTTTTGCGTTGGGGTGGATTTGCTTTAGCGCGTAGATTGCCTCCATTGCGATGACATTATCGCCAAGCCCATATCCATATAGATGCACAAATCCCACAACCATTTTTCCTGCTACTGCGCTTTTGGATTTCATAGATTTGGTGTTTTGGCTTTGTGATAGTTTATGTGCTTTGTGCTACTTGATTTGATTTATTTTTTGTCTTGCGTAGAATCTTGCATAGGTTTTTTACTTTGCATAGAATCCACAAAGAGATATTTATGCTCTTGGGGGAGTGCCTCAAATACTGCTTCTGCAAGCTCTTTTATTTCCCATAGTGCGTAGTTAGAGCTACGAAGCTCTAGGAAGTTTTGCAAACTCCTCGCATTGATACTCCACGCTAGCTCTGTGAGGTAGGATTCTGGCATAGCAAACTTAGCAAAATCCATTTTCATATCTGGCTGGTTTAGTAGATTTTGGAGAGCTTTTAGCGCGTTTAGGCTAGCGTTATCCACTAGCTCATTGCCTGTGAGTTTGATAAATTTGCTTGCGCTCTCAAGCGAGCTAATATCGGCTTTGCGGAGTTCTTTTAGAGTGTAGCGAGAAGACTTGACACTATAAGAGGCGATGCGATGTCTTGCTAGCTCTTGCAAACACGCCCTTGAAATGCCTTTTATGTAGAAATTGTAGTAGAGATGCTCTAGGGTGGATTTGTGCTTATTGATATTGCCTACGCGGTAGATGAGGGATTTGTCTGCCTCACCACCGTCATCGCTTTTATCAAAGCTCTGCCAACACGCTCTGATGGCGTTTGAGCAGATAGGAAGTGGTGTATAATGTAGCAACTTTACCTGCACAGACATCGCTAACCCTTACCTAACCTTTGTCTATCTTTTTGGACTTTGTGCTAGTTTCTTAGCTGTGTGCATAGTTGTGCCGAGATTATCCGTAGTTATGCGTGTTGGATTTGTGCTAGGATTTGGCTGGTTACTTAACCTTATTGCTTTCTAGCGTTTGCTTCATTTACGCGGATAGTCCTGCCACCGAAGTTTGTATTATCAAGTGCGCTCATCGCAGCTTGCGCCTCTGCATCGTCCATTTCTACAAACCCAAATCCCTTTGGTCTGCCACTTTCTCTATCGTTTATAAGCTTCACGCTATGGACTTTGCCATACTGCGAAAATAGCTCGTTCATTTCTTCGTTTGTCGTAGAATAGGGGAGATTTCCCACATAAATGCTTTTCATCACAATGCTCCAAAAGTAAGATTCCAATGCCTCATTAAAATCCCAAGTGAAAACGCAAAATTACAGAATCTTAAAAATGCAGAATCTAAATTTTGGAAATCGCCTCTTAAGCCCTTAATGCAACATTAACGCTTGTAATCGTAGGCTTTTTGTGCTTAAAGTTTGCTAAAACGCGCGGGATTTTGCGTAAAGTTTAGTCATTTCATAAATCAATCAAACGCCACAATTTTACAACAACCCAAAAGCGATGAGCCTAAAAGCACATTAGATTCAAACCCAATTAGCCTAGATGAAGTATATTTGGACGAAAGCTATTGCAAATCATAAGCAAACAAATCGACTTTTGAGAGATGGCTTTTTCTTAGGTTTAGGATTCAAAAATTATGGAAATCACAAAATCTAAAATCACTGCTAAACTAGAACTGTGCTACAATTCAAGCATTGTAAATACCACAAATCAAAGGAGTAAAAATGCAAGTCCTTAAGCTGGTAATTTCACTATTATGTGCTTGGTTATTTGCCATCGTGTGTGCGGGGTGTGCCAAAAAAACCA
>SAMEA104315434__coassemble_578_pt1 | contig 19006 bp, 12 predicted proteins | sample SAMEA104315434__metabat2_low_PE_003 | metagenome-assembled genome bin SAMEA104315434 (sample SAMEA104315434) | gut metagenome | biome: Monkey gut; feature: monkey-associated habitat; material: faeces | place: China | collected 2013 | reverse complement strand
AATCTGCCTGCAAGCGCACTATGATATGGTGGGTGTGGGTAGAGCGCAGTTTGGCGAAGCGATAGAGACATATATAGATTCTTGTGGATTTTTGCGTGCTAGAGAATCCTCTCTTGGTGCAGATAATGGCGTGGGCGTGGCAAGTATTTTGTGGCTATTTATGCAGGAGCGATACGCGCCATATATTGAAGCGATTTTGACAAATGATGAGGAGGTGGGATTGTGCGGGGCGAACGAGCTAGAATTGCCGATAAAGTCCAACTTTTTGCTAAATCTTGATAGTGAGTTTTTTGGCGAAATCATTATAGGCTGTGCTGGGGGATTTGATGTGGAGTTTGATTTTTGCGCGAAAGATTGTGATAAAGATTTTGCTTGCGCGGATAGTGGGGTGGATTTGGCGGAGGAGGATTTGGCGATAAAAAACGCGGTAGAGAAAGAAGCGAGAAAATCTAAAAAACTATATGAAATAAAGGCATTTGGCTTTGAGGGTGGGCATAGTGGTGTGGATATTCATCGAAATATTCGCTCTAGTATTGTGGATTTTGCGCGTTTGCTAGAAGCGATTTGTGAGTGTTGTGAGGGGCTATGTGAGCTTTATGATTTGCGCTCTGGAGAGAAGCCAAACTCTATCCCTGTGGGACTAGAGGCGATAATGGGATTTTCTCTGCAAGGGGAGGATTTGCAGCGAGAACTACAAAAAGTAGGGCTTTTGGTAGAACCTAGCCTAGAGTCTTGGCTAGAGAGAGATAGCTTGAGTGGAGATAGCTTTCTAGTAGGCTTGGCTAAAAATCCAACAGATACGAAATCTAAGAAAAAAAATAACTGCATAAAAATGGGGTTTTTGTTAAAGCCTTGTAGCAATACAAGGGATTATAAGCAGATTTTAGAGCAAAAACCTTATGATAAAAAACTGCTATCAAAAGTGATTTTGGCACTAAATCACGGAGTGTGGGAGAGGGGAAAGAATGGCGAGGTGCTAAGCTCGCTAAACATAGCGATGATAGAGCCCACACAAAAACCGCTTCAAGTGCAAAAACTAAAAGGCAAAAGCCATAGCGATTTGTCCTCAAAAACGCTTTGCTTAGACAGAATCTGCGATAGTGGCGATAAGCGCGCACTGCACTTCACGCTAAAAGCTAGGGCAAATACAAACGCCCTACTAAAATCTACAAAATCTCACATTGTGCATATTCTACAAAGTTTGCTAGAAAGTAGCCACACACAAGGTTTGCGTAAAGAATCAAGCAAAGACTTAAGCAAAGATTCACAAACGACATTGGCAACATTGGCAAAAACTTCGCCCGCTTCCAAAACCTCACGCAAAAATTTGCACATCTCTAAAAACGACTCTTGTCCAAATATCGCCATTTCCAATGAATATGGTGCGTGGGAAAATGCAAAAAATACTCAAGCAAAATCCCCAATCTTGCAGATGATTATCCAAGCGTATAAATGGCGACATTGTGAGGTGGGAAGTATTCACGCAGGGCTAGAGTGTGGGATTTTGCAAGAGAGGTTTGCCAAAATGGGGCTAGGACAAATCGCTATGGCGTCCATAGGCCCTACGATTTTGTCCCCGCACTCTTTGCAAGAAAGACTTGATTTGGGGAGCTTTGATGAGTTTGTAGAGGTGCTAGTGGATTTGCTTGATAGGATTTGTGCTAGCAAGCTAGAATCCTAAAAATACTTAAATTTCGCCACAAGAATACATAAAAATACAGGAATCTAAAAAATAATGGCATAGCAAAATCAGCCAAAATGACAGAATAAGCCAAACTTCATATTTAGAAATACACACTTTAAGAAAATACACAAAAATCACAAGCGGATTTCACGCAAGTGATATGTGATGATTTGTAAATAACGATTTGCAAGCTAACTTTGACAAAGAGAATTGAAAATTTTTGTGCGATTTTGATTTATTTTGGGATTTTGCATACATTATCATAGATTTTGGGGTAGAATATACGATTTAGGTTTGGCACAAAATCTCTAAGTGATATTGCTTTTGTGAAAACATTTGTGGATATATTTGTCGGGGAGAATTTGGCGCGAGAAATGCTAGCAAGCGCAAAATCAAAACATAAGGAGTAGAGAATGGAAATAGTCGATACCAAATATTTTAACAGAGAACTATCTTGGCTACGATTTAACTCAAGGGTGCTAAATGAGGCGCGTAGAGAGGGCTTGCCACTGCTTGATAGGCTGAAGTTTCTAGCTATTTATGGGACAAATCTTGATGAGTTTTATATGATTCGTGTAGCGGGGCTAAAAAAGCTCTATGCAAGCGGGATAACTAAGATAGGCGCAGATAAGCTAACCGCCGCACAGCAGCTAAAATCCATAAGAGAATATCTGCACACAGAAAAAAGCGAAGTGGCAAAACTTTTTAATGAGATTCGCACTTCGCTAGATAAGCAAGGGCTAAAAATCAAAAACTTCGATGAGCTAAACAAAACCCAAAAAATCGCTCTGCACGACTATTTCATACACTATCTTTATCCTGTGATTGTGCCTATCGTGGTGGATGCTACCCATCCATTTCCTCATCTAAACAACCTTAGCTTTGGTATCGTAATAGAGCTAAAAAATAACGAAACCAAAGAAATCAAATACGGAATCATACGCATTCCACGCGTGCTAAAGAGGTTTGTAGAAATCGATAAGGGCGTGTTTGTCCCTGTGGAAAGCATAGTCGGGGAGTTTGCTTCAGAGCTGTTTTTGGGACATAGCGTAGAGCATTATATTCCTTTCCGCGTTACGCGCAATGCTGACTTTGAGATAGAGGAGGACGAAGCAGATGACTTTATGCAGCTGATGAGTGAGTCATTGCGAGCGCGCAAAAGGGGCGAAATCACAAGACTTGAAGTGGGAGAGGGCAAAAAAGAACTAAAAGATTTTGTCCAAAAGCAAGTGGATATTCCCATAGAGGATACTTATGCGTATAATATCTTGCTAAATCTTGGCACACTTTGGGAGTTAGTGGGGGCAAAGGATTTTGCTCATCTTGGCTCTGCGCTATTTGTGCCAAAGTCTTTGCCACCTATCGATGCAGAATCCAATATTTTAGACACGATAGAATCTCAAGATATTGTGATGTTTCACCCCTATGAGAGCTTCGACCCTGTGGTGGAGTTTATCAAAACCGCAGCAAAAGACCCAAATGTCTTATCCATACGAATGACGCTCTATCGCGTGGGCAAAAACTCCCCCATAGTAAAAGCACTAATCCAAGCAGCAGAGGATAAGCAAGTAACCGTGCTGGTGGAGCTAAAGGCGCGATTTGATGAGGAAAATAATTTGCATTGGGCGCGTGCGCTAGAATCTGCAGGTGCGCATGTCATCTATGGTGTGCCCGGGCTAAAGGTTCACGCCAAAATCGCCCTTGTCATCAAAAAAGTCGGCGATAAGCTAACCGAATATGTGCATCTAAGCACAGGGAACTACAACACCGCTTCGGCAAAAATCTACACGGATATTAGCCTGCTTACTGTGAATAAAGACATTGGCAATGATGCGATTAAGTTTTTCCACTCGCTATCCACAGGTAGCTCGCACAAAAGCAAACTTCAGACGCTATTTACCGCCCCCACGCAGATAAAGCCAAAGATTTTGGAGCTTATCAAAGCAGAATCGACATTTGGCAAAGAAGGTAGAATCATACTAAAAGCAAACGCGCTTGTGGATACTGATGTCATAGACGCGCTATATGTGGCGTCTAAAGCGGGCGTGCAGATTGACTTAATCATTCGCGGGGTGTGCTGTCTGCGTCCAAATGTCAAAGGGCTAAGCGATAATATTCGCGTGTTTTCTATCATAGGCAAGTATTTGGAGCACGCTAGAATCTACTATTTTGCCCACTCAAAAGAAAAAGTGTTTTTTGCAAGTGCGGATTTGATGCCGCGCAATCTAGAGCGCAGAGTGGAGCTACTTACCCCAGCGACAAACAAGACAATAGCGGACAAACTCATCGAAATCGTAAATATCCAGCTAAGCGATAATGTCCAAATCCACCAGCTTCAAAGCGATGGCGAGTATAAAAAAATCCCAACGCCAAAAGAGAATCCTATCTCTTCGCAAGTGGTGTATGAGAGGTTTGTAAATGAAGCAAGCAAAAGCGTAAAAAAAGAATCCACTCAAAACACCAAAGCAAAAAAACTATTGCAACGAATGGTGGGGGAATCCTAAAGACAGATTCCGCTAAATACAAAACACGAAAGCAAAATCTCATAGTGTAGATTTTGGCGTAAATCCGCAGGATAAGCCTGATAATTCGCTTGCAAGTAGCTTGCAAAATCCACTAATCCCAATACAAAGGACAACCAAATGAGCCTCTACCAAAAAATCCGCCCCGTGCTTTTTAAGCTAGACCCAGAGCGAGCGCATAGCCTCGTAAAAGCAGTGCTTCACAAGCTTCCAGATATTCCTTTTGCTGATGATTTGCTGCTAAAAATCAGCGGTGGCTACAAAAGCGACAAGCTAAAAACAAAAGTGTGCGGGCTAGATTTTTATAATCCCGTAGGACTTGCTGCAGGGTTTGACAAAGACGGCGAAATGACAAAAGCACTTTGTGCACTAGGGTTTGGGTTTTTGGAGCTTGGCACGATAACTAAAATCCCCCAAGCAGGCAATCCAAAGCCACGATTGTTTCGACATATCGATGAGCAAAGCCTACAAAATGAGATGGGGTTTAATAACTGCGGAAGTAAGGAGTTTTCTCTAAATATTCAAAAACACTATCCATTTAGCATACCTATCGGAGTAAATATAGGCAAAAATAAAGATGTCCAAATCAAAGATTCTCTATACAACTACGAGGACGCCCTAAAAGATGTGCTAAAGGTGGGGGATTATTATGTGTTTAATCTCTCTTCGCCAAACACCCCCAAACTGCGCGATTTGCAAAATGAAAAATTTGTCAAAGAGCTTTTTGAAATGGCAAGAAAACACACCAAAAAACCTGTGTTTTTAAAAATCGCACCAGACATAGAGATAGACAAAATGCTAAAAGTCTGTGATAGTGCGCTATCAAGCGGTGCTAGCGGAATCGTAGCGACAAATACGACGGTGGATTATACTCTCGTGGCTAGCCCTAGAAATGGTGGAATCAGTGGCGAGGTGCTAAAGCAAAAAAGTTTGGAGATTTTGAGCGAGCTTACAAAGGCGTTTTTTGGCAGGGGCGTGATAATGTCAGTGGGTGGTATATCTAGTGCTAGAGATGTCTATGAGCGAATGCAGATGGGAGCTAGCCTCGTGCAGGTTTATACGGCGTTTATATATGAGGGACCTACTCTTTGCTCGACTATCAACAAAGAGCTAGAGATATTTTTGAAAGCCGATGGATTTAGCAACATAGGCGAAGCTGTGGGCGTAGCACTTGGCAAGATGAAAGGCAAGAAAAAATACGAGAAATTCCAAGAAAAAGATAAAAAAGAGGATAAGGAAGACAAAAAGAAAAAGGGAAAGAAAGATAAAAAAGAAGACAAAGAGGAAAGCAAAGAGCAAAAAGAATCTAGCAAATCTCCTGCTACTCGCGCTAGGACTACTACAAGGACACGAACTGCACGGACAACCACCACAAGGCGCACCACCACAAGGACTAGAGCAAGCACAAAAAGCACAGCTAATAAGCCAGCCCAATGAATATCAAGTTAGTCTTTGTGCTTGACATAGTGTAGCTAGCTTGCGCAGGCATTGGGAGGGCTAGCGATACGCTATCAAAGTGTGAGATTTTCATTTGCATTGTGATAAATCGTGCTTATTTGCTTTTGTGGCTATTGGCGGGGCGTAAAGTGTGGTAGTTTAGGAGTGTATTTGTAGCGAGATTATGGGGTAGTGTTGCTATGCTTGTGGGTGTTTGGTGTATTTGGAGGATTGCTTGGGGGGGATTTGGCAAAGCCAGCTAGCTAGAAAATGCCTGCTAGGCAATGTAAGAGGGTTTTGCCATATTTGTTTTTGCACACTTGCATTTGTGCTTTGTTTTAGATTTTGATTTTGCAGGATTTGACTTTTTGTGGCTTTGTGCGTAAATGCGTAGTTTTAATAATCTAGCATATCCACTTCCCAAAAAAAGTCTATCCATTCTTTATTTTCTCGCACATAAAAATCCGCCACCACGCTTGCGCCTGATTTTTGAAATATCACTGCGCTTGCAAAGTCTTTGCAAAATTTATCGCGTGGATATGCCTTGCCTAGAGAGCGCATAACCGCGCTTAAGCTCCGCCCGCTATCTACTATCTCATCAACTATTAGCACGCGATTTTGCTCTATGTGAGGGATTTGCCCAAGTGTTATGGAGTGCTTTGCTTCTCTATCTGCGTAAGAAGTGGCGTTTATGGTGTAGATAGATTCTGCGCGTAGATTCCACTTCAGGGCTAAAAAATGGCTCATACACATTCCACCTCGCGCGATACACACGATAGCTTGAGGCACACCAAACTCCGCTTCTATGCGTGCGCTTAAAAGCTTCATATCTTCTAAAAAATCTGCATAACCATAATAAATTGTCTTTTTCATCGCTTTTTAAGTACTACCAAATCTAGCCACTAACTGCCACCACAACAAGGGCATAACTTCCTAAAATCGCCACAAAATCATTGATAAATCGCCCAAAATCACAGCAAAATATCTTCAAATCTTATTGGGATTTGCCACGAAAAAACCTGTGAAAAAACCTGTGAAAAAATCTAGCCCGCATAAAATTCCTGCATAAACGCTCTATTTCCTGCGCCATCAAATTTGCGTAGTCCCAATCTATCTAGAGCGATTTCTAGCGCGTTTATCACCCACGCAGCTTCATACACCTCTATAAGCCCCATATGGTTTATACGGAAAATCTGTTCTTTTATGTGGTCTTGTCCAGCGGCGACATTCACTCCTAGTGCTTTTAGCTCGGAGCGGATTTTCACGGCATTTTCTTTGTCATATACCGCGCTCATCGCTAATGCGGGGGATTTGGGGTAGAGGGGAAGTCCTAGTGCTTTTAGTGCGGCTTGAGTGGATAGGCTTAGCTTTTTGCTATGCTCATAGACTGCTTGCATACCTGCTTGCAAGGCTTGCGTGTCAAACTCGCTAGGATTTTGGATAAAGGAGTCTTTGCCAAGTTTTTTTGCTCCCATAGATTCTACTATTTCAAAGTATTTGAGAAGTCCTTGCGTGATTGTCGTGGGCGCAGTCCAAGCAGTCGTGTTTTTGCGCTGATTTTTTAGCTCAATAGCGAGGTTGAAATACAACCCCAAATTGCGCTCCTCTATGCGCTCTATGGCTTTGCTAGATAGCCCTATGATACTCATCGCAGGTGGTAGCATAAACGCCTTTTGGCTTCCACCGATGAGTGCGTCTATGTGCGTGGTGTCGATTTTTTCTACTCCCATAGCGGTGATTCCATCGGCGATTATCATTATGCTAGGGTTGTGCTGCTTGATAGATTTTGCGATAGATTCCATATCTAGCCTAAGCCCGCCTGCAGACTCGCACACCTGCAAAGCAATCGCATCAATGCTGCTATCAGCTTTTATTGCCTCTAGCACTTCTTCTACGCTTGGTGGCGTGTCCCACTCGTGCTTTATCTCTTGGTAGGGGATATTGTGTGCTTTGGCGATTTTACCCCATCGCTCGCCAAATTTACCGCAATTTATCGTTAGAATCTTTGAGGTGGTGAGGCTTAGCAAGCACGCCTCCATAGCCCCCGTGCCACTGCTAGCAAGTAGTAGCACTTCAGGCATATTTAGCATTAGCTTTAGTCCTGCTTTTGTTTTGGCAAAAATCGCCTCAAATTCTTTGGTGCGGTGATGAAGAGTGGGGGTAGCCATAGCTTGACGAATAGACTCGGGGATAGGGGTGGGACCGGGAGTGAAAAGTAGCATTTGATTCTCCTTTGCTAGTGGTGTGCTTGTGTGAGATAAACCGCAGGCATAAAACCCAAGTGCAAAATCTAGTTCAATCTAAAGAAGTCATACAAAAAGCGGATTATACAATTTTTCGCGTTATTTGGCGTAAATCAACCTTGCTTTATATGTGATTTATAAAATTTTTGCTACAATTACACCCGCCTCCTTTTAATGAATTAAATTTTAATTTGTGCGCGGGCATTTGGCTCGCGCATAGATTTTGATTTTGTCTTTGATTTAGCTTATTTGTGGAGGTGTAGCTCAGTTGGTAGAGCAACTGACTCTTAATCAGTGGGTCCAGAGTTCGAGCCTCTGCACCTCCACCACTTTTATACTTTCTTTAGATTCCACCCCCAAATTATTACTTCAGTTTTTCGATTTTTGGGCTTAAAGTATACCGCGCCACCTAGTGTAAAGCGAGAAAATCTAGCCCAAAATCTAGTGCAAAAAGTGCCTCACTCCTGTGAAATATAGCGCGATATTGTGCTCATCTGCTGCTTGTATCACTTCGCTATCTCGCATACTTCCCCCCGGACAGATTACCGCGCTTACCCCCACACTCGCTGCTAAGTCAATGCTATCTCTAAAAGGGAAAAATGCCTCGCTAGCTAGCACGCACCCGCGCACATCTAGCCCCATATCCTCTGCCTTTGCCAATGCCGCCCTAGAGGCATCTACACGACTTGTCATACCCATACCTATGGCGACTAGTGCGCTATCTTTGACATAAGCGACACAATTTGACTTAGTAAGTGCGGCTATGGTGTAGGCGATTTCTAAGTCGATTTGCTCTTCTTTGGTGGCTTTTTTGTGGCTTTTTTGCTCCGCGTTTGCTACCTCATCTGCCATTACATTATCGCCTTGCTGATAGACAAACCCACCCTCGATTCGCTTAAAATCATAGCTAGATTTTGGCAAGGATAGTTTATCTTGCTTGGTGATAAAAATCTTTTGGCGTTTTTTGGTGGATAAAATCTCTAGCGCACCTTGCGTGATGTCGCAGGCTACAAGCACTTCTATGTATGTTTTAGACATTTCTTGTGCTAGCTCTTCATTGATTGTGCCATTTACTGCCACTACGCCTCCATAGGCACTTACGCTATCGCATTTTAGCGCGGAAGTGTAGGCTTCAAGCAGTGTAGGCTTTAGGGCGAATCCGCAAGGATTGCCGTGCTTGATGATAGAGATAGCGTGTAGATTTTGCTTGGTGTTAAAAGCACTTGCTAGCTTGATTGCTGCGTTTATGTCTGTTAGGTTATTGAAGCTTGCTTCGCCCTTTAGTGTGCAAAAATGTTTCGTGTAAAAATCGCTTATATGTGGCATTTCATAGAGTGCGCCTTTTTGGTGTGGATTTTCGCCATAGCGCGTTTGGCATACTTTGCGTCCGTAGATAAACTCCCACTCCCCAAAGCCCTCATTAAATCGCTCATTCATATAGTTTGCTATCATTGCGTCATACTGTGCTGTGTGGCAAAAAGCCTTTATCATCATTTCTTTGCGAAACTCTATCGTGTTTTGATTGGATTTTAGCTTTTCTAGGGCTAGGGGATAGTCGCTAGGACTTGTAAGCACTAGCACGCTAGCATATCCTTTGGCACTAGAGCGCACAAGTGTAGGTCCTCCTATGTCGATATTTTCGATGATTTCGCTAAAATCATCGGTGCGCTGTGTCGTGGCAAAAAACGGATATAGATTCACACACACTATGCTAATGTCTTCTATGCCGTTTTGTAGTGCGGATTTGCAGTCGCTTTCATTATCACGCCGATAGAGTATGCCCCCGTGAATCTTTGGGTGGAGGGTTTTTACCCGCCCGTCAAAAAGCTCGGGACTTTTTGTGTATTCACTCACTTCAGTGGCTTGCAAGCCTGCTTGCTTGAGTGCGGATAGTGTGCCTCCTGTGGATAGTATCTCATAGCCTAGCTTTACTAGCTCGCTAGCAAAATCTACTATCCCTGATTTATCACTTACACTTAGGAGTGCTTTTGGTTTTGTTATATTTGTAGTATTTTTCGCGTCTTTGTTAGAATCCATTTTTTGCCTTTATTTCTTTTTTGTAATCTCATCACGCGTTAGGTGCGGATTTAGCATATTTTGTGGGGTTAGGATATTATCTAGCTCCTCTTTGCTAAGTAGCCCTCGCTCTAATGCCAAGTCATACACCCGTTTGCCTGTGTTTAGTGCTTCTTTGGCGATAGAGGCGGAGTTCTCATAGCCTATGTAGGGATTTAGCGCGGTTACGATTCCTATGGAATTATAAACAAAATCACTGCAGATTTGCTCATTTGCAGTGATTCCATCGATACATTTATCCGCGAGCGTTTTCATCGCTTTTTCTAGCATAACGATGCTATTAAAGAGGCTATAAGCGATGACAGGCTCAAATACATTTAGCTGGAGCTGTCCACCCTCGCTCGCAAAGGTAACGGTCACATCAGAGCCGATGACAAAAAAGCACACTTGATTTACCACTTCTGGAATCACAGGATTTACCTTGCCCGGCATTATGGAGCTTCCGGGCTGCATTTTGGGGAGGTTGATTTCATTTAGCCCGCATTTGGGTCCGCTACTTAGCAAGCGCAAGTCGTTGCAGACTTTGGATAGCTTGGCACTTACGCGCTTTAGCACACCGCTGATTTGGACATACGCACCTGTGTCTTGGGTAGCCTCTATCAAATCGCTTGCCACGATATAGTCGTGCCCACTTACTTCACGGAGCTTTTTTTCTACCACTTTTGGGTAGTCGGGGTGGGAGTTTATACCCGTGCCGATAGCTGTGCCTCCCATATTGATTTCTAGCACGAGCTTTCTTGCCTCTAGCACGCGCTGTATATCCTCGCCCATCATCACTGCAAATGTCTGAAATTCCCGACCCAAAGTCATAGGCACGGCGTCTTGGAGCTGGGTGCGCCCCATTTTTAGCACATTTTCAAACTCTTTTGCCTTGCGCTGATATGCCGCTTGCAAATGCTCCATAGCCTTTGCCAAATCGCTTAGATAATCGTGCAGTGCCATTCTTAGCGCGGTGGGATAGGCGTCATTTGTGCTTTGGCTTAGATTCACATGGTCATTTGGGTGGAGGTATTGATACTCACCCTTTTTGTGTCCCAAAATCTCTAGCCCGATGTTTGCGATGACTTCGTTTGCATTCATATTGGTGCTTGTGCCCGCACCGCCTTGAAACATATCCACCACAAATTGGTCATAGTATCCGCCCTGTATGATTTTATCACACGCGCTCACAATGGCGTCTTTGATAGATTTTTCAAGCAATCCTAGCTCGAAGTTTGCTAGTGCTGCTGCCTTTTTCACGCGGGCGAGGTTTCGCACAAAGCGCGGGAAATTCCCCAGCCTGTCGTGAGAAATATTAAAGTTTTCCACCGCCCTAAAAGTCTGCACCCCATAATACACACTATCATCAATCTCTAGCTCGCCGATAAAATCGTGCTCTTTTCGTGTCGCCATTTTTTACTCCTTAAAATTTGTTTTTGAAAGCTTAAAAACCACATAGTATAGTAAAGATTCTATTATAGCGCGTAAATCTGTGTAGAAATCCTAGCTCAAAAAGTTTTTGATTTTGTTGCTTTAGATTTTATCTCTTTAGAATTAAAAAGCGCAAAATCACAAAAACTGCTTAAAAACGCAAAAATTACCAAAATCACAAAAATAAAAGGTTAAAAAATTTTTTACACAAAGGTTACAAAATCTCTCAAAGCTAAAAAAAATCCTTATTTTTCATTGAATATGTCCAAAAACAATGAAATAAAAGCGCGTTTTTTTTTTTTTTTGTAGATATAATTTGCACGCGCTTTTGTAAGCACCGCACTTTAGTAGCCACTAGCACAAAAACATACAAAGTTTTTGGTGGTTTTAAGTGATTTACAAGCTGTGGTTTTACAAATCGCAAAATCTTTGGATAGAGAAAGGAGACTCCCTTATGGAAAAGGACAAAGTGGCGTTTTTTGCTAAGCTCTTTGCACCTGTGGTGTTTGGGCTTATCATATTTATTTTGCCAAAATTTTGGGGCGTAGATGCGCCTGAAGGCTGCTCTTATAACGCGTGGATTTATTTCTCCGTGTTTATGGGGCTTATTTTGGGGCTGATTTTAGAGCCTATCCCGCCTGCGTTTATCGGCGTGATAGCGATTGTCATAGCAGTGGTGCTTCGACTTGGACCAAAAGATTCTGGACTAGTTGATGCCAAAATCACTGCGGCAGCTGCGCTAAATTGGGGCATTAGTGGATTTTCTAACGCGGTTGTGTGGCTTATCTTTGCTGCATTTACCATAGGCTTAGGATTTTCTAAAACAGGGCTTGGCGAGCGACTAGCACTTTATCTCGTAAGCAAGCTAGGACGAAGCACACTAGGGCTAGGCTATGCGATTGCGCTAGTGGATTTAATCCTCGCTCCATTTATCCCAAGCAATGCGGCTAGAAGCGGTGGCTCTGTGTATCCTGTCGTAACGAGTATCGCGCCTATGTTTGACTCTCACCCTGATAAAAATCCGCGCAAAATCGGTGCGTATCTCATCTGGGTAGGGCTAGCAAGTGCGTGCGTATCTAGCTCAATCTTTTTGACAGGGCAAGCTCCAAACCCACTCGCCCTTACTCAAATCGAAAAGGGCGGTGCGCAAGTGGTGGATTGGGTAAGCTGGTTTTTGGCGTTTTTGCCTGTGGGGATTATTTTGTTCCTCATTACGCCGATTTTGGCTTATGTCATTTATCCGCCTGAAGTAAAGGGAAGCAAAGAAGTCGTTACTTGGGCGAAAGAAAAGTATGACGCGCTTGGCAAAATCACTCGTCCGCAGATTTTTATGATTATCATCGCGCTTATCGGGCTTGTGCTATGGGTAGGCGGGAGCTTTTTCCCAAAGAGTGCGCTTTATAACCTAAACGCGACAACTACCGCACTCCTAATGATAGTGCTAATGGTGGCGGCTAAGTGTATCACTTGGCAGGATTTCTTAGGCAACAAGCCTGCGTGGAACACGCTTGTGTGGTTTGCTACACTTGTGGCTATGGCTGGTGGGCTAAACAATGTGGGCTTTATCTCTTGGCTAGCAAATCTTTTTGATGGCAAGTTTGATGGTGTAGAGCCTATCGTGGCGATTGTAGCACTTGTGCTTGCGTTTTCTTGGTTGCGCTATTTCTTTGCCTCTGGGACAGCGTATGTAACAGCGGTAATGCTTATCTTTGTAACGCTCGTGCAATCAATCCCCGGACTAGATGTCAATAAGACACTCTTGCTTCTTATCTTGCCTATGGGCTTTATGGGGATTATCACTCCGTATGGCACAGGGTGCAGCCCGCTATGGTTTGGCTCTCACTATATCAAAGGACCGACATTCTTCTTGCTTGGCGGTATCTTTGCAGCGATTTATATGGTAATCTATCTGCTTGTGGGAATCCCTTGGATAGATTTCATTATGCCAAATCTTAGCTTGCACGGCGGTGCTGCTGCTTAAAAGGCTTTAAGATAACGCATTTAGCTAGAATTTGATTCTAGCTTTTTCTAGTTTTAATAGGCACTAGGCGCAAGATATTTTGTGTCTAGTGCCTTTTTTATTGCCCATTTTTGACTACTATCATAGCATTGATATATTTGCTTAAATTTAGGCGAAATCTCTCTCATAGATTCTAAGCAATGCGATAAAAAACACGCTAATAGCAGGACCAAAGATAATCCCCCAAAATCCAAACGCTCCAAGCCCTGCAAAAATGGCAAAAAATATCACAAATTCACTCACTTCTAGTGGCTTATCAAGCAGTTTTTTATTTACTATGCGAATCAAAAATGGCTTGACTACGCTATCAATGATAAATGCTATAAACACCACGCTATACACTGCTAAGAACACCGCAGCAAAAAGATTTCCCTGTGCAAAAAGCACAGCGCAAGTAGGAAGCCACACTAGCACACCACCGATGATAGGGATAAGAGAGCAAATCCCATAAAGCAGTCCCAAAAGCACTCCATCAAGCCCCAATGTCCACGCACACACTCCAAACGCCACGCCTTGTAGGCAGACATTTAGAATCGTAGAGAAAAACACCACTCTAAGCACGCCATTTATCTCGCCTGCGACAAGGGCGATTTGCTCACTTTTGAATGGCAAAATCCGCTCCATATATTTATAAATCCGCCCTCCATAATAAAAAAACACAAACAAAAACACCGCGATAAAACAAATGTCTATGACAAAGCTCACACTGCTCATCAGCACATAAGAGGCGATTTTGGTGGCATTTGCCACGATAGAGGATAGCGAAAACTTTGATAAGAGATTTTCTTCTAATGGCAGATTTGCTTTAATCGGTATGAGGGATAGAATCTGGGTGATTTTGTATTCTGCTTGGCTATATAGCGATTGGGCTTGTAGCCAATCAACGCTAAGAAGTGATAACGCCCCAAGATGAATGATAAAAAACAGCGGCACGATGATTAGCAAAAGTAGCACACATACGCTAAGGAGGGAGGATAGAGCATTGCTTTTGATAAAGGTAGAAAACCACTGCTTGATAAAATAGCTAGCGATACATAGCAGTGCTGCTATGCAAAGAGCGTTTAAAAACGCATAATAAAGCCACGCCATAAGGGCTAATGAAACACAAAAAGCAAGCCCAAAAAACACTTGCGCACGAAAAGAGTGATAGGGATTTTTTGCTAGATTTTGCGCGCTTTTTGTGGGTTGATTTTGTGTGGCTTGGCTTGGTGCGTTGTCTTTTGGTGTGCTTTGTGTCAAATCTTGCGTGTTTTGCGATTTTTGCGCTTCTTGCGTGTTTGGTAGTTTTTGTGATTTTGGCTTGGGCTTGCCCTGAATTTTGCTTGAGATTTTCTCCAAAATCTTGTTTAGGATTTTCATAAGATTCCTTTAGATTTTTTGTGTTTTTTTTGGCTATTTTAGCTGTTGTTTTAGCATTGCTTAGTTTGTAGCTTGTTTTCTGTTTGACTTTAGCCCTGCTTTTTGTCTTTGCACTTGCTTTTGTAAGTGGTTTTTGTGGTGGTTTTCACAAAGACTTTTTAGGGCTTAGATTTTCGTTTTAGACTTTGCTTTAGATTTTGCGCACTTTGCTTTGGATTTGGAGAGTTCATTATCGCGCTTACCACTGCTACGCCTGCTATGTTTGCGTCTGCTAGAGAGTGGATATTTGCCTCGTTTATCCCACCGATAGCCACTATGGGCAAGTCTTTTGAGATTTTTTGGGCGACTTGCTCTATGATACTAGCTAGCCCATCTATGCCTATGATAAGTGCATCTGCTTTGCTTTGCGTAGTGTATATCGCACCCACTCCTAGATAGTCTGCGTAAAGCAAGTCTTTTGCTAGCTCATCTACTTCATTTAGCTGATTTACACTCACACCCAAAATCTTATCCTCACCCAAAATCCTCCTAGCCACTTGGGGGGGCAAATCGTTTTTGACACCGATATGTGCTCCACTCGCACCACACGCTAGTGCTATGTCGATTCTGTCATTGATGATAAGTGGGGTGGAGTGTCTATCACAAAGTGCTTTTAGCTTGCAAGCAAGGGTGTAAAATTCGTGCGAGCTAAGCTGCTTCTCGCGTAGCTGGACTATGCTTACTCCACCTTGCAGTGCCTCATCTACTATGCCCAAAAACTCCTCATCGCTTTTCTCCCCCCTGCTAGCGACAAGATATAGGCTAAGATTTTGTGTGATATTTTTTCGTGCCAAAGGATTCCCTAGATTTTGGATTGCGTGATTTTGTGGGGCTTATAGGACTTTGGAAGTAGATTTTTGGTTTTCTACTTTTGTGGCGTAGTTATCTTGGCTTTTTTATGGATTTGGTTTGCCAAAGATTTTGGCTTAGATTCCAAGTGCGCCGTTAAAGTCGTTTTGCACGCCTAGCGTGTCAAGCACGGAGGCTATCATTCCTCTGTGGTGCGTGCCGTGATTGAGTATTCCAAAGATGAATTGATACACAGGCTTTTTCATCGCTCCCCACGGGAAAGCTAGCTCTTTTATCGCGCCAAAGTCGTCTATCCCCTCAATCACTTGCAAAATGTAGCTATCGATTTCCTCCCTTGCGGCAAAAAGATTTGTCGCGTCATTTGCTATCTCGCTTTTGAGGGCGAAAGGAGATTCTAGCATTGCCTCGATTTTGCTCGCACTTGGTGGATTCTCACAAAAGGACGAGAAATAGTCTTTGAAAAAACTCGCATCGCCTGCGGTGTAGTGCACCATAGTGCCGATAATGGACTTGTAATAAAGCCCCCTATCTTTGTGCAACGCCACCTCATCTAAATCCTCAAGCACCTCTATCATCGCGCTATTTGCGCTTTGGTTATACCTGCCCATAAGTAGCAGTATGTCTTTTTGCATTGTTTCTCCTTATTTTTCTACATTTTGGTATTTCTATGAAAAGCACACAAAACACACCAAAAACACTCAAATACGCTACAATTCTAACACCTAAAACTTAAATATTGGACGAATTTTGTAAATTTATATGCTAAGTAATGACAAAAAAGCGCGAAAAGTAACACACTTAGAATTAAGGAGCGACACGATGAGCAAAACCCCGCAAATGCAAACAATCACTCTGCATAAATACTGCGCAAATGGCAATGATTTTCTTATCTTTCACACGATTGTGGAAGAGGATTTTAGCTCGCTTGCTGTTAGGCTTTGTGATAGATTTCGCGGTATAGGAGCAGATGGGCTAGTGGTGGTGCTTCCAAATGACACAAGCGCACAAAATACCGCGTATAAATGGGATTTTTATAACTCTGATGGGAGCAGGGCAAATATGTGTGGCAGTGCGAGTAGGTGCGTGGGGCATTATGCCTTTAGCGCGGGGCTAGCAAAGCAAAGGCACAGCTTCCTAAGTGGTGCAGGTGTCATAGACATAGAGGTAAATGGCGAAATCGTGCAGGCAAATCTAGGTAAATTTCACAGCCTAAAAAAACTTGGCACGCTAAAAGAGATTGTGCTTTTGTGGGATATTACCGAGTATATGACAAAGATTCAGACTTCGCAGACTTCACTAAAGGCGATAAAAGAATCCAAAGATTCTAGTATGGATATGGCACTGCGATGGGCGATAGGGGATTTTGGCGGGGAGGAGCTAGATGGCGAGTTTGGGAGGGATTTTGTAGAGGAGAGTGAAAAGCTAGCTAGAGATTGCCTTGATACGCTTGAGACACTCAAAAATAGCCAATGGTTTTCTCTAAACACGGGCGTGCCTCATCTTGTGTGCTTTCTACCAGCACACTTGCTACCAAAGGCTAGAGATACCGCGCAAGCAAAGCCGATTTTAGCCATACTTAGAGATAAATTTGATGCAAATATCACTATCGCACACAAAATTGATGATAAGCGTGTGGAGTTTGCTACTTATGAGCGGGGCGTGGAGGGGGTAACGCTATCTTGTGGGAGTGGTATGGCAGCTGCACTTGTGGTGGGGTATCGGTTTTATGGAGTGGATAGTAGTGCTAGGCTTATCCCACCTAGTGGCGAGCCAGCCCAAGCTAGTGAGGATAGCAATGGCTGTGTATCTCTAAGGGGCGCGGTATCTCATATCGCTACCTGCATAGTAGATGAAGCATTGCTAAAGTGAATTTTGAATATTTTTAGAGTGAATATTTAGCGCGTTTTTGCAAAAAATATCGTGCAAATCCAAACCAAAATCGCCACAAAAAACCAAAAATATCGCGAAATACCACAAAAACCACCAAAAACGCCACTAAGTAATGTGATATTTGTGATTTTTTGTAAAAAAAGTGTTAGAATCTAGTTTTTGGCTAAAAAGCTAAATACAACAACCAAAGGAGTAAGTAATGAAAAAGTCAGGCAAAATCTCTATATTTGCAGGAGTGGCGTTTGGAGTGGCACTTGCAGGAAGTCTAGCTAGCTTGCAAGCCCTCACTACCGAGCAATCAGCCCAAATCCAAAAACACAAGCAAGACCAAACGCAAAAATATATCCAAGATATACAAAACGCGTTTAAATCAAGGATAAGCTCCCTAGAATCTATCCTAAAGGTTATCCTAAAAGCCGAGCAGAAAAATCGCTCAAAAACTGACAATCTTATCGGCAGTGGTTATGAGCATTTTTATAGCAAGTTTAAAGACAAAAATGAAAATATGAAAGAGATAGAAAAGTGGCATAACGAAACTATGCAGCAAACAAAAACAAAGGCTAGAGAATCAGCCCAAAAATATGGAGCTATGAGCGATTTTGGTGCGTTTGAAGCTACTCTAGCAAAAATCTCTGCTCCATTTCTAGCTAAGCTAGAGCAGGCAAAAAAAGAGCTACAATCTGGCGATGAGCAAGAATCCATATATAGAGAAAAAATGGGGTGGATTTTGCAAGAGTTTGAAAACGAGCATACAGAGATTATGGCTGGTGCTTATGACGCATTTAGCGAGAAACTCGAAGCGATTCACAAATAGGTTTTGTTTTGGTTTGTTTTGCGTGGGCTTGGCGTGATTGTCAAGCCTGCTTAGATTTGGGACTTTGTCATATTGAGCGTAGCGAAATATCTTTATTTGCATATTTTTTGGGGTTATTTTCAGATATTTCGCTTCGCTCAATAAGACAAATACTCTTTGAATATGACAAAAACATCTCTTAAATACGGCAGATTCTCCCACCAAATACGACAAAGCACCTTTTGATATGATAAATCCCCGCTTTTCACCACTTGAGCGATAAATCCCTCAAATACTACAAGGCTTCTTAAACCCCATTAAACATTACAAAATCTCAATTTACCACTATTTTGTCGCGCTATCTAGCGTGGATTTTAAGTCTTTTATGCCATCAATTATGGTGGGGCTTACGCGCAGTAGTCTATGTGCTTTTGGGTATGTAAAAATCGCGTTGTTTTTGTAGGCTTTTAGGTTTTTTAGCGCGGGATTTTGAGCGATGAGGGTGGATATATCATTTGCTTGCACGCCAAGTATGAGTATGTCTGGGTCGGCTTTTAGCAGAAACTCATTTGAGAGTATGGGGCGGGCGACATTGGTAGAGATAGTTTTGTTTTGTAGCCCTAGCAGGCGCAAAATATCCGCGATTACGGAGTTGTCATTAAACGCCATTAGAGGATTGCTACTATATAGAAACATCGCGCTTTTTTGTGGATTTTGGCTTTG
>SAMEA104315434__coassemble_546_pt1 | contig 19677 bp, 15 predicted proteins | sample SAMEA104315434__metabat2_low_PE_003 | metagenome-assembled genome bin SAMEA104315434 (sample SAMEA104315434) | gut metagenome | biome: Monkey gut; feature: monkey-associated habitat; material: faeces | place: China | collected 2013 | reverse complement strand
TTTTTTTTTTGTTTTTAGTTTTGTTATAATCACACGATTTCTTGCAAAAAAGCGCAAAATATCCACAAAGCCTTGATAAAGATTGGATATGAAAAGCGTGAAAGGCACGCAATCTAGCACAAACACAAAAGAAGCAAAAAGGAGATAAAATGCTTGCTACAAAAAACCTCACAGAAACGACAGGCACGACAGGTGCAACGAAGACGATAAAGCCTTTGGGGAAAGTGCTTTTGGCAAGTGCGTTTGTGCTAAGTATCGCAAACGCACAGCCTGAAGCGCAAAACGAAGCACAAACACCAACCAACACCCAAGAGGCAACCAAAGAAGCGACAAATCAATCCACACAAGAATCACCAAGCGAAGCAACAAGCCAACAAAACCAAGCACAAACGGCTAGCCAAAAAGAGCCCGTGCAATCTACTAGCACGCCTTGCGGGGAGGGCTGTGGAGTGCCACACACACAAGAGGGAGAAGATACGCTAGCCACAGGAGAAAACGCTCAAGATGAAACACAAGTAGCCCAAGAGGAGCAAACTCGCCCCTTTGAAATCGAGCCTATGAGTAAAGAAAAAAGTGGCGTGTTTGTGGGGCTAAGCATCGGTGTAGCTTCTCTAAGCTACAATGGAGCTGTAAGCTATCTCGCCACTCCCGCAGGTGGAGTGCAAAACACATACACTTCATCGGCTTCACTAGATAGAGCCACAGGAATCTATGGAATCCTAGTAGGCTATAAGCACGCTATCACGGGCGGATTTGGCTTGCGATATTATGCAGACTTCAACTACTCTTATGCCCACCAAAACAAAATCTGGGGTATGAACTATAATTTAAATATTGATGGGCTACTAAATATTGTAGAGAAAAACAACAATTTCTTTGGGTTTTTTGCTGGTGTGGGGCTAGGAGCGCAGAGCTATGGCTGGAGCAATAAACTGCTAGAAAATATGCTAGAAGAAGCAGGAGGAGCGGCTGGAAGTGGTGGCGTAACTCTTGCGCCCACAACACTTCCTACAAACTACAAAGGCAAGAAGTTTAGCAACCCAAAAACTAGCTTCAATGTCGCTATAAACTTCGGCGTGAGGGCAAATCTCGCCAAACATCACGATGTCGAGCTGGGCGTTAGGTTTCGCCCTGTGAGAGCCACACTAGATGAGCAAAAACTTATCAGAAGTCCTAATGGTGGGACTAATGCCACCACAACACAAGTAGGCACAAAAGCTGTGGTCGGCTCAAACTATGACATATTCTTCCGCTACAATTTTGTGTTTTAGTTTTTGGGGGATTTAGGATTTGGGGGGGTCAATTGGCGTAACTCTTGCGCCCACAACACTTTCCAATGCCTCCACAACACTTCCACGACACTTTTTTGCAAACTGCTCTCGCAAACTACATTTGGACTACACATTTGGGGGGTTTAGCGTTGCGTATGGTTTAGCGATTTGTTATGATTTGCTTTTTTGCATTTTTGGTGTTGCAGTAATTTAGTGTTTGCGCAAAGCCTTGTGTGGGGGGGATTGTAGGGATTTGGCTTTGTGTGAGGGGTTTTGAGTGTTTTTAAGTTTTTTAGATGAAGCGTTTTATTTTTCTGCGATTTTTTGACATTTATCATAACTATCTAAAAGTTTATTTCTAAAATCCTTAAAGCTAATAGCAATTTCTGTGCTTTTTGTGGGGTGTTTTTTTAGTATGTCGCTTAATTTTTTGATATATTCAGGGTATTTGTTTAGATAAATATCTAGTATTTGATTTAGACTTTCTCTAGCTTGTGTAAAATCAATTCCTAGATTTTGACTGATTGAGTCAAAATCATCGATTTTTATATTGTTTTGCTTGTTGTTGATTAGCAAGAGACATTGAGTATTTTCTAGTTTTCTTATGGGATAAATATTTAGAATGTCATAAACTGGACTTAATTGAAGTTTGTTATCTTTAAATACAAAACTGATATTTTTTTTGTGCAAGTCATTGTTGTGTAGCAGTGCATTTGCATAGATATATTTTATAAATTTTATTTTTTCTGCATTATCTAGCCTATCTCGCAAAAAAAATGCTATATCCTCAATATTTCCTATTTCTTTTCTTTTACTTTTTGTTAGTGCATTAAGCGTTATTTGTGGCATTTTATTGCCATTTTCATCTATATCAAATCGCTTAACCACATAATGAAACTCTCCAAAATGACTATCGCAAACAAGTGCATTAAAAGGCACTTCAAACCCAAATTCGCGCATAAAACTCATATTTAGATGTTCATTTACTGCTAGATTTGAGTATTCCTCATTATCAGGCTTGAGGATAAAATCTCCATAATTTTCTGCAATTACATTATTTGTAATGCTTACTTGAAGTTTGTGCTGTGCGCCACTTAGTGATAAAACTTGGATTCCATTATTTTTTGGGTCAATATCCCTGCTTGGATACAATGCGCTTGGATTTATATCAATTTGACAATCTAATATCTTTGGAAATGCAAAATCTAGTGATAGATTTGACATAATTGGCTTATCAAAATTTGTTTTTGTGCTTAAATGTGAAAAATCAAAATCCCCGATAGTATTTCTAAGGTAGGGCAAAAGCTCAATAGGATTTTCTACATTAAAACTTTTTTGCATTATTTTTAAATCTATGCCCTCTGGCAAAATATCCAAAATCTCATTTATCTCATCATTTGCTAGGACAAAACTATTATTTTTGAGCAAATAATATTCTCCGCTTAGCAACTTAGCATAGAGCTTGTGTTGCTTGTAGATATATGTTTCGTTTGTTTGGTTTTTACTACTTAGAATTGATGGCATAAATTGTCCTTATGATTATTTGGATATATAATTCCCAATATTGCCTATGCCTAAAACTTCTATCCTCAAATGATTTCTAACGAACTCGCAAACCTCTATTGTGTGGAATATTTTTAATAACTGCTTGGATTATAACACAAAACCCAAATTTTATAAATCTTAAAATCTAGCACCCTTTAAACTATGCTTTTGCAGAAAAAGAATAAGCCACGATAAGTAAGGACACAGCTAGCGCATACTAAGCACTTGAGATAATCTCACAGGGCGAAACTCTGTCTCTTCACAGCTGACATTTATGCAGAATTTATTATTCGTTTTTTTAGAGTGCGTATGCCCGTGTATATTTAAGCTACACTCGCTTAGCCGATACGCTTCATCTAGCACATCTCGCGCTTCCCAAAATCTATCATTGCTCTTGCGATTCATCACGGGAAAATGGCTAAACATTATCCGCTCTTTGCCTATATCTAGCACGATAGCATTTGCATAGATATTTTTGACTTGCTCTTTGCCAAATTTTTCTACTAGCCTACGCAAGATTTTGGTTTTGTGTGGAATTTGTAGCTTTAGCTTTTTGCAGACTTGCCATTCCTCCATTTCTTGCACTCGCCAAAATTTACCAATGTCGTTGTTGCCAACAAGCAGGATTTTCTCCCCACTTAGCTTTGGCAAGTATTTATACCCATCATCAAAATACAAATCTCCCAAGTGCAGCACTTTATCGCCGCGATTTATTACCGTATTCCACTCATACACGGCCAAATCCTCAAACACCTTAAAGGGACTTCTTTTTAGTGCTTCTTTGCGAGAGGGCTCTTTTTTCATCACAGCTTTATGCCCGAAATGAGAATCTGAAATCAAAAAAGTATCAAGGTTTATGTTGTATTTCATTGTTTTTTGCTATTGCTCTTTTTGCAACTCTTGGCTTAGGGCTTCATCACGGAAAAACTCTTCAGGTGTGTTGATATGCGTGATGAGTCCATTTTCTAGGTGGTAGATTCTGCTTGCAAGCGAAATCGTGCTAGGGCGATGAGCGATTAGGATAATGATTTTATCGCTCTTTATGGATTCTATGGTTTTGCGTATTTCCTCCTCCGTCTTTATGTCTAGCGCGGAAGTGGCTTCATCAAATATAAGCACATCGCTATTTTTATAAATCGCCCTTGCAATGGCTATGCGCTGTCTTTGCCCGCCGCTTAGATTTGTGCCAAACTCATCAAGCCTTGCTTCTATCCCGCCCTCGATACTTTGGACGAAGTCCCACATTTGAGCCTTTTTTAGCGCGTCTATCACACGCTCATCATCTATCGTGCTTCCATAAGCGACATTTGCCGCAATCGTGTCATTAAAAATAAAGATTCTTTGTGTAACGATACTGATATTATCACGCACGGATTTTTGGGTAAATTCTTTTGTATCCACGCCATTTATCAAAATCCTCCCACTACTTGGCTCATAAAGTCGCAAAATCATATTTACAAGCGAGCTTTTGCCAGAGCCAGATTTGCCAACAAGTGCGATTATCTCATTTCTAGCCACTTGCAAACTTACACCATTTAGGGCTGCGACTTCATCATAGCTAAGTTTGGCGTTTTCTACTTGTATGGATTCTATGGGTTTATTTAGCGTGCGATTCCCATCGATTATGGTTGGTCGCAAATCCATAATATAAGCGATTCTCTCCCCTGCCACAAGTGCGCTTTGAAAGCTCATAAAAATCCCAACTAGCCTTTTGATAGGTGTCCAAAGCATAAATAACGCCGCAGTAAAAGCACCAAATTCGCCAACCGTCATTCGCTCTTGTATGACTTCATTTCCGCCTACAAAGATAACCAAGCCTATGGCGATTGCACCCAAAAACTCCATTAAAGGCGTGTTGATTCCACCGATTAGCACGCCTTTAATGCCTAGCTTAAAAAGGATTTTGTTTTCTTTTTTGTAATGCTCTAATTCTAGCTGCTCGCCATTGTTTGCTTTGATGATTTCAGCACTAGAGAAAATCTCGGTAAGTTTTGAGGCAATATCTGCACCCTTGTGCACGCCTTTGCGGGTTAGACGCTTTACGTGTCGCATAAGGATAATCACAGGCACGACAGAAAAAGGCAACACCACAAATGAATAAAACGCAAGCATAGGGCTTTGGTAAATCACAACCACGATAAGCCCCACAATAGTAAAAGCCTCGCGGACAAAATCCGTGCAGTAGTTTGCCACCGCTGCACGCACCATTTCTATATCGCTCGTTAGTCGTGCAAGTAGCTCGCCCGTCCGCATTTTGTTGAAAAACTGCAAATCAAGTCGCAATGTATGCTCTAGCACATCTTCGCGGATTCTCCGCACAATGTCAGAGCCTATGTAATTTATAAAGAAATTTTGGGCATAAGAGCCAATCCCTTTGGCAAAATACGCCACAACCACCAAAAACGGCACGATAGTTAGCATTTTTGCATCTTTGTTTAGAAATATGTCATCAAGGGCGGGTTTGATAAGATAAGCAGAGCCAGCTGTCCCAGCTGCGGTTATAGAGCTAGAAATAACAACTAAGAAAAAAAACAAATAATAGTCTTTTATGTAGGGATAAAATCGTTTATAAAAACTTTTTAGCGTTACTTTGGGGGGGTTTGTGGTTTGTGTAGCGTTTTGCATTTTTTGCCTTTTATTATATCTTTTGTAGATTTTATGCAAATTTGCAGACTTCGGGCTTGTGGATAAAATTTGTAGATGAAATTGTAGCACTATGATTTTAATGCGAGATTTTGGAGTGCAAGATTTTGGACGCGAAAATTTTTCAATGCTAGATTTTGGGCGGGAGATTTTGCTTTTTGGGGCTTTTATTCTAGCACTTCATAGCCACAATCTAGGATTTCCTCTTTTATCACCTCAATACTAGCAGGTGCGTCAAACTCGATTTTGACAATCCCGCTCCCCTGCATTTTTATCACTTCGACTTCTATGTGATTTACGCCTTTTATGCCCTTTAGAATGGCTTTTACTTTGTTTGCACAGTTTTCGCAATGGATACCGCCGACTTTTAGAGTGAGATTTTGCACTATTGCTCCTTTTTGTTTCGGTTTTTATCGCGTTTTATATTTTTTGGTTGGGTATTTTATCTAAATCTTACTTGACTTATCCAAATCGCCACAATCTTTGCGCGTTTAAAACCACGCTAAGACTACTAGCACTCATTGCAAATGCTGCAATCATAGGATTTAGAAGCACGCCAAATCCATATAGCACGCCACACGCTAGTGGGATACAAAGTGCGTTATAACAAAACGCCCAAAATAGATTTTGCTTGATATTTGCTAGCACTGCCTTGCTTAAGCTAATCGCATAGTAGATTTTGCCTAAATCGTGGCTATAAATGATAATATCCGCGCTTTTTTCGCTCACTTCACTTGCTTCTTTGAAGCTTAACGAAATATCGCTTGCTTGCAGTGCACCCACATCATTTACGCCATCACCTATCATCATTATGAGATTTTTAGTGCCTTTAGAATCTTTTTGTGCAAATTTTTGTGCGTTTTGCGTGCTTAGATTTTGGATAAATTCTAGCTTGTCTTTTGGGCTAGCTTGCGCGATAAAATCATCTATTTGCAACTCTTGTGCCACACGCCTAACATTGCTAGTAATATCCCCACTTAAGATATGTGGCGTGATATTGTGCTTTTTTAGTGCTTCTATCAGTCTAAAAGCCTCGCTTTTTATGCTATCTTGCAGATAAATCACACCTAAGATTTTGTATGTGTTGTCTTGATTTTGCACTCCTAAATACACGCAAATCGCGTCTTTTTCAAACGATTTTAGAGATATGCTAGAATCTAATTTTTTAAAAAACTTTTCGCTCCCTAGTGCAAAAACTTGCCCATTTTTATCGCTAGTTTCTTGCATTGTGGCTTTTATGCCTAGCCCTGCGTAAGCGACAAAATCGCTAAAATCATAGCTCTTATTAGTCGCGCTTTGTGTAGCTGCATTTATGATGGCTTTGGCGATGATATGCTCGCTACCCATCTCTATGCTCGCACTCATAGCCAAAATCTCATCTTTTGATAGCTCACTCAAAGACAGCACTTCGCGCACTTCTAGAGCAGAGTCTGTAAGCGTGCCTGTTTTGTCAAATACGACATCGCTGACTTTTGAGGCGGTTTCAAAACTTTGCGCGTTTTTGAAAAATACGCCATTTTTGTTTGCTAGGGCATTGCCTATCACCACTGCTAGCGGTGTAGCTAGCCCCAAAGCACAAGGACAAGAAATCACTAGTGTGCTGATAAAAATCTCAAAGCCAAAGCTAAAATCTTTTGCCACACTCCAAATACAACCTGCAATAAGCGCGATAACAATCACAGCAGGGACAAATACACTTGCGACTTTATCGGCTATGCGAGAAATGTGTGGCTTAGAAGTGATAGCCTCCTCTATAAGTGCTATCATCGCGCTTAAGCTACTATTTTTCGCACTAGAAGTTGCACGCATTATAAATGCCTGCGTAGTGTTTAGCGAGCCTGCAAAAAGTGGAGAATCTATACTTTTTGGCACGGGCAAAACCTCCCCACTTAGCATTGACTCATCTATGGCGCAATCCCCGCTAGCCACCACGCCATCGACAGGGACAAAGCTATAAGGCAAAATCTTTAGCAAATCACCCTCTTTGATAGAATCTACTTGGATATTTGACTCTACTTTATGTGTGAGCGAATCTAGTTTTATGGCGTTTTTGACATTGCGTGATAAAAGTGCGTTTATCACTTCGTTTGCTTGGGATTTTGCACTTGATTCTAAGGATTTGCCACAAAGCACAAATGTGATAATCACACAAATGCTCTCAAAATATAAATGTGGTATCTCTCCGCTGTGTGTATGAAAAATCAAAAGCCACAAGCTATATGCAAATGCACTTGTGGTGCTAATAGCGATTAGAGAATCCATAGTGGGTGTGCGGGCAAAAAGTGTGGCAAAACCTTTGAAATAAAAATCCCTCCCCATATGTGCGACAATGAGCGTGCAAATAATCTGTGTGGCGATATTTATACCAAAATCATCAAATGGTGTCATAAGCACACTAGAGCTAAACATAGGAAACATCGATAAATATAGCACAAAAAGTGTGGCAAGCACACTGCACAAAATCCGCAATTTTGGTGGCAAAAGCTTTTTGTCAAGGGAATTAAAAAAAGTGATAAAAAAGCGGAGTTTTTTTAAGATTTGGTTTGGGAGTTTTGCTGTGGTTTGTGTGTGCGTTGTAGTGGGATTTGTGCCTAGAATGGTCGCGCCAGATTTTGCAAAATCTAACTTTTGCTTTGGGGTAGAATCTGCCACAAAGGGCGAAAATCCTAGCTTTGAGATAAGGGCAAAAATATCATCTAATTTAGCTTTTGTGCTATCGTATTTGACAATGGCGGATTTTGTGATTAGGTTTACTTGAGCGGATTTTATAAAATCTTTGCGGGATAGCGCACGCTCTATGCTTGCGCTACACGCCGCACAGCTCATACCCTCAATATAAAACTTCGCACTACAAATCCCTTTTGCGCTTGACTTTTGTGCACTGCTAGATAAAGTCCCTTTCATAACTTTTATTCCCATATTTTGTCATTTTTACAGCACTTGGATAAACTTGCCATATCTAGATTTTGGTATGGCAAGTTTATAAGGTTTATTTTGCCAAAAAGTTTTTCATAGAAAGATAGCTATTTAGCGCAGAGATATATGCTTTTGCAGTTGCACTCATCGTATCAATATCTATGCCGTGTCCTATCATTGCTTTTTTAGCGTCCTCAAAAGCGACTTTGACTACGACTTTGGCTAGGGCGTCTTTGCCTTTACTTACGGATTCTACCTTGTAGTCAAGCAAATGCCCGCTAATATCACTAATCCTATCAATACTTTTTAGCACGCAATCTACCGCACCATTTCCAAGCGCGGAGTCGCTACATTCTACTTCTTTTATCTGTTTTTTAGAATCTGATTCTAGTTTGCTGATGCTCACAGCAGCGCAAAATTTACCACTACTGCACGCGCTTACTTGGAGTAGATTTAGGCTAAATACTTGAGGGATATGACTTGATTGCTCCCGCAAAATCGCGCTAATATCCTCATCAAAGACTTCTTTTTTGCTATCGCAAAGTTGTTTAAATTTACCAAAAGCGACTTGGATTTCCTCATCATTTAGCGCAAATCCTAGTTCTTTTATTTTGTCTTTAAATGCCGCCCTACCCGAGTGCTTGCCCAAAATCAATCCACTAGAATCTGGTATGCCAATATCACTAGGTCGCATAATCTCATAAGTCTCTGGATTTTTTAGCACGCCATCTTGGTGGATTCCGCTCTCGTGCGCAAATGCGTTTTTGCCTACGATAGCTTTGTTTGGCTGGGGGCGGATACCTGTTATGTCGGCTACTAGCTTGCTTGTAGCATAAATCTCTTTGGTATTTATGCGCGTATCAAGCGAATTTTTGCTGGGCTTTTTATCAATGGCAGAATCTATCCCAAATAAATCTTTTCGTGTCTTTAATATCATTACGATTTCTTCTAGTGCGGTGTTGCCCGCTCTCTCACCCAAACCATTTATAGTGCACTCCACTTGTCGCACACCACTTTGTATCGCAGCGATAGAGTTTGCCACTGCTAGCCCCAAGTCATTATGACAATGCGTAGATAGCAATGCCTTGCTCCCAAATCTCTCATAAAGGAAGCTATGGATTTCACTCATAAATGAAGCGATTTCATTTGGCAAGCGATAGCCCACAGTATCTGGCAAGTTTATCGTGCTAGCACCTGCTTCAATCACAGCTGGCAAGATTTCTTTTAAAAACCCTATATCACTTCTAAGTGCGTCCTCACAGCTAAACTCCACATCTTCGCATAGGGACTTTGCAAATTCTACGGCATTGATAGCTCGTTTGATGACTTCATTTGGCGGGAGTTTTAGTTTGTATTGCATATGGATTGGGCTTGTAGCGATAAAAGTGTGGATTCTCTTTAGTTTGGCTTGGTTTATCGCCTTTGCTGCTGCTTCTATGTCGCTATCTACCGCGCGAGCAAGTGAGCAAACGCTCGTAGTAGTAAGCCTTGAAGAGATTTGGTGTATGGCTTCAAAATCTCCCGGACTAGAAGCTGCAAACCCCGCTTCGATGACATCTACGCCTAGTTTTTCTAGCTGCAATGCGATTTGGATTTTTTCCTCAATATTCATTGAAGCTCCTGGGCTTTGCTCCCCATCTCGCAATGTCGTATCAAATATTATGATTCTATCATTTGTTATGTTTTTCATTGTTTTTTCCTTTTTTATCTTAGAGATTCTTTAAGTGTAAAAACGCGAATTTCGTGCAAAAAGTGTTTATTTATTTTTTAGCATTTTTTAAGGAGGACTTTGCACATAAGCACGATAAATCGAATAATGCCATAAAGCATATATCCGCTTAAAAGCGCGCAAAAAATCTCCACATAAAATTTTGAACTAATAATCGCCGCAAGGGCGATTAGCAAGATGACAAATAGTTTTAGATTCCACCGCAATTTTTTAAAGCTAGGATAGCGGATATTGCTTACCATTAAAATGCTTAGCAAAAATGCCAAAATAAGAAGCGCGTAGCTAAACTTGGGTGCTAAAAATCCATAGCGCAAATCAAGCAAAATCCAAAGCACCAAAATCACCGCTGCACTAGGTATGGGAAGCCCTATGAATGTATTTGGCTCGGTGTTGCTTGTCGTTACATTAAACCTCGCTAAGCGAATCGCACCAAATATGACAAATAATGCGCAAACAAAAATACGATATAGTCCATAATCCCCGTCAAATCCGTAGCTTGAGCCGATTTGTGGAATGTAGTAATAAAGCAACATAGCAGGTGCTACGCCAAAGGCTACAATATCTGCTAGAGAATCAAATTCTACTCCAAACTTGCTAGTGGTGTGTGTAAGCCTAGCCACCCTACCATCAAGCCCGTCAAATACCATAGCAAGCGCGATAAGCCACGCCGCTAGCTCAAAGCGCGTGTTTGAAGCAAGCATAATGCTTACTATTCCGCAAAAGATTCCCCCTGCGGTAAATAGGTTTGGCAAGATAAAAAGAGGGTTTATATTCATCGCCTTATCCTTATGATTTTGCTAACTTCTGCCTGATTTTGCAGATTTAGCTATGTTTTACTTGCACAATTTAGCTTAATGCACAGCTTGCAAATTTAAGAAAAAGCACTGCAAGATTTTATCCCTTTTTGTCTTTTTTCTCATTTTTGCAATTTTTATCAGATGTTTTTTTTTGATGACTTTAGCGTAGATTTCCAACCACACTCACGCCTGCTTGGATTTTGTCCCCAATCCTGCTTATCATCTCGATATTACCATAAACACGCATTTTTACTTCGCCCACTTTCATAAAGCCGATTCTATCGCCCGCTTTGTATTCGATAGGTGCATAAAACGAAGAATGCCTAAAAATGCGTGGCAAAAGCATAATTTCAAAGTTTTTGCTTTTTGCGTGTAGGCTTTCATTTAGGCTTTCATTTAGCGGAGAAAAATACGCCAAAAGCCCTGCTTGCTTAGAAATAGACAGCTCCTTACAATTCGTAGGCGCACGCACCAAGCCGACATCAAAAAACCCCACCTTGATATGTATGCAAACACCATTCTCTAATTGCTCAATATTGCTAATATAGCCATCTATCGGTGCTAAGACAATGTCTTTACCCTGTTGCAAGGCGATTCGCTCGGGATTTCTATAAGCCCAAATCCAAGCCAAAAGCCCCAAAACACCGATAAATGTCCCAAACGAAAAATCAAAAAACCAGCAAAAAACTATCCAAATCCCAAGCGCAAAAAGTCCATTAAAGCTTTCTTTTGTAATGATTTGCGTGTTGTTCATTTTAGCTCCTTTGTCTTGGTATATTTGATTTAAAATCTTGTTTTATTAAGATTTTAAACCTCCTCTTCTTGCTCTTGCGGGATAATTCGCGTTGGCATATCGTTTTGTTTTTCAAAATCAGTGATGATTTCGCGCACACGCGAGCCGTCAATAACCTCTTTGTCAAACAACTCTTTTACCATTAGCTCTATCGCACCGTCATAGCTTTTTAGCGTCTTTTTGACTTCGCTGAAGCGAGAATCTAGCGTAGCTCGCACAAAGCTATCTACACTCTCTGCGGTTTTTTCGCTAAATTCTCTTGAGCTACCAAGCCCACCACCCAAAAACGCGTTGCGTTGCTTTTCTAGCACCATAAGTCCATTTTCATTTGTCATACCATAGTAACTTATCATTGCTTTTAGTATGTCAGTAGCCCGCTCTAAGTCATTGCTAGCACCTGTGGAGATTTCGCCTAAAAACACATCTTCAGCTGCGCGCCCGCCAAGTAGCACATCAACTTCTGCTAGTAGCTCGTGCTTTTGCATAAGGTATTTGTTTTCTTCGGGTGTGTTTAGCGTGTAGCCAAGTGCTGCCATACCGCGTGGAATGATAGATACCTTATTGACTTTGGAAGCACCTTTTGTCATTTCAGCTATGAGAGCGTGTCCACTCTCGTGATAGGCTACTATTTTCTTTTCTTTGGGAGATATTCTGCGAGATTTTTTCTCTAGTCCTGCGATTCCGCGCTCGACTGCCTCTTTTAGATTGCTTTGAGATACTTCTTTTTGGTTGTTCCTACCTGCAAGGAGTGCAGCTTCGTTGATGATATTTGCCAAATCAGCTCCCGCAAGTCCAGCGGTAAGTTTTGCGATTTCTTCCAAATCCACATCGCGTGATAGTTTCACAGCTTTGATATGCCCCTTTAGAATCTCTAGCCTGCCACTAAAATCTGGCTTATCAACCAAGACTTGCCTATCAAATCGCCCCGGTCGAAGCAATGCAGGGTCAAGCACTTCAGGGCGGTTTGTCGCAGCTAGCACGATGACAGGGGCGTTTTCGCTACCAAAGCCGTCCATTTCTGCCAAAAGCTGATTTAGCGTTTGCTCTCGCTCATCATTCCCGCCTACCATTCCACCTGCGGCGCGAGATTTACCGATAGCATCAATCTCATCGATAAAAATAATGCTAGGTGCTTCTTTTTTTGCCATTTCAAACAAATCACGCACACGACTTGCACCAAGCCCCACAAACATTTCTATGAAACTACTCCCACTCATAGAAAAAAACGGGACATTTGCTTCGCCTGCCACTGCCTTTGCAAGCAAAGTCTTACCCGTGCCCGGTGGTCCTACAAGCAAGACACCTTTTGGGATTTTTGCCCCCACAGCAGCGTATCTATCGGGGTATTTTAGAAAATCTACGATTTCTACAACTTCTTCTTTTGCTTCTTCGTTACCCGCCATATCATCAAATTTTACTTTTGGTTTTTCGGCATTTACAAGCTTTTTTGAGCTTCCCATACCAAATATCCCACCGCCCATATTTTTTTGCATCCTGCTTGCCAAAAACATCCAAAGCCCAAGAAAAATAAAAATCGGTAGTAGCCAGCCAAACATATCTGTCAAAAAGTTGCTCTCACTAAATCCACCATAAGGAATGCCATTCTCTTCTAATAACTGAACTAGCGTGGGGTCGGCTACTTTTCGCGCTATGAAAGTAATCTTTGCGCCATTAGAATCTATGCCATTTGCTTTGATGATAGTTTGCCCTATGCTTACATTGCTTACTTGTCGGCTAGAGATGAGCTGCTTTAGTTCGGAGTATTCCATACTGCGAGTTGTATTACCACCAAAAGCGGTGCTAAAGAGCGTAGAATCGCCACTGCTAAACTTCACTACAAACATAGCAATCACGGCAAAAACGATAAAAAGTAAAATAGGATTTTGCTTCATTGGTGGTGTTTTTTGTGGTTTTTTGCCACCATTTTGTTGATTATTTTGTGTATTTTGTTCCATTGTTTCCTCTTATTTCCTCTAAAATAATTTGTTTGTCAAAAGACTTAAAAGCCACATTATAGTATATTTTGGCAAGAAAATTAGCCAAATTTGGTTGATTTTGGCTAATGCTAATTCTGCAAGGCAAATTTTAGGCACACCCACTCATCTTTGCGCTTCTCATCAAGCAAAACAAAGGCAGAATCTTTGGCACAAAAATGCGAGATGATAAGGGGAGCTTTGCTCTCAATAATGCCTGATAATATCAGCAACGGAGTAAAAATATGTTTATCGTAGTTTTTTGGGTTTTTGCGACTTTTGGTGCGATTTAAGGCAAGCGCAAAATCATCTCGCAAAGGCAGTAAAATATCAACCAAAATATTTGCACAAACAAGGTCATATTTTGTATCAAATGAGGAATTTGCTAGCATTTTATCAAGCGTGCTTTGATATGCTTTGCCATAATCCACACGATTTTGTGCGAAATTTTTACGCGTTTGCTCTATGGCGTATTCATCAATATCGCACACATCGACTTTTGCACCCATTTTTGCCATAGCTATGCCCAAAATCCCACTCCCACAGCCCAAATCTAAACAAACCCTATTGCGCAAATTTCCCTCCAAATCAACTTTGTGCAACTCCTCTAAACACAAAAAAGTGCTTGCGTGATGCCCAGAGCCAAACGCTAAAGACTGGTCGATAACAATGTCTATAAGTTCGCTAGAATTTTTGAGTGCTTTTGTGCTTTTTGGTGGCTTTGTCGTTTGGATATAGCTAGATTTTGGTGGCTCACACCACGAAGGACGGATATAAAATCTCACGCACTCTATGGGGCTAACGCCACGCTTATAAGCTTCTATCCAATCAATATTTTCGCATTTTTCTACACTATAAGCAAAACCTACTTTTTCTCCTACGCGCTCGCTTAAAGTTTGTGTAAAATCCTGCAATTCTTTCAAAAGACTTTGTGGAGTGGATTCTGCGCGGACAATCATCATTTGAGATTCTGTGCCTTGTGCTTCAGCTATCGCTAAGTTTGCGCAAATCTCGCTGAAATCAGCATTGCAACAATGCCATATAGGATTTGAAAGATTTTTGGTTGGGGTTTTTGTGTGGTTTTTTGTGGAATCTTTTGCAAATTTTTTTGCAGATTTTGCGGAAGTTTTTGTAGTGGATTTTGTAGATTCTTGGTTGGATTTTTGAAGTTCTTTCTGCGTTATGGGCTTTTGCTCAATAGCCTCTCCTGTCATCTCTAGCACATAATCGCAAAAAATATCAAAATAGCCTGTGGGAACAATGCAAGTCTCATAATAATGTGTTTTCATAAAAACTATATAACTTCTATAATCCTATAATTTTTGCAATCTTTATAAAATTCTATAAATTCTTATGTGGGCTCTACACTTTAATAGCCATTTGCCAAAAGCAACGCAACTCAAATATGCAAAATCTATACTAATCATTTACCCCTAGCACGACTTCTAGCTTTTCTTTTAGCACTTGTGGGGTAAATGGTTTCACAATGTAGTTATTCACGCCAGCTTTTAGTGCGGTGATGACTTCAGACTTGCCACCCTCTGTGGTTACCATAATGATTGGAATCTCTTTGTATCGCCCATCGGCGCGAACCTTTTTTACCAAATCAAGCCCATTCATTTCAGGCATATTCCAGTCTGTTATCAGCACCCCTATGCCCTCTTGCCCATCCATAATCTCCCACGCTTGCACTCCGTGCTCGGCTTCTAAAATATCTTGGTAGCCTAGTCGCTCAAGAGTGTTTTTTATGATTCGTCTCATTGTGGAGCTATCATCAACGACTAATAATCTCAAGGGAAACTCCTTTATTTACTTTGCTTAATCAATGCAAGGGCAAATTTTACGCACCTTTTAAATTCTGTAATCATAACATAAAACCATTAAGATTTATCCCTTTCTTTGCCTTTTTATTAGATTTTGTCTATGGTTTTTGTGCACATTTGCAAACCGCACAAAGCTAGCAATTAGCCTCTTTTATCGCTTCTTTTAAGTTGATTTTCTCCTCATAAAAAGCCTTGCCGATTATAATCCCACCAGACAGATTTTCGCCCTCAAAAGCCTTTTTTAGCTTGCTTACATCTTCTATGTCCTTACACCCACCACTTGCAATAGTTGGCTTGCCACAAGCCTTTGCGATAGAGAGCGTGAAGTCAATATTTATCCCACTTAATGCCCCATCTTTTGAAATATCTGTGCAGATAACACCCTCTATGGCACTATCCCTATACTCCCTAGCAAGCTCTAGTGCGTCTATCTCGCTTACGCTTCCCCAGCCCTCTACTGCGACTTTGCCACCTCTAGCGTCTATGCCTACTACCACAGGATAGCTACTTGCCATAGATTTGGTGAATTCCACATTTTTTAGTGCTATTGAGCCAAGTATCACTCTATCCACACCGATATTTACATATCGCTTGATAGCCTCTTTATCGCGGATTCCGCCTCCTACTTGGATTTGTAGTGAAGTGCTTTTGCGCAAAGATTCTATCAATGCTAGATTTTCATTTTTTCCACTTAGTGCGCCATCTAAATCGACAATATGCACCCACTTTGCCCCAGCCTCTTCAAATAAACGCAAAAAATCGTGTGCTTCTCCATAGATTTTCGCGCTATCAAACTCGCCTTGATATAGCCTAACAGCCTTGCCACCTTTTAAATCAATCGCAGGGAAAATCTCTAGCATAATAAATCACCTCTAAAAATAAACTTAAAATCAATTTGAGAAAACTTTTTGACAAAAACAAAGCCAAAATTATAGCTTTTTATCGCAATTTCATCTGTGATTTTGGTGATGATTTTGACAAAAATGCTAGAATTTTGGTGTAGATTTTTTAAATATGGAGTTTTTTATAAAATGGATTCTACAAAAAATACAGATTTTGATACATTGCAGCCACTTTTAAAATGCTTTGACTATCTAAAGCCTTATTATATCGACACACTTGATGTTATAGGCGTTATGCTTGAGATGATTTTGCTAAAAATCAAAAAGCCAAAACAATACTCTAGCCTGCTCTCAACTGCCAACAAAACAAAAACTAGCAATAAACTACTTGAAGTGCTAAAAACTACCCTAAAAGAACCTAAATACACTACTTTACTACTCACACAAGAATCCAAAATAAACCCTATAAAGATTTTGCGATTTATCGAGCAAAGCCACATATCAAAGATTTCAAATGAGCTAATTGAGGAGTTTTTGCACCTTATCACGCAGAAAAAAACCTCTAATAAGCTATATTTCTACTCCACGCCTAGCGAGATAAATCGTCTTTTGGTGGGGATTTTGGATATAAAAGATAATGATGAAGTGTATAACCCCTGCTATGGAATGGGAAGTGTGTTTTTGTGCTTGCCAAGCAAAAAAATAAAACTCTATGGCGAGGAGCTAGATTCTAAACTTTCTTATCTTGCTAGGCTTATTGCAAGCATTAGTGGGATAGAAGAGACACATTTGGGCGTGGGCGATATTTTGGAAAATCCACTCTTTAGAGTCAAAAAAAACACACAAAGCACAAAACAAAGTGTGCAAAGCAAAAATTCCACGATAAATTCACAAGATTTTGACTTTATGAAGTTTGACAAAATCCTTTGCAATCCACCACTAAACGCACAAATGAGCACTGAAAATCTAAAAGATGATATGAGGTTTAGGGAAATGGGAATACTAGCAAAATCCTACCCCGAGCTAGTGTTTTTGGTGCACTCCCTTGCTCACCTAAAGCAAAAAGGCGTTTTTATCGTGCGCAACCAAACATTGCTAAAATCCTCGCTAGAGGGCAAGCTACGCTCTTATCTATGCCAAAATGGACTTATAGAAGCCATAATCGAGCTACCCAAAAATATTTTTCCTCATCAAAATTATGATTTTTCCGTGATTGTCATTTCTAAAGGCAACAAAGAGATTTTGCATATAAACGCAAATAACGAGCATTTTTTCGCCAAAGACGGCAAGTATAATCGCCTAAAAAATATTGAAAGACTACTAGAAATCTATCGCTACAAAAAGCTAACTCCACATTCTGCGCTAACTCCGCTTGAGAAAATCTCTCCAAAAGACTTGCGAGCCCAAAGCTACATAAACTTGCGACTTGTGCCACCTACCCCACTGCCAATCACTGCCAAAACAAAAAAACTTGCCAAAGATTTTAGCTTGCAAGATTTGGGTGTAGAGATATTTCGCGGGCAAAGAGTGCAAGGCACAAGCCAAGATGAGCCTATTGAGTTTTATGATATAGGTATAGCAGATTTTGCTATCTGTGGCTTTACGCAAAGCTTTGAAGCCAAAAAAGATAAAGGCAATGCTACCAAAATCTATAAATACCGCATAAAGCCTTATGATATTTTGCTATCTTTGCGAGGAGTAAGCCCCAAAATCGCCATAGTAGGACAAAACGCGTTTGCCAAAAAAGAAGTCTTGCAAAAAGATGGGGTTAGCTTCTCTAGCATAAATATGATTCCAAGTGTGGTAAATGCTGGAATCATCGTGCTTCGAGCCCCAAGCAAGCAAGTAGCTATCGGGCTTTATTGTTATTTTTTCTCAACTCAAGGCGAGGAAGCATTATCACGGCTTTACAAAACAAGCACCGATAGTGCGATAGACACCCAAAGCCTACACTCTTTGCGCGTGCCAAGCGACTATGACAAAGGCTCTATGGACAAAATCGCTAGACTTGATAATGCAAAAGAGAGAATCTATGCGATAGAGTGGGAAATACAAGGCATAAAAGATGGCAAATAATAGTGCAAAATCAAATACAAAATCCAAAAAAGCGCAATCATCACAAATGCGGATTTTGAAAAGCGGGATTGTTGATATTACGCACGGGAAAGGGTTTTGCGCAGTAGAGCCACTAAATCTTTATGGCTGTCATTTTGGGGATAACTGCTTTGTAGGACCATTTGTAGAAATCCAAAACGAAGTAACTATCGGGCATAATTGCCGTATCCAAAGCCACAGCTTCATTTGCTCGCTTAGTATTATCGGAGATAAGTGCTTCATCGGGCATAGTGTGGCGTTTGTAAATGATTTGTTTAGGGAGGGTAAGCCAAGTGCTGATAAAAACAAATGGCGTGGCGCAAGCGTAGGAAATAATGTAAGTATAGGGAGTAATGCTACGATTTTGCCTGTGAAAATCTGTGATAATGTCGTAATCGGCGCGGGAACCGTGGTAACCAAAGACATAACCAAAAGTGGAATCTACGCTGGCAACCCTGCCAAAAAAATCCGTGATTTGTAAATACTAAGTTATCAAATGTCCAAAAGTATTCATCATTGCGAGATTATAGGCTTGTCAAAAACTATAATCGTGGCAATCCACAAACATTATTAGCGTGGGTGCTACCCACCCCTAAATCGCCCTCGTGCTGTGGGAGGGGACTTTTTAACGCGTGGCAATTCTCTTGTTCCCCCTCCCTCTGCGGAGGGGGTTTGGGGGTGGGTATCTTTGGCATTGACAAAAGCGTGGAAAGATTCGTCATTGCGAGACAGTGGCGAAGCCACAACGAAGCAATCCATTTGTTGATTGGATACTTCGGTTTGTGGATTGCCACGCTCATTTCATTCGCTTGCAATGACGATGGGGCATTTGTATTACTAAAGAAACTGTGCTACGCTTGTTTTGCTACGAATTACTTTGTGATTCTCGCAATGATTGGCGCATTGCTTGGTTTGCCAAACTTGTGTTCGCATTCGCTAGTGGCATTTGTCTTGTGCGTATTTTACACTCGCACTTATTTTACATTTTTCACAACCATAGCGCAAATGCCTTGCGCATAGCACCAACGAGAGAGAATGTGGAGCTATGCTTAAGGTTTTGATTGCTTTTTGTGCCTTGTAAAATAAGCCAAAAGACTTATTACGCACCCAAAGCAAAATCTTATATTTTGTAAAACCCAAAAATTACAAAAAGGAGATGTATAAGACCGCTATGGCTGTGGAAAATGCAAAAATACTTTTTTGTGTCGTGTTTGCTTTTTGCTAGCACTTGCCTTTATGTTTGCTTTTTGC
>SAMEA104315434__coassemble_523_pt1 | contig 20110 bp, 14 predicted proteins | sample SAMEA104315434__metabat2_low_PE_003 | metagenome-assembled genome bin SAMEA104315434 (sample SAMEA104315434) | gut metagenome | biome: Monkey gut; feature: monkey-associated habitat; material: faeces | place: China | collected 2013 | reverse complement strand
AGATTGTATCTAAATGCTGATATAGGTGGAGTGTTTGTCGATAGAGTGCTAGATAGCATAACTAATAAACCCTACATTCTAAAAGCTGGAATGCTAGTTGGGTATGAGTTTGGGGGGGATAGCAATAGAGCTACAAGACAATCTAGCCGATACCAAAAGCTAAAAAACAAAAACGCAAGAAAAACTCTATCTACTCCTACAAGCAATCAAACAACTACAAACAACAAACGAGCTACAAGCCTAGCACCTAAGGCTGATAGTGCAAATAATGCAAAATCTACTCCACTAGCTAAAACACCTGCTAAAGATTCTAGCCAAGCTAACAAAGCTCAAAAGCCCGAACTAACTAAAGCAGAGAAAAAAGCCCAAAAGCAAGCCCAAAAAGAAGCACAAAAAGCCCAAAAGAAAGCTGCTAAAGCTGCTAAATCCACTCCACCCAAATCCACACCACCAAAGATAAACCTACCTAAAGTGCCAAAATCTAGCACTAAATCTAGTGATAGCACCAAGTCTGTCAAGCAAAATACTAAAGCTACTAAGCAAAACACCAAACCTAGTGCTACTAAGCCTACTAAATCTAGTGCCAAACCTGCTAAGCCCACCACAAAACCAACTAATGCAAAATCTACAAAGCCAACCACCACAAAGCCAAATACTTGGGCTAAGCCAACTCCTGCAAAATCTAGCAAAGCTGGTAAGAAGTGATAAGATGATGGGTTTTGCTAAATCTATGCTAACAAAAAGTATTGTTGTGTTTTTCTTACTTTTCATAGAAAAATGCAAAAATTTATATAAAAATTTTACAAAACTACAAAATAAATTTGTAAAATAAGTGCTTCTTTTGAAACAACTTCGTAGCAACTACACAAACTACAACACATCACAACTACCCACAAGGAGTAAAAATGTTTTCTCAGAGAGCAAAGCAAGATGCCAAAAATATCTGCAAAGTAGCAGGTGGCAATTTTTTAGAAATGTATGATTTTGCTGTATATGGATTTTATGCAGCTATCATCGCAAAGGTCTTTTTCCCAGCAGAAAGTGAGTTTGTCTCTATTTTGCAAAGTTTTGTAGCGTTTGGGCTAGGGTTTCTTATGCGTCCGTTAGGCTCTATACTGCTTGGCGCGTATATGGATAAGCACGGGCGTAAGCAAGGGCTTATGCTTACTTTGTCGATAATGGCAGCAGGCACGCTAATCATCGCGCTTTGTCCGGGCTATGATACTATCGGCTTTTTTGCGCCTCTTATTGTGGTGTTTGGTAGGCTTTTGCAGGGATTTAGTGCTGGAGCGGAAGTAGGTGGGGCAAGTGTGTATCTATCTGAAATCGCCCCTAAGCATTTGCGTGGATTTTATGTTTCTTGGCAGAGTGGCTCTCAACAAATCGCTACGATTTTTGCAGGGGCGATAGGAATCGCACTGCACTATTTCATAGGCGATGCGCTCGTAGAAGCGTGGGGGTGGAGAGTGCCTTTTATCATTGGTTGTTTGGTTATCCCTTTTATCATCTACATTCGTAGGACACTAGATGAAACTCCAGAGTTTAAAGACAAGCTACACAAGCACAATGCAGGCAAAAATATCGGTGCGATAGTCAAAAATATGCTTGAGAATTATCCTATCATTATTCTAGGGATTATGTTTGTGATGATGACTACGGTTACATTTTATTTCATCACTTCTTATACGCCCACTTATGTCAAAAATATCCTAAACTTCACTCGGCTAGATGGATTTATCGTTACTGCGATTGTGGGGCTTAGCAATCTTTTTTGGCTACCTGTTTCGGGGTTTGTGGGGGATAAAATCGGGCGCAAGCCTATCTTGCTTACGATGACATTTTTGGGAATGATTAGTGCCTATCCTATGCTTACTTTCCTTGTGAATAATGTCTCTTTTACCAATCTCGTGCTTGTGGAGCTGTGGTTTAGCTTTATCTTTGGTGCGTATAATGGCGCGATGATAGTCTCTCTATCTGAAATAATGCCAAAGCAAGTTAAGGCACTTGGATTTTCTTTTTCTTATTCGCTAGCGGTTGGGATATTTGGCGGGTTTACACCTACTATGGCGACTATCCTTATCGAATACACAGGTAGCAAGGCTTCTCCTGCGCTGTGGCTTAGCTTTGCGGCAGTTTGCTCATTTATCTCCGCACTGATTTTGTTTAGAAAAGGTGGAATCTATGAGCGCAACAACCCAAAAAACACAAGTGAATAACCTCGCTTCTTAAAACGCATTTAGACAAAATCTTAAGGAGCAAAAATGGAATGCAAAGAATTTGACATAGTCATCATCGGTGGGGGAAATGCCGCGCTATGCGCTGCTATAAGTGCAAAGGAGCAGGATTCTAGCCTAAGGGTGGCTTTGCTAGAAAGCTCACCAAAAAAGTGGCGCGGTGGCAACTCCCAACACACACGAAATCTGCGCTCTATGCACGATGCGCCTACCGATGTGCTTACTTCTAGTTATAGTGAAGATGAGTTTTTTGATGATGTGTTTAAGGTTACCAAAGGGCAGACAAACGAAAAATATGCTCGCTTTGTCATCTCAAAAACCCCTCAAATCGTGGAGTGGGCGAAAAAAAATGGTGTGAGATTTCAGCCCTCTATGCGAGGCACGCTTCATCTTGGGCGAACAAATGCGTTTTTTCTAGGCGGGGGCAAAAGCCTTGTGAATGCGTATTATTTCACTGCTGAAAAGCTAGGGGTAGAGATTTTTTATGAATGTGAAGCGGTGGAGATAATCCCAAAAGAAAACCAAGTGCAAGAAGTCATAGCACTAGATAAAGTGCGAAATGAGAATTTTAGATTTCAAGCGAAATCCTTTGTCATCGCAAGCGGTGGGTTTGAGTCAAATCTGCAAATGCTAGAAGAGGCGTGGGGGGAATGCGCTAGGAATTTTATCATTCGTGGGACGAAATTTAATCAAGGCAAAATGCTACAAGCCCTAAAAGATATAGATGCCAAAATCATAGGCGACCCTACGCAAGGACATATGGTAGCAATCGATGCTCGCACGCCAAAATATGACGGCGGTATCGCTTCACGGGTGGATTGTGTCTCACTAGGAATCGTAGTAAATAGCGCGGGGGAGAGGTTTTATGATGAGGGGGAGGACTTTTGGCCAAAGCGATATGCGATATGGGGGAGGCTAGTAGCACAGCAAGAGGGGCAAATCGCGTATTCTATCACTGATGCTAAGGTGCAAAGCGCGTATATGCCCTCACTTTTTCCACCCATAGTGGCAAACTCCATAGCCGAGCTAGCAGATAAGATAAATAGCGATAAAAATCTGCAAATGAGTATAGATGAGGCACAGCTGACAAAAACTATTAATGAGTATAACTCAAAAGTGGTGGAGGGGAAGTTTGACCACACGATACAAGATGAGTGCCACACAAAAGGGCTAGAAGTAGAAAAAACGCATTGGGCGTTGAAAATCGACACTCCACCATTTTATTGCTATCCATTGCGACCGGGCGTTACATTTACCTATATGGGTGTGAAAGTCAATATGGACGCACAGGTGCATAGGGCTGATGATAGTTTGTTTGAAAATCTGTTTGCCGCAGGGGAGATAATGGCTGGAAATATCCTCACTCAAGGCTATGTGGCTGGGTTTGGTATGAGTATCGGCTCTGTATTTGGCAGGCTATCTGGGGCAAATGCTGCAAAAGTCGCCCTAGCAAAAATGCCCGAAAAATCGCCTGCTAAACCACTTGATAACTAGCCCAAAATCTAAAACACCAAATAGACAAATACGCAACCACAAATACGCAACCAAAGGAAACACAATGCAATCACAGGTATTTAACAAAGTCATAGGCACAAGCGCGTTTGAAAAGCTAAGCAGAAATGACGCTAGCCAAACAAGCCAAGTCAGCGATACAAGTCAAGTAGGTGGAGTAAGTCAAGCAGGTAAAGACACGATTACCAAAATGTGTGCTAAGACGCAAGAAGCCTATACAGACGCGCTTCAGTCCTGCATAATCTGCAATTCTTGTCGCTATTGTGAGGGACTGTGTGCGGTATTTCCTGCTATGGAAAAAAAGAGAGAATTTAACCTAAACGATATAGACTATCTAGCAAATCTCTGCCACCAATGCAGTGAGTGCTTTTATGATTGTCAATACGCGCCACCGCACGAATTTAATGTCTCTATCCCGCAGCAGTTTGCTACGATTCGCCAAGAGAGCTACAAGAAATATGCGTTTTTACGCCCTTTAAGTGTGGCGTTTGAAAAAAACGCTCTTATCAGTAGCATAGTGTTGCTTGTGTTGATTTTTTTGGGATTTTGCCTTGCAAGTGCGTTTGAGCCAAGTGCAAGTGTGGCGGCTAGTGGTGGAGGTGGCGAAGTGGCTAGTGTGGTAAAAAAGGGAGACTTTTTTGCTGTGATTCCTTATGGCTATATGGTTGGGATTTTTATGATAGTTGGGTGCTTTAGCTTTGTGGCATTGGCTATTGGCTTTGTGAGGTTTGCTAAGGCGATAGAGCTAAAGCAGCCACCGCTAGATGTGATAATACAAAGCATAAAAGATACGCTATCTCTGCGCTATCTAGGAGGACATAAAAGCGAGGGATGCACCTATCCAAATGCCTTGCGAAGCAACGCACGCAGAATCTATCATCATCTAACCGCTTATGGATTTTTGTTTTGCTTCATCGCTACAAATTTGGGTGCGATATGGATGCATTTTTTGGGACTAAATGCTCCTTATGACATTACCCAAGCTCCCAAAATCTTTGGGCTTGTCGGCGGGATAATGCTTTGTGTTGGCACGCTAGGGTTGCTATTTATCAAGCTAGAAGCAGATGATGAAATCAAGGATTCTCAAAGCGTGGGAATGGACTATGTGCTTATCGTTATATTGTTTTTGTCAAGCTTTAGCGGGCTATGCCTAATGGTGTCTAAGCAAAGCCTGCTACTTGCGTATATGCTGTATTTTCATCTAAGCACGGTGCTAGCGTTTTTTGTGATGATGCCCTACTCTAAATTCGTGCATATTTTTTATCGCTTCATTGCGTTGCTAAAATATAATACTGATGAATACGAGATGGGACACAAGTAGAGTAAGTGTGGCTGTTTGCGGGTATGGTTATTTGATAGAGTAGAGCGAAGCATAGCAGGCAAATGCGGCAAGTAAAGTCGTGGCAGTAAGAGTGTAGTGGGAAAGTGTGGCAAGCAAAGTGCAGTAGGCAAGAAGGCAAGCCACATAGAAGCTATGCTTAGAGCAGAAGTGCTTAGCTTTGGTGGATTTTTAGTTTAGTGCGAATTGTAGTCCCAAAAGGCTTGCTAGAAGTTTTTTGATTTGGTAGATTTTGGAGATATGTATTTTTGTGATGGGGGTGGCGTTTCTTTGGGCAAAATCCACGCTTTTTATTTGGTCGGCTAGAATCATCATTTTTGTTTTGAGTGTGATAGGCACTTCAAATGGATAATCCCTAATCTGGCTTGTGATAGGCACGCATACACATAGCCCGCTAGCTTTGTTATAGGTTATGGGGCTTAGCACGACTGCTAGTCGTTGCTTTGGCTTTATGTCTTTTGCTTCTTGGGAGTTTGCTTTACTTGTGTTAGTCTCTTCGCTTGGGATAAAATCTAGCGACACTACATCGCCTAAATCAGGTGTATATTTTTTTGCTATCATTTTTTCTCCTTACCTATGTTGATTTGACTTACCATTCTTTGCTTTGCTGATTATCACTACTGCTCCATTGAGCTGCGATATTGAGATTTGTAGAGTTTATACCTCTGCATATTTCCTCGATACTTTTGTGCTTTTGCATTATGATTCCGCTTCCATCTAGCACAAATACATCTAGCTCGCTATCTTCTTTTAGGTTTAGCTCTTGAGCGATTTCATCAGGGATACGAACGATGAGAAAATTGCTCAATTTTTTCAGTTTCACTCGTTTCATTTCAAGTCCTTGCAGAATATTAAGGCTTAGTTTTTGGTTATTTTTAAGCGATTGCTAAAAAGCAATGCTAATAACGCTACTAAGTTTAAGCCAAAGATTCTATCTAAAAAATTTAACTAAATCATAAAAATTATTGTTTGTTTGAAAATTTTGCCAAATAGATTTTGATAAAGCAAAAACAAATGGTAAGTATTTTTAAGCAATACTAGAAAAATGCCAAGTGCAAATTGAAAAACATTGCTTGGTAATAGGATTTGGCGTGTGCTTTTAGTCCCAAACGCTCTAATGCTAGGCACTATCTTAAAGTGTCTCTACTCTCTCCCACACACTTCCTTGTGGTGTGTCTAGCAGGGCGATTCCCATATCTGCTAGCTCATCACGCAGGGCATCTGCTAGGGCGAAGTCTTTGTCTTTTTTTGCTTGCGCCCTCTTAGCGATTTTTGATTCTATGATAGATTTTTGCTCTTCATCTATGCCTTGCTGAAAGTATGCCACTTCATCGCCACCACCGATACCTAGTAGCTCTTCGACAAAGGCTAGATTTTGGAGTATTTGGGATTTTAGATTTTTGTCTTTGGGGGTTTTATCTAGGCTTGCATTTGCGTTAGTTAGCATTTCCTCTAGCACACTTAGAGCTTTTGATATATTCATATCATCGCTCATCGCTTCTAGCATTTCTTTGCAAAACTCATTTTTTGGCACTTTTGGCAGATTTTGGCTAGATTCTTTGGAGGACTTTGCTTTGGCAAAATCACTTACGCGCTTTTTTAGTCGGTAGATTTTATCTAGTCGCTTTTTGCTAAAAAGCAAATCCTCCTCGCTAAAATGTAGCACAGCTCTATAATGCACGCCAAGCAAGTAGTTGCGTAGCACCTCGCCACTATATGCCTTTAGCGCGTCTTTGATAAAAAAGCTATTGCCAAGCGATTTGCTCATTTTTTCGCCATTGATATTGACAAAGCCATTATGCACCCAATATTTTGCTATCTCTCGCTTTGTGGCACAACGCGTTTGGCTTGCTTCGTTTTCGTGATGGGGGAATAGCAAATCTGCTCCACCTCCGTGAATGTCTATGGCAAAATCCGCGCTTTCTTCTATGCTGTATGCAAGGCTAGATTCTATCATTGCGCTACACTCGATATGCCAGCCCGGTCGCCCTAGCCCTAGATGACTTTCATAACCCTCATCATCTGCGCCTTTGTAGCTTTTCCATAGTGCAAAATCGCGCTCATCTTTTTTGTGGCTGTCATTTTTGATTCTAGCTAGATTTTCATCATCTTGGCTTCCTCTAGTGCTTATAGAACCGTATTTTTCATCTTTTTCTACGCTTAGGTAAATATCGCCATTTTCTAGCTTGTAGGCTATGGCAGAGTCTAGCAGTGTTTGGATAAGGCTAGAGATTTGAGCGATATTTTGGCTTGCTTTTGGGGTAATGTCTGCGGGCAATACATTTAGCGCGTCCATATCTTTGAGGTAAGAATCTGTGTATGTTTGGGCTAGGACTTGTATAGACACTCCTTGAGAGTGAGCTTTTTTGATGATTTTGTCATCTATGTCGGTAATATTTTTGACAAATAGGACTTCATAGCCATTTAGTATAAGCGTCCTGCGGAGCAAATCAAATGCGATAGAGCTTCGCGCGTGCCCTAGATGTGCATCATCATAGACTGTGGGACCGCAGACATAGATTCTAGCTTTGCCTTGTTTGATTGGCTTAAAAGGGAGCTTTTTTCGCTCTTTGCTATCATAAATTTGCATAAATTTCCTTTTGGTAAATCCGCTTAAATGTCGCTAAAAAATGTGAGAAAAAGTGCTTGTGTGGCTTGTCCTAATCTGCGCTAAGTCCCCAAACGATTTGTCAAAATCTAATGCCTTGCTAGTCGTTTGCTTTGCTAGCTGTTTATAAAATCTCTACATAAAATATTCACTATGGAATCTCTTTGGGAATCTCTTGGAGAATCTTTTAGGGAATCTCTACAAATGCTAGCCATAGCCACAAAATCGCTACCTCTACACCTACAAACGCTACCAACAGCGCACCCAACTTAGAATCTGCAATTATACCCCAAAACTTAGCAAACCCAAATGCTTTTATCGTTAGCCAAAACAGCACAAATCCGCTCAAACTCCCTGCCAATGCGAGCCCAAAAGCTCCCCAAAACTGCATAAAAATAAGCGAAAACACCACGCCCACAGCTAGCGAAATCGCCGAGATTTTGGCAGCTAGGGCTTGCCTCATAGTCGCATACAGATATAGAGAAAAAATCCTAGCCAATCCAAAAGGCACAAGCCCTACCATATAGCCAGCAAATACTAGCGCACACTCCAAAGTATCAGCCCTAGCAAATTTTCCGTGCTCATAGAGTAGCCATATTATTTGTTTGCCTAGCATTATTCCCCCGATAGCACAAGCAATGAGCGCGAAACACAAAAACCAAAAGGATTTTTTAAGCGATTGCAGGGCTTTGTCTTGCTGATTTGCCTTTATGGATTTTGCTACCATAGGAAAAAGCGCGGTAGAAATAGCGATAGCGAAAATGGCTAGGGGGAGCTGAAAGATACGATTGGCATAGTAAAGATAAGAAATTGAGCCACTTGCAAGAAATGAAGCTAGAATCGTGTCGATAAATGACGCGATTTGTGCAGTGGAGCTACCAAGCATAGCGGGCAAAAATTGACCAAAAAAGGCTTTTAGTTCGGATTTGATTTTGGTGGCTAGGGATTTTGCTTTGCTTGCCTCACTTGACTTGTTTGCTTCATTTTTTGCGACTCCTAGTTTGTCTTTGCTTGTGCTTGCGGATAGAGTGCCTCCCAAAAATGCCTTTTTGATTTCTAGCACCCCGCATACAAATACCTTGCAAAATCCTAATCTCCACAATGGATAAAAATGTAGCCCCACTTGTGCTACCCCACCTAGTAGCACTCCAAAGCTCACAAAATATACTATTTCTAGCTCTTCTTTGCCTTGAGCTAAAAATAGTGCTGTAATCATTGCGATATTTAGCAATGCGGTATTATACGCGCTTACCCAAAAATGCTGCTTATACTGCAAAAGCGCGCTAAAAAAAGTTACCCAAAACACAAGAAGCAAATACCAAAAATGTATCGCCACAATGGGACTTGCAATCTCTATAAGGGAGGAGTCAAACCCAAGCGCAAGCACTCGCGTAACGCCACTACTAAAGCAAACGACAAATAGACTTAAAAACAGCAATATAGAGCTAAAAATCACTAGCACAAGCACGCTAAACGCACCTTTTTTGCTAGAAGCGATGAGATTTGGCAAAAAGCTCTGCGTGAAAGCCCCCTCGCCAAAAACTCTGCGGAATAGATTTGGGAATTTAAAAGCGACAAAAAATATATCGCTATAAATCCCCGCACCCAAAATATTTGCCATACTCAAATCACGCAAAAATCCAAAAATACGCGAGCATAAAATCCCGCTACTATTTGTCAAAAAGGCTTTTTTTAGCACGAATTTCCTTTTGGATTTTAGATTGTTTTAAATTTGTTTGCCTAGTTTTAGTGTTTATCTTTATGCAAGGTGTGAAAAGACAAAAGGCAAATGGCGAAAGGTAAATAGATTGATAAAGGCTTGATTATAGCATATTTTGACATATATTTCATTGGCACAAAGTTTGCTTCCCCTAGTTTAAGCCAAAAGATTTGATAAATCTTTAGCAAGTGCAAATATGGTGTCCCACAGCCAAATAAGTTCCAAATCAAGATTAAGGAGAGAGTTTATGCGTTATGCTATCAAAGCCCCTATTTTAGGGTTTGAATATATTTCAAGTGTCGAGCTTGTCAAAATTGATGAGTATTTCTCAAAAATCATCGCTCAAAATGATGACACAAATCATCAGCTCGCTCACAACATAGAAATGATGCTAGTAAATCCCTACACGCTACGAGAATACAGCTTTATAATACCAAAATACATAGAAAGCCTGCTAGAGATTGATAGCACTTCAAGGCTAGAGGTGTATTGTATCGTGGTTTTGCAGCGAAATGTAGAGGATTCTATGGTAAATTTCCTAGCCCCTCTTGTGTTTAACACCGCTAATAAAACCGCAGGGCAAATCGCATTATCAATGATAGAATACCCAGATTTTGGATTTAAAGAAAGCCTAAAATCCTTTATGCGACAGGGCGCGTAAGTGGTGCTTTGGGCGATTTATAAGGCTTAAGATTTGGCTTTGCTTATCACAGGTGGAGGCACGGGAGGGCATCTTGCCATAGCGCAGGCATTGGGAGAGGAGCTAGCTAGACGCAAGGGGCAAAATGATAATTTGGGGGAGGTGGTGTATGTGGGGTCTGTGAGTGGGCAAGACAAGCAATGGTTTGAAGTAGATTCGCCTTTGGGTGATTCATTTTTGCAATCTCCTCACTGCGCTTCACTGCGGTGTATGTATGATACACCTCATTCGCACAGCGAGGAGATTGCAAAAAGCAATACCGCAAATGCTAGAATCTTGGATTCTAGCAAAAACTCAAATACTGCTAATGGCGATAGGGCATACACCAAAGCCATACATTCTAGTAAAAAACCTATCTTTAGTGCGACTTATTTTTTGCCAACTTCAGGGGTGGTAGATAAGCGTGGAATCGCAAAAATCCTCTCCCTACTTCATCACCTAAAATCCCTAAAAACGATTCGCGCAATTTTTGCTAAGCACGATATAAAAGCCGTCATAAGCGTAGGTGGCTTTAGTGCTGCACCTGCAAGTATCGGTGCGATAGTGTTTGGCAAGCCGTTGTTTATCCACGAGCAAAATGCAATAAAAGGCAGGCTAAACGGTCTTTTATCGCCATTTGCAAGGCGTGTATTTAGCTCATTTGGAAAAAGGCGTGTGCCCTATCCTATCAAATCACAAGCTAGAGAAAAAGCAAGGGTGCGAACAGAGATAAAAACCATAGCTTTTATCGGTGGCTCGCAAGGTGCGCGCACGATAAATCACCTCGCTATAAGCCTAGCCCCCACGCTTTTGTCGCTAGGATTTAGGATAATCCACCAATGTGGGCAAAACGAGCTAGAATCAACCAAAGCCAAATACGCAGAGATTGGGATTGACACTTGCACACAAAAAGAAGCGCATAACAATGTGGATAACAAAAAGCTAGAGCTTTTTGGATTTAGCACGGATATTTTATCTCACTTAGCGAGTGCTGATATTTGTATAGGTAGGGCGGGGGCTAGCTCTGTGTGGGAAAATGCTGCGCTAGGATTGCCTATGATATATGTGCCCTATCCCTATGCTGCTAGCAATCATCAAGTGCATAATGCGGAGTTTTTCGCTAGCAAGGGACTAGGGCTTGTGCTAGTGGAATCAAAAAACAATACTTCACAAAAAGACGCGCAAGAAAAAGAAAGAAAAGAAGCCCAAAAACAAGCAGAAATAGAAGCGATGAAAGATAGGATTTTGGAGTATATCGCTAGCTTTGGTAGTAGTGAGGGCAAAAATGCACTAGAATCTATCTCAAAGTCGCTTATTTCCCTTGCTAAGCAAGATGGGGCGAAGCTCATTGTCGATGAGATTTTAGGCGAGCTAAATTAAGGATTTAATATTAGTTTATCTCTACGAATTACAATTTCACACATTTTAGATTTTGCAATACATTAAGTGATTATTGCTTGCCGTTTTGGCATATTTTATATTGAAGTGAGTTTGCTATGGGCATCTATGATTCAAACACTTTAGACACAGAAACGAGAAATTTGGCAAATGAAAATCTAGCAAGTCTAGTAGGGCTATCCATAGTCGTTCCTTGCTACAATGAGGAAGTATCTCTGCCACTTTTTATGGAGGAAATCACAAAAGTTATGAGCGGGGTTGTCCCACTGCTTTTGGACAATGTCGCGCTTATCGCACCTGCTACTCCTGCGGGAAGTCCTACAAAAAACGATTTTGCAAAAAACGACTTTGCCAAAAATGCCAAAAACACTAGCGGGTTTTTGCCTTATGAGATTATTTTTGTAAATGATGGCAGTAGGGATAAAACCTTGCAAATCCTAGATAATATCGTAGCAAAAGAATCTAGCAATGAAGCGAACTTGCGCAAAATCCATATCCATTCTTTTTCGCGCAATTTTGGCAAAGAAGCGGCGATTTTGGCGGGGCTAGGCAAGGCACAAGGGCAAGGAGTGGTGCTAATTGATGCGGATTTGCAAGACCCACCAAGACTTATAGGCGATATGGTGCGCATCTGGCTAGAATCTAAGCGAGAGACAAAAATCATCTACGCTCGCCGCACTACTCGCGCAGGGGAGTCCAAAGTCCGTGCGTTTTTGAGTGAGATGTTTTATAAAGTCTCAAATTTTATAAGCGAAGTCAAAATCGAATCTGGTGTGCGGGATTTTCGGCTTATGGATAGGGAAGTCATCGCCTCTTTGCTACAAATGGGCGAATATCATCGGTTTTGTAAGGCTATGTTTGCTTGGGTGGGATACAAGAGAGAGTGCCTAGAATACGAGTATATCCCGCATATCAAAGAATCCTCTAGCTGGAGTTTTTGGAAGCTGTTTAAATACGCCATAGAGGGAATCGTAAGCTTTAGCACGATGCCTTTGCGCATAGCATTTGTGCTTGGGTTTATCATTTCGGCATTTGCGGCGGTGTTTGGGGTGTATCGCATCATAGATACGATTATCTATGGTAATGCGGTGGCGGGCTATCCTAGCCTTATTGTCATCATCACTTTTATTGGAGGCATTCAGCTAATGATACTTGGCGTGATAGGGGAGTATATCGCTAGAATCTATGAGCAGGTAAAATCTCGCCCGCACTTTATCCTAGAGAATCGCAATGTCTATGAGACCGTGGCATATAATCCTAGCACTCAATCTAGTGCTACTACAAAATCTAAAGATTCTAGTAAAGACTTATCCCAAGACTTGCCCAAAAACCCTCCCAAAGTGCCTAAAACTCCCTCGCAAAATCTAGCGCAAAATCAAAAAGAGCAAACTTCGCTATTTTAGGTAGCCTTGCAAAAAAGCACGCAAAAGTAAGCGTGAAAATGAAATATAAGGAAAAAAGATGAATACAAATGCTTCTACTGCTTTTAGTAGCCCCACTAGCCATTTGAATGATAAACAAAATCCCAAAAATGCTAAGAAAGGGCTTTTGTCAATGGTTTTTTTAAAAGTCTCAACGCTTCTTTCTCAAGTCTTTAGCGAGTTTCGCACCGCTAGTCTTGCGCTTTTTCAGACGCAGGGGTTTTGGAAATATTTTTTAATCGCTTTTTCTGTGTATTTGCTTGGGATTTTGAGCCTTATCCGCGCCGATGTGTATTATATCGATGATTTGGGGAGGGCAGCGATTGGCTATAAGGAGTGGGATAATTTCTCACGCTATATTAGCTGGTTTCTCTCTACGCCTATGCATATGAGCACTACGCTAAGTGATATTGCGCCTTTGACACAGCTTGTGGCGATTGCGTTTCTTAGCTTTGCTTCTGTGATACTTGTGTGGAGTGTGCGCGAAATCATTTGGAAAAACGAGGATAGACTATGGGAATCTAGCGAGATTCCCTACAAAAAGCGGCTAACCGTGCTTGGTATCATCGCTTCGATTCCTATCGGGCTATCGCCTTATTTTTTAGAAGAGCTATCTTTTCGCTTTGATTCGCCATATATGGCGTTGTCTGTGCTTTTTAGCGTGATACCATTTGTATTTATCCACCATATCAAAGCCTATATTCCTGTGAGTTTTCTTTGCTCGCTTGGTATGTGTATGACTTATCAAGCAAGTAGTGGGATAGAGATTATTTTGGTGTCGTTTTTTGCATTTCTTATGCTAAATCAAACCAACGCTGGAATCAAAAAGACACTTATTTTTGTATGTGTATCTATGTGTTGCTATTTGCTTGCACTTGGGGTGTTTAAGCTTTTTATTATGCATCCGTTTGCGCACGACCAAGCAAGCACAGAGATGTATCATTTAGGCGACTTAGCAAGTGGGGTGCTAAAAAATATCATTGTGTATGTGGGGTATTTGTGGAATGACTTTGGGTGGAGCGGGATAAAAATCTGCTTTTTTGGATTGCTAGGGTTTTTTGTGCTCTCTAGCATATATCAAGCAAGGGTAAATAAAGCCATTTCAGCACTGCTAGCTCTTAGTGTGCTTGCTATTGGGATTGTGTTTTCTTATGGGACATACTTGGTGCTAGTAGAGCCGTTGACGCGTCCTAGGGCGTTTATCGGCATAGGCGTGTTTAGCGCGACTATAAGCGTGTATGTGGTAAGCGCGTGGAGAGGCTGGGCGCACAAGCGTGAGGAAGTGGCGAGGGCAAATAGCGGGAATCTCATCACTAGAAGTGTGCCTCAAAGGGTGTTTTTTGTGTTTAGTGCGATTGTGGCTGGATTTTTCTCGTGGTCCCTTGTGGTGTTTGCAAACTCTTATGGCAACGCACTTGCAGCCCAAGATAAGTATCTTGATTTTCGCTTCACACTATTGCTAAATGATTTGGTAAATTCTGTGCCAAAAAAGGCAGCAGACTACCAAGACTACCTCTATCGCATAAAAGGGTGGGTAACAGCCGCTCCAATCGTAGAAAACTCCTCAAAAGATAACCGCATAATGAAGCGACTTGTGGATATTACTGATAGTAAGTATTGGGTAAGAATGGCGATGAAGCACTATGGATGGGGAGATGTGCCTGAATCTCAAGTCTTTGTAACGCCTGATAATGAAGACCACCAAAAGCTAGCTGAAAATCCCCACTGTATCCCCGAGTCTGCAGGGCGACTCATAAAGCGCGTAAGCAATATCTATCATCAAATTGATGTCTATCCGCGTTGCACGATTATCGAGTTTAAGGGCAAGGAGCGGTATCTACACGAATACAGAGAAGAGCTAAAAATGCAAGAGGAGCAAAAACTAGAAGAGCAAAGGCTTGAGGAAGAAAAAGCCAAAAAAGAACAAGCACAAAAAAATGCCAAAAAGCAAGCTAAAAAATAGCCATAGCATTTATACAACGATTAAGGAGAGCAAGTAATGAAAAAAGTGGCCATAAATGGCACGGGTAGAATCGGGCTTTGCACAGCGCGTATCATAGGGGCGCGTGATGATGTCGAGCTGGTGGGGCTAAACACCACTGCAGATATAGACACACTCTTGCATTTGCTGAAGTATGATTCTATCCATCGCAGATACGATGCTGAAAAAATCGATGAACATCATCTGCGAATCGGCAAATCAAAAAGGGTAAGAATCCTAAGTGATAGAGACCCTAAAAATGTGGATTTTTCTTCGCTAGGAGCGCAGGGCGTGATAGAGTGCACAGGCAAGTTTAACTCTCTTGAAAAGTCAAGCGTGCATTTGCGAGATAACATAAAGCGCGTAATCATCTCTGCCCCTGCGGAATCAACACCTACTTTTGTCTATGGGGTAAATCACACAGATTATAAAGGAGAGGAAGTCATCTCAAATGCTTCTTGCACCACAAACGCGCTAGCTCCCATAGCAAAGGTGCTACACAAAAGGTTTGGCATAGAATCCGCGCTAATGACAACCGTGCATAGCTATACAAATGACCAAAATGTGCTTGATGTCAAGCACAAAGATATTCGCCGTGCGCGTGCGTGCGCTCTAAATATTATCCCCACTAGCTCTGGTGCGGCTAAAGCTGTGGGGCTAGTTATCCCCGAGTTAGTTGGCAAGTTTAATGGATTTGCTGTGCGCGTCCCTACGCCTGATGTGAGCTTGGTGGATTTGAGCGCAAATCTATGTGTGGAAGTGAGTGCGGAGGAGATAAATGAAGCCTTTAGACACGCTCAAACTTGCGTGATGAAAGACATAATCTATGTCGATGAGGAAAAATGTGTCTCAAGTGATTTTATCGGCTCGCCATATAGCGCGATAATCGTGCCTGATAAAACTCTAGCAATAGGCAAAAGTGTCAAGGTGCTTGCGTGGTATGACAATGAAATGGGGTATTCTACGCGACTTGTGGATATGTCTGTGTGGGCATTGTCGCACTAGATTTGCGCTACTTGTAAATAAGTGGGGTTTTGGCAAATCGTGCTAGATTTTGCGTGCAAAAGTGGCAAAATATTTTAGGTGATTTGTTAAGCCACTTTATGCGCGTAGCCTTAAAAGTAAAGGAGCTTTATGCTAAGTTTTGGATATGATTTTTATGATTCTTGTGCTTCTTGCTATCCCTTTGGCGATGAGATTTTTGCCAAAGTGCAACGCGAGCGCGAAAAGGGAGTAAGCGGGTATTATGCACTGCCTTTTGAGAATCGTGCTTGTGAGGATTTGGCGGGGTTTGTCTCAAAAAATGAGGAGCTACTTACCCACATAGAAAATCTCGTCCTTATCGGTGTGGGTGGAAGCTCACTTGGAGCAAAGGCGATTCATCATTTACTACGATATGCTCCACTCTCAAGTCAAAATCCACAAAGTCAAGCGCAATCCACAAATCAACCTGCAAGCGTGAAATCTCAAGCAAAATCCGCAAATCAAGGAAAAAATGGAAAGGCTACATCTCACAAAAAAGCCCCAAAAATCTATTTTTTGGAGCATACAGACGCGCTTAGTGTCCCTCATACCCTATCAAAAATCACGCTAGATTCTACGCTGTTTATCGCAATTTCTAAGTCTGGTAGCACGATTGAAACTTCTAGCTTGCTGAAGTATGTTATTTCTAGATTTTGCTTGCTAGATTCTAGTGAGAGTAAATCTCACTTGCTTTGCATAACCGATGAGGGTTCTGCATTGCAAAATTTTGCCAAAAAAGAGGGGATAGAGTGCATAAGCATAGCACCTAGCGTGGGAGGGAGATTTTCTGTGCTTAGTGCGGTGGGGCTTGTCCCGCTTGGACTTTTGGGCTATGACATAGCACAGATATTGCGCGGAGCTAGGGAGTTTATGGAGAGATTTTTTGCGCGAAAAGAGGAGCATATTTTGGCAAAAGCGTCCTTTTTGGCAAAGAACTATGAGTGCTATCCCATCACTACGCTTTTTTCTTACTCAAGTATTTTTAGGGAATTTAACGCGTGGTTTGTGCAGCTGTGGGGGGAGAGTCTAGGCAAAATAGACAAAGAGGGCAAGCGCGTAGGGCTAAGCCCTGTGGGGCTTATAGGGAGTATAGACCAGCACTCATTTTTGCAGCTTATCATAGAGGGCAGGGCGGATAAAAGTGTAACCTTTCTTTGCGTGTCCCCTACTGCCCTGCCAAGTAGCCCTAAGATTCCGCTTCTTAGTTTGCATTCTTTAGAATCTAGCGATTTTGTAAATGGTGTGGAGTTTGCAGAACTGCTTGATAGGCAGAGATTAGCCACTTTGCAATCGCTTGAGAATCTGCAATATGAGGGGGTTGAATCTAATATAAAATCTAGCAAGGGGCAACCTAGCGTGAAGCCTAAAGAGATTTTGCCAAAAATCCCGCTAGATTCTATCGTGCTAAATGAGCTAAGCGAGCGTAGCGTAGGTGCGCTAATCGCGTATTTTGAGCTACTTACTTCAGCGGTGGGGTGCGCCCTAGATATAGATACCTACAATCAGCCCGGCGTAGAGCTTGGCAAGGTTTTGCTAAAAAAGGGCTTTTCTAAATAATCTCTAAAAAGAGGATAAATGCAAGAGAGCAACAATCAGCAAGAAAATAACAACGAACAAAACAACGATTCTACCCCAAAACCTGCGAATTTCTCAAACCTATCAAACTTCGCAAATCTCGTTCAAATAGCGTTTTTGAGTGTGCTTTGGGTAGGCAAATGTCCTAAGGCAAGTGGGACTATGGGCTCTATCACGGGCGTGGTGCTAGGATTGCCGATACTTTATCTCTCATCTCAAACGCTATTTTTGCTTGCTGTCTTTGTAGGGCTACTTGCCATAAAGCAAGTCAATATATACGAAGCGCGAAATGAGGGCAAAGAGGGCTTTAGCCACGATGAGGGCTGGATAGTCATAGATGAGGTGGTGGGCGTGTGGATTGCGCTATCTATCGCTTGCTTTGGCGAAATAAGTGCCATTGGTGTGGGGAGTGCGTTTGTGCTTTTTCGTGTGTTTGATATATGGAAGCCCTCTCTCATAGGCAAAATCGATAGAGAAGCAAAAGGTGGGCTAGGCGTAGTGGGAGATGACGCGCTAGCAGGGATAGTCGCAGGGCTAGCTAGCCTTGTAGTCATAGAAGCATTTGGATATTTTGTGGGCTTTTATAGGGATTTTGGAGGATTTTGAGAGTAGATAGCGCGTATTTTAGGGCAGGTGGAACGATTATTGATTATTGATTAAAAAAATATCGACAATTAAAAGGTTTTTTATGGCTGATGATATTCGAGGGTTGTTTTTGGACTTTTTTGCCAAAAAGCAGGGCAAAATAGCAAGCACACAAGACACAAACACTGCACACGGCAAGGGAAGTGCGAGTGCGAGCCAAGCGGGAAATGGCGCAAGCCAAGCAGAAAATAAAGCAAGTGATAACGCGGGCAATAGCACGGATTTTATGGCGAGTGATTGCGCGAGTGGCGAGGCTAGCGGAGGCAGTGGAGGCAATAGCACGGATTTTAGCGGGCATAAGGTGTATGATTCTATGCCTTTAGTGCCCGATGATGCAAGCTTGCTTTTTACCAACGCAGGAATGGTGCAATTTAAAGACATTTTTACAGGCAAAATCCCCACGCCCACGCCTCCTCGCGCCACTAGCTCGCAGCTTTGCATTCGCGCGGGTGGCAAGCACAATGACTTAGAAAATGTGGGCTACACAGCGCGACACCACACGCTTTTTGAGATGCTTGGCAACTTTAGCTTTGGGGATTATTTCAAGCGCGAGGCAATAGCGTATGCGTGGGAGTTTGTAACGGAAGTGCTAAAGTTTGATAAAAGCCTTTTGTATGTAACGATTCACCAAAGTGATGATGAGGCTTATGCGCTGTGGCAGGAGCATATAGAGCCTAGTCGTATAAAGCGAATGGGTGATAAGGATAATTTCTGGCAAATGGGCGATACAGGACCTTGCGGACCTTGTAGCGAAATCTACATAGACCAAGGGGAGAAGTTTTTTCATAGCAGCGAGGATTATTTCGGTGGCGAGGGCGATAGGTTTTTAGAGATTTGGAATCTTGTCTTTATGCAGTATGAGCGCGACAAGCAGGGCAATCTAACGCCCCTGCCACGACCAAGTATTGATACAGGAATGGGGCTAGAGCGCGTGTATGCGCTAAAAGAGGGGAGAATAAACAATTATGATACCTCGCTTTTCGCCCCGCTAATGAGGAAAATCGAGCAACTCACAGGGCAAAAATATGTGCGTGATGATGAGATTTCAGAATCTAGAGGCGTTAATGAGGTGGATTCCAAGCACGGTAGCGGAGCGCAAAACGCACAAGCGAGCTTTCGCGTCATCGCTGACCACGCACGAAGTGTGGCGTTTTTGCTCGCACAAGGGGTGAATTTTGATAAAGAGGGGCGAGGCTATGTGCTGCGTAGGATTTTGCGCCGAGCGGTGCGACACGGCTACTTGCTTGGGCTAAAAAATCCCTTTTTGTGTGAAGTGGTGGGCGAAGTGTGCGAATCTATGGGGGCGCATTACGGCTACTTGCTAGAGCGCAAGGGCGCGATAATGGAGCAGTGCAGGGCGGAGGAAGCGCGGTTTTTTGAAACCATTGATGCGGGAATGGAGCTTTTTAGCACGGAGTTTGAGAAACTCCAAAAATCCGCCAAAACGGGCGCGGGTAAAAATAGTGAGAGCAAAACGGGCGAGGACAAAAATGGCGATAAAAAAGGCGAGGGGCTTTTTAGCGGGGAAGTGGCGTTTAAGCTCTATGATACTTATGGATTTCCGCTTGATTTGACCCAAGATATGTTGCGTGAGAGTGCTATGGAGGTGGATTTGAGTGCGTTTGATAAATGTATGGAAGCGCAAAAATCCCGCTCTAAGAAAAGCTGGAAAGGCTCTGGCGATGAAGCAAAAGAGGGCGATTTTAACGCGCTTTTAAGCGAGTTTGGCGAAAATGAATTTGTGGGCTATGAGTGCGTGAGTGCGCAATCTAAGATTTTAGCCTTGCTTGATTCTAACTTCAAGCGCGTGGAAAGACTTAGCAGTGGGGAGAATGGGTGGGTTATGCTTGATAGGACGCCCTTTTATCCAGAATCTGGAGGACCTGTGGGGGATAAAGGCGAGTTAAATTCGTCTTCGGGTAATCATTTGCACAATCCCTCTGCCCCGCTTCACTGCGGCGCACACTCAAGTGCG
>SAMEA104315434__coassemble_472_pt1 | contig 21432 bp, 16 predicted proteins | sample SAMEA104315434__metabat2_low_PE_003 | metagenome-assembled genome bin SAMEA104315434 (sample SAMEA104315434) | gut metagenome | biome: Monkey gut; feature: monkey-associated habitat; material: faeces | place: China | collected 2013 | reverse complement strand
AGAATCTTGAAGCCATTTTGGGCTTTCACACCCTCCAAAAATGCCTGATAATCCCTAATATATTCTTTCTCATCATAATGCTCACTTGCTAGCACCATAAGTTTGCACCCATAAGAAAAGTGCTTCATCTCTCGCCACATATTTTTGCCTATGTATAGCCCTACATCTGGGCGATTGAGCCAAACTTCCTCACGCGCCTTGCCATCATCAAGCACAAACTGACACGCCCCGTCCATTGCCACGATGACTTGCTCCAAGTCCTTGTGCGCGTGAAATCCCCTATCAATGTCGGGCAAAGTATCATAAATCCAATACACGCGCTTTATCTCAAAGGGTATGTTTTTGCCCCCTTCAAGCGAGATGAGCTTGCCCCGCTCATCGCCTAAAACTTTTAAATTTAAAAGCTCATAATCCACGCCATACACCTTTTGGACTAGCCTGATTTGGTTTAGTGTTATGAAATTTTAGCGATTATTTTTTTAGCAAAAATAGCTAGTTTATACCTTTGCAAAGATCACTACGCCATTTGTCCCACCAAAGCCAAACGAATTGCTCATAACTGCTTGGATTTTTGCTTCTCTTGCGACATTTGGTATATAGTCCAAATCACATTGCGGGTCTTTGTTTTCTTGGTTGATTGTGGGGGGTAGCACTCCCTCATTCATAGCCATTATGGAGATTACTGCTTCTATCGCTCCTGCTCCACCTAGACAATGCCCTATCTGCCCCTTTGTAGAGCTTACAGGCGGCACGGTATCTTTTCCGCCAAACACCTTTTTCAGTGCCATTGTCTCGTATAAATCATTATATGCTGTGCTTGTGCCGTGAGCATTTACATAGCCCACATTGATAGTGTCTGTTCCTCCGTTTGATTGCGCCCAAGTGCTAGCCATAGATAGTGCGGCTTTCATTGCTCTATACGCGCCCTCTCCCTCTGGAGCTGGGGTAGTGATATGATTTGCATCTCCGCTCTCGCCAAATCCCGCTACTTCAGCATAGATTTTTGCTCCTCTTGCTTTTGCACTTTCGTATTCTTCTAGCACTAGAGCTCCTGCGCCCTCTCCCATCACAAAGCCATTTCTATCCCTATCAAAAGGACGAGAGGCTTTTTGCGGTTCATCGTTGCGCTCGCTAAGTGCTTTCATCGCGGCAAAACCGCCAATCCCAACAGGACAAATCGTAGATTCTGCACCGATGACTAGCATCCTATCTGCACCATTTAGCATTATCGTTTTTGTAGCTTCGCTTATGGCGTGAGTGCCTGCTGCGCAAGCTGTTACGCTCGCTAGATTTGGTCCTTTTATCCCAAACTCTATGGAGGTAAAGCCACCTAGCATATTCACAAGCGCGGAGGGAATAAAAAACGCACTAATTCGTCTAGGTCCTTTATCAAAGCAAGCAATAGAGTTTTTCTCAATATTTGCAAGCCCGCCAATCCCAGCACCAGAGCTCACGCCAAATCGTTCAGCTAGATTCTCATCGACTTTGCCATCGCTATTTAGTAGTCCGCTTTCTTTCATCGCTTCTTTGGAGGCTTTTAGAGCGAGCTGGATAAATCTATCTGCTTTTTTTACTTCTCTAGGGTCTAGGACTTCTTCAGGGTCAAAGCCATCAATTTCAGCTGCTATTTTTACGGGGAAATCGCTCGCATCAAAGCTTTGAATCAGCCTTACGCCACATTTACCATCAATGATAGACTTAAAAGATTGCGCCTTATCAAGTCCTACCGCATTTATCATACCAATGCCCGTTACAACTACGCGCCGCATATTGCTCCTTAAATCTCAAATCAAAAATCTACATTTTATAAGATTTTCTGTCATTTTTTCAAATCAACACTTGCTTTAATCCTGCTACACAAATCCTAGATAAGAACACATTAAGCATAACAAGGGCTAAAAATCACAGAAAATCTCATTAGTGCTAGCAACTAGCCTTAACAGCACTGATAACGCAATGCCTCAAATACAACGCAAATCTAAGCCTTAAATAAAGATTTTGACAGATTTTAGTAGACTTTAGACTTCAAAAGACTAATAGGACTTAGTAGATTCTGCCAAAATCCAGCTAGGCTTTACTAGAATCTTGCTAATGACATAAACGACATAGTAATAATACAGCAAGATTCTAGCAACACCCCACGCAAAGCCTTATGCTATTTCATCAAAACTTAAATGCCTTTTTTGCGCTATTTTTTGTTTGCTTCGATGAATGCTACGACATCGCCTACTTTTACGATTTTGCCTGCTTCTTCATCGGGGATTTCTACGCCAAATTTTTCTTCCAAAGCCATTATAAGCTCGACAACATCAAGAGAATCCGCGTTTAGGTCTTTGACAAATTCTGCTTCAGCAGTTACTTTGTCAGCCTCGACACTTAGTTCCTTTACGATTGTTTCCTTTACTTCATCAAATAAAGCCATTGTGTGCTCCTTCAAAGTTTGTTAGTGCGCTATTTTAGCAAAATTTTCCTATAAATCAGTAAAAAAAGCAAAATTACATATATAAACCGCCATTTACCTTTAGCACTTCGCCTGTGATATAGCTCGCACTATCACTTAGCAGAAATGCTACTGCTTCAGCTACTTCACTACTTTGCCCAAATCTTGCAAGAGGAATGTTTTTTTTGTAGCCCTCTTTGACTTCCTCACTTAGAGATTCTGTCATATCTGTGGCGATAAACCCCGGAGTTACGCAGTTAAATCGCACATTTCTAGGCGCACCCTCATAGGCAAAGCTTTTGCTCATCGCTATCATTCCGCCCTTGCTAGCGGCGTAGTTTGTCTGTCCAGCATTGCCTCTCTCGCCGATGATAGAAGCGATATTTACCACCGCGCCAAATCTTTGCTTACTCATTATTTTTAGGGCTTCTCTTGAGCCTATGAAGCTAGATTTTAGATTTGCATCAATCACGCTTGCAAACTCATCTGTTTTCATTCGCATTGCTAGCTTGTCATTGGTAATTCCAGCGTTATTTACAAGGTAGCTTAGCTCGCCATCGCTTTGTAGTATCGCAGAGATTGCGGCACAAAATGCTTCTTCATTTGTTACATCAAATTCAATCACTGCTGCTTTGCCACCACTAGATTCTATCTGTGCTTTTAGCGCATCTGCCACTTCGGGCTTGCTTCGGTAGTTTATCCACACTTTTAGTCCATAGCTTGCAAGTGTGCGAGCGATTTGCGCTCCGATACTTCGTGATGCTCCTGTGATAAGCACATTTTTTCCGCTAAATTTCATAGCTTTGCTCCCTTTATGATTTATTTTAAGGTTTTGCGACAAATCAAGTTTTAAAAGCAAAATCCTAGCTAAAAATATACAACAAAATTTTTATTTAGTCATATTTTTAGCTATACATTTTTCTTACACATTTTACTTTAAGGCTTGTTTTAGGATTTTTGGTGCTTTGATGAATTATTTGGTATAGTCAAAATCAGCCAAAATTTATACCAAAATTAGAAATCTAATTCCCCTCAAAGATGAGATTAAAATCATCAAAAAGTTCATCAAGTTTTTGGATTTTTTGGCTTAGTTGGCTTGCGTTATTTGGGCTATTAGATTTGTTTGCATGGTTTTGTGGGCGAGTATTTGTGCGAGCATTTGTAGAAGTGCTTGCATTGGTATTTGTGTGATTTTTTGCTAGCTTGGTTTTTGGGCTTAGCTCATTTATATTTCGTTGCGTTATGGGCAATTCTATGAAATCATCATTATCAAGCCCCTCGTTAAATCTTTGTTTGGGGGCGTCTTTTTTTGGCTCAATAAATGGCTTTATAGGTGGCTTTTTGGGCTGCTTTGTGATGTCTTTTGTAGATTCTTGCTCTTTTGGTGGGTTGGTTGTTTTGTTGGGTTGTGCAGGCTGTGCTGGTTGTGTTTTTTGGTTTGCAGTAGCTGGAGGGGTTTGGGTAGTTGGGGTAGTGCTTATGGTGTTTGGTGTGATATTTGGCGCGGCATTTGGCTTAGATTCTTGTTTTGTGGGCTGCTTTGGTTGCTCTACTTTTATTTTTTTGGCATTTTGAAGTGCCCTAAATGTCTGCTCTAAGTGTTTGTTTTTGTCTTCTAGCTCGACAAAAAGGCTTTGGTTTTTTACCCTTGAGTAGCGTGGGATATATGTCTCTAGTGCGCGCATTTTTTTGCTTACGCTATTATAGTAGGATTCTGCTAGGGTGTTGTTTTCTTTGTCTTTTTGCCATTTGAAGCCCTTGTTGTAAGATTTTATGGTGTTTTTGTGATTGCCTTTGTGGTATTTCTGCCAATACAAAAGCGTATCAAGGGCGATTTGACTAGCAAAGAGGCGATTATCTATTAGCATTTGCCCCATCACATTGCGCGTGAAAGCGTTATCCTCGTATTTGGAGTAGTATTTTAGCACCACAGGTATATGGGCGTGATATAGCCCTGCACTTGGGTCAGAAAAATTCATCATATACACGCCCGCGCAGCTTTCTTGCCACGCGATAGCTGCGAGTGTGTAGCCCATCCCGTGTGGTGCGCCGAAGTTGTAGGCATAGATTATGTTATCTCTTTGTGTTTTTGAGAATTTTTTTGGCTCGGTGCATTCATATTGTGGAAATACCGCAGGGTCTGGCTTGGTTTGGCTTGCGCAAAGGGGGCTAATCCCTAGCACAAATACCCCAAACACAACAAAAAGTGAGTAAAAAAGCAGTGCTAGGATTTTGGGTTTGGATAGGATTTGGATAAGTGGTTTTTGCTTTGCAAGCGATTTTTCAAATCCTTTTGCAAAAACATTTGCAGACAATTTTGCACGAAGATTTGCAGGTGCATTTGTAGATATATTTGCACATAGTTTTGTTTTTTGTAGAATTTGTTTTTTGCTCATAAAGAGAAGCCTTTTTGATTTGATTTGATACAATTACGATTTTATACGCGCTTAGCATAAAAGGAATCAAATGACAAGCACCACCGATACCAAAGAATTGCTCATAGAGATTTTGACAGAGGAGTTGCCCGCATTGCCGTTTCTAAAAGAGTGGCAAAATATCCCTAGCAAATGGAATGCCAAATTAGCAGAATTTGGGCTAAAAGCGCAATGTGAGATTCACTTCACTCCGCGCAGAATCGCTATTTTTAGCCGAGATTTTCCTATTAGGAGTGCTGATGAGATAAAGGAGTTTTTTGGTCCTCCTATGAGTATTGCCTACACAAATGGCGAGCTAAGCAATGCTGGGCAAAGCTTCCTAAAAAAAGCAGATATACAAAAAAACCAAATCCAAACTACCGCAAAAGATGGCAAAGAAGTGCTATATGCCAAGCGCGTCATAGCGGGAGTAGAATCTAAAAAGATTTTGCCTAAAATCGTGCTAGGATTTTTAGCTAGTCTAAACTTTGGTAAAACAATGCGCTGGGGCGATAGCAAGCTAAATGGTGGAGCTAGCTTTATTCGTCCTATTCACAATATTATGATATTGCTTGGAGGGGAGCGGATAAATCCGCTAGAATCTAGTGATTTTAGCGAGTGTCAAACTCACTACGGAGTAGCCTATCTAGCCGCTACAAAAGTCCATAGAGATAAGGACTTTGAGTGGATAGAGATAAAAGGGCTAAGCAATTATTTAGAAGTGCTAGAATCGGGCGGTGTGATTTTAGATGAGAGGGAGCGAGAGAGGAGGATTTTGGCACAGATTGAAGAGATTGAAGCAAGGGAGGGTATAGAGGTAAAAAGAGATGATGATTTATTATGCGAAGTGGTCGCGATTACGGAGTTTCCTACCGCGCTTTTGGGTAGCTTTGAGGAGCGGTTTTTAGCTCTGCCACAGGAGGTAATCCAAACTTCAGCTAGGGAAAATCAGCGGTATTTTGTCGCATACAAAAAAGCCCAAAAATTTCAGCTATGCAATCACTTTGTGTTTGTGGCAAACTCACTTAGTAAGGAGTGTGCGCCTATCATAAAAGGCAATGAAAAGGTGCTAAGGGCGCGACTAAGCGATGCGGAGTTTTTCTACCAAAATGACTTTAAAAAGGATTTTAGCAAAAATGGGAGTGAAAATCCTCTAGGCAATATTGCCTTTGTAGATGGGCTAGGAAGTATGCTAGATAAAACCCGCAGAGAGCAGGCTATCGGTGCGTTTTTGTGCAAGCACTATGGACTAAGCGAGGCGGATTCTCACAATGTAGATGAAGCCCTTAGGCTTAGCAAGGTGGATTTACTAAGCGAAATGGTGGGGGAATTCCCAGAGTTGCAGGGGATTATGGGTGGGTATTATGCGTTGGAGCTAGATTCTAGTATTTCTAAAGCCATAAAGGAGCAGTATCTACCAAAGGATTTTGCAATGCCTAGTGGTGCGATAAGTGCGGTGGTGGCGATGAGTGGGAAGCTAGATAGTCTCTTTTCGCTTTTTAGTATAGGCAAAATCCCAAGTGGTTCAAAAGACCCATTTGCACTTCGCAGGGCGGCAAATGGTGTGCTAAAAATCGCATTAAGCGAAGTGTTTGGCAATAGAGATTTTAGCCTAGATGTGGCGTTTTTGGGCGAGATTGCCAAAAGTGTGAAAAGTAATGGTGGCTACAAGGAGTTTGACTTATCGCTATTGCAAGACTTTTTTATGGAGCGATTAGAATCAATATTTGAAAAAGACATAAGCACGCAAGTTTTTAGAAGCGTCTCAAAGGGAGAAAACAAACAAATCCAAGCGATGAGGGAGAATGCAAAGGCTCTGCAAGAACTGCTAAAAAGAGATGATAGAGAGGAGCTTATAGCGGTGTTTAAGCGCGTGGCAAATATCACAAAAGATATGGATTCTACTCAAGCTAGTTTTGATTCTACTCTCTTTGGCGAGGAGGCAGAAAAAGGGCTTTATAGCGCGTTTGAAGCGATTTGTAAGCAAAAAGACACATACAAAAACCCAAAAGATTTCCTAGAAGCCCTCTTTAGCCTAAAATCGCCTTTGGAGGAGTTTTTTGCTTCTGTGCTTGTCAACGATGAAAATCCGCAAATTAGAGCAAATCGTAAGGCACTTATTTTTGCAATTTATAGCGCGTTTAAGCAAGTGGGCGACTTAAAAGAGCTAGCTATTTAGGCGATTTAGCTAGGTAGTGGGCGGCTTAGATTTAAGCTACTAAGTAGTTATTTAAGAAGTGGTTATTAAGAAGGGCTTATCGCTTAGGTGGTTATTGCTCGTGGTTTATCGTGCTTTAAGAGTTTGAAATTTTAAGGGGAAATATGCCAAATACACAAAAAAATATTCCAAACCAAAAAAAGATTACAAGCGTTGTCTTTATGCGTTTTGTTTTTTTGGCTATTTTGGCGTTTGTGGTTGGGCTTGGCACAAATACCAAAGCTATGCAAGCCACCCCAAAAAATACCATACAAGAAAACGGTCAAGAAAGCAGCGCAAATCAACAAGAATCCAACCCCAAAAAGCCTAGCTCACAAGATTCTAGCTTGCAAGAATCCAACTCATTAGATTTTGATTTGCAAGAATCAAATTTGCAGGACTCTCAAAATATCTCACAAAAACTACCTCAATCTACCCAAGCACAAGAATCACAAGAAGCGCAAGATGACACGCAATCTAAGCTAAATGTCCCCAAAGAATCCAAAAAATCACAAAGCCCAAGCCAGCAAAAAGCGTGGAATGTCTTGCATTTCCGCAAAAAAGTGCCAAATAAACCACAATTTGGCTCTATCCACGCTAGCGAGCAAGCGGAGCAATCTAGCCGCTTTGAATACAAGCCATTTGATTCTGCTCCAGACTATGAGACAAATTTCTATACGGACTCTGCACGCAAAATCCAAACCCAGCAAACCCAACCCTATTTTGAGCTAGGCAAGTTTTTGCGACTAGAAAATATCGAAATCTCTTCATTTACCACTTATGCGAGTATCCGCTCTCAAATGCTCTCTCCCGTGCTTGGAGATAGGTTTGAGAGTGGGTATAGTGCGCTTTTTGCGCGATTTACCTTTGAGACACCAAAGCTAGCGGGAATCTATCTAGGAGGCACGCTCTCCGCCCTAGCACACCTAAGCGACATAGGGCGCAAAAATGTCGATAGAAGCACGCCTGAAATCATCTCGCTTTTTATCAACAATGACGAAGCAAAAGATATTTTTCTCACAAGCGACAAAGCACATATCGCAGGGCTATATGTGGGCGTGCTAAACAAAAGTGAGACTTTGGGGGTGCGCATAGGGCGATATGGTGCAAGGTATGAGTGGCTTGGGGACTATCTAGAGGGCGGGGAAATCTATGGGCATATTAGCGGGGTTAGGCTTGCTTTTGGTGGGTTTTATCGTCAAAGCTATGCAAACCCTAGCGAAAACTCGGCTTTCGGGCATATCAAGCGACTTTATGAAGCATATCAAGGCTATGATTTGAAGATGAATTTTTATGCCGATGCAAACTATGAGAGTGAAAATCTCCAAGCTAGAATCTATGCAAACTATCTGCATAGTCTTTATGCGGTGGCAGGGTTTAAGCTAGATTTTGCCACAAAAGAGGTAGCAAAAGATACGAATTTTAGCTTTTTATTGCACGCAAATTTTGTAACCGCAGGGGTGCAAGAGCCTTATAGTGCGCTAAATTATCGCGAGTGTGGGGGCAATAACTTCATCGCACACCAAGCTGCTGCAAATGCAGGGCTAGTGTGCTATAAAAAAAATAGCTTCAAAAACGGCTTTGGCGAACTAAATGGCGGTATGCTTCATTTAGAGGGTAGGGCGCACTTTGGTGGGCTAACACTTGCAGCAGGATATGTAGGCAATGACAAAAATGGCGCGACAGATTTGCTACCAATCTATGCAGATAACAACCCACTAGAATACAACACCTACATTTATGGCGAGGGTGGGCAAAGTGGCTATGTGCGCATAGACTATCGCCGTGCTGGGAAAAAGGCGATAAAAGAGTTTGGCGGATTTATCGGCTATGGTAGAAGTGTGTTTTTCCCAAATGGTAGCCTAGAAAACAGCCACTTTTCCAATCAAGCCGTAGGCGAGCTAGAGCTATCTTTAGCAAATATACACTTACACCTTACGGTTGCCTACATAGATGAGTGGGCTAAGCCAAACTCTATGCAGTCAAAATCACTCATATCAAAACTATGGCTAGGGTATATGTTTTGATTGTGTGCTTTTATCGGTGGCAATGGCTAGTAGCAAGGTAGCAATGTTTTTTGGTTGGTATGATTTTTGCGTATGTGTGCGGAGTGCTTGATTTTGGGGCTTTTGGGTAGGCAAAATGTGCGTGAAACTAGCAAGAAGCCACAAGCAAAGCCATTTAGAATCGGTTTAACCACGATTTGCTAAATGGTTAAGAAATGGTTGTAGAATCTAGCCCAAATGCGTATTTTGCGCAAAGATTTGTCGCCAAATTTGTAGCGTTGCCAAATCAAAAATTAAACCAGATTTTGTGCTATATAAAGTCAATACATAAATAAAGCACAATAAATCTGCTAAAAATCTGCATTAGGAAAATAAAAAGTGAAAAAAGAACAAAGAAACATTGCTTTGATTCCATACCCACAAAGAACATTGACTATAAACACTTTTACCAAAAGTGTGGTGGGTGGATTTTGCTTATGCGTGTTGCCCCTGCTACTCACGCTAGCACAGGCAAATCCTCAAAATACAGCAAATGCCAAAGAATCAAGTGCAAAAAAAAGCAGTAAAGATTCAAATTTACCAAAGCTTGATTTTAAATCTGTGATAAAGTCCTACCAAAACACTTCACAAAACACCTCAAAAGGCACTACAAAAGACGCTTCACAAAGCACTTTGCAAGAGTCATTAACAGAGCTGACAAAAGAGACATTTTTTGATTCTGTGGAGGCAAGAAATGTTAACCTTATCAAAAGCAAAGCCACTTTTGCAAGCCTACTAGAATCCCAAAAAGCCTACAACTCTTGGGAAAGCCCTTATGCCGAAGTGGAGGGCGATAGCACCAAAAATGGCTATGGTAGGAGAGAGCTAGAAGTAAGTGCGCTTTTTTTGCTAAAGCCAAAACTTCCTTGGGTGCAGACACTACTACACAAGTCCCTAAGCCTACAAACTTTGCAATACCAAAAAACCTACAATCTCTACAAAAATCTTGCTTTTATTTCGGCTAAGCAGCTCTATCTTACTTATCTCATTACCAAAGAAAAATATCATATTTATATCCACCGTGAGAGCAATTTTTTGTCCCAGCTCCAAATCGCTCAAGCCAAGCTAAATGCGGGTAGTATGTCCAAAAAAGACTACATAAGTTTTAATAACGCGTATTTGGACGCTAGACTTCTAAAAATGCAATCCCAAACCCAACTACTTGATTTGCAAAGACAGCTTCATCAGATTTTGGGTGTGGAGATGGGAGAGATTGTCTTACCTGATGAGGTTGCAGAATCCACAGATTCTAGCCAGCTTGGCACGAGTGATAGCGCAAGTGGTGGCACAGATTTTGGTGCAAATAGCGCAAGTGAGTATGATGACTATGAGAGAGCGCAAAAAGGGGCAAATCTATCTAGGCACATTGAGGAGCAAATCCTTTCACCACGCAGAGATGTCGTGGTAAAGGGACTAGATTTTGGCTACGCACAAATATCTTTGCCAAAGGCAAGGGAGAATCTAAACTCATCGCTTTATACCGAGATTTTGGATTTGCAGGCAAAAGATTATAAGACAAATGCCAAAATCTCTAGCCAAGAGAGATTTGATAGTATAGAGATAGGCGCGGGGGTTGTCCACGCAGAGTCAAGCGATGGTGTGAAATTCCGCGTGAGTGTCCCACTTCCCTTTACACCCAAAAACACGCACTTAAAGCAAAAGTTTTTAGCCCTACATAGTGGTGCATTGGCGCAATCCCAAATCACTAAGACAAATCTAGCCATAAGCCTAGATTCTTACTATGAGCAATTAAGGAACAAAAAAAGCTATATCGAGCTACAAAAGGAAAATATACAAAACAAAAAAGGGCTAGTAGAAATGGGTAAAATCGCCTATGAAGCGCAAAAAATCAGCCTTTTTGAATACCTTACCTACCAAAACGCGTATATGGATAGCCTTATCACACTTGCTGATGCCAAGCTAGAATATATAGCTATCCAATCAATGCTAGAAGAGACACTAGGGGAAATGCTACAATAAGGCTTACTAGCTAAAAGTAGCAAAAAGTCATAAGGAGTGATAAATGAGAGAGGATTTTTTACAAAAAATTGAGCTAATCAAAATGAGGGCTAATAGAGTGCTTGCTGATAAGATTTTATTGCGAAAGATTGCCCTTGTCGCTAGTGCTGTGCTTGTGGTGGTGCTACTTATCGTATTTATCGCCACAAGTGATATGACACAAGACAAACAATCAGTAGCACACAGTGAGCAATCTCATCAAGCCCAAGATACGCATTCTTCGCAGGATTTTACACAAGAGCAGATGAAAGAACAAAATCTTGCAGAGCAAGATAGTCAGCAAGATTTCGCACAAAGCCCACAAAATCTCCAGCCAAGCGAGCAAGATTTTGCAAGCTCTAGTCAAGTGCCACAAGCCCTGCAAAATCCACAAAGCCCTTTAGATACGCCAAAAGGCATTGGCACAAACGCGCAAAATCTACAAAACTCGCAATATCCCGCGCTAAACACGCAAGAAGCTAGGCAAGAAACTTCTACCAAATACGAGGAAGTCAAAGTAAGTGCCTCTCAAGCACAAGGACTTGGTATAAAAGACATTCCCATACAAAATCCAAGCATTACTAGAGGTGTGCCTTTTAACGCGCTTATCGACTTTGATGACAAAGAGTCTGCTACGCAAAGCTCGACTTTTGATGTCGTGGTGGTGGGGATTTCTATGCGTGAGGGGGAAGCGATAAATGAGGGCGATGAAATATGTGAGATAAATTCTAATGAGCTAAATAACTCCTACTTCGAGCTAGAAAACGCACGCAATCGCTACCGAGTAGCCCAAGAAGTCGCCCAAAAAGACAAAGGGCTGTATGAATCAGGCGTGATTTCACAAAGAGAATACCAAACAAGCTATCTAGCTAGCCGTGAGCTATACCTAAAACTTAGTCAGCTTGAAAACTCCTTTAAGCTATTTGGCATAGACCCCAAAAATCCTAAAGGCAAAAGCGGATTTCGCGTAGTGGCTAGCTCTAGTGGGATTTTGTCGGTTGCGCCAAAAACCACAGGGGAGAAAATCCCCGCATTTACGCCCTATGTGAGAATCTCAAAAAGCAGTGATTTGCTCGCACGCATAAAGATTCCCGCTTCTATATCAGACTATGTAGTCCCGGGCTCTAAAGTATATAGCGAGCAAGGGCAGTATGTGGGGGATATTTCTACCGTATCAGTTGTCATAGATAAGACAAACAACTCCATAACCGCTATTGCCAAACTACAAAAAGGCGTATTTCGCGTAGGTGAAGTCGCAGATATTTACATAGAGGGCAAGCAGCCAAAAGGCACTTTTGCGCTTCCCTCCGATGCGATTATCAAAAACGGCAAGGACAATCTAATATTTATCAAAACCCAAGAGGGCTATATACCTCGTGTAGTAAATATCGTAGAGAAGCGAAGCAAGTCTTTTGTGATAGATTCTAGTGGATTTAGGGGCGATGAGAAAGTCGCTTCAGGCTCGCTAATCGCTCTAAAAGGGCTTATAAACAATGTCGGAGTAGGAGGGAGTGAGCACTAATGCTAGCAAAAATCATAGAATTTTCCCTTATCCAGCGAATCATTATCCTTATACTTGGCTTTGGACTACTTGTATTTGGTGGATATAGCTTTATTAGCATTCCTATTGATGCCTTTCCAGATGTGTCTTCTACGCAGGTGAGAATCTCTGTCAAAGCCCCCGGAATGGCTCCAGAGGAAGTCGAAAATCGCGTGGTGCGTCCTTTGGAGCTAGAGCTGCAAGGACTTCCTAGTCAAAGACTTTTGCGCTCAAACTCTAAATACGCCATAGCTGATATTGTGCTAGATTTTGAAGATAGCCTAGATATTTATCTAGCGAGGCAGATGACAAATGAGCGACTTGCAAATGCCTTAGATGATTTGCCAGATGGCGTAGAAGTGCGTCTAGCACCGATTGTAACGCCTCTCTCTGATATGTTTATGTTCACTATTGAGGGGGATATTAGTGATATGGAGAAGCGCATATTGCTAGATTTTACTATCCGCCCTGAAGTGCGCAAAATCAAGGGCGTAGCCGATGTCAATTCACTAGGTGGCTTTGCAAAGGCGTTTGTTGTTATGCCAGATTTTAACGATATGACAAGGCTTGGCATAACAATAACCGAGCTAGAAGAAGTCCTAAAAGCAAGCCTAAAAAATGACGGCGCGGGACGCGTAGATAGAGATGGGGAAAATTTCCTAGTCAAAATCCAAAATGCCGCGCTAAACCCGCAGCAAATCGCAGAGCTAGCCATACAGACGAAGTTTGGCTTTGTGAGAATCGGGGACTTTGCCACAGTGCAGACTAGCTCTCTTACACGACTAGGCTTTGTAACCAAAGATGGCGTAGGCGAAGCTACGCAAGGAATGGTGCTATCGCTAAAGGGAGCAAATTCTAGAGATACAATCGTAGAGATTTATAAGAAGTTTGATGAGCTAAAGCCACTTTTGCCAGAGGGGGTAAGCCTAAATGTTTTTTATGACAGGAGTGATTTGACACAAAAGGCGGTAAATAATGTAACAAAGGTGCTTATTGAAGCCATTGTTCTAATTGTGATTTTGCTATTTTTGTTTTTGGGGGATTTGCGTGCAGCGGTGGCTGTGAGTGTGATATTGCCTTGTGCGCTTAGCGTGGCGTTTATTTGTATGAATCTAAGCGGAATGAGTGCCAATCTAATGAGTTTAGGCGGGCTTGCTATTGCCATTGGGATTTTGGTGGATTCTGCGGTGGTAATGGTAGAAAACGCTTTTGAAAAACTTAGCACAAACACCACCACGACAAAGCTACACGCCCTATATCGCGCGTGTAAAGAGATTTCGCTATCGGTGGTTAGTGGTATCATCATCATCATTGTGTTTTTTGTGCCTATCCTTACACTAGAGGGAATCGAGGGTAAAATGTTTGGTCCGCTTGGCAAAAGTATTGTTTTTGCCTTGCTTGGCTCGCTAGTGCTTTCTATAACGGTTATCCCCGTCATAGCTTCTATCGTGCTAAAAAGTAAGGAGCATCACGAGACTTGGCTTATGCGACATATCAACAAAATCTATGAGCCAGCCCTAAATTTTTGCCTTGAAAAATCAAAGCTAGTTATCGCAAGTGCGCTTGTGTTTTTGGTGCTTGCTTTGAGCCTTTTTCCTTTCATCGGGCGGGCATTTATGCCTACCCTTGATGAGGGGGACATCGTGCTAATGGTAGAAACTACGCCATCGATTTCTATCCCACAATCACGCGATTTAATCTTGCGCATAGAAAAAGCTATCAAATCCTCTGTCCCTGAAGTAAAATCCCTAGTCGCTCGCACGGGGACAGATGAGCTAGGGCTTGACTTGGGTGGAATGAATCAAACTGATATGTTTATATCATTTATCCCAAAAGAGCAGTGGCAAGTAAAGACAAAAGATGAGGTTATCAAAAAAATCGCCGCTTCTTTGGAGCAGTTTGTAGGCATTAGCTTTACTTTCACGCAGCCAATCGATATGCGTATAAGCGAAATGCTAACGGGCGTGCGGGGGGATTTGGCGATAAAAATCTTTGGCGATGATATTGACACTCTAAATGCCTTAAGCAAGCAAATCAAAGAGATTTTGCAAGGTGTGCGCGGAAGTAGTGAGGTGTTTACCACACTAAATGAGGGGGTAAACTATCTTTATATCACGCCAGAGAAGCACATTATGAGCAATGTCGGGGTTAGCACTGATGAGTTTTCAAAGTTTATGAAAAGCTCCCTAGAGGGGATTTTGGTGTCTTATATCCCTATGGGTGTGGCTAGAATCCCTGTGCTTATCCGCCAAGAGCCAGAAATCGCTAGTGATATTACCAAGCTAGAAGCACTAGAAATGTTTTCATCAAAGGGTTATGTCGTGCCTGTGAGCTCTATCGCAGAGATAAAAGAAGTCGATGGTCCTGTAACGATAGTGCGTGAGAATAATCGCCGTATGAGTGTAGTGCGAAGCAATGTAGAAAATCGAGATTTAGGAGGGTTTGTCGATGAAGCAAGGGCAAAAATCACTGCTCAAGTGAAATTGCCAGAAAACTACTTCATCACTTATGGTGGGCAGTTTGAAAATCAGCAGAGGGCAAATGCGCGCTTTGCTGTGGTTATCCCTATTAGCATTGTAGTTATATTTTTTATCTTGTTTTTCACATTTAAAAGCGTGCCTTTGGCATTGATGATTTTGCTAAATATACCATTTGCCGTTACGGGTGGGCTTATCTCGCTATTTGCTTCGGGTGAGTATTTCTCTGTGCCTGCAAGTATTGGATTTATTACGCTATTTGGTATAGCAGTGCTAAATGGTGTGGTGATGATAGGGTATTTCAAAGAGCTTATTCATCAAGGATATAGTGTCGATGAAGCAGTCGTGCGCGGAGCAAAAAGACGCTTGCGCCCGATACTTATGACGGCGTTTATCGCAGCATTTGGGCTTATTCCTATGCTACTTTCAAGCGGAGTGGGTAGCGAGGTGCAAAAACCACTTGCTATTGTCGTGCTAGGTGGGCTTGTAACCTCTAGTGCTTTGACACTTTTGCTATTGCCTGCTATGTTTAGAATTATCGCCAAAAAGATAAGAATCTAGCAAAATCAATAAAAGGCGCGGAAAATGTGTGTGTTTGAAATCTATGCGGATATAAGACTAAAAGATGCTATTGTAGATATGCTTTTGGAGCGTAGGCTAAATGACTTTTTTTATTTCGTCTGTGATAAATACGCTTCACGCACGCTTTTGCAGACTTCGCGTGAGCAAGTAAGTGGTAGGAAAGAATATGGGGTGTTTAGGCTTTTTGTGGATTATGATAGTGCAGATGAGCTATCACGGGCAATATATGAGGAGTATGAGCGAGAGGGTGTGAGATGCTATATGCTTGAGGGTGTGAAAGAAGTGCCATAATGATTTTGAGGGATTTTGCTTAAATATTTTTGCTTTTTTTGCTTGGCTGGGGAGGGAATTTGCCTAAAGATTTTGCAATGCTAGGGGGATTTTAGAGTATCAAAGAGTTTTTAATAGAATCACAAATGGGCTTTAAGTGGAATGCAAAGAGGATATAAAAAGTCGCAAGAAGTAAGAATCATAAAAGCCACTTAATCCGCTCATCATAGACTTCTCTATGATGAGCGGATAGAAGCGATAAGTAGATGAATAAAGCAGATTTGGAAGCGCAATCATTACGCTGGCAACCACTTGTGCTTAGCTAAGAGTGCATAAGCACAATCCTCGCACCACTGACTTTGTCTAAGCAGTGCAATTTTGGGCTTGTATTAGTCGCCTGTTTCTATGATTACGCGGTTATTTGGAGACTGAAGTGGGCGATTGTTTTGTCCAAACACTTTTGTAAATGCTGCAACTTGTGCTTTGGAAGCCTCTAAAGGCATAGTATTTACTATCCAAATGACACCCTCTGTGCAAGGAGGAGTAGTAAGAGAGCCATTAAGTCTTATATAAGAGTCTAGCCCTTTAGTGAGCGTGCTCATATCAAGTTTAGCAAGGTTTGCTTTCTCTCCCTCTTTTTGAGGCATTACTTTTTGGATTTCTGCGATTGCTGGGTGCTCTAGCCCTGCATTAAACAATATAGCGATGACAAGTAGCTGCCCGCTTTTTGCTTTATGGACTAGGTGAGCTTCCATTTGGAAAGATTTACCCGCGACTTTGTGCTCTGCTGGAGTGTGGAAATGTAGCTGGACAAGGTCGTATTGTGTCTTATCAAGCGTGATAGAGCTACCTGCTTTGAAATCCACTTGGATAGTATGTCCGTTGTTTACGACATTTTGGACATCGCCTTTGTAGTTAAACTTGATAGGGCTAGCAGTGTTTGCTTGGAAAACATTTTCCATTTTTATATCAATAGGGGATTGATATACGCCCTTTTTGCACGCGCTATATTCTGGAGACAAATCTCCCCATTTCGCAGGTGCATTTGTCCCTTTGTAGCTCCAAGCTGCGCCACTATGCGCGTTTGCATTTTTTGCTGGTGCGGCATTCAAAGCACCTACTAAACTTGCGCAAGATAGTGCGCCTACTACACAAAGTGCTGAAAATCTCATAATAAACTCCTGTTTGATAGATTATTGTCGCGCTCCTTGTGATTTGCTTCATTTGCGAAGTGGCTTATAAGTCGAACTAGCAAAGATAAAACAAAGCACAATAAACACAAACAATGTAACAAAATCCTATCATATTTAGGTTAAAAATCTAGCCAAATTCTTATTTTTTGTTGTTTTTTGCGTATTTTTGTTTGCATAAAAATTTGTGTGTATTTTGTGTGCATTTTTTGCAAAAATATTGACAAAACCATTTTTTTTTTTTTGTAGAATTTGGATTTATAAATTGTCGTAAAAACAAAAGCGACAACTAAAAAGATTTAGGGAGCTAAGATATGTCGAGCATAAAACTACGAAACATACAAAAGCTAGTGCTAGACTTGGTGGCTTTTGTGGCTTGCGTGTGTGGGTTGGCAAGTGTGCTTGCTAGCACAGCAAATGCACAAAAAACGCTAGAGAGCGGAGCGCGCACGGGATTTGTCGGGCGTGTAGGCATAGGAGGCGAGTATCTAAACCACAAAGCAGGGGCAAGCAGGCTAGATGGACTAATAATGTCGATAAATGGCACGCTAGGGTGGAATTGGCGTGATTATGCCAAGCTAGAATTTAGCGCAGGATTTGGCGCGGGGACAAACAATATCTATGGGGCATACCCAATAGGAGCGACACAGATAGGAGCGCAACCCCTGCTTAATCAAAACTTTAATACTAAGTTCAAAGGAGGGGCGTTTATTGATTTTGGTGGAGAAATAAAAGGAGGATATAATCCTATCTCTATACTTAAGGCGTGGCAATACCCGTTGTTTATCAATTTAGGTGGCGAGATGAGATTCTTAGCGCAAGGCGCAACTCTTTCGCCGTATGCTACCACAATATTTACCTCAAACCTTTTTGTCGAGCTAGATGGGCAAGCTAGACTAAACCAAAAATGGACACTAGAATATCTTGCTAGGTTTTTTGTCGCAGCAGGAAGTATTAGTATTGATGGGGCTAGTATTACTCAAAGTGCTGCAGATTTGAGTTCTATTATTTCAGGCTATGGATTGAAGTTTTCACTAGGCACGCAATACAAAATGGGTAAAAATGCCTACTTTTTCACAAGGCTAAATCTAACCTACCAAAATCTAAGCGCGGGTGATACAAAGCAAATCACCATAAGCACAAACTCAACAGATGAAGGGATAAATGCTGGCGCAAGTGCAAATGTGCGCTACCCACAAAGCCATACTATTTATACGGGCTTACAGCTTGGATTTGGATTTTAAGGAGATGTGAGATGAATATAAATATACTTAATGCAACACGAAAGACATTTTTTGTTATCTGTGCTTTTTTGGGTTTAGGACTAAGTAATACTTATGCAGAATCTATCTTGCTAAAAAATGGAGCTTATAAATTACTAGGAATAGGCACAGGGTATTATTATTATGGCGAAGTCGACGAGAATGGTGCTCATTTTATGAACCTAGATATGGCACTTTTAAATATTTATGGAAATCTAGGTTATGTGGCAAGTGGTGGGTTTAAGATAGATTTTGCACTAGATGCAAATATCGCACTTGGGCAATATACAGGTGGTATATTAGATGTTTCTGATGGGAAAAGAGATAAACAAAGGCTTGTTAGTTTTATGATGAGTAGTTTTTATCACGCCGAAGTGAAAGCTGGGTATAATCTGCTTAAAGCCTTTCTAGCGGAAAATGCGAGCTTATATTTTCAAGCTGGCTTGGGGTATTATTTCAACCGCACGGATTTGCTAACTATGGATAGACTACAAGGTTACTTATATGTGCCAATCCAGCTTGAAGGCGAGGTGGCACTAAGCGAAAAATGGGCGATAAACTATATGGGTGGGATAAATGTATTTGTATTGGGTAATCATCTATCCACCTCGACAAAATGGCATTTTAGCAGGGATTTAGATGTATTACAAGATGAGGGCTTAGGTGCAAAAGCCTATATCGGTGCGACTTACAAAACAAAGCACGATAGAGTAAACTCTTTTAGGCTTGTGTATGAGTATTGGAGCTTAGCTGACTCACCCGGCGTTAGGGTAACACAACCAGATTACAAAGATAAGACAGGTGCTACAATCATAAGAACTGGACTTTATGAGCCCAAAAATAGCTCACACATACTTACCCTACAATATTTGTGGAATTTTTAGTTTTTGTTAAACGCCTTGTTTTTAAGGGGCTTATACTTGTATTTTCGCAAGTTTGCTTTTTTGTATTGTTTGTGGCGGAGTGTTTGCAGTGGCTAGGCAAATGATAATGCAAAAAGAGTAATCTAAAAAGCGACAAAAAAGCAGGAAATGCAAGGAAAGAGCGCAATAAAGCAGAATGCAATAAAGCAAGGCTAGATTTTGTTTTGTAAGATTTGTGGGGTTTAAATGTGGCAAAATGTATTGTTGGCAAGCGTTGGAGGGCTGGTGGCTGGCGTAAGAATCCAAGCGCAAGATTCCAAAGAAATAATCCAAACACAAAATCCAAATACTAAATCAAGGCAAGCCAAAATCTTAGCTTACCTTGAAAAAGTGATATAGACAGAAGTGATTATTTTGCTTGTTTGTCCGTATTTGGACTACTTGGTATCAAGTGTCTTTTTGATAAGCTCTTCGCCCACTAAGTCATAAAACTTAGGGTAAATCCCTACCATAAGCTCTTGCCACTGCTTTTTTTGGGCTTCATCAAGCGTGTAGATAGTCAGCTTGCTTGGATTTTTGCTAGCGTAGTCTTTGAGATTTTGGAGTAGCACTGCTTCATCGCGCTCGCTTTCTTCGCGCTCAAAAAGTGTCGCTTCTCTCATTGCTTGTTGCACCACTTCTTTTAGCTCATTTGGCAACTCTTGCCAAAACTTCTCGCTTGCGATGACAAGGTATCCCAAGTAGCCGTGATTACTCATTGTTACGCTTTTTTGCACTTCATAAAATCTAGAGTTGTAGAGGTTTGAGAGTGGATTTTCAGCAGCATCGACTACACCTGTTTGTAGTGCGCTATACACTTCGCCGAAGTTTATGTTTTGGGGATTTGCTCCCATTGCTTTTACTTGCTCTTCTAGGACTTTGGAGCTCATTATGCGCATCTTTTGTCCTTTTGCGTCTTCAGGCACTATGATAGGCTTTTTGTTTGTGCTAAATTGCTTAAAGCCAGAGTCCCAATAATCAAGTGCGATGAAGCCTTTTTTGGCGATTGCTTGCTTGAGAATCTCGCCTACTTCGCCGTCCATTACCGCGTGCAAGTGGGAATTATCACGGAATATAAAAGGCACATCCCATAGATTAAACTCTTTTGCGATGGGTGTGAATTTCGAAAATGCAGGGGCTGCTAGCTGAATGTTGTTGCGCTTTAGCTCTTGGAATACTTTGTCATCATCGACAAGCTGTGCGCTAGGAAAAACCTCTACCTTTAGCCTACCACCGCTTAGCTCGCCCGCTCTCTTGGCAAACAAATCTGCGGCTTTGCCTTTGGGTGTGCCACTACTTACTACGTGGGCAAATTTGATAGTGTAGGTTTTGTTTGGGTCGTCTTGGGGTTTGTCCCCACACGCTACAAAAAAGCTAGCTGTGGCGATAAGTGCGCCACCTAGCAGACTTGTGCTAAATGCCTTGTGGATTTTGGGAAAAAAGCCATTTGATAGGTTTTGGGCTGTTTTTGCCATTTGGTTGGTTTGTGCTGTTTTGTCCATTTTTGCTCCTTAATTTAGATTTGTAGGACTTTTGTGAAAAGCACTAGATTCTAGCTTAAAATCCTAAATTACTAGATATTTTTGCTTACCTTTGTGGAATCTTTCAATGAATGGTAACTTTATGAAACAAAATAAACTAAAAAACAAAAAAAATAAAAAATCTTTTTTTGGAGTATGGGGGAATCTTGTGAGAAATAGAAAAATAAGTGAAAGAGGTAAAAAAGAAAGTCTAAACAAAAGCCGTCAAACTTTAGTGTTGTAAAAATGTTTTAAGAAGTGTGCAAAAGAGCTACAAAGCCAGAATCAAATCTAGCCTTGTATCTATAAAGTAGCTATGAGAGCCTAGAGCCTAGACTCATATCGCCGTAGCATATAAAGTCGTTTTAGCATTTTTTTCTTAGCGTTGATTTTTTGCTTTTTGCGTTTTTCTGTTTTGCTTTCAAAAAACCTGCGCGCTCTGCATTCTGTAACGACTAGATTTCTATCGGTTTGCTTTTTGAATTTGCGATAGGCTTCATCAAAAGATTCGCCTTCTTTTACTCTGATACCGGGCATTTGTCTCACCACCTTTCTGTTTTAGATTTTGGATTTTGAAATAAGCTATCTCTAAGCC
>SAMEA104315434__coassemble_461_pt1 | contig 21776 bp, 20 predicted proteins | sample SAMEA104315434__metabat2_low_PE_003 | metagenome-assembled genome bin SAMEA104315434 (sample SAMEA104315434) | gut metagenome | biome: Monkey gut; feature: monkey-associated habitat; material: faeces | place: China | collected 2013 | reverse complement strand
ATCTCGCTAAGATTGTGCCTAATAGCGCAAGTGTTGTAATGCTATTTTGTGTTATCCAAAATGATTTCTACTTCAAGTGTGCTTATGTCTTGGTTAGAATCTGCTTTTATAGAGATGTTATCTGTGTTGGTATATTTTTTTACCACTGCTAAAATCTCCTGCTTCATTTGCTCCATATATGGGATTTTGGCAGTGCGCTCGTGGGCGAGGATTAGCTGTAATCTATCTGTGGCGACTCTCGCGCTATTATCTTTTTTGACAAAGTAGTTTAGGATACCCATCGCTTAAACCTTACTTGTTGAAAATCTTGCCGAGTGCTTTTAGAAAGCCACCATTAGACTTAAACTCCACAAACTCAACCTCATCGCCTAGCACCCTAGCTACGATGCGCTTGTAGCACTCGCCACTTATGCTGTTTTTGTCATAAATCACAGGCTCGCCTTTGTTTGTCGCTGTTACGACTTTGTCATCTTCGGGCACAAGCCCGATAAGCTCAATAGCAAGGGTTTTTAGGACATCTTGAGTGCTTATCATTTTGCCAGATTCTACTAGCTCGGGTTTTATACGGTTGATGATTAGATGAAGTGGGATTTTTATCCCCTCGCTTGCTTTGTGGGACTTGGCATTGATAAGCCCGATAACTCTATCGCTATCACGCACCGAGCTTACTTCGGGTGTAACCACCACTAGCACCCTATCTGCCCAAAAAATCGAATGCTCAAACCCTCCCTCTATCCCCGCAGGAGAATCAAGCAAAATATAATCAAAACTTTTTTTTAGCTCTTCTATGAGATTTTGGACTTTTGATTTATCTAGGATATTTTTGTCTTTGCTTTGGCTTGCGGGGAGGAAGTGTAGATTTGGTGTTCTTTTGTCTTGTATAAGGGCTTGGGCAAGTTTGCAATTCCCCTCCATAACATCAATGACATCATAGACTATGCGGTTTTCTAGTCCCAAAATCATATCCAAATTTCGCAAGCCTATGTCAAAATCCACTGCTACGACTTTTTGCCCCATCTGGGCAAGCCCCACAGCGATATTTGCCGTAGCTGTGGATTTGCCCACACCTCCCTTACCAGAAGTAATCGTTATAACTTCAGACATTTTTTACACCTCTTTTTTGTTTTTTTTAGTTTATTTGCTAAAAGCAACTTACATTCCCCCCTCGCCACCACTCACTTGGCTTGCTTGCCTAGTCTATGCACGCTGTGTCAATCTCGTGTCAGCTCCATAGATGTCAGCCATAGAATTTGCGTAATTTGTGGATTTTGCTTGAGTTTGGCTTATCTTAGTCACTTTAGTCACTTTTTACGCTCCCTTTTGCGCTATTGTCTTTTGTGTCATCTGCGCTTTTTTGGTTTAGGTTTTTGGGGTTTTTAGTCGCCTCATTTTTGTTGTTTTGAGTGCTATCAAACTCAAATGACACACTAGAGCCAAGCGAAAATATAGCATTACCACGCTTAGATTCTGCTTTATGTGGTAGATTTTCGCTTTCCCGCTTGTCAAAATCCTCCAAAATCACAAAAATAAGCTCTTTTGCTTCATCATTTTTGGATTTTTTAGCTCTTTTGCTCTCTTTGTCTTTATTGCTTTTTTTGTCGCTTTTTTTATTATTTGCTTTGCTATCAAAATCATTTGCTAGATTTGCCTCTTTAGCCTTTGGCAAAATAAGAACCTTTGGTAAGGTAAGATTCTCGCCACTATCCACGCGAAATGCCAAAAATCTAGGCTTGCCACCCTCATAGCCACCACATTTGCTCGCCTCCTTATCGCAAGAGCGCAAAATATGCCTTTTGGCCTCTATCTCAAAAGCTGCGAGATAATACACGCCTGCTTCTAGCTCCACTACCTCATCTCTTGGAGCGCGAAAGCGAGAGGTTTTTAGTGCGCGGAAAAACGCATTTGCCCCGCCGATAGCTTTGCATTTGAGTGGTTTGGTAGTGTCTAGTTTGCTAGGATTTTGGGTAGTGTGGATAGACTCTGCTTGTAAATCTAGCTCGCTATGGCTTTTGTGGTTTTTGGAAACTTGTGGGCTAAAATCCTGAGCGTTTTTCAAATCATTTGGGCTAGATTCTAGCTCGCTAGTATCGCTAGATTGTGCAGATTGTAGTGTGAGGTTTTGCTCGCTATTTGGCATATCTGCTTTGCTATTTTTATCATCTTTGTCCTGCACTGATTTGTCCTGCACTGATTTTTCTTGTGCTTTGCACCAATATGTCAAAACAGATTTATTTAGTCCATCAATTTGGCTAGAGATATTTATCGTTACTTTTGCGATATTTTGACCAATATCTTGCACAGAGTTATTCTCAATGTTTTGATTCGTGTTTGGGGACTTTGTCGTGCAGCCAATCATACTCACAACAGCTAGCCCCAAGCATATTTTATGTAGCTCACACGACTTGCACAGCTTGCACAATTTACACAACCAAAATCTACCAGCAAATCTCATAGCACAATCCTTAAATAAACAAAATAAATCACAAATTTACCCCCAAATCTACACACGATTTTACCCGCAAAATCTTGCCAAAGCTACTAGATACCTAAAATCCAAGCAAAAGCACTTCATACAAAGAGCGCACCTCCTCATCACTTAGCCTTAAGCTATCGCCTGTGCTTAGGAAATCTTTTATTTTGCCCATCTGTGTGTGTAGCCCACGCGCACAATGCCTATGCGCTACCATAAACGACCTTGCAAGTGCTATATCCTCGCCTAGTGCCTCGCCGCACAAAAAGCACTCGCTATTGTCGCTTGCTTGGCTTGGCTTTCGCCCCTCTTTTGATAGGATTTGGCTATATGCTTCTATCATCACGCGCATAGGATTTTGCTTTAGGAGTTTGCGAGCTGCCTCGTCCAAAACCTCCATATAAAACCTCTCAACCTCATAAATATCACGCAAATGTTTATCAAGTAGCCCGATAAATCTCTGCCACACATACACTCTCTCTAGCTCCCTCTCCCAGCCAAATCCTAAGTGCATAACGCTACGAAGTTTCGGCAAAAACACTCCATTGCTTTCTTGGACAAAGTCGATTCTGTGCCCGATATGCACGAGCGAATGCCTAGCACCATAGAATCGATATAGGGTTTTGATTTTTGATTCTGTCAGCACGCGGACGATTAAGTCCTCGCCTTTTTGCCTTTGGGTATGCAAAATATAACCTTGCACTTTTTACCCTTTTAGTTGTGTCGCAGTCGTTTGGTTGGATTTTGTGAAGTTACTTTGACTGATTTATGTGTATGGATTTAAATTATGCCTCACTTAAAAATAGCACGATAAACATTACTGCCATTAGAACCCCACCGATGACATACAAAAAAAGCGAATCATCTTTCTTTTTTAGTTCACTCTCATCTTTGACATCAAGTTTGACATTTTTTTCTCGAAATGTTGGGACATTGATTTTGCTAGGTTTGTTATCAGGCATTTTCTACTCCTTTATCCGCCTTAATCGTGCTTGTGGATTACAAAGCACGATTTTGCACATCCTTGATTTTTGGATTTTACTGATTTTGGACTTTGCTAAATTTTGCTTTTTGATTTAGCTGTTTTGTGATTTAGCTGTTTTGAGTTTGTTGTCGTGCTTAGCGTAGGGTTGAAGCATTTGTAGCAACGACTATGTCAACAACAAAAGTAGCTTAATTGTAGCATAATTTTTCTAAATAGATTTTGGGCTTTGTAGTAGTTTTGAGATTTGCAAAATCTCTAAAACATTGCAAAAACGCAAAAAAGGCGTTATTTTTAGTGCAGTGTTTTATGATTTTAAGGGCTCTAAGGCTTTAGAGATGTCGATATGGCAGTAGCCATTTGGGTTGTTGGCTAGGTATTTTTGGTGGTAGGATTCTGCGGGAGTGAAGTTGCGTAGCGGCAAAACTTCAGTAGCGATTTGCTTAGAAGTGTGTAGTGCGACTTTTGGCGCGATAGTGCGCGTGATAAATTCGCTTATCACATCGAGAATGTGCAACTCTCGCGCATAGATTCCGCTACGGTATTGGCTACCTATGTCATTTCCCTGCCTATCCACACTCACGGGGTCAATGATGCTAAAAAACCGCGCAAGCACCTCCTCTAACGACAATTCCCCCTCATCAAAGGTAATCTCCACTGCTTCCACCGCGCCACTTAGCCCGCTACACACCACTTCATAGCTTAAATTGCTAAGCGCACACTCCTGCGCGTTTGCATAGCCCACACGCGTGCTCTCCACGCCACGCAGGAGGTCAAAATACGCCTGCACACCCCAAAAGCACCCACCCGCTAGATAGATTTGCATTTTCTAAAATCCTTTTTTTTTGCATTTTTTAGTTTCAAATCGCGTTTGCTACGCGCCCACTACGCGCTTATCAAAATCAAACGAAATGAAGCGGAGCTTAGCAAAGCCAGCTACATAGCGTTAAATCACTTGATTGTATCGCTTTTCATCGCCACGATTTTGCGCTTCATTTTAGCTTTTTGGCTTGGGATTTGCCCTGCGCTTTTGCCTGTTCTTTGCGCACTTGCGTGATAGGCTTGCCCCCTAGCCCATAGTCATCGGTGCTGATTTCATCGATGATAACCACGGTGCTAGATTTGTTTTTGCCAAGCACTTCGCTAAGCAGGTTTGTTACGCCCTCTATGAGTTGGGCTTTTTGCTCTTTCGTGGGCTCGCCTTTTTCTTTGGTTATGCGGATATTGACAAATGGCATTGTTTATCTCCTTTTTAAAATTTAAACCCCTTACTTTGCAAGATTTGCTTGCTTAGATTTACTTTGCCCAAAACCTAAAACTTCTAGATTTTAAACCCAAGTTGTATTCTATCAAAATATGGCTATCAAAATCTAGGACAAAACTCCAAACAAAGCATAACAAAAAGATATAATACCGCTTTGTTATACACCACCCAACTATAAAGGCAATGCAAATGCGAGAGAAACAACGAAACGAGCTACACAAGACGATATGGGCGATTGCAAATGAGCTACGCGGAAGTGTCGATGGCTGGGATTTCAAGGCGTATGTGCTTATCACACTTTTTTATCGCTTTATTAGCGAAGATATTTGTAGCTATATCAAAGAGCAAGAAGCGCAAGATTTTGATTACGCTAGTTTTGATGACGCTACCGCGCTAAATGCCAAAGACAAGCTAGTCAAAGCAAAAGGGTATTTTATCTTGCCCTCCCAGCTTTTTAGCTCCCTTATAAACCGTATCAAAGATGATTTTACATTTGCTCAAAATGAGCTAAACCAAGAACTAAAAAAGATTTTCCAAGCCATAGAGGGCTCTAGCATAGGCACACCAAGTGAGCGCAACTTTAAATCTCTCTTTGATGATTTTAAATTCAACGACAAAGCCTTAGGCAGCACTCTCATAGAACAAAACAAAAAACTAGCCAAAGTGCTTTTTGCCATAGACGCGCTTGACTTTGGCGACATAAAGGAGGGGAGCATTGATTTATTTGGCGATGCGTATGAATACCTTATGCGTATGTATGCGAGCAATGCAGGCAAAAGCGGTGGCGAGTATTTCACACCCCAAGAAGTCTCTAAACTACTTGCTTCTATCACTTGCCTTAATCAAAGTGAGGTAAATAAAGTCTATGACCCCGCTTGTGGCTCTGGCTCGTTGCTACTCCAAGTGGCAAAGATACTAGGGACACGCAACATCAGCAAGGGATTTTTTGGGCAGGAGAAAAATCTCACTTCTTACAATCTCTGCCGTATGAATATGCTTCTTCATCGCGTAAATTTTGATAAGATTTTCATCGCACACGGCGATACTTTGACCAATCCAGAGCCCACCCACAAGGCAAATGAGCCCTTTGACATCATCGTTTCAAATCCGCCTTATTCTACCAAGTGGGAGGGCGAAACAAACGCGGAGCTTATGCGTGATATGCGATTTACCCCAGCGGGTGCGCTAGCTCCAAAGTCAAAGAGTGATTTAGCTTTTGTGATGCACATTTTGGCGTGGCTTAGTGCCAAAGGCACGGCGGCGATAGTAGAGTTTCCCGGTGTGCTCTATCGCAGTGGTGCGGAGGCAACCATACGCAAATACCTTGTGAGAGAAAACTACATTGATTGTGTGATTCAGCTACCTGAAAATCTTTTCTTTGGCGTGAGTATCGCCACTTGCATAATCGTGCTAAAAAAGAACAAAAGCGAGGCAAAGACACTTTTTATCAACGCAAGTGAGTTTTTTATAAAAGCGACAAACAAAAACAAACTAAGTGATGAAAACATAAGCCACATTTTAGAGATTTATAAAAATCGCCAAAATATCGCACACATTAGTGCGCTTGTGGATAATAGAGATATTTTGGCAAATGAAGCAAATCTAAGTGTATCAAGCTATGTCGAGGCAAAAGATACCCGCGAAGTCATCGACATAAACGCGCTAAATGCAGAGATTTGCCAAATAGTCGCAAGGCAAAGCGTGCTAAGAAAAGAGATAGATTTGATTGTAATGGGGCTAGAAAAGAGTGAATAAAAAGAAAAATTCAGAGTATCCTCTTCCTTAGGGGAAACCTAAGGAAGCACCCGCTATTCATAGCAGTAAGACCTCTGAATTAAGGCGAATTATAATACAATTACATAAAATAAAACTTAAATGGAGTTGCAAAAAATGGCTTTTTCGCTAGAAAATGAACACTATCTCAAAATCAAACAGCTTTTTGCTTCCTATCCACATTTGATTGCAAGTGATTTTGAGGGCAGAATCAAACAAAGCATTAGGGTTTTGCATTTTGAATATCTTTGGGGAGCGTGTAAGGAAGCACAAATCATCGCAAATAAAAACCAAAATCTAATTTTATTTGATTTGATTATGTCTATATACAACAAAAGGCGCGAATCTCACCAAGCCAAATTCCTACTTTTGCATTGCTTTGAAAACGCATTGCATAGCACTATGGCGGTTATCACTGCCAATGCGTTTAACCAAACGCAAGATGATTGGTTTTTGCAAAGCACTAGCAACAAAACGCAACAAGCCATAAAACAAAAAGCGCATAATATCGCTACTCATAGAAATCTTAACATTGTAAATTTTAACACATTCCAAGTGTTTGATTTGTTTTCTATGGGGGATTTGGAATATATTTTAGAAAGACATTACAGCCTTTTTTCGCCTTTGTTTAGCCAATCTCAAATTTACAAGGGACAAAATTTGCCAATTTATGGGACAAAAGCACATTTAATCAGCACGATTGATAGGATAAGAAACGCTAGAAATGAGATTTTTCACAATAAACCTACAAAGATTAAGTTTGAAAAAGACATAGAAATCCTACTTTTGCGATTTGGCTACAATCTCTTTGACGCTACGCAAATAATAGATATTCAAAGATTTATAAAGCTAAAATTTATCTATAACAAGGAAAGCAAATGAATCACATTGAAACGCTGATAGCAAAGCATTGTCCTAATGGTGTGGAATTTCGGGCTTTGGGGGAGGTTTTTCACATAAAAAATGGCTACACTCCTTCAAAAGCAAAAAAAGAATTTTGGGAAAATGGCACTTTACCGTGGTTTAGAATGGAAGACATACGCACGAACGGCAGAATTTTAGATGATTCCTTGCAACATATTACACCACAAGCTGTAAAAAGTAGTGGTTTATTTTCTGCAAATTCCATTATTATTGCAACTACCGCAACTATCGGTGAACACGCGCTCATAACCGTTGATTCGCTAGCGAATCAACAGTTCACTTTTTTAGTCAAAAAAGTGAACTGTGAGCATTTGCTTGATATGAAATTTATGTTTTATTATGGATTTATACTAGGCGAATGGTGTAAAAATAATGTTAATGTTTCTGGTTTTGCTTCTGTTGATATGCAAAAATTTAAAAATTTTCAAATCCCCATTCCGCCATTAGAGATTCAGTGTGAGATTGTAAAGATTTTGGATTCTTTTACAGAATTAGAGAAAGAATTAGAGAAAGAATTAGAGAAAGAATTAGAGGCGCGGCGCAAACAATATGAATATTACCGCGAAAAACTCCTTAGCTTTGAATCGCTTATAAATCGTGCTGGGGGGGGGTTCGTTAAAATGATGAGATTGGGGGAAGTAGCTTTTTATCCAAAAGAAAGGATTGGAACAGAATTTTTAAATGCTCAAAATTATATAGGTGTTGAAAATTTACTCCAAGATAAACAAGGTAAAATAGATTCTATAAGTGTGCCAAAAAGTGGAAATTCTATACATTACAAAATTTATGATTGTCTTATAGGTAATATACGCCCATATTTGAAAAAAATTTGGTTCTCAAATAATGAGGGTGGCACAAATGGAGATGTATTGTTAATTAGAATCAAAGATGAATTTAAAGAAAGATTAGAAGCAAAATTTTTATATCACAATTTAGCAAGTGATAAATTTTTTACCCATCATAATAATAATTCAAAAGGTGCAAAAATGCCAAGAGGCGATAAAAAAACTATTCTTAACTTTCAAATCCCAATTCCACCACTCAAAGTGCAAAATGAAGTGGTTGAGATTTTGGATAGATTTGATAAGCTAGCAAATGACATTAGCGAGGGAATCCCCGCTGAAATCGTTGCGAGAAAAAAGCAATATGAGTATTACAGAGAGCAGCTGCTGACTTTCAAGGAAATGAAATGAGTGAAACAAAAATAAACTTATTTTGTCATACACTTTATTATTGTCATACTGATGCCTCACTTTGTCATACTGAGGGCGTAGCCCGAAGTATCCAAAAAGGCGATTTGCAAGGCAACGCTATTTGTTTGGATTCTTCGCTTTCTACGAAAGCTCAGAATGACAAGGTTTTGGACTCTTGTAATGACGACTCACTTTGTCATACCCCATTTTCTTTTGTCATACTGAGCTTAGCGAAGTATCCAAAAACAAGGGCGTGGAATTGCAAAGTAACGCAGTTTGTTTGGATTTTGTCTTTTTGGATACTTCGGGCTACGCCCTCAGTATGACAGGGAAAATTACAGAATGACAGGAAAAATTGCATAATGACAAAAAAAGAAGCATAACGACAAAAACACATAAAGGAATCATAAATGCAAAAGCAATATTGTGTCTATATCATCACAAATCAAAATAATGGCACGCTGTATATAGGCGTAAGCAGCGACTTAAAGCGCAGAATCTATGAGCATAAGCATAAACTTATAGAGGGATTTAGCAAAAGGTATGATTTGGAAATGCTTGTGTATTATGAAGTGTTTGAGGATATAAGAGAAGCGATAGCAAGAGAGAAATATCTCAAAGGCAAAAAGAGAACATTCAAACTAAAAATCATCAATAGCTTTAATCCACAATGGAGGGATTTATATGATGAAGTTTGAGAGAGTTTGCGCTAATTTGGGGTTTTGTCATACGCTTTATTATTATCATACTAATGCCCAACTTTGTCATACTGAGGGTGTAAGCCCGAAGTATCCAAAAAGAAAAATGTTGTTTTGCAAAATCATTTGGATTCTTCGGTCGCTTCGCTTCCTTAAGAATGACAAAAAATATGCTATCAAAATGACAGGGAAAAATACTTAGAATGGCAGAAAGAGACACCAAAGAATGACAAAGAGAAATAAAAACATAAACAAGGAAGCAAAATGAGTGAAAAGACAGAACTTCACGCTATATCGCTAAATGATACAAGCACGATTATTGCGAAATTTATCCCAAGTCCAAAAGATGAGCGGTATTATGAGAGTGAAGCGAGGCTAGAATCACACTTTATCGCACAGCTACAATCACAAGGCTACGAATACGCCAAGCATATCAAAGATGAGAGCGCGCTACTTGTAAATCTCAAAATCCAAATGGAGCGACTTAATGAGTGTGCGTTTAGCGATAGTGAATGGCAAAGACTGCTAAGCTCTGTGATTGCCAAAGCAAATGATAGCATAGTGGATAAAACCACGCTAATCCAAGAAAATCACTTGCATAGCTTTGAGTTTGACAATGGGGAGAGCAAAAATATAATGCTTGTGGATAAGCAAAATCTGCATAGAAATACGCTCCAAGTGGTGAATCAATATGTGGCGGATAAATCTAGGCAAGAATCTACCCACCCCCTAACCCCCTCCGCAAGGGAGGGGGAACAAAAGAGTAGCCCAAACGCAAGGGAGGGGGGACAAGTGAGTGGCAACTCCGCAGTGGAGGGGGAACAAGATAATTGCCCAAACGCAAGTGATGGGGAGCAAGAAAAATACTCACGCGTAAGGGAGGGGGAAAGAGAGAGTGTCGCACAGGGAGTGGAGGGGAAATGTGTGGAAAGTCCCTCCCCTTGCAGGAGGGATTTAGGGAGGGGTGCATCTGTGGGGCGAAAAAATCGCTATGATGTAACAATCCTAGTCAATGGCTTACCGCTTGTGCATATCGAGCTAAAAAGGCGTGGCGTAGAGCTAAAAAATGCTTTTGAGCAAATACAAAGATATGGTAGAGAGAGCTTTTTTGCGGGGAGTGGGCTATTTAACTTTGTGCAGATTTTTATCATAAGCAATGGCACTTTTAGCAAATACTACTCAAACACTACGCGTGATAGACACCTAAAAGAGAGGAGCATAAAGGGTAATGATAGCTTTGAATTTACGAGCTTTTGGGCGGACTTTGAAAATAAGCAGATTTTTGACTTGGTGGATTTCACGCGGCCATTTTTGGCTAAACACGCGCTTTTGAATGTGCTATTTAGGGATTGCGTATTTGACACGACAAAAAATCTCCTTGTAATGCGCCCTTATCAAATCGCTGCCACAGAAGCCATAATCCGCAAAATCAAAATGGCACTGCACTATAAAAACTATGGAAGTGATAAAGCAAATGGCTATATATGGCACTCCACAGGTAGTGGCAAAACGCTTACTAGCTTTAAAGCAGCGCAACTTGCTTGCGAGATAGCTGGCGTAGAAAAAGTGCTTTTTGTCGTGGATAGAAAAGACTTAGATAGCCAAACAGTGAGTGAATATAATAAATTTGAAAAAGGTTGTGTAGAGCAAAATAAAAGCACTAAAATGCTAGAAAAACAGCTAAAAGATGCACAACGCAAAATTATCGTTACTACGATACAAAAGCTAAGTGTGTTTGTCAAAAACAATAAAGAGCATTTTTTGTTTGATAAGCCTTGTGTGATTATCTTTGATGAATGCCACCGCTCACAATTTGGTGAGATGAATACGCTTATCAAAAAGGCGTTTAGGAAATATCTGCTTTTTGGATTCACAGGGACACCGATTTTGGAGGAAAACAAAGCAGGAAACGCACTTATCAAGCAAAATGGTAGCGTAGTAAGTGTGGGACAAACAACAAACTTAATCTTTAATGAGCTGCTTCATAGCTACACAATCGCCAATGCGATAAAGGATAAAAATGTGCTGCCTTTTAAGGTGGATTACAACAACCTCGTGCCAAAGTTTAGGGACGCGGAGAGACTCTTTGAAATAGATGAGGGCGCAAAGCTAGATAAGCACGCGCTAAATCACCCCGAGCGAATCAAAGAAGTCGTATCATATACTTTGAAAAACTTTGATAAAAAGACTTATAGAAGTGGCACATATTTCACTGCCAAAAACAAGCGCATACAGGGATTTAACTCTATCTTTGCAAGCTCTAGTATCGAATCGGCTAAATTATACTATGAGGAATTTAAGGCACAAAATCAGCTTTTGCCCACAAAAGATAGGCTAAAAATCGCTACGATATTTAGCTATTCACAAAACGATGATGGATTTGAGTGGGGTGATGAATGGCGTGATGAGAGTTTGGAAGATACGCAAAAATTGCCAAAGAGTTCTAGGGATTTTTTATGCAATGCGATAAAGGATTATAATGGTATTTTTGGGACAAACTACGATATAAGTGCGGAGAGTTTTGCGCAGTATTATGTGGATTTATCAACGCGAATGAAAAACAAAGAACTTGATATGCTGATTGTCGTGGATATGTTTTTGACAGGATTTGATGCAAAAACGCTTAATACGCTATGGGTGGATAAAAACTTGCGCTATCACGGGCTATTGCAAGCGTATTCTAGGACAAATCGCATTTTGGATTCTACCAAGCAGTTTGGCAATATCGTGTGTTTTAGGGATTTGGAAAAGGCGACAGAAAAAAGCATATTGCTATTTAGTAAAAAGGGCGATGATAGCAAGGTGGTGCTAATGCGTAGCTTCAAAGAATACTTTGAGGGATATTTTGAGGAGATTGAAAACGAAAATGGCGAGGTTATAGAAGTATTTCATAAAGGCTATGTGCAGATTGTAGAGGATTTGCAAAGGGATTTTGCTAATCCGCAGGAGCTAGAAACTTTGGAGGATAAAAAGGCTTTCATAAAGGCGTATAATGAGCTATTAAAGATTGAAAATATTTTGAGTGTGTTTGATGAATTTAGCGAGGATAAGCGGCTTATCAGCGAGAGGGAAAAGCAGGATTTGCAAAGTGTGTATCTACAAATCAAAGATGAGCTAATGGCTGGGATTGAGAATGAGGCGCAAGAGGATTTGGAGGATATAATCTTTGAAGTGGAATTGCTAAAACAAGTGGATATAAATATAGACTTTATCTACAAACTTTTGAGTAAGGCAAAAGATGAAAACGATGAGCAAAAAAGAGAGCAAATCTTACAAGAGATTGAAAAATGGGTGGATAGTAGCTTGAGACTAAGGGGCAAGGGCGATTTAATCAAAGAGTTTGCAAGGTATTTTGTCAATTTGGATAACAACTTGGATAGCAAAGCAAATGATGAGGATTTCATAGATATAGAATTTAGGGCATTTGTAAAGAAAAAGAAAAAAGATGAGTTAGCCAAAATCGTAGAAAATGAGGGCTTAAATGCGATAAAAACAAGGGAATTTATGCAAAAATCTTTTAAGAATGGTGAGATAAGTGATTTGGGGGTGGATTTTAGAGAGATTTTGCCAAAAAGCTCACTTTTTGCACCAAATATCGCACAAAGAGATAGAAAGGTGTTTTTGCTTTTAAAGGGGTTTTATGAAAAATATAGAGATATTTCGGGAAGTGAGATATAACCCCTTTTTAAGAGAATGCTATATTTATGCGTTTTTACGCTATGGATTTAAAATTTAAACCCCCTACTTCCAGCACTCTGTGTTATGGATTCCTACACTCTGCGCCCTAAAGACAGGATTTTGCCCTGCCTTTTTCTGCGCTTCATAATCAAGCAAAACCTTTAGCGCGATATTGCTAAGCAGCAAAATTACCACGATATTTATACTCGCCATAAGCCCCATAAAAATATCTGCCAAATCCCACGCTAAGCCCAAATTTAGCTGCGCGCCGACAAATACCATTACCACCGCGCTAAATCTAAACACCTGCAATGCTCTTTTATTCTCGGTGATGAATTTAAAATTTGCCTCCGCGTAGAAATAGTTGCCAATAAGCGAAGTAAATGCAAAAAGCACGATTGCCACGCTTACAAAGATAAGCCCAAATGTGCCAAAATGCCCCTGCATCACAGCTTGCATTAGAGCCATTCCTTTGAGTTCGGCTTTATCTATGCTAGAGCAAAGCACCATAAACGCGCTTGCCGTGCAGATAATCAAAGTATCGATAAAGACAGAGAGCGTTTGCACCATTCCTTGCTTTGCGGGGTGGCTCGTGTGCGCAGCCGCTGCGGCATTTGGCGCAGAGCCCATACCTGCTTCGTTTGAGTAAAGCCCGCGCTTTATGCCAATAACGATTGCGCTTCCTGCAAACCCGCCAAATATCGCGCTAAAATCAAACGCCTCGCTTAATACGCTAGAAAAAATGAGCGGGATTTTATCGACATTTAGCCCGATAACCACAAGCGCGACTGCGAAGTAGCCAAACGCCATTATAGGAACTAAAATCGATGAGATAAGTGCGGATTTGCTATCATCGCCAAAAAAGAAAAACGACACCAAAATCGCCAAAATAAGCCCCACGAAAATCGTCAAAGAGCTATTGGCAAAGACTTCGCTCCCTACAAAAACTTCAAATGATGAGGTAAGCGTAAAAGCCTGCAAGCCATTGAATCCAAATGCAAAGCAAAAAATGAGTGAAATCGCAAAGATAACGCCTAGCTTGCGCGAGCCCAGCGCGGACTCTATGTAGTAAGCTGGACCGCCTTTGTAGCGATGAGTGCCGACTTTGCGCTTATAGACTTGGGCTAGAGTGGATTCTACAAAGGCACTTGCCCCACCCACAATCGCGCTTACCCACATCCAAAATAGCGCACCACTCCCACCACTAGCAATCGCCACAGAGACGCCCACGATATTGCCTATGCCGACCCTTGAGGCAGTCGAAATCATCAGCGCACCAAAGGGCGAGATATGCTCTTTTTGGCTTTTTTCTTTTAGAATGGAGAATACATCACGCAAAAATCGCACTTGTATAAAGCGCGTGCGGATAGTGAGGTAGAGCCCGCACAAAATCAGTGCAAACACAAGCCAATAAGTGTATAAAAATCCGCTAGCCTCCCCCACAACCGTGCCAAATAAATCATATAAATTCTGCATTGCTATCCTTTTTGGTGTTATTACTTTTAAGCATTTACAAATTCTATAATAGCGCATTAGGACGAATTTTACGCTAATTTTTATGCTAGCTTTGATTGTGTCAAAAGTTTTTGGTAGCAAGATTTTTTACCAAGATTAAGCGCGTTTAGTTTATTTGCCAAAATCAACGCGAACACATAAAATATTTCCTCATAAATTTTTATTATTAGCGTATAATGCGAATTTGTTTTAAACATTTCTCATATTAGCACCGCATTTTGCCCATACACTACTTGCTTTACAAGGAGTCCAAGTGTCAAATGTCGCCCAAAATCACTTACTAAGACACTCTCTTTTTGCAAAAAATCCCACAAAAAACCTCATTCAATCCCTTGCTACGCGCTACGCAAGCCACTCTATGCAAAGCGCGCTAAAGCGGAGCTTCAAGGTGCGATTGGGGCAGAGCGAAATCTTGCCAAATGGCAAGCCCACAATGCTGTATATCCACATTCCTTTTTGCCACACATTTTGCCCGTATTGTAGCTTCCACAAATACCTTTATGATGAGAATCTAGCCGCCGCTTATTTTGATTCACTGCGAGCAGAGCTACACATTATCAAAGACAAGGGCTTTGACTTTAGCACGCTTGTGGTGGGTGGCGGGACGACACTCATCAATGAGGGCGAGCTACTAAAGACTTTGGAGCTGTGTAAAAAACTCTTTAGCATTAGCGAAATCTCGTGTGAGAGCGACCCTAGCCACATTGAGAGGGCTCAATTAGAACGGTTTAGGGGGCTTATCACGCGCCTTAGCTGTGGGGCGCAGAGCTTTGATGATGAGATTTTGCGCAAAATCGGGCGGTATGAGAAATTTGGCTCAAGTGCGATTCTCCAAGAAAAGCTAGCAAAGGCGTGCGGGATTTTGCCAACCCTTAGCATTGATTTAATTTTTAATTTCCCAAACCAAACCAAAGAGCAGCTTTTGCGCGACATCGCTATCGCAAAATCTATCGGCGCACAGCAAATCACCACCTACCCGCTTATGCGCTCAAACCTCACCAAATCAAAGATAGAAAGCGCGCTAGGCGGGGCTATGCAGGATAATGAGCTAGAATTTTATAGAATCATTTGCGCGGAGTTTAGCGACTATAAGCGCAACAACGCGTGGGGGTTTTCTAAGGTTTTGGATTGCGATGGGAATCACGGCAAAAATAGTGGGGAAAATCAAGCGACACAATCAAGCACGCTTAGTGATGAATATGCCAGTGCCAATCATCAGTATTTGGGCGCGGGAAGTGGGGCGTTTAGCTTCATTGGTGGGAGGCTTTTTGTCAATGCGTTTAACCTCAAAGACTACTGCGAGAGCGTGGCTAAGAAGCGTAATGCAAATATCGCTTATGCGGATTTTGCGAGGGTGGATATTTTGCGCTATTTATTTTTGTGCGAGATTTTCTCTGGCAGACTTGATATAGAGGAGTTTAATGCGAGCAATGAATGCGATTTGGAAAAGGATTTGCGCTTGGAGATAGCGGGGCTAAAGGCGTGTGGAGCGATAAGGGTGGAAAGGGATTTTGATAAAAGCCGTGATAAGGGGAATAATAGCGCGGGAGGGAATCTAGATTTTAAAAGAATACTGCAATGCACGGAGTTTGGGCACTATGTGTGCGTGGTGCTGATGAAAGAATTTTACGCGGGAATGGACTTGGTAAGGGCAGTATTTCGCGATGAGGCAAAGCTAGGGCTTGCCTCCAAAGAATATCTAAAGGAGTGTGCAAAAGGAGAAAAAGCAAAGGAGCAAATCCTAGACATTATGCGCTATGCAAAGGAGTGCTAGGGGAAGCGTGCTATGGGATTGTGGATAAGAGTAGGCAAAGCTAGATGGGCAAAATCTATTGTCAAAGACTTGTGTAAATCATAATCCAAATGCGCATTTATAAGGTTGCAGATGATATGTTGTAAAATCTGTTGTAATATGTCTGCATATCACATTTTAAGGATTTGCAATGCTACAAAAATCTTCATTAGCGATTTTTGCACTACTCCTTGCATCGCTATTTTTTGCTTCTTGTTCGCTCCACAATAAACCCAACAATCAATCTAGCCAAAATAAGCAAACTCAAGGGAAAACGCTAAAGGCACTAGGAGCTACACCAAATCTCTCTTCAAGTCCATATTCGCCTAGACAGCTCCCGCCTGATAGTCCCAAAGACACTCCCATAGCTGTGCGGGTGCAGGGCAATGCCAAATGGTGCTATGCACCGCAATTCTCAGCAAGTGCGCAAAACTACTCGTATATGGCACTTATAAGTTGCTCACGCGATGAGGCACTCAAAGCCCGTTATGATGTCCTCTCTCGCCTAGCCTACTATATCAACAACACTTGGGTTTGTATAACCGCGCCCGGCTCGGTGTTTAGCTCACTTAGAGAAGCTGATATGCTATATCTTAGCCCTTGTGTTATCAATGATGAAAGACAGCAATGGAAAATCAAAAATGGGCAGTTTTGGAGTGTCGATGAGCGATATAGTATAAAAGATGATGGGGATTTTCTCTACGCGGCGTGGGCTTTTGATGAGAAATACAATGAACACAGCCTTGATTCTAGTATGCTTGAGTGGGAAAAAACTATCGCACCAGCGGGGACGCTTAATTTTGGATTTTTGCTATCTTGGGAAGAAAAGGGCGTAAAATACTATGTGCGAAATGACTCATCATCAACGGAAAAATATCCTTTGTATTACAATGTAGAAAGCGGACATATTGCTAGTTATGATGCGTTTGTGCCACAGCTAAATTGTATGTATTCTAATCTTAGTGGCGGAGATTGGGATTGGGTAGTGTGGGGGAAATGCGATGATACAAAGCCACCAAAGGAAAATAGAGCGTTTTTTAAGCTCGTGCTAATTGGCGAAAAATTAGTAGCTATAAAGGATAGAAATGGAAATTACTTGCGCGTAACGCATTATGGGATTCATTGGGGTGTGCCTTATCTTGCTAAGCCCTCATATATCCCAAAAGATAGCGCAAACGCGGCTAGTTCGGAGTTTATCATCGCTAGAGAATTTCAAGATTGGTTAGCACTAATTAGCGCAAATGAGGGGGATAATCTGCCGTTTTGTCCGGCTCCGGGGAATCCTAGACCTGATTAGAATCTAAATGCTCTAATGAGATTTGTAATAGTAAAAATATAGGGGCAAAATAGGATAAAATATGCGCTCCATAGCGCAGTTTGAGCTAAATCAATGTGCTAGTGAGCAATCAATAAAGACGCTAAATCTATGTTATTCTTTACCTTAGATAGCAATTGATTTTGGAATGGTTTATGAATGTGAGAAAATCAAGTAAAAATCGCTAGACTTTGTGTCGTAAATGCAGCATAAGAAGTAAAAAGTGAGGGAAAAAGTAAGTGGCGCAGCGGACGGGGCTCGAACCCGCGACCTCCGCCGTGACAGGGCGGCATTCTAACCAGCTGAACTACCGCTGCAACCTTAAATCGCGCAATCACGCAAAACACAACGCAAATCTACGCAAAAAGAAAGTAAAAGAGTCGCTAAATCGTGGTGGTCGCTATAAGGCTCGAACTTATGACATCCACCTTGTAAGGGTGGCGCTCTACCAACTGAGCTAAGCGACCAGCGATTTTGATAAGAAAAAGAAGTAATGAAAAAGTGGTGACCCCTAGGGGATTTGAACCCCTGTAGCCACCGTGAAAGGGTGGTATCCTAACCACTAGATGAAGGGGCCACTACTTAATCAAATGGTGACCCGCGTTGGATTCGAACCAACGACCCATTCCTTAAAAGGGAATTGCTCTACCAACTGAGCTAGCGGGTCAGCACCACAGAATCAAAAAAAGCAGATTACAAAAATCAAATAAAAGAACAGATTTACGAAGTTTCGCACTTCTCTCGTAGAGATTCCTATCTCTTAACAAAATTAACAAAATCTAAGCTAGGGATAAAAGCCTCAAGCAAAATACGAACCAAAAGCCCAAATAAAAAGCAAAACGCGATTATATTGTTTTTTGCCTTATTTTGTCAAGGGGTTAGATGATTTTTAGTAGCATTTCTAGGGCTTTTTGGCAAGATTGCTCTTGGATTTGCTCCCTAGTGCCTGTGAAAAAATACTGCTCTATGAGGGGTTTTTCGCCTTTTTTTTGCACGCCCAAAAACACACACCCCACAGGCTTTTGTGCGCTTCCACCACTAGGACCAGCTATGCCAGAGCTAGCTAGTGCCACTTGTGCGCCAAATCTATCTATCACTCCGTGTAGCATTTCGCTTACTACTTTTTCGCTTACTGCGCCAAAGTCTTGCAGGCTTGATTCTCTCACGCCCAAAATCCCTTGCTTTATGGAATTATCATAGCTTACCACTCCGCCCAAAAACACTGCAGAAGCTCCAGCATTTCGCGTAAAATGATAGGCTAGAAGCCCGCCTGTGCAACTCTCTGCGGTAGCACACATAAGTTTTTGGGCTTTTAGTCGCTCCAAAGCGATAGAATCTAGGCAATCTCCAAAGAGGACATTTGCGCCAAAAAATCCCTTGCACCACGCGACAAACTCGCTAAATTTCGCTTCTTTTGGGCTATTTTGACTTTGTGCTGCATAGATAGTGGCACATATCTCGCTATCTTTTTGGCATACAAGGGCGCATTTTTCTAGCATTTCCCCGCACAAAGTCATAGCATCTGTTATTTGCATATTTAGAAAGTAGATTTTGCTTAGTGGTGTTTGGGTATTTGTCTGGGCATTTGGGGAGGTTTGCATAGATTTTCCTTAAACGGATTTTAGAGTTTTTTTATAGATTTTAGTAACTTTATGGTGTTATTTTTGATTTTGCCAAATAGCCAAACGCTAAGAGATGGATTTATAGAAGTGTGGGGTAAAAAGCGGATAGATTTTGATACTTTTGAATAAAAATGCGATATTTTAGCCAAAATTTAAGAAATTTAAAGTCTATTTTAAGTTAATTTTCTTATCATTTATTGCTTTTTATTTCATTCGCTGTAAGGAGAAGTCAATGTCAGAAAAAAAAGAACCAAAAAAGGCAATTACGGTTCGCCCAGAATCCGTAAAAACAAACGCTAAAGATGTGTTTAAGAAAAAAACGGGGCGTCTAAAAAGGGAGTTTTATGAAAACGAAATCCAAAAACTCCAAGTCGAGCTACTTAAGCTCCAAAATTGGGTAAAGAAAAACAACAAAAAAATCGTCATTATCCTAGAGGGGCGCGATGCAGCAGGAAAAGGTGGGACGATAAAAGCTCTAACAGAGCATCTAAATCAGCGTGGATTTCGCATCGTAGCACTTGCTAAACCAACAGAAGTAGAAAAAACACAATGGTATTTCACGCGCTACATAGGCTCTCTACCAAGCGGTGGGGAAATCGTATTTTTTGATAGGAGCTGGTATAATCGTGCGGGTGTGGAGAGGGTTATGGGATTTTGCACACCTGAAGAGTATCGTCAATTTATCTACCAAGTCTCTAGCCTAGAGCAAATGCTTATCGCAAGTGGGACAATGATATTTAAGTATTTCTTAGATGTTTCGCGAGATGAGCAAAAATTCCGCATAAAAAGGCGAAAAACAGACCCACTACGAATGTGGAAACTAAGCCCGATAGATTCCAAATCGCTTGATTTGTGGAATGAATACACTGCGGTATTTGAAAAGATGTTTTCACGCACACATACGCCTTATGCGCCGTGGATTATCGTGGATTCCAATGACAAAAAAGCAGCGAGGATAAATCTTGCGCGAGATTTGCTAAGCAAAATCGACTATGAGGGCAAAGACCCATCAAGCGTGTGCTTGCTCCCAGACCCTGCGATACTTCACCCATACTCACAAGCCCCACAAGCCTAAAATCTACTACGCTAAAGGTGTGAAGCCTTTAGCGTATTTTTGCTTTTCTTAGATTTTCTAGCTTTTATGATTTCTTTTTGTGGTTTTACTTTTTGCTTGATTTTACTCAATTTTTGTCGGAAAAAATTATCCTAAAAAATCTATCCCAAAGGCTACTTTAGGATTGTTTTAGAGTTTGACTAAAATTGATTTAAAAAGGCTCTACCAAGCGCAATCTCTCAACAATGCAACCCCTCGTATAAACCCAGCGAAATCTCACACCACCACCCCATAGCCCGCCAAAATCCCCTTTGCTTCTTGCATCGCTTCATTTGTAGGTGTGGGGAGAGTTGCTAGCTTGTAGGGCAAGCCTAGCTGTGCGTATTTGTGCGCCCCTAGCTGATGAAATGGCAGGAGTTGGACGAGTTGGACGCACTTTAGCCCTTGCAAAATTTTGCCTAGTGCGTGGATTTTGGCTGTGCTTAGAGTATAGTTTGGCACGCACACATAGCGCACCCACACGGGCTTGCCTGTTTCCTCGCAGTAGTGGAGCGTTTTTAGCGTGTTTTCTCCGCTAGCACCCGTGAGTGCTACGCAGTCGCGCTCATCGACCTCTTTTATGTCTAGCAGGAGCATACTTGCCTCATCTATGCACTTACTAGACTTTTTAAGCGGGACAATCCCGCTTGTGTCTATCGCGGTGTGAAATCCAAGCACTTTAAGCGCGACCAAAAAATCATATAAAAACTCGCTTTGCAATAACGGCTCACCGCCAGAAATCGTAACCCCGCCGTTTTGGTAGAATTTTTTATAGGGCAAAATCTTTTTAAGAATGTCTTTTAGATTCATCTCTTGTCCGCTGTGCGTGTCCCAAGTGTCAGGATTGTGGCAGTAGAGACAGCGCAGGCGACAGCCTTGTAGAAATAGCACAAATCGCACGCCCGGACCATCGCTCCCACCGAAGCTCTCCATAGAATGCACGCGGGCTTTTATGTCTTTGTAGCGGTTTAGGAAGTCCTGCAAAATCAGTGTTTTCATTCTGTCAAAAGCCTTATGTTTGAGAATCCAAAGCAAGCCAAAATCTTAACATAAATTGGCTAAAATATCGGGCTTAAAAAAGCTAATCAAAAGTGCTTTTAAGGGGATAAGGATAGGGCAAAAAATTTGGCTATAATTTTTATTGATTTTTCTAGATTCTGGTTAGGACAAAAGGCATTGCAAACATAGCGCGTAAGGCAAAAAGGAATGTAAATATGGATTATAAAAAGGCATTTTATAGTAAGCTAGAGGATTGCTATCTTGGGGCGCGAGTCAAAGAAGCAAGTGCAAGCAAAGAAATCAAAGAAGTTGAGCGAACCAAAGAGAACAAAAGCACCGCACAAAATAGCGCAAATCAAAGCAAAAGCCAAAGTGGCTTTACAAACCTACTTCATATCAAAGCGCAGTATTTCGCACATATCAAAGCACACTTAGAGTCGCGCATAAAAGCCCTCATC
>SAMEA104315434__coassemble_434_pt1 | contig 22937 bp, 20 predicted proteins | sample SAMEA104315434__metabat2_low_PE_003 | metagenome-assembled genome bin SAMEA104315434 (sample SAMEA104315434) | gut metagenome | biome: Monkey gut; feature: monkey-associated habitat; material: faeces | place: China | collected 2013 | reverse complement strand
GCACGGCGTAAAAAGCCAAATCAATGGCAAAGAAGTGCTTATCGGCAATCGGCATTTCTTAGAGGACGATGAGGGCGTGGATATGAAGCCTCATAATTCTAAGATAAAAGAGCTTCTAGATTCTGGACATACGCCACTTTTTATCGGCTATGATGGGAAATTGCTAGGGCTAATCTTGCTAAAAGATTCCCTGCGAGCTAATGCCAAAGAAGCCATTGCGCGACTTCGCAAAAGTGGCGTCAAACAAGTCGTAATGCTTACAGGCGATGAGGAGAGCAAGGCAAAAGAAATCGCTAGTGAGCTAGGAATCGATAGATTTTATGCCAAACTTTTGCCTACTCAAAAAGCCGAAATTCTAGAATCTATAATGAATGAGGGACACAAAGTCGCCTTTGTGGGGGACGGCATAAATGACGCGCCCGCACTTATCAAGGCGCATAGCGGAATCGGAATGTGCAAGGGTGCGGACATCGCCAAAGCAAGCGCGGATATAGTTTTGCTAAAAGATGACATAGAGTCGGTGGCAGACGCGAGGGAATACGCCATAGAGTGCCTAAACAAAGTCAATAAAAACTTCAAAATCACGGTGGTGGTAAATAGCGCGATTTTGGCTCTTGCCACATTTGGCAAACTCTCGCCAATTCAGACGGCGTTTTTGCACAATGGCACGACTATCGGGCTACTACTAAGCGCGCTTCGTGGCATAAAATTGCGTGGCACAAATGCGCGAAGCACGCAAAATGTGTGAAAGTAAGCACTAAAGGTAGGAAATGCCACTAATGCCCCTAGCTCTCATCGGTTGCGTGGTGCTACTTTGCAAAGTGGCAAATGGAAGTGCTAAGAAGTTTAGAAAAATACTAAAAGACAAAAAGGAGAGAAAATGAACACAACAACAAAATCAAGCGTAGGTGCAAAAACACTAAAGAGCGAAAACACAACAAAAAGTGCGACAAAAAGCGCAAAAGTAAGCGAAGCTAAAAAAGACAAAGGCTCAAGCCTAAGCCTAAAAACCTTGCAAGTCGCAGAACTCTTTACCTCGATAGAATCAAAAAGAGAATTTGCCAAGCTAGGAATGAGTGCTTCACTGCTTACTTGCGTGGGGAGCGCGTTTTTTAAGGGCAATTTCGCGCGAAATCTGCATATCGCTTCAGGTGTCGCATTAGTTGGCTTTAGCATTTGGCATCATAGTTTGTATGACAAAAATAAATAGAGCGATTTTAAAAGGCTTTGGTATTCTAATTGCGATGAACCAAAAGCCTTAGTATTCATTAGATATGTGGCATTAGCAATATTTGTGGCATCTTAATAGAATACAGACGATAAAAATTTTGCAAAACCTAATAGCACCACTCCATTATATTCATATTAACGCTTGACATTTTTTTTTTTTTTGGTATCGTTCCACTTCATTTTTAAACAAAAGGAGCGAAAATGAGACAATTTGCTATCGTAAAACGAGACATTAAAGACGAAGTTGTTAGCCGCTATTGTTTTAAAAATTGCCAAGTTCAAAATAACTAGACAAATCACGCAGCTTTTTTAATAACTTTATAAAAGCTGCGCTTTTAAGACTTTGTATGACAACCTCCACAAACCAAATCAATGAAAATGATATATTGCCTCTGCCTAAAACGCTAGAATTTTGCAAAATCAATAATGAAATGTTGGTCATCGCACCTGATTGCGGGAATATTATAGGATTATTTAATGAAAATCAAGTAGAGATATTTGAAAATCTACGACAATATTCCATTGTTGATACTGAAAAAATGGCGCAAAATGAGGCGGATTTTAATTTTGTAGTGGCACAAATTTTGGATAGAGAGTTTTTTGATAGTCCGCTTGATATGTATGATGAGTATGATACAGCACAAATCTATCTAACAAATGCTTGTAATTTATCTTGTCCGCATTGCTATGTAAATGCTGGAGTGGCAAATAAGAATGAATTAGAAGCAAATCAATGGTTTTTCGTGCTTGATGAATTAGCAAAAAATGGCGCAAAAGAGGTCATTTTTAGCGGTGGGGAAATATTACTATATGAAAAATGCTTGGAAGTTATAAAATATGCTAAAAATCTTGGCTTTATAGTGAGTCTCAAAAGCAATGGGACGCTATGGAGTAAGGAGCAAATTAGCTATATTGCGCCTTATATAGATGATATACAAATTAGCATTGATGGCATAAATGAAAAGATGAATGCAAAAGTGCGCGGGGCTAATAGCTTTCAAAAGGCATTATTTTGCGTGGAGCAATTTTTAGAATGTGGCACGAAAGTTATTATCGCCACAACCCCGACTTATGATAATATTGACGAAATTGAAGCTGGTTTTGTGGCATTTGCGACAGATTTATTGAATAAATATGGAAAAAATTTGAGTTTTATTATCTCTCAAAAAATGCTCGGTGGGCGTGGCATTGCAATGAAGTTTGATGATGAATCTAATCACTACGCAAAAGCGACAGATTCGCTAATGGAGCAAATCTATCCTAATTATAAATTAAAAAATTTAGCAATAAGCATTGAGAAAAAACAGCGTATTAGAAATTGTGGATATGGAAATTTAACTTTTGCAAGTAATGGCAATATTTATCTTTGTAATCGAATCGATGAGTTGCGTCCATTTGCAAATATCAATGATGATTTAAGAGAAGTTTTAAATAAGGCAAAAGAATTTAATGCAAAAAGTAGCGTAGATTTTGTAAATCCGTGTAAAGATTGTAGCGTTAGATATATTTGCGGTGGTGGGTGTAGAATCGATGAATATAACTTTAAAGGTAGGCAAGAATTATTGGGCAAAGAGCTAGTAAAAGAATGTAATGATAATTTTAGAATAAAATTTAAACAATCATTACTTAATGGGCTAAAATATGTCTATGCAATATGATTTACGACTTAGATTTAATTGTATTGGCGATAAGATTTGCGTAGAGTTTCAAAAAAATATAGATAAATTAGCACCAGCCGTTAGGGCAAAAAGTGCCGTTGCTAATGCAAAATTAAATGATAATGAAAAAGAATTGCTGATATTTTTACAACAAATTGAGGGCAAATATCCGCCTTTTACTATACAAAAGGAATTATTTTGTGAATTATTGTTTGAAAAAATTGCAAATCTTAATTTTTTATTTACGCAAACTAGAAGCAGAAGTTTAAAGCGCATATATAATATACCTTTTAAGGTAAATTCTTACAACTTTGATAAACTTAAACCGATGAATATTAAGATTTATGTTACAAGTATTTTTGCCAATAAATGTCGCGTGGAATCTTATTTTGATTTTAGTGGCAATGAGATTCCGCTAGGATATGATTTTTTAGTAGTCAAAGAAAAAGTGCTTTTTAAAATGGATACAGCTGATATTATCAATAAAGCAAATGAGATTGTCCCAAATATCTTTGAATCTCATTTTTCTTTTGATGAGTTAAACGCACTTAAAAAAGAATTTATTGTATTAGTAAAATCGCAAGATAATAAGCATAAAAGTGTTAGTTTTTGCAGAGATTCTAGTGGCTTTTTATCGTTTGATAAAAATGTAGAAGTGGATACAAATTTGTATAATAATTTGTTACAGGCATATTTGAGGGGTAAAAATTATGTAGAATTTAACGATAAAGTGCTATTTGTTAAAGATTCAGATTTAAACGAAAAAACCATATTGCAGGTTATACAACAATCTAATATTGAACCAAGTAATATTGTGGAGTTTTTAGAGAAAATTAAAAATATCAAACAATATCCTTGTGATTACGCATTAAAAAATCTAACAAAAAGCATTAAAGTTTCACTAAAACCTTATCAAATTGATGGCGTTTTGTGGTTGTGTAATTTATATAAAAATAATGCTTGGGGAGGGTTATTAGCTGATGATATGGGATTAGGAAAAACACTACAAACAATTTGCTTTTTTATGCTTAATGATATTAGCAATATTCTTATTATCTCACCAGCTTCGCTTGTGAAAAATTGGCAAAGCGAAATTTTAAAATTTACTCATATTGCCACAAATGATATTTCTATAAATTTGCAAGATTCTAAAATCCAAATTCTATCTTATGAAAGTGCAAGAACTAACATTTCAAAACTTGGTAAATATCAACTTTTAATCTTAGATGAATCACAAAAAATCAAAAATGATAAAACACAAATTTTTAATGCAATAAATCAAATAGAGCGTGATTTTACTATTATCATAAGTGGCACACCTATTGAAAATTCTTTGTTAGATTTGTGGAATATGATGAGTGCGGTTAATGTGAATTTTAAGTGGCTATATGATAATAAAATTGCTCCATTTATGAGCGATTCACAAAATGCTATTCATTTAAGTATAAAATTATTAAGTCCATTTATCAAAAGACGCAAAAAAGATGAAGTGTTAAATCTCCCTGATAGATATGACGAAACTATTTTTATTGATTTTAGTAGTGCTGAAAAAGACGCTTATAATGAAATCTATAAAGTTTTTTATTCTGCTTTAAAATCTGGTTTGTCTGCTAGGGCAAATTTTGTTATATTAGAGGGGCTTTTAAGGCTTAGACAATTTTGCAGTTTGCATAGCATTATTCCTACCACTCTTTATGATTGCCAAAATCTGCGCGATTCAAAGTTAAATGTGTTGCTTGAATTGCTTCATAATATAATTGGCAAAAACGAGAAAGTGATTATTTTTTCACAATTTACAAAGAGTTTGGAAAAACTTAAAATCGCACTAAACACAATAAATTTTTTATATTTAGATGGCAGTATATCTAAACCAAATAGAGCAAAATTGATAGAAAAATTCCAAGCACCCAATAGTCCATTTAGCGTGTTTTTGGTAAGTCTAAAAGCTGGTGGTGTCGGGCTAAATCTTACAAATGCACAAAATGCTATTATATTAGAGCCTTGGTTTAATCCAGCTATTGAAGAGCAAGCATTTAGCAGAATCCACCGAATCGGACAATATAAAAAAGTGCGTATTTATAGATTGCTTTATTCAAATAGCATAGAAGCACAAATTGACAATCTAATCAACTATAAACTTAGCCTTTCGCAAAATCTTAATAGCGAACTATTAAAAATTGCTAAAGACATATTTTTAGATTGAGCTAATTGATTGCATAAATTAAATAACCGTATAAAACTAACAGAGTGTTTTTTAAGGGTAATTTCGCGCGAAATCTGCATATCGCTTCAGGTGTCGCATTAGTTGGGTTTAGCATCTGGCATCATAGCTTGTATGACAAAAATAAATAAGACATTTATCTTTTTACCACCAATTCGCCATTTATATATAGCTTCTGCGCTTTTTTGGCATTTGTGAGGAAATGCAAAATAGGCGTAGCAGAATCAGCGATTTTGGGTATCCCAAACAGCGCAAAATCCGCATATTTCCCGCACTTTAGCTCGCCATTTTCTAGCCCTAGAGCCTGCGCCCCATAGCGCGTAGCACTAAGTAAAAGCTGCTTTGCAGCCTCCCCTAGCCCAAATCCCTCACAAAGCCCAAGCCCAAAGAGCGCAGAGCGCATCTCATCTAGCAAATTTGTATCGACATTGCTACTTGCGCCATCTGTGCCAAGTGCTAGTGAGTGCGCAAACCTAGAATCCACCCGCCTAAAGTGCGCAATATCAAGCATTTTGCCACCCAGCAGGCGATTTGAGCGAGGGCAAGTAGTGATGAAATGTCCCGCGTCCAAAATCTGCTCTAGCTCCGCCTCACTCATCGCTACGCAATGCGTAAACACCGCTTGCACTCCGCTAAAAAGCTCCAAAAACTCGCTTATGCCATATAGTGGCTTGGGATTTGGTATCTTTAGCGTATCGGTATAAAAGTCCTTAAACCACCCGCTTTGTGATTCTAGCCATTCGCGCTCACTTGCGGATTCTAGGAAATGTGCGCTTATGATGGGCTTTGTGCTACTTTTTTGCATAGCAAAATCTATCACATTTTTTGCTAGCGCGCTATGCACCGAGTAGGGCGAGTGTATCGCTACGCGCGGGATAAATCGCTCACTTTTTGTTTTAAAAGCACTCTCAAACCGCCCCCTAAACCTCGCAAAACTCTCCTCTACTTCGCTCGCCCCCAAAACCTCGCAAAAATACGACACGCGCAAAGGCGAGTGCGCTAATGCTAGCATATCCCCCCCATAGCTAGAAATCGCTCCCACACTCCCCACCCCACATTCTAGCTGTGTGGCTATCTGCTTTTCAAGCACTGATTCTAGCTTCTCTAGCACTCCACCACGATAGCTCATCACAGAATCTAGCCACGCTTCAAAGCTCCCATAAGCAAAGCTAGTCGTATTTGCCCCAAACTCAAAGTGTATGTGAGCATTTACAAACGCAGGTAGTAGCACGCAGTCGCTAAAAAACTGCTTTTTTATAGGTTTTTTAATTTTTGACTTTTTGTCAAAATCTAGCGCAAAATCCCTATCAAAACTAGAATCCAAACTACGCCCGCCAATCTCGCCAAAGCCTTTGTAAAAATCCGCGCTAGATTTTGTGCTAGATTTTGCGTCAAACCCTGCTCCAAAATCTGCATAAAAATCCTCGCTAGATTCTACGCTAAAATCCGTATTTGATTCTAGCTTGGATTCTAGCTCTTTATACTCGCCCACAGAAAGAATCCGCCCATCTTCAAACACCAAACCACCATTTTTGATAATAGTGAAATCCTCATCACATACAAACACCAAACTCGCACCGATTAGCTGCATTTTTGCTCCTTTTGGCTATCTAGTAGCCTTTTTATTCCAAGCTAAATTAAAAAAACTTAAAAAATAACACCAAAATACCCCATTTACTCTCATTTACTAAGTGTTTTTTTTTTTTGTAAAACTTCTTTTTGCCTTTCAAATCCATACAAAAAGGAGTTTCGTCTATGAAACCAAGCAACATCGTAAAAATAGCACTTTTCTCAAGTGTTTTTCTCGCCGCTTCTATGCTTTTCACAGGTTGTGCTCTCACTTCAAATGGCACAAAGCAAAAAGTAGCCCTATCTACTTCAAATGGCAAACCTGTCGTAGCAGATATAAAGGGAAAAAAGGTAAATATACCGGGTGAAGTCAAAATCTCTCGCCGCTCTGGTGCTACCATAAAAGTTCTAGCAGCTGATAATCCGGGATATGAGGATACGCAATTTATTATCAAGGGTAAAAACAAACTTAGTGGCTGGTTTTGGGGAAATATCATCTGGGGTGGCACTTTTGGCTCGACAACTGACGGCGCAGCAGGAAGTATGTGGAAATATGCCAATCCAAACTTCACTATCCCTGTCTCTGAAAAAAGATAGTTTTCTGCCCTAGCGATAATGCTTAAATGGCTCTTTGGGATTGCGCTTGCGTGCCAATCCCTTTGTGCCTACTCATCACAGGCTTTAGACAAATCACAACATAACCAAAACTCTCCCCAAGAAAACACACAAAATCTCAAAAACCGCATAGATTCCGCGCAAAATCCAAAAAATCATCTGCTAGATACACTACTAAATTTACCCATTCACGCCACACAGCAATGGCGCACACTTCTGCACTATGGCAAATCCACTTCAAGTATCCACAAAACCTCACCGTTTTTCTTAGACAAAAAAGGACATAAAAATCCCAAAAGTGAATACCAAGCAACTTTGCAAAAACTTTTTTCACAAAATCTATCTAGCAGTGATTCTAGCACAGATTCTATCGCGTGTGCTTACCCCGCACGAATGGAATTTATCAAGCGATATATGATGCAAAATGCGGATATTTACAGCATTGAAAAATCTCAAGTGCAAGAGTTTTTGGAAATGATAGACACAAGCAAATGCTACGATTTGCAGGACTTTTTAGATATTGTGCCATTAGATAAAATCTTTATAGAGTTTGCAGCAGAGAGTGATATATATCCGGGCTCTAGTATGGGACATTTGTATCTGCATTTGCAAGGAAGTATGCAAAAAGATATACAGAGGGTTTTTGATGAAGTGCCATTCTCACGCCAAAAAGGACAAACGCAAGACTACGCTATGAGCTACTATGCCACGATGAGCGAGGTGTTTAACCCACTTGATTATGTGAGGGCATTGGTAGGGAATCTAAAGGGGTATTATGCACTCTCGCCATACTCAAGCACTTCTGCAGAATATCTAAACGATGAAAGTCGCTCAATCTATCGCTACGAAGTAAAAACTAGCAAAGAAAATCTAGAGCTTTTTGCCCTACATTTGTGGGAGCTAAAAGACAAAGACATTCGCTATTCATTTATCAAGCATAATTGCACAAATGGCATAGAAAAGATTTTAGGCGTGCTTGATTCTGCAAATTTTTATCAATCAAAAAAGCCATTTATCACACCTACTCAATACCTACAATACCTACACTCCCAAAGCAAAATCTCCCTCGCTCAAGTCCTGCTACCAGAGCGCAAAAAAGCCTTTGTAGAAAAGTTTGGAGCAAATGAAGTGCTAGATTCTTATAAAAACTCAAAAGTTTCTATTGGCTATGATTATCCAAATATGACTTTTTTGTCCTTTTATCCAATTTACTCCGACATAAAAAACGCTGATAATTCTTACAAAGAATTTATAGAATCTAGGCTTTTGTCCCTACAAGCAGGACTAGCGGTGCTAAAAAATCATAGCACTTATGCAAAAGCCTTTTTATCAAAAATAGAACTTCTGCACTTGCACTCTATCAATGACTTTGCCCGCACTCGCTCGCTCTCAAAGCTGATAAACATTTCTTTTTACCCAAATCTATACAACTACGATAAAAACACCAAAACCTACTCAAAAGAACCAAACCACCAAACAAGGCTATATCCAAATGTGGATTTGGGAGTGGGATTTGGAGCATATATAGGTAAAATCGCATTTTTTACGCTACCATTTTTTAGCTATCGCTATGATATTATCCACAACCCTGCCCTAGCGATAAAAAATGGCTTCATCGCCAAAATCCCTAGAGTAAGGCTAATAGCAGAGCATACACTATACTATGACATCATAAAAAATAACCGCGGATACGATAGCAAGCTAGCAGTTTTTCTAGGCATAAGCGTGTATAAAAATGTTGATATTTTTATAGAGGGGGCGTGGTATCACAATCTTTTCACGCCACACAAATGGACTTATAGCAAACAGCTCTCATACCTAAGAAATGAATTTGTTGGGCTTAGAAGTGGTGTGAGTGTGAATTTTTAGATTTTTGTGATTTTTAAAGTCTTATTTTTTAGTGGCTGATTTTATGATTTTAGACACATTTTGATTTTGCATATTCTGCTTTTGCTTATTTTTGGCTTTAGGCTTGATTTTGGACTTTTTATCCCATATTTTTCTTTTGACTTTGTGGCTTAACGCTTATCACAAAACCCCATATCAATTAACGCCTCCTCAATTAGCGAAGTGCGGAGATTCAAGCTAGAATTTGTGCCTAAGAAACTAATCTTTACCCAATCAATGGATTTCAAAGCCTCTCTTACGCGCATCTTATCGCGCAAAATCACAATGCCATAGCCCCGCCTATGTGGCAAGGATTCAAAATCCTCATAGATTTTCATCTGTGGCTTTCCGCTAGAGTGAAAGCAAGTGCTTGGCAGGTATAAATCGCACTTATACAGCATTGCTTTGTTTCTCGTGCTTGAGCTTGTCCCGCCATCGCTTAGCGAGTAGATTTTGATATAGTCTTTGCAGGTTTTGGGCGGATTTGGGGCGATATTTAGCGTTTTGTTTTCTATTAGCCTTTTGTGTGCCCAGATTTGAAAGAGTGTGGCTACTTCTACACCTTTGCCATTGGGATATACAAAACTATCTAGTGGGAGTTTTTCACTATGCACGAGAGTGAAATCTCTCACGCGCTTTTTGGGGCTTCCCTTGCCATCGCTATCAAATAAAGGTGGCAAGATAAATGCCACAAAATCCGCGTAGCTTCCATTGCCAAAATCGCTAGAGTGATTGATAAATCGCAAAGCCAAATTTCCTCGCAGTCCAAAGGGAGGATTGCCTAGCACAATGTATTTTTTATGAGATATTTCGCTACGCTCAATATGACAAGTTTTTGATTTTGTGCTAGATTTACTTGATTCTGACTTACTAGCTTTGCTTGATTCACTAGATTCACGCCCATTTGGTGCGAATCCCAAAAAATTCTCACACAAAATTTCATCATTTTTGTATTCCAAATCAATCCCGATTCGCGAATCCTTTGGCATTAGCTCATAAAAGCTCAAATCCCCACAACTAGGCTCAATAAAAGTGTATTGTGCCAAATCGATTTTGTGAATCTCTAAGAATTTGACAAAGCAATCATAGCAATATTTTGCCACTTCTTTTTTGGTGAAAAACTCATTATGTGAGCGAAAATCTATCTTTTGTAAGTCGTATTTATTGCCTAGCAAAAAGTTCAAATCATAAAGATATTCATTGGGGATTTTATTTGTCGCCTCCCACCGCTTCAAAGTGCCTGTGTGGAGGAAAAGTTTTTGTGCGATATTTTCTAGGGAATGTTCTAGTCGTAGCTCGTTATAGACGACTACGGCGTTGATTTTGGTAGCTTTTGTGTCTAGATTTTTTTGAGTAGATTCTATCACTTCTATGCCTTATTTTTTACTTTTTTGCAAAACAAATTTTGTCTGCAAAATCCCATTGATTTGTTTTGATTTTGAAGTAATTTTACATTTTTTTACACAAATTGATACTTTCTTTTTTTATACTTCTTTCTTAGATTTTAGGCTTGGATTTTAGCCAAAAATTTGATTGCTAAAATTTTGGCTTACATTGCAGAAATTTGCAAAAAAATATTTAAGGAGTGCAAATGCCACACAAAAACACTACCAAAAAGCTCGCTCAAAAGCCTACCATAGAGCAAGCGTGTGATTTTTTGGCGCGTTACTCAAGTGCGCTTCTTAGCAATGGCGCATACACTTCGCGTATCATCAAATGCACTGATAGAATCGCTAGGGCGTGGGGCTATGAGGTGCATTTGACCGTGTTTTTAAAATACATTACCATAAATATCACCGACACCCAAAACTACGACAAAAGGCGCACTCAAGTCATAAAAAACGCTCCATTAAGCCTAAATCTCGCGCTTATCTCAAACCTAAGCGCGCTAAGCTGGCAAATCCACGATGAGAAGCTCACCCTCCCCCAAGCACAGCAGTCATACAACTACAATATCGCACAAAAGCGATTATCCCCGATTTTGGGCGTGTTTGTCATAAGTGTGGGCAACGCGGCGTTTTGTCGGCTTTTTGGTGGGGATTTGGGTGCGCTGCTGTGCATATTTGCAGGGACTTTTGTGGGGATTTGGACGCGCATTTTTTGCCACAAAATCAAGCTTGATTCTCGAGCGCAGTATTTGCTATGCTCTTTTATCGTGTCTTTTGTAGCCTATATCGGCGTGTGGTTAGGCATCACAGCCACGCCCGATATAGCAATCGCAGGGAGTATCCTCTATCTTATCCCGGGCGCACTTATCATCAATGCCTTTGTGGATATTATCCACGAAAACACGCTAATGGGCGTTTCGCGCACCATAAATATGGCAGTAGTGATGATTTGCCTTGCCGCAGGCGTGTTTATCACGCTTGGGATTGCTAAAATCAATATTTTATAAAGGGTTTGAGGTGTCGTTTTGTGAGCGTTTAGAGATTAAGGCAAAACACACAAACACGCGCAAAAAGCACAAAAATTTAAGGAGTGAAAATGTTTGATTTTAATTTGCATAGCGACATAGCGAGCTTTTGGGCGCAGCATACGGAGGTTTTGGCGATTTTACACACAGAGATTTTGCAAGGCTCATTTATGCAATCAATCATCGGGCATTTTATCTGCGCGTTTTTGGCGGGCTTTGGCTTTACTTATGGGCTAAACCCACCGCTTAAGACGCTCGTGTGGAGCGGGATTTTTGCCTCTATCGGGCATATCTCGCGCTCTTCACTTATGGAGAGTGGGGCTCTTAGCTTTTCAGGGGCTAGCTTTGTGGCGAGCCTTTTTATCGGGCTACTTGGCACATTTGTCGCCAAGCGTCTAAAAGCCCCTATCGAAGTGGTGATTTTCCCCGCACTTTTGCCTATGTTTCCGGGCAAATACGGCTACCAAAGTATCATCTCGCTCCTTGATTTTATCGAGCATAGAGATGATGCCACGCGCTTAGAGTATCTGCTAAGTTTTTTTGATAATTTTATGATTATGTTTTCTGTCTCGCTTTCGCTCGTAGCGGGCGTGCTAGTAGTGCTCTCAATCTTTTATGAACAAAGCTTTATGATGACACGCGGAATCAAGCGATTAAAGATTAGAGAACATTAGGCGTGAAGTTTTTTAAAATTTAAAAAGTGGCGTGCTGCTTAAATGTGAAATTATCACAAAATCCAAAAACAAATGAACGGGCATTTAAAAAAGTTGGCGTTGTGAAGTGCAATATCATCACAATAAAATTATGTTACAATACAAATTCAATTCTAAATTAAAGGATAACTATGGCAACGACATTACTACAAGTGCGCATTGACGCGCAGACCAAAAAAGAAGCAGACGCACTTTTTAGCGAGCTTGGGCTAGATACGAGCACGGCGATTCGCGTGTTTATCAAACAAGCCCTGAAAAAACGCGCGATTCCTTTTAGTATCAAAGCAAAGAGCAAAGAGGAGGAAGAGGCGTTTTATAGCCCTGAAAATGTGGCACAGCTAAAGCAAGGCTATAAAGAACTAAAAGCAGGGCGTGGCATTGAAAGAGAACTAATTGATGCGTAAAGTTTTTTGGGATAATGCTTGGGAGCAGTATTTATATTGGCAAAGCGTTGATAAAAAGATTTTAGACAAAATTAACACGCTTATAAGGGACATTGAGCGCAATGGCGCGCTAAAAGGACTTGGCAAGCCTGAAGCGTTAAAGGGCGATTTAAGCGGTATGTATTCACGGCGCATAAATGACAAACACCGCCTTGTGTATTTTACTGACAAAGAGCATATTTTTATCGTGGCGTGCAAAACACACTATAAGGATAAATAAATTTGCTATTTTTGCCACTTGAGAGCGACAGCTTTGCAAAAAGCATAAAAATGATAAAGCCCTATTTCTCGCGTTAGTTGGTTTTGCAGTGATATAATGCACCTGACAAGATTTGCTGCGTATTCCAAAGCGAAAAAAGCTAAAATCATCATCGCAGATTTTATCAAAAAGCACGGCAAAAGCCTATCGGCTGCACACAGAGTTAATTTTATTTAAGCACTATTAGATTTCGCTTAGGCAAAATATTGCGCTAGCATTAGGATTTTTTAAAATTTAAAAAGTGGTGTGCTGCTTAAATGCAACAAATCAAAATAAATATTGACAAATTTTACCTTTCTTTTGGATTTTAAGGGTATAATACCCTATCAGCAATGCAGTGAGAGGCTTACTCCAGCATTTTCCACAATGTCTATCTTGGGGTGGGCGTCTTGTTGCATTAACCCATAATTATGTGAGAGACGAAAAATGACTGAAGCATTCACAAAGCCCATTGTTTTGACAAAAGAGAATGCCAAAATGATAAAAAAGGCACTCTCAAAAGACAATCGCAAAAAAATAGAGCATTTTGAAAAGAATATCCGCCCAGAATTTCACAATCACATAGAGCGCAAAAACAAACTCTCCATAAAAGAGATAATGAAAGCCTACGAATGACAAAAACGGAGTTTAGAAACCTATACTCTTGCTACAAACTTGCCGACTTCCTCACTACACAATCCACAAACCAAGTTAAAAAGATTCTAAAAACATTTGTTTGCACAAGAAACGGCGATGTGGAGGATTTTTTACGAAACAAAGCTATAACCTTTGAAAAATACTTACGCTCGCGAACATACCTCTACATAAACAATCAAAACAAAAAGATTGAGGCATATTTCTCAATCGGCATTACATACCTACTTACCAAGCAACTTGATAAGGCTATGGTTAGGTTTTTGGACGGCTATACAAATAAAAGCGTGGCTATCCCGTGCTATTTGGTAGGACAGCTTGGCAAAAGTAATGAATGCAAAGTAAAAATAGGGAATTTTTTGCTTGATGAAGCTATCAGTATCATAGATAGCGCACAAAGCACACTAAGCGGGCGGTTTGTATTGGTGGATTCTCTAAATGATGAAAGAGTTATCAAATTTTATGAAAAAAATTCATTTTTGCCACTTGAGAGCGACAGCTTTGCAAAAAGCATAAAAATGATAAAGCCTTATTTCTCGTGTTAGTTGGTTTTGTTGCGGTGTAGTTTTAAATTTTAAAAATCCCAAAATCCCCGAAGTGCTATTTTTGTCAAAATTTATTCAGGTTTGATAAAATAGCGTTTGTTATTTATGTTTGCATTTATTGCCAATCTTTATTTTCAAGCGCAAAAGCCAAAATCAAAGCCAAGTGCGGAAGCTAAATGAAGCTCAATGCAAAATCCCGCGCAAGCCAAAATAAAGAAGCGCGAAAACGCAATAAAGAAAACACAAACAAACACAACCCCACAAAAAAGGAGTAAGACAATGAAAAAGAACAAAGACACGGGACTGCGAGATTTGCGAGATATTGTGCTTATCATAGTGGCTATATTGCTGATTGTTACGATGATTCACTATGATAAAGATAGGGGCTTGCACTTAGGGCTACCTGTCATTATCGAGCATAGCACTTGTGAGTGCGGCGCAGACACAAGCGAGGCAAGCACAAACACAACCCCAAGCACAAATGCAACAAGCACGACAAACGCAACCCCGAAGCGATAAGGACTTAAAAGAATGTTAGCATTTCGCGCACTCAAGCTAGAGGAGATAAACTCTATCTACGCACAAGAGGGCTTAGAGAAAAACGAGCTAAACGGCTTTGCCAAAGTATTTGGCGAGTATCACGCAAATGCCCAAGCTAAGCTCGCTCAAAGTAGCACGAGCACGACTAAACACAGCGAGCGCAATATCGCAGGCAACGAGCTAGCACGGTTTTTTGACGCACTAGGATTTCAAACCCAAATCGACCAAGAAAGTGGCGCACAAAGCGTAAATAGCGCGATAGACTTAGCCCTTTTGCGAAATGGCAATGTCAAAGTCATAATCGAGGCAAAACTTCCAGAATCCATAAGCAAAAATAGGCAAATGTTCTCCGCGCAAAATCCCAACTGCAAGGCACTACACGAGGCGATTTTATACTACTTGCGCGAAGTGGTGGATAAGCAAAATTTTAATGTCGAATCCATTATCATCACGGATTTTACGCGCTTTTTTATCTTTGGCTACAAGGAGTTTGAGCGACTCTTTGCCAAAAATGCCAAAATCAAAGACATTTTTGCCAAATACAAAAACGACACGAGCAATTTTTATGCGAAAGCACAGGCAATCTTAGAGGGCTTTGATGATGAGATTTGCGGTGTGTGCGTGGATTTATCAAACCTATCAGGGCTTAGCAAAGCGTACAGCACAACCCACGCGCAAAGCACAAAAAACCAAAATACAAGCCAAAATCCAAGCCACGCACAAAGCCCCGCGCAAAACCAAAGCCAAAATCTCGCCACAAATGCCACACAAAACCTTACGCAAGCTCTCACCTCAAAGGGCAAAAAGTCTCTAGAAACGCTTTGCAAAATCTTTCACAAAGACTTCCTCTTTGGCGAGTTTAAGCAGAGCAATCCGCTAAGCCCCAGATTTTATAACGAGCTCTTATATATTTTGGGCTTAAGCGAGTATAAGCGCGATGATACGATTTTCATCGAGCCTAGCAAAGAAAGCCTTGAGGGCGCAAACACCCTCTATCATCTCATCATTACCCAACTACAAGCCACCCACCCAAGCGAAGCAAAGAATCTAGACTTTGTGATGCAATACATTATCCTGTGGCTAAACCGCATACTTTTCTTAAAGCTCATCGAGGCAAACCTTGTGCGCTTTAATGATGACAAAGCCCTAGCATTCCTAAACAAATCCAAGCTAAAGGACTATCAAGCACTCTCCCACCTTTTCTTTGAGATTTTGGCAAAGGAGCATAGTAAGCGACCAAAGGACTCTCCCCTAGCCTACCTCCCGCACCTAAATTCTAGCCTTTTTGAGCGACAGCCCTGCGAGGAAGTGCTAGAGATTTCTATGCTTGATAATAGCGCGGAGTTTTCCTACTATGCCACCACGCAAGTGCGCAAAGAGGGCAAAAGGCAAGCAGGAAAAGTAAATCTGCTAAGCTATATTTTTGAGTTTTTAGACGCGTTTGACTTTGGCAGTGGGGAGAATGAAACAAGAAATAACGACACAAGCGGTTACAATGAGGGCGAAGATTTTACAATCATCGAGCAAAAAGAGCTTATCAAAACAAATGTCTTAGGGCTAGTCTTTGAGAAGCTAAATGGCTACAAAGAGGGCAGTTTCTACACGCCAAACTTCATCACTAGCTATATGTGTCGCATTAGCCTAGAGCAAGTGGTTTTAGAGAAATTCAACGAAGCAAATCCCAAGTGGAATGCCACAAATCTAGCACAGCTAGCCGAGCTTATCCGCGATGAGAGAGAGCGCAGAGATGAGTTTAAGTCGATTTTGCGCGGGGTGCGTATCTGCGACCCAAGCGTGGGAAGCGGGCACTTCCTCGTCTCCGCACTATGCGAAATGATACGCATCTATCACTCCTTGCGCCTAAGCGATGAACTCAACGAATACGACCTCAAAATCGATGATGATGAAATCATAATCTATGTGGCAAAAGACAAAGTATTTGACTACAAAAAGCCAACCAAGCCAAATGAAAACAGCCAAGCGGTGCAAAAATGCCTTTTTACTCTCAAAAAATCCATAATCCAAAACAACCTCTTTGGCGTGGATAGAAATCCCAATTCTGTGGAAATCTGCAAACTACGGCTTTGGATAGAGCTACTCAAAAATAGCTACTATCTCACGCAAGCAAGTGAGGGCTTTGATGAAAGCCTGCCAGATAGCTACCACCAAATGCAAACCCTGCCAAATATCGATATAAACATAAAGTGTGGCAATAGCCTCATCTCATATCTAGCCATAAATGAACCGCTACCCATTAAAATAACCGAAAAAATCAAGACATACCAAGAGCTAGAAAAAGATTATTTCCACGCTATGTATGAGAATAGACAAGCCCACATAAACAAAATACAAAACATTAAGCAAGAATTGACAAATAGCTATTTTAAAACCAAATTTCATAACAAAATAGAATCCCTAATCAAAGAATGCGATATTTATGCTAAAAACTTTGGGAATTTCGGCAAAGAATCTTTAAGTGAGCATTATAAATTTTTGAAAGAAAATATCCACATATCTAGTATGCTTGCGCCAAGCGAAGATGACATAAACAAAGCAAGAGCTAAAAAAGATTTAGAAAATCTCAAAAAATCCCACGATGAGATTTTTAGTTTGCAAGGCACTTTTGAATGGCGTATAGAGTTTTCAAAACTGCTTAATGCAGGACTAAACACAGAACAAATAGCTAAAAATAATCAAAGCAAAATCAAGGGCGATACGCAAAATATTATAAAGAGTAAAAAAGGCGACTTTATGGGGTTTGATTTGGTTATAGGTAATCCGCCTTATGGTGTTAAATTATCCGCCGAACAAAGAACAACATATAAAGATATTTACAAAATTAGCTCAACTGATACAGCACAACTCTTTATTTTGCTTGCTGATAAAATACTAAGTCCAAATGGTGTAAATTCCTTTATTGTCCCAAAAGCACTAACTTTCGCAAGTAATTGGACTCAAATAAGGAGTTTTCTACAATCAAGTTTTTATACATTAGCGGATTGTGGCAGGGCTTGGAGTTATGTATTACTTGAAATGGTAATTTTTGCAAGACAAAAAGGAAAGGAATTTAAACAATATAGAACACTCTTTTTGGAAGATACAAAAAAGAAAAAAATAGATAACAAAGAAAGAGAAACAAAAACATTGACGATAGACAAAAGTCTAATAAAATTATTTGATTTTTATCTAAACAACTTAAACAACAAAGAGCTAGAGATTGGTTTAAAGATGAATTTCTTAGGCGATTATTGCGAGAATGTGAGGGGCATCACATATCAAAAACATCTCATAAAAAAAGGTAAGTATGCTTTTGTGGGAGGAAATGAAATAACTAGATATTCAACAAAGGGTATAAAAGGATATTCAAACAATATACAAAAAATATCCAAAAATGCTTTTATAAAAGACAATTCTTTGTTAGCGCAAAACATTGTCGCTCATATCCAAAATCCAAAACCACACATAAAAATCACAGCAATGATACCCCAGACAAAAGATATTTTCTTACTAGATACAATAAATCAGCTAACTTTTGTGGAGTTAGATTCTAAGTTTGCTTGGGCGATTCTAAACTCAACACTTATAAATTGGTATGTTTATCATTTTATTTTTGCAAAAGCCATTAGGACTATGCACTTTGATAGACCCGTTACAAATAAAATACCTATCCCAAAACCAACCACCAAAAACAAGAAAATCACTGATGAAATAACCGCTTTGGCAACTAAGATTCTAGAATGTAAAAAACAAGGCAAAGACACAAGCGAGCTAGAATCCAAAATCGATGATTTAGTCTATGCTCTCTATGAGCTAACCCAAGATGAAATCCAAATCATAGAATCCACCTAGCACGATTTCGCCAAAAAGCAATAAAACCTTAAAGCCAACTTAACTTTAAGTGCTTTTTAAGCAAACTTAAGCCATAATTCCAATGCTTCCTACAAGGTATATCCTTGTAGCCCCCCATTTAGCAGATGCGGTGGGGGACATTTCCCAAAGGCTATATAAATATTGAAAGTTATCACTTACATAGACGGATTTAATCTCTATCATTCTATCAAAGACTTAGGCAAAAAATCCCCCTCACTAGAATATCTCAAATGGCAAAATCTCATCACTCTTAGCAAGCAGTTTTTATCACGCAATGATACTTTGAAAAGCGTATATTTCTTTAGTGCGTATCCGCATTGGAAGCCACAAGCATTGCAAAATCACAAAGATTATGTCGCTATTTTGCAGGATTTGGGCGTGAAAGTGGTGCTTGGCAATTTTAAGATAAAGAAAGTGTATTGTAGTAACTGCCACACCACCATAACCAAGCACGAGGAAAAGCAAACCGATGTAAATATCGCCTTGCAGATTATGCGTGATTGCTATGAGGAGAAATGTGATTGTATGCAGATTATAAGTGGGGATACGGATTTGGCAACGCCCATAAAATTTGCAAAAGATAGGGGAATCAAAATCAACATAGTGCTTCCACCATATAGAATATCAGATGAGCTGACAAATTTGGCAGACAAAAAGTCAAACATTAAAATTAGGCATTTACAAAACGCATTTTTAGGACAAAGCTACACGCTAAAGCAAGGCAAAACACTACAATGCCCATATAAATAACACTACTTGTTTTATAATACCCCACCTTGTCATACCACTTGCCACTTTTGCCATACAACACTTTATCTTGTCATACTTAAGGCTTTAACCGAAGTATCTCAAAAACAAAAGAGAGATTTAGTAGATTCTTCGCTTTCTGCGAAAACCAAGAATGACAAGACGGGGAATCTAACAACAAAAATAACCACAATAGAGACATTTTGCTTCGCTTAAATATGGCAATATAAAAGGTGCTACAAACAAAATCACCAACAAATCCCCTTACAAAAACCACCGCCAATACAGCATTACACATTCACAGCACAATCTCCGTTTCAAACGCCACTACCGCTTCGCCGATGATTTGCACCAATGCAGGCTTGCCGTTTTTGATACTCACGCGCACTTGCATTTGCCCCTCGCGCCCTATCGCCTCGCCTTGCTTGATAAAAAAGCTAAACTCATCGCCATTTTGCAAGCCTTTGCAAATGCCATAATGCACCAAATACGCGCCCAAAGGACCATTTGCATTGCCCGTTACAGGGTCTTCGTTAATGCCAATAGCTGGTGCAAACATTCTGCCGTGCGCCAAAAATTCATCATTTTCATCTAAAGTAAAGACATAAAAGCCATTACACTCAATTTGCGCGCTAATGCTCGCTAGTATGCTCATATTTGGCGCAAGTGAATGCAGTAAATGTAAGTCTTTTATGCCTATCATCACTTTGCCGTGTCCTGTTGAAGCCTCGCACACGGGGCAATCCTCACGCAAATCACTTTCGCTTATCCCCAAAGCTCTAGTGAGTTTTGAAACGACATTTTTATCAAGCGGTGGCTTGATTTTGGGGGTTGCCTGTGTCATTTGTATGGCAAAATCGCCGTTTTGTCGCAGTGTGTCTATGGCTAAAATCCCCGCTCTTGTCTTTTGCAAAGCTCTTCCTTGCGTGTGCGTGCCTTGTATGGCTCTAACATAATGCGCGGCTATGGTTGCGTGTCCGCAGATAGGCACTTCTGCGGTGGGCGTGAAAAAGCGCACTTCCACATCATAATCCGCGTTTTTTTCGGGCGTAAAGATAAAGGCGGTTTCGGAGTTGTTAAGCTCTCTTGCGATTTGTTGCATTTGCACTTCATTTAGTCCGTTAGCATTTGAAACGACACCAGCAGGGTTGCCACATAGTTTGGTGCGCGTGAAAGAGTCGATTTGATAGACTTTATAGTGTTTCATTATCTGCCTTTTTTGTTTTGATGTGAAATGGTAGCAAATGCTCCCCAGAAAATAAGCGGATTATAACACAAGTGCTTGATAAACAAGGAATATTTCATATTTTTAACTCGCGCAATAGGCTATTTTAGCCACTAGACAAACGCTTTTTTAAAATTTAAATTCTAGAAAAACTCCAAAATCCGTGTAAAAATCCACATAAAAACCCACAACACAAAATACACGCTAAAAACTTGCGCTAAGTCCAAAACCACCTTACAAAAACCCATTAAACCCCTTACAAAGATAAACAAAAGCCCCCTTACAAAAACCACCGCCAATACAGCATTGCAAAGGCGATGAGCAACACGATTCCCACCCCGCTTAGCACGATACCGAAGCGAAACATATCCCAGATTTTTATCCCGCCCTTGCTAAAGACAATCGCATTTGGTGGCGTAGAGATAGGAAACATAAAACTAAAGCCCACGCAAATCGTGGCAATAAGCATCACAAGGCTTTGCATTTGCGCGTCCAAAAATCCTTTGGTGCTCGCAAAAATGATAGAGAGCAAAATCGCAATGAGTGCCGTAGAGCTAATAAACATACTTAGCACCAGCACGAGCAAGCACAAAAGCAGGATAAACACGAGGATTGGCAGGCTTGAGAGATAGCTAAAAATCGGTGCAAACGCGCTGCCTAAGTGCATTTCAGAAATCGCCATAGCCACACAAAACCCCGCACCAAACAAAAAGTTAATCTCATAGGGAATCTGCTTAGAATCTTCCCACTGCAAAAACCCAACCTTTGGCACAAACATAAGCAAGCCAAAAAAGAGCAGCACGACATTTTCATTTAGCCCTAGCCCGTCATAAAAAGGCTTTATAGGGGAATTTAGCAATAGCAAAATAAGCAAAAACGCAAGCATAACAAGCAACCGCTTATGCGCAAAACTCACCCCGATTTCTTTAAACACCTCGATTTGAAGCGTCTCATTTGGCAAGCCAAAAGAGAGCACTTTCACCATTGCATAGAGCATACAAATCGTAAGCGGGAGCATCATCATAATCCAAGTCATAAAGCCAATCCCCTCAAAGCCCACAGTCTCCAAAAACCCGATAAATATGAGGTTTGGCGGTGTGCCAATAGGCGTGGTAATCCCGCTAATGCTCGCCCCAAACGCCACGCTAAGTAAAAATCGCGTCTTTAGCACGGCGTCTTTTGACACAGACAACGCCACAGGGATAAGTAGCAAGGCGACTGTGGAGTTTGAAAGCGCACTACCAAGCACGACACTTGCCACGCCAAGCGCGGTGATTACGCCTTTTGGCGTGGGTGGGAAGTGGCTTAAAAATGACTTTGCGATTATGCGGTGGAGCCCGATTTTTTCCACCGCAGTGGCGAGCATAAACCCACCCAAAAACAAAAAAATGATAGGATTTGCGTAATTGCTCGTAGCAGATTTTACATCGAGGATTCCAAAAGCGGGGAAAAGCACGATAGGCAGGAGCGAGACAATGCCAAGTGGCAGGGCTTGGTTTGTCCAAAGAATAATAAGCAAGCAAAGAATCCCCATAAACGCGCCCACCTGCGCACTTGCATCAAAATAATAAATGCTAATAAGCGCACTTATAATCGCGCAAAGCAGGGCAAAAATAAGCCCAAGCGAGATGGCAAACGCACCTTTGAGAGCGAACTTCGCGCTATGCTCCAAATGTGTGTGTCTTTTTGAACGCCACCTAAAGTGCATACTACTCCTTTCTTAAGGACGAGATTTTACAAATTTTGTGAGAATTCCACAAATTGCCAAAAGGATTGCGGAGCCTGCCATTACCGCGCTTGTGCATATAAAAATATCTCCAAGCCCTGTAAGTGGCGAGACAATCCCACCAAAAGCAAAAAGTGAAAATCCAAGAACCGCAGAAGCGTTGCCCGCGTTTTTGCGCTCCATTTCCATTGCTAGCGCGGTGGCAGAGGGCAAAATCATACCTAGAAAAATAAGCGTGAGCACGACACTTGATTCCAAAATCCACATATTGCCGTGCCAAAGCACGATTGCGCTCGTGGTAAGCCCTAGCACAAAAAACCCCATAATGCCGACTTTTAATGCCCTTTTCTCACTTTTAAATAATGGCGTAACGCTCGCACCAATGGTAATCCCCAACGCCGCAGCACCAAAGCAAAATCCATATTGCAACTCGCTTAGCCCAAAATGCCCCTCAAAAATAAAAGAACTCGAGGAAATAAAACTAAACATAAAGCCCATAGCAACGGCATTTATCGCCGTATAGAGCATAAAAGCGCGGTTTTTTACTATGGATAAAAATGAGAAACTTTCATAGATTTTGCCCTTTAGGCGGTTTTGTGGTGGCAGGCTTTCGCGGAAGAAAAACACAGCGATTAAAAGTGCC
>SAMEA104315434__coassemble_428_pt1 | contig 23263 bp, 16 predicted proteins | sample SAMEA104315434__metabat2_low_PE_003 | metagenome-assembled genome bin SAMEA104315434 (sample SAMEA104315434) | gut metagenome | biome: Monkey gut; feature: monkey-associated habitat; material: faeces | place: China | collected 2013 | reverse complement strand
ATTTTGTTTTTTTCATTGACACCGCCCTTTTGCCAAACATTTGGCGTAATCTTATACAAAAGCAGCTTATAAAATCCTTGCAAACTATGTCAAATCCTTACAAACTCATTATTTTTAGATTTATATTTCTGCTTTACAATACCAACTTAAAATTTTTAGCGACATTACTAAACACCTGATTTTAGAGTAAATAAAGGAATCTAAATGCTTTTGTTTTGCCTTGCATATATCGTGCTTTTGACACTGCCAAGTATGATAATCGACATAGCACAGATACGACACATAAAAGCACACGCAAAATCTCCTGCTGTGATTCTTCCACCAAAAGATTATGCTATCTCTGCAAAATACGCCATAGACAATCTCAAACTATCTATTTTCAACACCATTTATGATACGATTGTTTTTGCTCTATGGGTATGCGTGGGACTAAAGCTATGGCAAGAAATATTGATAGAAGAATCAGGACTTGGATTTATCGTTTTTGTGCTTGGATTTTTGCTGATTTCTTGGGTGCTAAACCTACCTTTCAAAGCCTACAAAGAACTTATACTAGATAAAAAATATGGCTTTTCAAACGCCAATAAAGCGATTTTTACCACCGATGTTATCAAAACCTTTGCACTTATTGTTGTGTTTGGTTTTTTGGTGCTGTGGATTTTGCTATGGGTTATGGAGTATGAGTATTGGTGGTTTGCTGGATTTGGGATTATATTTTGCCTAGTGGTGCTTGTAAATATGCTCTACCCCACACTTATCGCACCAATGTTTAATACTTTTACTCCACTAAATGATGAACATTTGCAAGGCAAAATTGAGCAGCTTATGCAAAAAGCTGGTTTTAAGGCAAATGGAATATTTGTTATGGATGCTAGCAGGCGAGATGATAGGCTAAATGCTTACTTTGGTGGGCTTGGGACTTCTAAGCGCGTGGTGCTGTTTGATACGCTTTTGGACAAAGTAAGCTCTGATGGACTTCTAGCTATACTTGGACACGAGCTAGGACATTTCAAGCACAAAGATATTATTTTCAATCTTTTCATATCTGGCGCGATACTTTTTGGGCTATTTTTTATCGCTGGGCATTTGCCCGCTTGCCTGTTTGAATCGCTAAATGTGTTAAATAATAGTGCTACTACGATAGTTATGCTCCTGCTTATAGCACCTGTGATTGCATTTTGGGTTATGCCTGTGAGTGCATATTTTAGCCGAAAAGCAGAGTATAAATCTGACTTTTATGGCGCGTCTCTTACAAGTCCGCATTGCCTAAAAGAAGCCTTGATAAGACTTGTCAATGAAAACAAATCATTTCCATACTCCCACCCTCTTTACACATTTTTTCACTATACACACCCGCCACTTTTGGAGCGACTTTGTGCGCTTGATAAGCTGATTAGCTCATCATTGCAAGCTGATGAGGCAAAATCTTAAATCACACAAAATGAATGTATGAATATACAAGACGCACTTAAGAGTGCCACGCAGCAGCTTTTGACAAATCCTAATATAACTAGAGCGCGACTTGAAGCGGAGATTTTGCTTATGTTTGTGTTGCAAAAGAAGCGTGAGTTTTTGCACAGCCATAGTGAGTGCGAGCTAGACACACAAGAAAAAGAAGCGTTTTTTAGCTTGCTTCATCGGCTAGTGCAAAATGAGCCGATACAATATTTGACACAAAGAGTTAGCTTTTTTAGTGATGAATTTTATGTCGATGAGCGCGTGCTTATCCCGCGTCAAGAGAGCGAAATCCTTATCCAAAAAGTGTGTGAAATCATAGAGAGCGAAAATCTGCAAAATATCGCAGAAATCGGCATAGGAAGCGGTGCGCTAAGCGTGAGTGTAGCAAAAATGTGTAAAAAGGTGTTTATCACTGCCACAGATATAAGCCAAAAAGCCCTGCAAGTAGCACAAAAAAATATAGCGCATTTTGGGCTAAACTCTCGCATAAAGCTAGTGCAAACCTCGCTTTTAGATGAGGTAGCGCCTAGTGATTTTGGCAGTGGTTTTGCGCTAGAATCTAGTGCAAAATCTAGCGCAATGATTGGCGCAAGCCAAAACAAAAAAAGATTAGATTCTGGTGCAAAATCTAGCGCAAAGCCAAAATCTAGCACAAAAAATACTTTGGATTCTAGCTTGGATTTTGATTTAGTGTTTTCAAATCCGCCCTATATCGCAGATGATTATCCATTGCCTCCAAATGTTGCCTATGAGCCTAAATGCGCTCTATTTGGTGGCAAAAAAGGAAGCGAAGTGCTAGAATCCATAATCACACTGTGCGCAAAGCGCGAGATAAAGTTTTTAGCCTGCGAGATGGGATATGACCAAAGAGAGATTTTAGCCCCACTGCTTGCAAGCAGCGGCTATAATGCAGAATTTTACAAAGATTTAAGCGGGCTATATCGTGGCTTTGTCGCAAGATTTTGCAAAGCGAAATTATGATAGAGTAGCCCGACATTGAAAGAAACCAAAACCTTGCTATAATTGCCATAAAACTTTCTATAAGCACAAAATTCACAAGCCATAAAATCTACAAACTAGGAAAAAAGTTGAAACACACAATCAAAAATCACAAAAAGCAAAATCGCAAGAAACATTTGATATTTTTTACGCTTTGGGGGGTATTTGGGGTTGTTATTTTGTGTGATTTTGTGCAATATTTTGCTAGCAAAAAGCAAAATCCCTCAAACTTCGTGCTTGATAGAGAGGCAGAGATTCACATAGACAAACCACTAAAAGAGCCTATATTTTTTGATGTCCCAAATAGCTCAAAATCCGCTCACGCAAGCGCGATAGTAAATATCCAAAACCTGCAGCTAGCAGGCAAAGATAATGCTATACTAACAAATATGCTACTTTATTTTGCAGGAAGTAGGGAGGGGGCTAGCGATGTTTGTATTTATCAGAGTTTTTTTTCGCCACCAAAGCCTTATGCAAAATCTAGCGATAAATCTCACACAAAGCATTTAGGAGAAAATCCACAAAAAGATTTGGCAAAAGATAAAGGCTGGAGTGAGCCTAGAGCGATTTTGTGCCCGCAGGATTTATCCAAAATGGCGGGCAAATTTATCAAAAAACTTGGCAATCCTGTGAGTTTCATTGATGCTAAGGGTAGGGTGCATTTGTTTGTAGTGGGCGTGAGTATGGGTGGCTGGGCTACTTCCAAAATCTATTGGGCTGTGTTTGATAGAGAACTTTCTTCGTTAAATTTCGTGCGTGAGTTGCATTTATCTCCGATTCTAAATCTCTCTCATCTCGTGCGAAATCCCGCTATGATTTTGGATAATGGTGGCTTTGTGCTACCTATTTATAATGAGTTTGCCCAAAAATATCCGCTCTTGCTAGAGATAAATAGCGATTATGAAGTGCTTTCCACACAAAAGCCTTTTTATAAAGATTTTCCTAGAAATCAGCTTCAGCCAAGTTTTGTCCCGCTTGATTTTGACAAATCTTTTGGTGTGTCTCGCAGGTATGGAGCAGATAATTCTATGAAAGCCTCGCTTTGTGAGCGTAAAAAAGCGGGTAAAAATAGTTGCAAGACATTATCTACAAATTTGCAAAATTTTGATTCTTCTTCTGTGCTTTTTAGGCTAGGGGATTTTGTATTTTTGCTACACAATCACGCAAAAAACGCGCAATCAAAAAACTCAAATAATAGAGAGGAGCTGTGGCTATATAAGTTGCAAGATTTTGATATAACTCAATCTAGTTTAGAAAATCATTTAGGGCGAGGGCAAGTAAATTTTAAGCCCATAGAGCGACTTGATGAGCTAGAGGGCAAGGAGGTATCATATCCTAGCGTGGCGATAAATAGTGAGTTTGTGCATATTTCTTACACTTATGGGAGGGAGCATATCCGCACACTACTTTTGCCAAAATCATACAAACCAAAATCACACAAAAAGGAAGCACAATGAGTGCGATACACACGCTAGCAAACGAAGTCGCAGTAAGTATCTTGCTTGTTTCAAGTGTGCTTTTTATCGCACAAAAAGCATCGCGCAAATGCACTAAAAAATGGATAGCCCTATTTATCTTGCTTGCCTTTTTCTTGCTTCTTGTGCCATTCACTTCTTTTAGTGTAAGTGGATATGTGTATGCCCTGCTTGGCGCACCTAGCGTGCTTTTGGTAATTATGAGTATTTGGAGCGGGTGGCAGATTTTTGAGCGTAGAGAGAATTTTCAGCCATTTTTTGATACAAAATCAAAGATTGTTATTTTTTTGGTGGGGGCGGTTGTGTATGCGGAGTTTTTGGGTGGAATTTTTAGCATAAGTTATCATCTGCCTAGCGAAATAAATTTATATTGGCTTGATTTTTATCATTTAGATTCTTTTACCCAAATGGCTAGTTTGTGGGTATTTGCTATTGTCGGGTATTTTGTGAGTGCGCGACTAGGTTTGGGGCTAGTGTGTGGGCTATTTGCATATAAGATTTTAGGAGAAATGGGAGTGTGGGATTATTGTATCGACCCATTTTTGTGGCTATGGTGTGGGGTAAGTGCGCTTTATGCTATTGTCCTAAAGATGTGCAAAAAATACACAAAATCATAAAAGAGAGTTTCTTATACATATCGTGGAATCTAACTCAAAAAACCAACACGACTATTTGCTATAAACTACTTGATAAAATAGCGACAAGCAAAAAGTATCGGCATTGTAAGCCAAAAAAGCAAATATTTTTCTACATTATGAAATTTTTTATCATAACTATATTGTAGGGCATTGCAAAGTTGATTCTAACCTGCTTTTGATAGAGTTGCGACAGAGGCGCAAAAAGATTTTACACAAGCAATGCAAGGTTTTGCAAAAAATCAAAAAAAAAGTCAAAGAAGTTTTACTTAGAAGTTTTGCTTTGTAGATTTTAGACTAAAACCTACAAAGCACATAGATTATGCAATCAAAAATCTACTGAAGTAGTCTAAGCACATTTTGTTGCACTGCATTTGCTTGCGCCATAGCGAAGCTACCGCTTTGTGCCAAAATGTTGTGTTTAGAGAAGTTCGCTGATTCGCTAGCGAAATCCACTTCACGGATTTGAGATTCTGCCGCTTTGACATTGACTTGCGTTACAGATACATTATTTACCGTTACGACTAATTGCAGCTGGACAGAGCCTATGTCAGCGCGGATTTTGTCAAGCTGTGCTCGCGCAGAGTCCGCCATATCCATAACAAGCATCGCACCTTTTAGTGTGGTTACACCCGCACCGATACCTTTCCAATTCAAGTCCGCTTGGGCGACATTGCCATTTGCTCCATAAGCACTTGCGACATTTGCGCCAAATATTCCTCTTAGTTCGCGTAAATTTGCAGTGTATTCTGCTGTGCCTTGTGCGGAGTGGAATCCCACGTGGCTATAATTTACCCCGCTTACCAAAATATCACGCGCATCTGTGCGGATAAGTGTCAGGCGTCCGATGATGGCGTGATTCCACCCTGATATGCCGTTGAAATCTCCACCACCAAACACGGTTGCCGCATCGCCCTCTGCGTGGATTTGTATCGCTCTGCCATCTGGTGCGGATAGGTTTAGCCGCCCTGTGATGTCAAGGTAGGCTAGCACACCTGTGCGCTCTTTTACGCTATTTATTGCGTTGATTAGTCGTCCATCAGAGTCGTTCTTGCGGACATCATTTACAGTTCCTATTGTTGTGCCATTGATGACTAGCTTTTCTACCGTGCCAGACATTACAGGGTCTACGCTTGTAGCTAGCACATTATAAGCCGAGCGGATACCAAGCGTGTCAGAAAATTTGTTTATGATTTCGCTTAAGTGTCCCACGCCCATACCTGCAGAAGTAGAGATTTTGCAAGTTTCTAGCTCATAGCTATTTAGCCCATCAACTTCTCTAAAGTTTAGAGCGACTTCGGTAAGGTTTTTGCCCGCAGCACTTGCTAGCATTCCCGTGCCAAGAATAGAGGAGGACTCCATACGGACGTGTCCAATTTTATCCGAGCTTGTAGGCCCGATAGAGGCTTTTACTGTGGTATTTGAATACGCACCGATTTGGAATTCTTTGTTAGAAAAAGAGCCAGAGAGCATTTGTTGCCCATTAAAGCTTGTCGTATTTGCGATATTGTCTAGCTCCTCTAACAGTCGCTGAATATCTGCCTGCAATGCGCGACGAGACTCCAAAGTCTGCCCATCTTGAGCTGCTTGGATAGCCTTTGTTTTTATCGTATCCAAAATCTTAATTTGCTCATCCATAGCTTTGTCGGCTACTTGTATCATACCGATAGCATCATTGGCATTTCTTATGGCCTGCCCTAAGCTCTCGCTCTGACTTCGCAGACTATCGGCAATCGCCATACCTGAAGCATCATCAGCTGCCTTGTTGATTCTAAGCCCAGAGCTAAGTTTCTCTAGCGAGCTTGCGAGCAATCTATTGTTCTCTACGCCTGTGGTGTGCGCATTTAGCGCAGCAATGTTCGTGTTTATCCTGAAACTCATTTGCATCCTTCGCGGTGGAATTTGGCAAATGAGTAAAGCAAGCAGTGTTCCAAAAATTTAAAGTAAATGGATTTTTGTCGATAGTCGGCACGGATTTTGGGCGTGTAGATTTATGTTTAGATTTCGCACAAAACAGCACAGAAAAAGACAAAACAACTACAAACAAAACAACGCAATCAATTTAAAAAGACAAGCAAAAAAGAAATAGCAGAAAAAGTAAAAAAGAAGTCGCATAGATTCTAGCAAAGCTAAAATCTATGCTTTTTTAAAAGTTAGTGATTAGGATTTTGCAGCTTGGAGGGCAGAGTCATAGTCTGGCTCTTTGTTTATTTCCTCGCAGATTTCTTGGTAGATGACTTTTCCTTTTTCATCTAGGACAATCACTGCACGAGTAAGTAGCCCTTTTAGCGGAGTATTGGCAAGTAAAAGCCCATACTCTTTTCCAAATGCTTTTTCCATAAAGTCGCTTGCTACAACGATATTGTCGATATTTTCTACCGCGCAAAATCTACCCGCACCAAAAGGCAAATCCATACTTACTACAAACACTATTGCATTTGACAAGCTAGCAGCCTCTTTGTTAAATCGCTTTGTCTGTATCTGACAAATCCCTGTATCAAGGCTTGGGACGACATTGATGATTTGCTTTTTGCCAAGTGCGCCACCGACTTTGATATGGTTCAAATCCTTATCAACAAGCTCAATTTGTGGGGCAGTATCACCGACTTTGAGTTGCTTACCTACAAGACTTGCAGGACTTCCTTTAAAAGTTACCGACATTTTGTCTCCTTTTTATGAGTTTTTTAGAATCACAATGTTACAATTTTTGCGTTCTATACACGATAGTGGCTAATCTTTAGCAAAACCAAAATCTAGCGCAAAATCTAGCATTGTGTGATTTTGCTCTAAGATAGAGTAGCACACCACATAGCTTATTAGCCAGCTAGAATTGTAACAAAATAAATCTAAATGCACACTAAATCGACAATATAAAACCAAAAAGGAACAAAAATTGAGCAAAAAATCCTACCTTATTGACACTTCTGTTATCCTAGATGACCCACAAAACCTTATCTATCTCTACCAAAACGCCAAAAACACACTCTTTATAAGCGACATTGTCTTAGATGAGCTTGACAAAAAAAAGACTTCTAGCGAGGTTGGATTTTTCGCTAGGGAGTTTTTCCGCAATATCATCGATGAGGGAGAAACAGCCAAAGGCTTAGCTAGTCAAAATCCACCAATCAAACCAACAAATAAAGCAAAATCCCAAAATCTCACAAAAACTGATTTTGCTAAGATTTTGCCATTGGAGGGGGATTTTTTTCGCGTGGTGCATTATGAAGTGCGAGCCACCTCCTCTATAAGCAGGGCAAATGCCAAAACCACCACTATCCCACTAATCATAATCTTTCGCCAAAACTACCAAACCAAATCCCTAGAATATGGGCTAAATGACGCTAGAATCGCAGAAATCGCTAAAGACTACAACCTAATCTTGCTTACAAATGACATTTCGCTAAAGATTCGCTGCCTTGCGCGAAATATCAAGGCAGAATCACTATTTCGCGACCGCGTAGAAAACCCGAGCGATATTGATTTTTGGCATAAGTTTTTGCTCCACAAAGACGCTGATATAGCTACACTAGAAAAAAGCAAAGAGTTCAAGTCCCTTAGCCAATGGAGTCTTATCCAAATCGATGAACAAGACAATACCGATAGCTCACTATACCTCACGGGCAAAAAGCGATTTGGCATAAAGGTAGGTAGTAGCTCTAGCGGGAGATTTGAAGAGCTAGAGCTAGACACGATTATCAAAGAAGCAAACCCATATATCACACCTATGAATCTAGAGCAAAAAATGCTTTTTGCTATGCTAATCCATAAGCAAAATATCGCTACTATCGCCACAGGCTCGACAGGCTCTGGCAAAACCCTAATCGCACTTCAAGCAGGAATCTACTTGCAAAAAGAAGGCATAGTCGATGGGATAATCTACCTGCGAAACACCGTAACGGCGAGTGATAAAGAAGCCGAGCTAGGATTTCGCAAAGGCGATGAGGAACAAAAGCTAGGGTATTTTATGTATCCACTATATAGTGCGATAAATTTCACTATTGATTCTTTGCAATCAACTTCTATGAAAAACTACATAGAATATCGAGGCGATGTAAATACTATTCACAAAGAGGACGCCACAGAATATTTCCTAAAAAAGCACAATATCCAAGTGGTGGATATAGCCCACGCTCGCGGTATCACCATTCGCAAAAAATTTGTCATATTTGATGAAGTCCAAAACGCTTCAAACGCGACAATCAAGCTCATCGGCACAAGACTTGGCGAGGATAGCAAAATCGTATTTTTGGGCGATTGGGCACAGATAGACCACCCATATTTGAGTAAATTTCGCAATGGCGCGGTAAGCCTACTTCAAAAGGCTTTGAGCGAGGATATAATCGCTGGGATTCAGCTAAGGCAGACGATACGAAGCAGTGTAGCGCAGTGGTTTGGGGAGAGTTTTTAGGGAGTTTTTTTTATTTATTTTTTGATTTTTGCCGTGGTTTATCAAAAACATTTTGTTGCTTTTGTAGCGACATTTTAGATGGGATTCACACACCAAAATAGCGTGATATTTTGATATGGTATAATGCAAAATCTATATCAAAATAAGGAGATCCTATGACAATAAATGATGATTTTTCACAAGAGGGATTTATAGTTGCATATACAATGCTACTAAATGGAGTAAATGGAGTAAAGCTAAAAGCAGAGGTATTTTGGGAATTTGCTAGAGAATATAACACAATGCACGATTTAGTAGAGGTGGCAGGGCAAGCAAAAAGATTTGAAGTGCTGTGCTACCAAAATGAGGCACTACAAAACGCAATCACAAAAATTCAACAAATAGGGCAACAATACAAGCACTTAAAAATGGCGACACACAAAGAAGCAATAAACTGCCTAAAAAACCCCTCAAAAGAAGCGATGCAAAAATGCAACCAAGCATTGGCTACGCTAGCACAGCAAATGAAAATCTACAATGAATCTTTGAGGGAATATATACAAACGCTCAAAGATTTTACTATATTGTTAGCAGATGACACAGAGTTAAAAGTAGGAGTATTTTGGGAAATTGAGGAGGAGGATAGCGCACTTTTAGACTTAGCGATTAAGGTAGAGCAAGCACACGAGGAATGTAGCCAACAAGGCAAAACGACACAAAGGACACAAAGATTGTTAAAAAAAGTCCTGCAAACAACTAAACAAACTAGAGCAAGCAGAAAGGCATTTCACAAAGCAGAGATAAACTGCCTAAAAAACCCATCAAAAGAAGCAATACAAAAATGTAGCGAAGTTTTGAGTAGATTTAAAAATGCGATGAAAACCCATAGCCAAAATTTGCAAGAATATCTAGCAGCCTTAACATATCTTAACAATTTTTTCAAAGAAGCAGAAAAACAAAAAATGCAAGAAAAAACATAGTCTAGTAAAACATAAAATCCACTTTAGTGATTTTGGCAATTAAGCAACCTTATAATAGTAATGCTAAGATATAAAACACTAAAGAATCAACAATCATAGATTTCAAAAATAATGCCACAAAAGATAATGACATAAAAAGACAATATCTAAAGTGTAAAACTCTATAAATGTTGATTTAAGTGCTGATTCTATGTGTGGATTCTATGCGTTGGCTTTGTGCCAACTAGAATCTAGCAAAAAACTAGGCTAAATATTTTGGCAAATACTTAGGAGGGATAAAAAGCGATAGGGTAAATCCACCTTGCAGATTTTTTACTTTTGGTTTTTTCTTTAGCTCAATTATCACGCCTTTTGGGAATTCTAGTGCGTCCAAATGCGCTACCCCCAAAGCATATTTGACAAATTCGCCCAAATCGGGCTCGTGCCCTACAAGCACCAGTGTTTGAGCTAGCTCATCATTTGCATATATCGCCTTTTCATACCCCTCTATCCCACAATCAGGCGAGATAAAATCACAAAGCTGACAAGGAACTTTTTTTAGCACTTTTGAGAGTGGCTTTATCGTTTGTATCGTGCGCTTAGCAGGAGAGGTAAGCACGCAAGAAATAGGAGTTTTTTGGGTGTGTAAAAAATTTTGGACAAAGCTAGCAATATTTTCGCTTTGGATTTTGCCTTTTTTGGTAAGCGGGCGAAGCATATCATTATGCGGAGTTTTATTCGTTTTGCACGATTTGGCAAATATCTCTCTATCCATACTATCAGCGTGGCGGATAAGGATTATTCTCTTTAGTTTTGCACTTAGGGTATTTGGTGATTTTTGGCTTTGTGAGGTATTTTTTGTCGGGATTTGAGCGGAGGTTTTGGCACTATCTTGTGAGACATTTGCAGTGAAATCTTGTGCGAAATCTTTTGATACAGCTTGCAAAGAATGATTTGCAGGGGTTTGGGATTTGGCTGACATTTTCTACTTCCTTCTTAGTTATTATTTTGTGCGGTGTTTTGTTTTACCAAACCACAAAACACACGCCAAACATTGTAACAAAAATTTATAGATTTTGTCTTTTTAGATATGTAAAATCTTTATAAAATATATTACTGTCAAATATCACCAAATCACTGCCAAAATAACTAAAATCCAACACCCATTTCAAGTATTACGCTGATATTTTGCGAGCGCGGATAAAACACATTTGGTGCATTATCAAACGCCACCACACGCGAAGAATCCAAGTGATGATATATCGCACTTATTCGTCCATATAGCGATGCTTTTGCTCCTCTAGCATCAAAAAGCCCTATAAATGCTTTCACCTCGTGGCTATTTGGGTTTATACGCGAAGAAGTATCATTTGTTTTGTGCTCATTTGTGGGGAATTGTGGATTTGGGCGATAGGAGCTATAATTTCTAAAAATATATTCTCCATAGACTATGTAGCCATAAGATATTCCATACTCTATGCCGATAGTGTCATTTAGATTTTGCAGGCTTGATAGGCTTGCTCCAAGCGATAGCAAAATCTTGGAGGGTATTTTGGAGTCTACTTCGTAGATATGTGAGCGAAAATTTACAAAAATATCAACAAAAATCGGGGTATCTAGCTGATATGCGTTTAGCCCAGCATATAGAGTGCCACTAACACCAAAGTGCAAAGAGGATTTTGCTATGTTTGGGATAGTGTTTGTAGAGTTTGTAGAATTTGTGGTGCTTGTAGATTTTATGTTTGCACTTCCCAATCCAAAATCAGCACTTCCACCGAAGCTAAACCACTCCTGCCACCTGCGAAAATGCACTGCAAAATATGCACCACCTTGAGTTAGGCTAGGATTTGCGCCATTTATGCCTATCACATCTACATATCCCCCTAAGCCAGCCTTTGTGTCCCTGCACCAAAAATCATTGCAAGAATACCCCGCCAATGCAAAAGAATGCCAAAAGAATGCAAAAAAATACACCACCAAAATCTTATCAAAAACACCATTGCAAAAGCCTTTGTGATTTGATTTTGTGAAATAACCTAGCATTTTGATTCCTTAAAGACTTCAAGTGTAGAAAATTGTGAGGAAACTAAATAAAATCATACACCATTTTTGCTACCACCACCACGAATAGTAACGCAACAATAATGGCTATGCCCTTAAAATCTTTTATAAAATCCATTGTAAAATCTTTTTTAGTTTTTTCAGCCTTATTTTTTGCTTTTGCGACAATGTATAATAACCTTATCACATAAATAAAGCCACATAAAGATAGCGCAAAACAGATATAATTCAAGGCATTTAATGTAGGAGCACTAAGACGAGAATAACCAAAATCAATAAGAAAAAGTTGTGAAAATCAAGCATAAACACAGAAAAATATCACGCAATTTTGTGTGGATTCCAAACAAAAACCCAAAACATAGTGGCTGCACAAACAGCAGAAAATATGTGGTTTGGTATATCATTGTCCCCAATGTCGTGCTAGATAAAAACATTTTATTGCCTTTGTTTGTTTGGATTATAAATTCTTTCAAATTTCTTTCAAGTTTTACAGCTTCAAAAACATTTTAAAAATTGATAAAGAATGTCAATTTTTATTTTTGGGTAGTGAATGAATCCTAACAGATTTTGGCAACATTGTCAAACAAAATGACTATTTTTATAATTTTTTTCTAAATGATTTTTTCAAAAATTATTGCAATGTCAAACTCAAACACAATGTATCAAAGCAGTAAAATCTAGTTTTTGCTTAATTTTTATGATTTTACATAGATTTAGCTTGTTTTTGCCTTGCTTTTGCTACAATCTAAAAATGTTTTTTGCTTGCATTTTTTTTCGCACGATTTTGGCACATCACACAGCCAAAATGCCTTTTTTTAAATTCTACCTAAACCCTAAGGAGCATATATGCAGCCCACTTACTCACGCAAAATCCAGCACCTCCAAGAATCCGCTACTATCGCTATTTCTACACTTGCAAGAGAGCTAAAATCTCAAGGCAGAGATATTCTTAGCTTTTCTGCGGGCGAGCCAGATTTTGACACACCTCAAGCGATAAAAGATGAGGCAAAAAAGGCACTTGATAGCGGATTTACTAAATACACTGCCGTAGCAGGAATCCCCGAACTAAAGCAAGCTATCGCTGATAAGCTAAAGCGCGATAATGGGCTAGAATACAGCCCAAAAGAGATTTTGGTAAGCAATGGTGCGAAGCAATCGCTGTTTAATGTATTTCAAGCCATAGTTGATGATGGCGATGAGGTGATTATCCCCGCTCCTTATTGGGTTACTTACCCAGAGATTGTCGAATATAGCGGGGGAAAAAGCGTCATTGTAGATACGGATTTTGCAAGTGGGTTTAAGCTAACTCCTGCTATGTTGCAAAAACATATTACACCCAAGACAAAAGCTATTGTGCTTACTACGCCATCAAACCCCACAGGTATGGTGTATTCACGCGCCGAGCTAGAAGCGATAGCTTCGGTGCTAAAAGACACAAATATTTGGATAATCGCTGATGAAATCTATGAAAAACTTGTCTATGATGGGAAGTTTTGCTCGGTGGGTGCGATAGATTCTGCAAGTCTAGAGCGCACGATTACGATAAATGGGCTTAGCAAATCCGTAGCGATGACAGGCTGGCGTATGGGCTATCTAGCGTGCAAAGACACACGCCTAGTAAAAATGATGGACAATCTGCAAAGTCAATGCACTTCAAATATCAACTCTATCACTCAAAAAGCCGCCATAGTCGCGCTAAATGGCTTAGTGGACGCACAGATAGAATCTATGCGAGTAGCTTTTAAAAACCGCCGTGATATAGCCTGTGATAGCATAGACAAAATCCCCCAACTAAAAGTGCTAAAGCCACAAGGCTCGTTTTATTTATTTATCGACATAAATGGTGTAAGCGACACAAAACCAAGCCTAAAATCTAAATCATCTAGCGCAGAATCCAAAGTAGATTCTATGGAGTTTTGCAAGCAGTTGTTAGAATCTCAAGGTGTAGCACTTGTCCCGGGGAGTGCCTTTGGTGCGGAGGGCTTTGTGCGAATGAGCTTTGCTTGCAATGAGGGGCAAATCATAGAGGGAATCAAGCGTATAGAATGCTTTATCAACGAGTAGTCAATATGCTTTCAAATCATCATTTGTTTGATTTGTTTTATGGCGTAGATTCTAAGAGTTTTGCACTTTGGAGTGAGGGGATAAAAATTTAGATTTTAGGGTTCTTGCACAAAATGGCGGAGGCAATGCCACGCAAAGGAATGTAGACAGAAAGAGGAGGGCAGTGGGGGAGCGTTGCTTGCGCAACCATAATCATATCTATCGCAGTTTGGGTATTTTAATTTGTGCGATTTTACTCAAAAGCAAAATAGATTTTGCATAGAATCGCTAGTGCGGGGTTTGGGTGTAATTAGATTTTATATTTTTGCAAAATAGATTTTATTTAAGTTTTTATCAGCAAGTTTTTAGAGATTTTAGATTTTTGCTAGTTTTGTAAGATTTTGAAGTCAAGGCTAGGATTATCTTCTAGCCTTTATTAAAAGGTGCTAAAGCATTTTTAGAGCATTAGGATTGATTACATCATTCCCATTCCGCCCATACCTCCCATTCCACCCATATCAGGCATTGCAGGGGCTGGCTTGTCCTCTTTTATTTCGTTGATTGTCGCTTCTGTGGTAAGCATTAGGCTTGAGACGGATACGGCGTTTTGAAGTGCGATTCTCTCAACCTTTAGTGGGTCTATGATACCTGCTTTAAACATATTGCCGTATTTTCCACTACTTGCATCAAACCCATAGCCATCTTCTTTTGTTTCTTCGATTTTATTTACCACCACACCCGCGTCAAATCCAGCATTTAGTGCGATTTGTGCTAGAGGTGCTTTGATAGCTCGCTTGATGATTTCATAGCCGATGAGCTCATCGCCTGTGAGTTTTAGGTTTACTTTTTGAGAGGCTTGGATAAGTGCTACGCCACCACCTGCGACTATGCCCTCTTCTACGGCTGCTTTTGTCGCTGATAGCGCGTCATCTACTCTATCTTTTTTCTCTTTCATTTCTACTTCACTTGCAGCACCGACTTTGATAACCGCTACGCCACCGCTAAGTTTTGCTAGTCTTTCTTGTAATTTTTCTCTGTCATAGTCGCTTGTAGTATCTGCGATTTGAGTTTTGATTTGAGCTACGCGAGATTTTACTTCTGTGGCTTTGCCTTTGCCATCAACTATGGTTGTGTTGTCTTTATCCACCACGATTCTAGCAGCTTGCCCCAAATCCGCGATTTCCGCACTTTCTAGATTTTTGCCTAGCTCCTCGCTTATGACTTGTCCACCTGTGAGTATGGCTATGTCTTTTAGCATTTCTTTGCGTCTATCGCCAAAGCCCGGAGCTTTTACCGCTGCGACATTTAGCACACCTCGAAGTTTGTTTACCACAAGTGTAGTTAGGGCTTCACCCTCTATATCTTCTGCAATGATAAGTAGCGGTTTGCCACTTTTCATTGTGGATTCTAGGAGTGGGAGAATATCTTTCATAGAAGAGATTTTTTTATCTGTAAGCAAGATATATGGATTTTCTAGTTGAATATTCATTTTATCTGCGTTTGTAACGAAATATGGGCTTAGGTAGCCTCTATCAAACTGCATTCCCTCTACTACTGTTAGTTCATCGTTGATTCCCTTTGCTTCCTCTACGGTGATTACGCCGTCTTTGCCGACTTTTTCCATAGCTTCTGCGATTAAGTTTCCGATAGTTTCATCAGAATTTGCCGAGATAGTGGCTACTTGTGCGATTTCGCCTTTGCCACCGACTTTTTTACTACCTTTTTTTAGCTCTTCAGTGATAGCTTGAGCTGCTTTGTCCATACCGCGCTTTACTTCGATAGGATTTGCACCTGCTGTGATATTGCGCAAGCCCTCTTTGAAAATGCTATATGCAAGCACGGTGGCAGTAGTTGTGCCATCTCCTGCCGCATCAGCTGTTTTGCTAGCGACTTCTTTGACAAGCTGTGCACCCATATTCATTATAGGGTCTGCTAGTTCGACTTCTTTTGCCACAGTTACGCCATCTTTTGTTATTGTGGGTGCACCATAGGATTTTTGGATAAGCACATTTCGTCCTCGTGGTCCCATTGTTACTTTGACAGCGTCATTTAGCTGCTTCACGCCTTCGTATAGTTTGTTTCTAGCATTATCGCTAAATTTGATTTCTTTTGCCATTTTTTGCTCCTTATTTTAGATTTTACTTAGGCTAGGACGCCTAGAATGTCTTTGGATTCTAGGACGATATATTCGACATTATCTAGCTTGATTTCGCTACCAGAGTATTTGCCAAACACGATTGTATCGCCCTCTTTTAGAGTTTTTTCTTCAGCGACTTTCGCGCTTATGGCTTTGACTTTGCCCATAAGCGGTTTTTCTTTTGCGTTATCGGGTATGATGATACCAGAGCTAGTTTTGCTCTCTTCTTCTAGTCTTTCGACTAGGACGCGTTCGCCAAGTGGTTTGAATTTCATTTGTTTCTCCTTTTATGAGTGTTTATTTTACTTAAATCAGTTAGCACTAAATTAGCACTTGGATAATTTAAGTGCGATATTTTAGAAAATTTTTGGTTAATAAGTCAAGGATTTATATAAAAATTAGTAAGAAACTTTAGTCTATTAAGCTAAAGAATAGTTATACCAATAATATCAAACTAGCGGTTAAATGCCCAAAAAGCCCATAAAATCATAAGGCACAAAAAATCCCACAAAATTTAGCAAAATTTAAGCAAATTTATCATACAAACTACGCGTTTTGCTACGATTTAGAGAGTAGATAAAGCCACTCTAACGCCAAACAAACACAACAAAAAGGACAACAATGCAAATAACACAACAGCAAATAAAAGAGATTCTATCCCTTGTGATTTATCCACAATTTACCCAAGACATCGTAAGCTACGGCTTTGTCAAAGACATAAATATAAGCGATGATGAAGTGCAAATATCCGTGCAGATTCCCTCGAGAGATGAATCTGTGGCAAAGGCTTTGCACGATAATATAGAGCGCAAACTCCAAGAAGCACAAATAAACGGAGTGCTACTAGAGGAAGCAGGCATAAAATCTATCCATATAGAAATCATTACCCCCACAAGCCCAAAAAGCACGCAAATAGACACGCAAGCAAATACAAAATCCACCGCCCCAAATACCAAAAATTTTGGCACTTCGCCAAATCCGCAAAATCCCCAAAACGCACCCCACCAAAATCCACTCCAAAAAAACCTCCTCCCACAAGCAAAGCATTTTCTTATGATAAGCTCGGGCAAAGGTGGCGTAGGCAAATCCACCGTAGCGACAAATCTCGCCATAGCTCTTGCTATGCAGGGTAAAAAAGTCGGCTTGCTTGATGTGGATATTTATGGTCCAAATATTCCTAGAATGTTTGGTGTGCAAGAAAAAAAGCCAGCACTTGATGAGAGTGGCAAAAGACTTATCCCTATAAACGCTTATGGCGTGGATATAATGAGTATCGGGCTACTTTTTGGACAAGGTGAGAGCCTTATTTGGCGTGGACCGATTCTTATGCGTGCGATTTCCCAGCTATTTAGCGATGTGGCGTGGGAGGAAATGGATATAATGGTGCTTGATATGCCCCCGGGCACAGGAGATGCCCAGCTATCTATCGCGCAGAGTGTGCCTCTAAGTGCGGGCATAGCCGTAAGCACACCCCAGCTCGTAAGTCTAGATGATGGGGCCCGCTGTCTTGATATGTTTGCAAAGCTATCTATCCCCACTCTTGGAATCATCGAAAATATGAGTGGTTTTATCTGCCCTTGCTGTGGCGAAAAAAGCGATATTTTTAGCTCAAATGGCACAGATGAACTAGCAAAAAAATACGACACAAAAGTGCTAGCCAAAATCCCCATAGATAGCACGATAGGCAAGGGTGTCGATGAGGGCAAACCTGTGGTGTATTTTACTCCAGATTCTAGCGTGGCAAAGACATACATACAAGCAAGCATTGAAGTGATAGATTTCCTAAATAAGTGAAAATTTTGGATTTAAGAATTTTTAGTTAGCGTTGGTTTAGCCAAGCATTATAAAAAGTAGCAAAATCATTTGAATTATGTAAACACGACTTGTTACACTTTAGAATTTCACTAGAAAAACCAAAAAGTGTAGCAAGTCGCATACAGCGACTTTTTGCACTACTTAAGTTTTCCTTGACTTGCAATGGATTTATAATATGCAAGGCAATGGCAAGGAATCTGCTACCAAATTTTATCGTAGTTCCTTGCCATTGCAAATAAGTGTAAATAAGCATAAACAAGTGCAAATGCTACAAATACTCCAAACCCCTAATGCGCCACAGCTTCGCTTATGCCAATTCCACTTTGAGCGCGGAAGTCTTGCGCGGCAAATCCAGCTTTATCTTTTTGTGCCCGCTTGCTTAAATCTAGCTTAGAAATCGCCCAAATCGCCACAAATGTCAGCGGCATAGAAAAAATCGCAGGGTGATTGTAAGGGAATATCGCACTTTCAAAGCCTAGCACACTTACCCACACGCTAGGGCTTAGCACCACAAGTGCTAGCACAGCCACTAGCCCGATGATTCCGCCATATAGCACGCCATTTGTCGTTAGATTTTTCCAATAAATGCAAAGCAAAATGATGGGGAAATTCACGCTCGCAGCGATTGCAAAGGCTAGCCCGACCGTAAATGCGACATTTTGCCCCTCAAAGCCAAGCCCTAAGATAATCGCTAAGATTCCAAGCCCGATAGTCGCGCCTTTGGTTACGCGCATTTCGGTTTTTGGGTCGCATTTGCCGTCCTTGCAGACATTGACAAACAAATCGTGGCTTATCGCGCTCGCCCCTGAAATAGCAAGCCCTGCCACCACAGCCAAAATCGTAGCAAACGCCACCGCAGAGATAAAGCCTAACAAAATATCCCCACCAAGCACTTTAGCGAGTAGCACAGCTTCCATATTTGGCGGGATTGTGAATTGCCCTTGCTCGTTTATGAAGTCTGGATTCCCGAGCAAAAAGGCAATCGCGCCAAAGCCGATGACAAAGGTAAGAATGTAGAAATACCCGATTAGCCCTGTGGCATAAAACACCGATTTTCGCGCTTCTTTGGCGTTTTTGACCGTAAAAAAGCGCATAAGGATATGAGGCAATCCCGCCGTGCCAAACATTAGTGCAAGCCCTAGTGAAATCGCACTCACAGGGTCTGGCAAAAATGTGCCCGGCTCCATTATCGCCTCGCCTTTTGCGTGGTTTGCGATTGCCATTTCAAAGTAGCGAGCCAAATCAAATCCGCTTAGATACAAAATCATAATCGCCATAAATGTCGCTCCACCGAGCAATAAGCAGGCTTTGATGATTTGCACCCAAGTGGTGGCGTGCATTCCGCCAAAGGTTACATAGCAAATCATTAAGATTCCAACGATGATAACGGCATAGGAGTAAGGCAGTCCAAAAAGCACTTGGATAAGCCCGCCCGCACCCACCATTTGCGCGATGAGATAAAACACCACCACGCTTAAGCCAGAAATAGCCGAAATAGTGCGCACCTTTTTAGAATCTAGACGGTAAGCGATAATATCTGCAAAGGTGTATTTGCCTAGATTGCGGAATTTCTCGGCAATGAGGAAAAGCACGATAGGCCACCCTACCAAAAATCCAATCGCGTAAATCAGCCCATCAAAGCCATTTGCAAACACGAGCCCCACAATGCCTAAAAAGCTCGCCGCACTCATATAATCCCCCGCTATGGCGATACCATTTTGCATTCCTGTGATATTGCCCCCAGCGGTGTAAAATCCTTGCGCGGATTGAGACTTTTTGCTCGAAAAATAAGTAATCCCAAGCGTGGCTAGCACAAAGACTAGAAACATTCCTATGGCGAAATAATTGCGCTCGCCTTGTGTGAGTGCGCTTGTATCAAGCCCTGCGGCAAATGCGCCACTAAGCGTGCCAAACAATGCAAACAATAAAAAGAGTTTTTTCATTTTACACCTCCTTTGGTTTTTTGATTTTTATCACTGTCCTCTTGGAATTCGCCGCTAGATTCGCCCTTTATCATCGACTCTAGTGCGCCACTCTCTTGCAAATCCTCGATGATTTGCGCCTGCTCTTTGTCAAAGTATTTGTTCGCAAAAAGCGTGTAAATGCCCGTGCTAGCGATTGATATGACAATAATGCCAATGCCTAGCATAATGCCTAGTGTAATCGAGCTAGGTCCTAGCCGATAGCCCAGCACTTCGGGGAAAAATCCTACACTTGCGACAAACGCATAGTAACAAACTAAAATCACAAGCGAGAGATATATACAGAATTTATTTCTAAACGAAACAAATTTGTAAAATCTTGCTTTAGCGTCTTGGACGCTTGCCACTTTTCTCATCTTTTCTCCTTTTCGTTTTTAGATTTCACCTTAGCTTTTCGCACAAGGCTTGTTAAAGTGTAAAGATTTTTTTACCATTTTGCAAAATAAAGTAACAAAAAATGATGAAAAAATCACATAGTGTTTCTAAAAGCAACATTTTTATGTAGATTTTATGTATTTTTTAAGGATTTTTGGCTTTTGTGTTTTTATGCTTTATCATTTGAGTATTAGCAAATATTTTAAATGCAAAAAAATCTCTAAGAAATATGCCCAAAGAAAAATGCTAAACACAACAAAATTTTTATTTGGATTGTTTTTTATAGAGCGATTTCTAATAAAATCTTTAACCAAACTAAAATCTGCATTAAACGCTAATTAAAGATATTTTGACTATAATTCCTTAATCTTTTGCCTTTTTGGCAAATCCTTAATAAACAAGGTCGCACTATGCTTAAAACACTTTTTGGAAATATCATTAGCTCCCGCAATGACAAACTTGTAAAAAAATACCACAAGCGAGTAGAATCCATAAACGCCCTAGAACCAAGCCTAAAATCCCTTAGCGACAGTGAGCTGCAAGCGCGATTTGCCTCTCTAAAATCTCGCGTCCAAGAAAGTATCGCTACGCATTCCAAAGCCGACAAACACGGCAATCTAGATACCAAAAAAGCACTACACTACGCGCTAGATTCTGTGCTTGAGGAGTGCTTTGCTATCACGCGTGAAGCAAGCGTGCGCACGCTTGGTATGAGGCATTTTGATGTCCAGCTCATCGGTGGAATGGTGCTAAATGACGGGCGAATCGCAGAAATGAAAACGGGCGAGGGCAAAACCCTTGTTGCAACACTTGCTGTATGTCTAAACGCACTAAGTGGCAAAGGCGTGCATATCGTAACGGTAAATGACTATCTTGCTGCTAGAGATGCAAGCGATATGGGAGCTTTGTATGAGTTTTTGGGATTTAGCGTGGGGGTAATCACTAGCACAGACAAAGGCGAGGGTGAGCGACTAGAAACTTACTCAAAAGACATAGTCTATGGCACAAACAATGAATTTGGATTTGACTATTTGCGCGATAATATGAAATATAACCTAGAATCCAAAGTCCAAAAACACCACGCTTATGCCATTATCGATGAGGTGGATTCTATCCTCATAGATGAAGCACGCACACCACTTATCATCTCTGGACCTGCCAATCGCAAAATGGAAAACTACCAATCCGCCGACAAAGTAGCAAAATCCCTCAAAGCCGAGATAGATTTCACTATCGATGAAAAAAATCGCGTGATTTTAATCACAGAGGAGGGAATCAAAAAAGCTGAGCAAGCCTTTGGTGTAGAAAACCTATACAGCATAGAAAATGCCGCGCTTTCTCATCATTTAGACCAAGCACTTAAAGCAAATTATTTGTTTTTCAAAGACAAAGACTATGTCGTGCAAGGTGGCGAAAATGGCGATGAAATCGTAATCGTAGATGAATTTACAGGGCGACTAAGTGAGGGGAGGAGGTTTAGCGAGGGGCTACACCAAGCACTAGAAGCAAAAGAGGGCGTGCAGATAAAAGAAGAAAGCCAGACACTAGCAGATATTACTTTCCAAAACTACTTTCGCTTGTATGACAAGCTAGCAGGTATGACAGGCACAGCACAGACTGAAGCAAGCGAGTTTTTGCAAATCTATAATCTAGAAGTCATCTCAATCCCCACAAATGTGCCGATTTTGCGCAAGGATTTGAATGACTTGATTTACAAAAGCGAGAGAGAGAAATTTAACGCTGTGCTAGAAAAGATAAAAGAGCTTTACTCCAAAGGACAGCCCGTGCTTGTCGGCACTGCAAGTATCGAAAAAAGTGAAGTCTTGCACGAACTACTAAAAAAGCAAAAAATCCCACACACCGTGCTAAACGCCAAGCAACACACAAAAGAAGCCGAAATCATCAAAGACGCAGGGCTAAAAGGAAGCGTAACAATCGCTACAAATATGGCAGGAAGAGGCGTAGATATAAAGATAAATGACGAAGTCAAAGAGCTAGGCGGGCTATATATCATCGGAACAGAGCGACACGAAAGCCGCAGAATCGACAATCAGCTTCGCGGGCGAAGTGGCAGACAGGGCGACCCGGGGGTAAGTCAATTTTATTTAAGCCTAGAGGATTCTTTGCTAAGAATCTTTGGTAGCGATAAGCTAAAAGGAATTATGGAAAAGCTAGGGCTAAAAGATGGCGAGCATATCGAATCAGGGCTTGTAACGCGCTCGGTGCAAAATGCGCAAAAAAAAGTAGAAAATCTACACTTTGAGTCCCGCAAGCACTTGCTAGAATACGATGATGTCGCAAACGAGCAACGAAAAAGTGTGTATAAATTCCGCAATGAACTGCTTGATAGCGAATTTGATATGAGCGAGCGAGTGGAGCAAAACCGCACCCTTGCGCTAGAGAGGGCGTTTGAGCAAGTGAGGGCAAATAGCGATGATGGCTCTGTGAAGCTTGATTCTCTTAGCAAAGTTTTGCAAGATGAGTTTGGGTTTGAGGGCGATATATCTAGCCTAGATTCTCAAAATGAGCTAGCACTATTTGATGAAGTGCTAAGTGCGATAACGCAAGAGTATGAAACCAAAATGTCAAAGCTCCCTCCCAATCGCAAAAACGAAATCGAGCGAATCATTTACTTACAAGTGCTTGATAATGAATGGCGTGAGCATCTCTACACAATGGATACGCTAAAGACGGGCATAGGACTGCGTGGATACAACCAAAAAGACCCGCTTGTCGAATACAAAAAAGAAAGCTACAATCTTTTCATAGAGCTGATAGAATCCATAAAATACCAAGCCATAAAAATGCTTCATATCATTGAGTTAGTGGAGACAAAGGATTCTAGCGAGCAAACCCAAGAGATTATTGAGGATTTGCAAACGCCTGAAAATGAGCTAGCTTATAACACCGATGAGTTAGAATCTAGCTCAATAAGTG
>SAMEA104315434__coassemble_427_pt1 | contig 23268 bp, 15 predicted proteins | sample SAMEA104315434__metabat2_low_PE_003 | metagenome-assembled genome bin SAMEA104315434 (sample SAMEA104315434) | gut metagenome | biome: Monkey gut; feature: monkey-associated habitat; material: faeces | place: China | collected 2013 | reverse complement strand
GTGATATGAAACTTGGTGTTGCTTGCAATAATTTAGGTGTGTTATATCTCAAAGGAGAAGGCGTAAGGCAAAACCTCTCCACTGCTAACCAATACTTTGGCAAAGCCTGTGATTTGGGAGAGCAAGGAGTGTGTGAAGCGATAGAAAGAGTAGCGATAGAACAAGCGAAAACAATAGTAGAACACGCAAAGGCTTACTTTGGAGAGGATGAATTTAGAAAAGCTATGATGGAAAGAGAAATTGAACAAAAAAGACTAGAATTAGAGCGACAAAAGCTAGAACAAAAACTGCAAAAAAGATAAGGAAAAAATGCTATAAAAATATAATCGTAAAAAGTGCTTGTATGCGTTTTATTTTTTTAGTTTTCTTTTATTTTCTACGATTCTGCCATAAAATTATTTGTGGCTAAGTTGCCTAACTATGTATGTGAAATCTTTATCTATATTTATTAAGTGGTGTATTCCGCTTGTGAATATGATTTCAATTTTATTGTCAATGATTAGGTATCTATCGTGCAAATTATTAAAGCCTTGATGATTTCTATCGGGTTTAAAACTCCATAGACTTTGTCCAACTTGAATTATTTGGCTACATTGTTGCTGTGTTAATTTTGGTATTTTTGGATTTGCATTATTGTTTGAATCAATTTCTTTTGGATAAAATATACTTAGTTTTTGTGGAAAGCATTTTTGTGCAAAACTTATAAAACTAGCCCAATTATCCGCAAGATATAAATCATAAATAAAAATATACCTCGCACTTTCCAGCAAAGACCTTAAATGTTCTAGTGCTTTTTGTCTGGATTCATTTCTGAAAAAAGTTGCCGTAAAGTTACTTTCTATCTCATCGCCATAGATAGAAACATAAGGGAAGTTTACATTTTTTTGACTAGATAATATGATTTTGTATATAGTGCTCTTACAAATACTTTCTAACGAATTCCAATCTATATGAGAAGCAGATTGTAACACCTTACTTTGTATATTTTTATCCGTATAATAGCTCTTAAAGTAGCTTTCTGTAAAAAGAGGATAGCCCTTGTAATAATGTAATGTTTTTTCAACTATATCCACATCGCATTGTTGATTTGTCCTAAATTTACATAGTTCTTTAGCCAAATCATCATCTATTGCTAAAGAAAAATCCATTACATCATCTCCAATAATTCATCTAAATCACTATCAAAAAATCCCTTTGGAAATTCTATGATTTCATTATTTTCGTTGATATATTTGCCTTTTTCGTTAATTTGTATAGATTTAAAAGGTGCATCGAATCTTTCTCGATAGTAAATTTGTATATCATCTTTTAAAATTTTCCCTCTAAATACAGAATAACGCATTTTATTGACGATATGCTCGGAGTGCGTTTCTAAAATAACCTGTATGCCACCATTTGCTAAAAATACAAAAAATTCAGAGAATTTAGAGACGGCTTTGGGGTGCAAATGCACTTCTGGATTTTCTACGATGAATATATCCCCCTCTTTAAGTGATAGTCCCAAAATAAGAATTTTTGCAAGATAGCTCACACCTGCACCGAGATTAAATGGGGACATTTCAATATCATCTAAATCAAAATTTTGATAAGAAACCTTTACACTTGTATTGTCTATGGTTTGAGTAAGTGGCATCAAATTTAAACCCAAAATTTTCCTTAGCCAAAAATTGACTTGGGCGTTCAGAGCCTTTGAAATCGCTTCTTGAGAAATAAGTTTTTCATTTTCAAGTCGAGCATTTTTGCAGGATTCATAAAACCCAAAAATATATTCACCATTTACGCCACATCTGAACTTATCTTTGACTTTTGATTGATTTTCTTGTCCAATACGATTTGCAGAAATATAATAAAGGTTTCTTTCAAAATTTGGAATCAAAATATTTTTTTTAGTTGATTTTGTTGCTTCGGTTTCATCAAAAGTATAATCTTGCTTGTCTTTGTTGAAAATCAATGGAGCTGTTTCCCTACTTTTTACCTTTAATGTAATTGAAAAATATTTGCTTTTAGAATGAACATAAAGCAATGCACTTGGTTTGCCCAAATTTGCCAAATAATCATCCAATAACATATTATTATGAAAATGATGAGAATATAGCAACAATGCTTGTATCACGCTTGATTTACCAGATGAGTTTGTTCCTGTAAGTATAGTGAGTGGCTTAAAGTCAAAAATTTGATTCTCTATACTTTTAAAATTTTGTATGTGAATGCTTTGTATCATTACGCAACTCCTGCAAGTTTTTTTACTTCATTAAACCGATAATCAACATTTGGCACATTATCAATTCCGCTTACAAATTTATTAGATTCATCAAAGATATTTTTTAAGTTTTCTACCTCATTGTTTTTTACCACAATGTTATTTTTTACACACAAAGCAAACATATAACTTAAACATTCAAATAAAGCCATATTTATTGGGCGTTTATTTCTTTTGTATCCCTCACTACTAAATCGAAACACATTACGACCAAAATTTATATGAGCAAAATCCATAGTTTCATCAAATATATTTTTCAAATCACTGATTAGTTTTTCATCAGCTTTGTTTAAAAACTGCATTACTTCTGCCAAAAAATCATCTATATTACCCTTATATTCAATACCATCAAGTTGCTTTGAAAAATATAAATAAAAACCAATAAATCTTAAAATAATATATCTATCTTTCATTTGTTTTGGTTTGATTGAATTATTGGTTGCTTTTTTAAAGCTGTCTAATTCACTTAATTCTTTTAATAACTTTGTAGATTGTCCTTGATATAGTGCATTTCTCATTTCTTGATTGTTTAGCCTTGTTCCACCACGATTAACTCTATCAAAAATATCAAATTTTACCCTTTCGGGCGTAGGTGGCTGTATGAGATAAGTATCTATTTGATAATCCTCTATTTTTCTTTGCTGTATTGGTTTTAAATCTGCAAACCTTTTACCTTTTATGTCTTTTATTATTTTCAATTCTGCAAGTTTAAATTTATTATTCATAAAGTCAATGACAGCACCTATCCTTTGTCTACCATCAACAACTTGAATACGCGCATCTCTTGTTTGAAAAAGATACACTATTGGAATAGGAATACCCATTAGTATAGATTCTATAAGTTCAGATTTTTGTTTTTGAGTCCAAACATATTCTCTTTGAAATTCAGGGTCTAAAACAAGTTGTTTTCTTTCCTCATATTGCCTTTTCACTTCATAAAGGCTCATTCTACCTTTTTCTATGCGAATAGAACTAAGTGGATAAATTTCATCATTATCGCTGGAAATGTTATCAAGAGTTTCTTCACCCTCAATATCAATCTTGTATTCCGTATATTCTATACTATCCATAAAATACCTTATTTTTTAGGAAAATTTAACTTGGTATTATACTACAAAAACTAAAAAAACTTGAAACTATGTTTTTAAGCAGCAAAAAAACTATTTACACCTTGCTAGAATATTTTACTTACTTGAAAAACTCGCTCTAAAATAAGACTTTTTGGGTTTTTTAGATAAGTCAAGTTCTTGCATTATTCCACTCTCTTTTTGTCTATACACTCCTTATCCCCTCACGCTCAAACCATAGCAAATGTAGCACCGTTAAGTAATTTTGAATTTTTAAGACAAATATCACCACAAAACCTAAACCCCAAAAAATGCTTCTATTTCTTGCTTGATTTGTAGGATTGCTTCTATGGCTTTGCTATATATGACTTTGTCAAACAATCTCTCATCGATATAGGGCGATGGAGCAAGGTTGTTTAGGATTTTTAGTCCTATCTCGCTATGTTGTCCCAAAATCACGCCTATAGGTATGACACTCCCGCTTGTGCCCACCACAAGCACACTATCATCTTTGCCAAGTGAGAAAAACACCGCATTCATCACCTCATATAGTGGCGCACTCTCATAAAAAAACACAATTTTTGGCTTTTGCTTTTTGTTGGCACATTTGGGGCAGGGAGCGGTGCTATCAAAGTGCTTGTAGCCTATATCGCTGATATGATGACACTTTGGGCAGATGATTTTGGTTAGCTCTCCGTGCAGGTGGATTACATTTTGTGCGCCTGCTCGCTCTAGCAAATCATCGACATTTTGGGTGAGATAGATGACTTCGATAGATTCTCTAGCTAGCAAATCTACTAGGCTAGCCAAAAACTCGTGCATAGCATTTGGCTTGACGCGTTTTAGCTCCTCTCTACGCATGTTATAAAACCTATGCACTAGCTCGTAGTTTTTCTCCCAATTTTTGAAATTGCACACTTCAAGCGGGTCATAGCTCGCCCACAGCCCATCACTATCGCGAAAAGTAGCTATCCCAGAGTCCGCACTTAGTCCTGCCCCACTAAAAATCACAAGTTTTCTATGTTTTTTGCTCATTTTTCACTCCGTGTTAGATTTTGCTTTTATTGCAAAATGCTTATTGCGTGGTTAATCATTGCGGAGAACTCGCCCTAGCAATAAGGCTTTTTAGGCTTTTGGATAAGCTAAGTTTTTGCATTATCTCACGCTCTTTTTGCCTATGCGCTCCTCTATCTCTCTCGTGGTCAAATCCTAGCAAATGTAGCACTGCGTGGATAAATAAAATAATGATTTCATCATCTAGGCTATGGGCAAATTTTAGGCTATTTTTGCGCGCTAGGGGGAGGTTTATCACTATACTGCCTAGCAGTAAGGGCAAAAAATCGCTAGAATCTAGCGATAAATCTTGCAATTTCGCAAGCAAAAAATCTGCTAGAGGCGAATCTGCAGAATCTATAAGAGGTAAATCCATAAGTGGGAAACTAAGCACATCAGTAGCATAGTCTTTGGCTAAAAATTCTTTGTTGATATTTCGCATCTTTTTAGAGCCGACAAAAACTAGCTCAATATGAACTTTTTCACAGAGTTTTTTTTCGCAAGAATAATCACAAGAACAATCCCAAGCAGAATCTAAAGTAGTATAATCTAAAGCAGATTTTGGAGCAGAACCCAACGCAAAATCTAGCCTAGAATCTAGCACACTCTCAAGCACCACGCTAAGCACAAAATCTAAGCGAGATTCTATCCCTTGAGGTAGTGTGCTTCTCGTGTGGTTGCATATCTCTAGCAAGGCTACCCTTTTTGTGAGAAAATCTCGGTGGCAAAATCTACAAAAATCCTTGCAAGAGCCTAGCTACCCCATAAAAAAGCTATACCCAAGCAACGCCACCCAATACGAAATAAGTGAAAAAATATACGCCACAATAGTAGTAAAAACAAATAAATATCCAACAAACTTGATTCCCCCAGCCTCACGCCCAAAGCTAATAGTCGCCGCAAAGCAAGGGATATAAAACATCACAAACACTACAAATGCCACCGCACTAGGAAAAGAAATACTATCTCTTAGCATCTGCTGTAAAGAGATAGAATCCTCCTCTACACCCTCGCCAAGTGAGTAGAGAACTCCAAGTGTAGATACAACGACTTCCTTTGCTGCAAACCCCGTAACTATCGAAATAGACAACCTCCAATCAAACCCCATAGGAGCAAACACAGGCTCCAAAATCTCCCCTACTCTACCCGAGTAAGTCCCGCGCAAAAACTTCTCTTTTTGCTCGTTTTCTAGATGAGTGATTTCCTCGTTTTTTTGCTCTTCGCTAAGGTTTTTACTCTCTAGCACTTCTTGTTTTTTGGCTTCATAGATTTCATCTATTTGGGGATTTTTGGGATATTGTGAAGCAAACCAGATTAGCACTGAAGCAATAAGGATAAATCCACCAGCTTTTTTTAGAAACATAACCACCTTGCCCCAGATACTAAACCACACGGTGCGAAAATTTGGGATTCTGTATTTTGGCATTTCCATTACAAATGGCTCATCTCTACCGCGAAAAAGCGATAGTTTTAGCACTTTTGCCATCATAAGTGCCACCGCTCCACCAAGCACATAAATCCCAAAAAGCACAAATCCAGCGTATTTTTCAGGAAAAAACGCACCCACAAATAGCACATAAATAGGTAATCTAGCCGAGCAGCTCATAAAGCCAATCACAAAAAGCGTGATAAGTCGCTCGTTTTGGTTTTTTAGCGTGCGGGTCGCCATATATGCAGGCACAGAGCAGCCAAACCCCGCAATCATAGGAATAAAACTTTTGCCGTGCAAGCCAAATTTGTGCAAAAATCCATCAAACAGAAACGCCACTCTAGCCATATATCCGCTCCCCTCCAAAATCGCAATCCCAAAATACAGCACCGCAATGAGTGGCAAAAACGCTAGCACTGTGCCTACACCACCGATGATACCATCGCAGATAAGTGAGATAGCTTGAGGGTGGCTTACAAGCACTTCACCCAAAAACTCTCCAAATTTGGCGAATCCCTCCTCTATGTAGTCTTTTGCAAATCCGCCGACATAGAAAGTCATCTCAAAAAGCAAAAACATAAGCAAAAAGAAAATAGGCAAGCCAAAAAATTTGTGAAGCAAAATAAAATCTATACGCTTTGTGCGCTCTAGCGAGCTTGGCATATCAAAGTCTTTTTTGCGAAAATTTTTGCCAAAATGTGTAGATAGATTTGTAGAGAAGTTTTTGAGGGGGGATTTTGCAATCTTTGCGCTAGGTTTTGGGCTTGTGTGGCTTTGGGCTGAATCTGTGGAGTTTGCAGAATCTGTGCTTGTTTCTCGCACTAGATTTGCTTCATCTAGCAGAGGTGGTTTTTTGTAGCTTAGCACTTCTTGGGCTGCGCCTTGTGCGAAGCTTATAGAATCTTGGTTAAAAATGCTTTGGATATTTTCCTCCCCGCTTTGTTTTGTGAGTTTTGCGCTTACTTCATTTACAAAGCGCGTAACTTGCGTATAACAAGGCTTATCGTGCAAATAAGCATATAGATTTGTATCAAGCCGAAGTAGCAAAATCGCTATGATTCTGCTTGAGAGTGCCTCTTTTTGGCTAGGATAAGAATTTAGCTCATAAAAACTTTTTTGGAGCAAAAACTCCTCGATTTTGCCAATGCTAGATTCTAGCAAATCATCATAAATGCGCTTTGGCTCGCAAAATGGCTTATTGTGCGTATCTATGAGTGTGTCAAATAGCGCGTGAATATTGTGTCGTTTTTGTGCTGAAATGGGTATGCAAGCCACGCCCAATATCTCGCTTAGTAGCTCTGTGTCAATCTCTATGCCATCGGCTTTTGCCTCATCTATCATATTTAGCCCTAGCACGCACTTCACACCAAGCCCCATTATTTGCGCACTTAGGGCGAGATTTCGCGCTAGATTGGTAGAATCTAGCACATTTAGCACGATGTCATATTGCCTAGATTCCAAAAAATCTTTGGTGATTTTTTCATCGGGCGAATAGTCATTTAGGCTATAAGTCCCGGGCAAATCCACGATATTTATTTGTGTGTCTTTGTAGCTGAAGCGCACTTCATCTTTTTGCACCGTTACGCCGCTAAAATTGCCTACTTTTAGATTTGCACCACTTATGGCGTTGATAAGGGAGCTTTTGCCGACATTTGGCTGACCGACAAGGGCGATTGTAAGCTGGGAGGTAGAATTGGCATTTTGCGAGGGTTGTGAGGGTGGTTTTTTTGTCATAGTGCTACTCCATTAGGTTTTGACTAGATTTGGCTTGTTCGTAAATGTATTTGCGAATATTTTGCAAGTGCTTTTTTTCGTGGATTTTTACGCAAAAATAGCTGATAAAATCCACGAAAAATCCTCTAAAATCATCTAGTGATTTTTTAAATCGTTATTGTAATATAAAAATCATTATTTTGAGTTTAATTATTAGCTTTTATCAAAAATACACGAATAATGAGAATCAACGCATTTTTTTACTACAAAAAATAGCCTTGAAAAATATAGCGTTGTATGCAAAATTTATAGTGCGCAAAAAATATAAAATCTAGCAAAATCTATCAAACTAGATTTTGCATAGAATCTATAAATGTCTATTTTTTTGTTGTCTTTTGGGGTATGTTTGCAAGTGTGTTTTGTGGGTTTTGTGGCATTTGCTCGATATACACACTCTGACTTGGGAATGCAAAACTAAGTCCCTTAGATTCTACTATACGCATAATCTCTAGCAAAATCTCCTCTTTTGTAAGCAAAAATTCTCCATAGCTTATGGCTTTACTAAAGCAATACACCAAAATATCTATTGAGCTATCATTTAGCTCATTAAGCACGACATATACGCTACCTTTGTAGCCTAGATAATCATCAACCGAAATAATATCTTGCTTAAAAGAAATGCTAAAATCTAGCCCTTCTTTTTCATCGCTATCTTTGGCGATTTTGGGGTGCTCTAGTAGCATATTTTTTATCACTTTGGCACACTCACACACTTGCTCTCGTGTAGTAGAATATGTAAGTCCTATATTTAGCTTTATAAGCCTGCCTGCTTTTCTGCGACTCCAATTTATAATAGATTTGTTTGCTAACTCGGAATTTGGGATAAGCACTAGGGCGTTATCACTTGTGCGGATAGTCGTGCGACGCAGTCCCATCTCTACCACTACGCCATCTACGCCACCACATTCGATTCTATCGCCTTGCGAAAATGAATTATCAAAAAGCAACATTACAGAAGCGAAAAAATTAGCAAGCATATCTTTGACAGCTAGTGCCACAGCTAGCCCACCAAGCCCGAGTGAAGCGATGATTGCTGAAATATTAAAGCCTAGTATTTTTAAAATCCACAAAAGCATAATGATGACGATGAAAAAATATGCGATTTTTAGCAAAAGATTTAGCACTTCTTTGCGAAAATGCTGCGTCGTGCTTTTTTGGGTGATAGTGCTTATAAACACCGCTGCATAGCCCCTAAGCGCAATGATGATAAACCACCCAAAATTTATCACATAGCCCACAGAAAACCATTTTTCTAGCTCCTTTGGACTAAGGCTTGGATAATACAAAATATTGATACTTATATCAAGGCTTAACAAAAACAAAAACAGCGAAACAGGCTTGATAATCTCACGCTGGATTTTACTCTGCGCGTCTTTATCCTGCTTCGCTAGATGAAAACTAAGACTAATAAGCCACATAACAAGTCGTGTCAAAATCCTGCGAAATAGCCACAAAAACCCAAATGCAATGAGTGATAAAATCACTCGGAGTATCAAAGGGCTGGCATAAGATTCTAGCTTAGCGTTTATAAAAGCCACCTCAAGCAAGCTAAGAGAATGCTTGATTGCAGAATCAAAGGCTTTGATTTGCAAAGGATTATAAGTAGTATCTGTGTTTAGTTCTTGGCTTGTTTGTGTTGATTCTAACCCACTTGCCAAAGCAAAATCCACCAAAAACACACTACAAAAAATCAAAGCTAATATTCTTATTTGATTTAGGATTTTCTCACGCATTTTTTTATGGTTTGACATTGTTTTTCCTTATTTTTTGTTTTTGTAGCTTTTGATGTTTGATTCGTGCTAAGTGTGCTTTATGAAGCATTTTTGGTTTGTCATTATACCAAAAGTGTTTTACAAAATCTCGCCCACTCCCTCATCGACAATCCGCACTTGCAAGATTTTGCCACTTTGTAGATTCTGCGCTTTTATGATATTGCCTTTTGAGCCGTTTTGCAGGGCTTTTAGCGCGATTTGAGCCTGCATAGATTGTGATTTATAAAGCCCTGTGATTTTATCGCCTTTGCGAACCAAAATCCGCTCTTGGACTTTATCGCGGGTGATGATAGAGTTTGGTGCGATAAGCGAGCGAGCAGAGACATTTCCTATTTCTTGTGGTGGCAGGGGATTTCCTTTTATGGCAGAGAGGCTTATCCATTGTGTTTGTGTGTTTTGCTGTGTTATGTCTGTGCCTGTTTTTATTGATAGTGTTGCTTGGACTATGAGGGCATTTGCATAGATATGATAGCCAATAGGCACAGAAACCACTCCTTTGCCTTGCAAAATCGTAGCGATAATCGTCCCGCTTGGCTTTTTGGTAGCGTTACTTGGCAGGCTTAGTTTGCGTATTTTGGCTTTTGGGTTTAGGCTTTTTGGCATATCTATGCTTATGCTTTCTAGCTCAAAATGCGGATACAATGCTTTGTATTGAGAGAGAATGTATTCTTTTATGTTTTCCTCATTTGCGATTATTTCTTGCATATCTTGTGGATTTTGTAAATGATTTTGTGGCGGATTTTCTTTCAAATTTTGTTGTGCGCTGTCTTGCACATTATTTTGCATATCATATTGCTCCGCCAAAGCAATATGATATACACATAAGCACACTACCCCAAAAATCTTGCCAAAATTCTTGCAAGTTTTTCGTATTTTTTTTAGCCACATTTAGACACCTTTGATTTTAGTTTAGATTTTTTCTACAAAATCCTGCATTATCACGCGCACACTTCCACCAAAATTGATATGCAGTTTGTCGCCTTGCACTTCTTTTATGATGCCCGCACCAAAGATTTTGTGCCTAACAGCCTCGCCATTTCTAAAGTGATATGTTTTATCCCCATCATTATCGCTATTTTGGCTATCTTGACTACTCTGACTATCTAGTAGGATTTCGTCTAGTCCATCGCTTTTTGGCTTTTTTTGCAATATATTTGCTTCATAGAGGAAAGGCGATAAGTCCATAATCTCGCGTCTGCCTTTATAAAATCTTGAGCGCACACTTGAAGTAAATAGCTTGTCTTTTGCGCGAGTAAAAGCCACATAGCCAAGCCTCCTTTCCTCTTCTAAATCACTCTCATCACGCATAAGAGGGAAAAATCCTTTTTCCATTCCCACCACAAAAACATATTCAAATTCTAGCCCCTTTGCACTATGCACGCTCATTAGACATACGCAATCTTGCAGCGGCACATCTAGCCCAGAGCTAAGCGATAAATCGCCCAAAAAATCGCTCAAAGAGTTGTGAGGATTTTGCGTGATATAGTCGCGGAAATATCCATAAAATTCGTGCACATTTGCTAGCCTGTCGATTTCATCGTGCTTGTTTTTGACTTCATCAATGACTTGGATTTTTTCTCCAAAATCAGCCAAAAACTTTAGCGGACTTGTCTCTAGCGATTTTTGCAAATCTTGCAAAATCACAAAAAGTTTTTCTAGCTCGTTTTTTTGTGCAGGGCGCAAAATAGAATCCAAATGTCCTAGTTTGTATGCTTCAAAGAGGCTTATGCCGAGTGATTCTACAAGGGAGAAAATCTTTTTTTGCACCACTTCTCCTATGCCTCGCTTTGGTGTGTTTATGATTCGCTTTAAGCTAAAATCATCACGCATATTTACCACAAGGCGGAAATATGCCAAAATGTCTTTTATCTCTGCTCGCTCATAGAATCGAATCGCGCCAATGAGTTTGTAGGGAATCTTAGCTCGATTTAGCCCCTCTTCTATGCTTCTTGAGAGGGCATTTAGTCGAAACAAAATCGCAATTTCTTGTGGATTTGTCCCATTATTTATGAGTTTAGCGATTTTTTGTGCGATAGTGTTTGCTTCTGTGTTTTCATCATAGCTATAAATATGCTCGACATTCTCGCCCTGCCCGCGCGTGGATTCTAGCTGCTTGCCTAGCCGTGAGGTATTGTGTGCGATTAGGGCATTTGCAGCTTCTAGTATGGGGGCTTTTGAGCGGTAGTTTGATTCTAGTTTGATGACTTTTGCGTTATCAAAACTTTGGGCAAATCCCAAAATATAGCCTATATCAGCCCCTCTCCAACTATAAATACTCTGGTCATCATCGCCTACCACACATAGGTTTTGATGAGTGGCGCAAAGTTTTTTTAGCAATGCCACTTGCAAAAGGTTTGTATCTTGGTATTCATCAACCATAATGTATTGGTATTTTTGCGAAGTTTGAGCGCATAGATTTTCATCATTATCCAAAATCCTAAAACTTAATAACAGCAAATCATCAAAATCCACCATATTGTTTTTTAGCAAAAATTCTTCGTATTTTTCATAGATTTTGCTTAGCATTTTTTGCTGTGGAGTTTTGGCAGATAGTGTTGCGTTTTTTGCTGAAATGAGTGTGTTTTTTTGGTTTGAGATATAGCCCAAAATCATTGCTGTTTGCATACTAGAATCAATCTGCTTGATGATTCGCTTTTGGTCATCGGTGTCTATTAGTGTGAAATTTGCCTCGCGTCCTAAGTGTGAAATATGAAGTCGCAAAAAAAGCAAACCAAAGCGATGAAAAGTGCATAAAAGTGGTGGAGGCAATGACAAAAAAGATTGAGAGAAGTTTGCTTCTTTTACTCCATTTTTGTTGCTAGATTCTCTAAGTAGATTTAGTGCGCGCTCTTTCATTTCGCTAGCAGCTTTGTTGGTAAAAGTAAGAGTAAGCGTAGAATCTGGGGAAATCCCAACTTCTTTTATGAGGTAGGCTAAGCGCGAAGTGAGCGTCTTTGTCTTGCCACTGCCCGCACCTGCTAAGATTAGCAATGCCCCATCAATATGTGTAGCGGCTTCTTTTTGCTTAGGATTTAGAGAATCTAGAAGATGAGACATTTTTAAGACTTTAGTGCATTTAGGTGTCTAAAAGAGGGTTTGTTACGGGCTGTTGGGGGGCTTGCGGTAGCTGATTTTCATCAAGTTGTGGATTTTGCTGTGTGCTTTGTTGCGCATTTTGTTGCACACCTTGCTGTGTGGGGCTTTGATTTTGCGCGGATTTTGTATCCGCTTCTTGCGTAGGATTTGGTGGGTTATCCTCTGGATTGCCGTTATTTTTGCTTACAAGCTCATAGGAGTGGATTTTTTGCGTATCGATTTGAAAATCAAAAAATTGGGAGTGAAAATTTGGCACAGCAATAAAGTTATAATTAATCGCGGCGGTTTTTAGGTTGTTTGCAGCGTGATAGAGTAGCCCTAGCCCATATCGTGCTTCATAAGCGGTAGGGGTTTCCATTTTGGCTAGCTGAAGTAGTAGCACTGCATCAGGATAGTTGCCCGCACCCACCGCGCTTACCGCAGCTAAAAATCGCGTATGACTATCGCCCTCTTTTAGCTCATCTACAAGTGTGGTGTAGATACTATATGCTTTTTGGAATTCTCTCTGGTAGAGATATATCGCGCCGAGTGTTTGCATAGTGCCTCTAGGGTCGCTCTCATTTGCGATAAGGTAGTTTTGCATTATGCGGGCTTGATTTTGCAGTGAGCCTGTTACAAACCCTGTGTAGACATATAGCTCTCTAGGAAATGCGCCACCTAAGTGCAAAGGACGCAAATCAAGGGATTTTTGGTTAAAAAGATTATACATACTTATGCTTATATCTTGGAGATTATCCCCAAAGCTACCCACAAGGATAGATAAAATATTTGCCACAATGTCGTTTGGATAGATATTTTTAAGCTCGTTTATGTTTTCTAGCATTTCTTTTTTGTTTTTGCTTTTTAGCGCGTAGATAAACTCAAGCACATAATAAATCGGTTCTTTGACTTTTGCGTTTTTTATCCAATCTCGCTCTTGGAATTGATTGTCATTTAGATAGTTTAGGAAGTTTTCGATATATGCCTTTTTTGTAGGCTCGCCAATCTCCTCATCATAAAATCTTTGTAGCAAATCATTATTGATTCTATTGGTGTTTTTGTTGCTAAATCTACCTGCAAGAACGGCAAAAATCCCTGATATATAATCGCTCTGGTCTAAATAATACGCACGGATAAAATGCGAATACGCATCATCATAATGCCCTAGTTGGGCTAGCACAAGCCCTAAGTTATAATACAAAATAGCGTGGTTTGGGTTGTTTTTGGTCGCCTCTTGCAGAAACCCAAGTGCTTCGCGCAAATTTTTACTCTCTAGCTCCACAAGTGTCTTTAAAATCTGCTTATCGATTTTAGAAGTCGTAGAGCTACGAAGTAGCATATTTTTGCCCTCTGTGATATTGATATGTGTAAGGCTTGAGGCTTGAGAGATTTCTTCTAATGCCCTCTTTGCGTCAAACACGCGATATGGTGCGTAATAAAAAAGCATTTTATAGCCTAGCTTGTCTTTATTCTCAAAATCCCTCTCCCAAAACATTCTTTGAGCCAAAGCTATATCAAAAAGCTCGGGGTTGATTATCACTTTGATAGGATAAATTTTTTGTGCTTTTTCTTGGAATCCTCTATTTGAAGCAATAGATTCTAGTGAATTTGCCGCACCCATATAATTTCCAAGTTTTAAGTCAATAAGCCCTAGTGCTAGCATAGAATCAATATCTCTTGGATTTGCCCTTAGATAGTTCATTAGGTGCGTTTTTGCTTTTGGGTATTGTGCCATTCGCGCATAAAGTAGCCCTATGGTTTTGTCATCTTTTGGAGTGGCGACTTTTTGGATATTTTTTAGCGCGTTCTCATCATCGCTAAAAATCGTAAAAATATGCGCTGCAAGTCTTGCGTTTTGGGTAGTGAAGTCTTTAGAATTTGGATTTAGCAAGGGGGAGAGCGTCTCAAAGTAGTTACCCTTGTAGTAGGAAAGTAGCGCGTAAGCATAGCTAAAAAACGGCTCATTTGCGATTTCGGCTAGATTATCACGCGCTAGATTTAGGTAGTGGCTTGATAAATCATAGCGATTGATTTTTAGCGCGGCTATGGCTGCATTTATAGAGCTTGCCGAGATATTTTGCCCTGTTTCTATGGAGTCAGAATACGCCACGATAGAGTCTTCATAGGAGTTGTTTTTTAGCTGGATTGTGCCTAGATTGTAGTTGGCTATGGATTGAGAAAAATCTGCGATTTTACGAAAAACCTGATAGGCTTCTTTGTGTAAGCCTTGCTGAAATAATAGATTTCCCTTGATGATTAGATTGTCCATATTGGATTCTTTGATTTCATCGCTTGCTTCTGGCAAAGGAGTATTTACAATCTCATCAATCTCTGCTTGCGTGTAAGTCCTCTCTGTGAATTCCTCTTCCTCGTCCTCCTCGCTTTTGGGCGATAGGGCTAGGATAAGGACGATGATGAGTATGATGATGAGTGCGAGCACACCGCCCAAAATCCCAAAAAAAAGTGGCTTATTTTTGTAGATTTTCTCAAAAGTAGGATTTTCTAAAAGTGGGGCGACAAGTGGGTCCAAATATGTAGAGATTTTTTGGGCTAGCCCACCAAGTTTGCCACCCGCATTTGCGCTAGATTGCTCGCTAGCTTGTGTTTCTTGTATGCTGTTAATGTTACTTGGCTCTGGTGGCATCTTTCCCCTTCATATTCTCTCTTGTAAAATTGTGAAATATGTAGCTACAAAATTGGGCTATCTTGCTTGTGTGCTAGTAGATTTCACGGTGGCGACAAACCACGCCATCAGTTAGTTATCTAGCACATTTCGTGCCATATATGGAATCAAAACTTTGGGAATCTCTATCTCGCCATTTTCTTTTTGGTAATACTCCATTATCGCAGCTAGACATCGCCCTACTGCGAGTGAAGAGCCATTTAGTGTGTGCACAAGGGAATTTTTGCCATTTTCTTTGAAGCGGATTTTTGCTCTACGCGCTTGAAAATCACGCGTATTTGACACCGAGCTAATCTCTCGATATTTCCCCTGCCCCGCAAACCACACTTCTATATCCACAGTATTACTAGCACTAAATCCCAAATCCCCGCTACATAGCTGCACAAGCCTATGAGGTAGCTCTAGTGCTTGTAAAATCAAGCTAGCACATTCTATCATTTTTGCCTGCATAGCTTGACTTTGGCTTGGGTGGGTGATAGCTACTAGCTCTACTTTGTCAAATTGGTGTTGGCGAATGATACCGCGCGTATCTCGCCCTGCACTTCCCGCTTCTTTGCGAAAACAAGGGGTTTGAGCTGTTAGACAGATGGGCAAATCATCTGCGTTTATGATTGTGTCATTATAGAGATTTGTAAGAGTGATTTCAGAAGTAGAGATGAGATAGAGTGCATTTTTGGATTCACTAGATTGTGCTTCATTGTCTAGCTCGTGTGATTCTGCGCTTTGCTCTAGATTGTCTTGGGCGATTTTAAACATATCTTCTTCAAATTTTGGCAACTGCCCCGTGCCAAAGAGCATTTTTTCATTTACAATTACGGGCGTGGAGATGATTTCAAATACAGCTCTTTCATTCATATCAAGCATAAAGTTTATAAGTGCGCGAGACAATCTAGCTCCCTGCCCTCGCAAAACACTAAAACGCGATTTTGCTAGCTTCACACCAGCACCGAAATCTATCCATTTTCCTCTGTTGTCGCTTTGTTTGTTGTGCCACTCGGCTAGCTCCCAATGCTCCTTTGGAGTGAAGCTAAACTCTTTTGGAGTAAGGATACGCCTTATTTCGATATTTTGATTTTCATCTGTGCCTATGGGAGTGGATTCATCAGGGATATTTGGGATTTGAGCTAGCACAAAATCTAGCTGTTCTTTTGCTTCTCTTACAAGTGCTTCGTTTTGGGATATTTGGGATTTGTTTGATTCTAGCTTTTCTTTTAGGGCTAGCACTTCGCTGTCGTTTTTATGGCGCTTTTGCGCCATTAGTGCGCCAAAATTTTTGGATTCTTTGTTTTGGGATTCTTGCAGGGATTCTAGGGCTTGTTTTTGTGATTTGTAGTTTTTGGCGAGGTTTGATAAGTTTTCTAGTTGTTCTTTTGGTAGATTGCGGGTAGATAGCTTTTGGGCTGTTGCGTCAAAGTCGTTTAGAAGTAGCTTTATATCTATCATTAGTATGCCTTTGTGGAGTTTGCAAGGATTAAAAAGCACGAAAATGCGTGTCAAGTCGTGCGTGATTGCGTAATTATAGCAAAATATACTAAAAAGAAAAAAATAAGCAGAAATAAAAAAAAGAAAAGAAAATACTAAAGAGAGTGATAAAAAACGAAATCCCCAATTCCCAAAGGAGAGAGTAGAGAAAAGGGGTATTTCGTTGAAAAGGAAGATAATGCCATTTAGGCGTTGCTTACAAGATTTGGCTACAAGATTTTACAAAAACCTTGCGCGAAATCTCACAAGCTACCTAAACAAATCACAACAACTAAAGGAGACCCACCGCTCAACCTACCCTATTACGCCTTTAGTTGCTCTATTGTTCTTTTAGCTGGATTTTTATGCTCCTTTGTGTGGAAATTTGTGTGGAGAGCCGCCACCAGCAGCACCTGTGATATGGCTAGCTTTGCCATCTTTTATGAGATATGCTTCTCCAAATCCTTTGACAAATCGCCCACCTTGTGGCTTAAGCTCAATAAGGTGGAAATCTGCAAAATCGCGTATGGTTTTGATTCCGCCACCTCCGCCACTTTGCTCTATGAAGCTGTCATAGACTTCATCAAACTCCTTGCCACCTCGCTGTATAAATCTAGGCTCTACGCGGTAGCGAAGTCTTTTGCGCAAAATCACAGATTTTGCCTTGCTCTCATCTTCTAAAAACATTAGCTCAATATTTTGGGGGTGAGATTTGATAGAGCTAAAATGCTCTCCAACCTCGCTAATGTAGATAAAAAATTTCTCTTTATGATGAATCACAGGTGCGTAAGTGCAAAGCACCTCTCCTTTTGGGCTAAGTGTAGCAAGACAAGCAGAACCAAAACTTTTGGCAAACTCGACTATCTCTCTTTCTACTTTGCTCAAATCTTTGCTTTGCTCAATGCTTTTGCATAGCTCGATAATCGTGTCGCGTAGATTTTCTTGCGTGGCTTTTTGTGGGAATTCTACGCGAAGTTTGCCTCCGCTATGAGCTATGTCTAGCCCCTCTAAATCAATACTTTCTAAGAGGACATTTTTTGGTTCATCTACATTGCCAAATTTCTTAAGCAATGCTTCTAGCTCTTTGCTGTGGTGGTCATTCATATGGGATATATAACCCTTTATGACTTCTGCAAAATCCATTATTGCTCCTTTGATTGTGAAAATATAAGTGGGATTATAATACAAGAAAACTTAAAGTTTTATTAGAAATGAGATTGTTTATCGAATATTCTTAAAAATACCGAAAAAATGCGAAAGTCAAAAATCTCATATTTCCCTATTTATAGTGGTTTTATAAGATTCTTATACTAAATTTTTCATAAAAATATTTTTTGAAAATCTCTTAAAAATTCTCATTTTGATAGCTATTTTGAGTGAGATTTATAAAATTTAGCCAAAATTAACAAGAAAAATAAACAAACAAACTTCATAAAATTTTGATTTTTTAGTATAAAAATACAGTCAAATAAAATTCTAAACAAATGCAATCACGCTTTTGCGCTTTTGCTTTTGCGCATTTTTTGATTTTGCTTTTATCGTTGTTTTTATAGCCATTTGCCAATCCCAAACTAAAATCAAGCTAAAATCAAAGCAAAAAACTACCGATTTAGAAAGGCTAGGAGCAAAACTTTTAAAAAGTCTTAAAACCACCAAAACTACCCAGCCTACAAAATCTCACAAGGAATCAAAGCCAAAAATGGAAAACATTCTGCTAGATATTTTTATCGCTTTTTCTATCATCGCTATTTGCATAGTCATCGCCCCTATACTCGCCAATCTCACGCGTATCCCCATAGTCGTAGTAGAAATGTTTTTGGGCTGTTTTGGTGTGTATTTTGGCGTGTTTAGCCATAGTGAAGCCTTTGAAATTATGGCAAAAGTTGGATTTTTGTTTTTGATGTTTTTGTGCGGGACAGAGGTGGATTTGCGTGGATTTAGCAGACTTGGCAAAAGATTTCTAAAAAGCGTGGTGGTGTATTTTGTCGTGCTATATGCACTCACAGCGATTATCGTGCTTGTATTGGAGCTACCAAATGTCTTTATTGCCGCACTTCCTGTGATGAGTCTTGGTATGATAATGACGCTGATAAAAGACTATGGCAAAGACAAACTTTGGCTAGAAATATCCCTAGCCGTAGGCGTGATAGGCGAAGTCATAAGTATCGCTATCCTAACCCTTATTAGCGGATTTTATCACTATGGAAATTCATTGCGTTTGTATGAAAATCTAGCTGTGCTTTTGGTGTTTATGCTTGGAATAGTTGGGATTTTTTGGGTGTTTAAAATGCTATTTTGGTGGTTTCCAAACTTCAAACTTTTTCTTATGCCTTATGATGATTTGAGTAATAGAGATATTCGCTTTGTCATTATGCTTTTTATTGTGTTTGTTGCATTGGTGCTGTTTCTTGACTTAGAAGCGGTGCTAGGGGCGTTTTTGGCGGGGACGATTGTAGCGATATTTTTTTCTTACAAGCACGAGCTAGTTGGCAAACTAAATGAAATCGGGTTTGGGTTTTTTGTCCCGCTATTTTTTGTATATGTGGGAAGCACGCTAGATTTAAGGCTGATTTTGCAAAATCCTAGCTATGTCTTAGAGGGCGTGTATATCGCGATTGCTATGCTTATTTTAAGGCTTGTAGCGGCAAATATGGCGTTTTTTCGGTATTTCAAAAGTGCCAAAAGCACCACACTTTTTGCGCTAAGCCACGCTATGCCTTTGACTTTTCTTGTCGTTACTGCCAAAATCGCAGATGATTGGAATGCTATAAACAAGGATATGTATTATGCGTTTCTGATAGCGGCGATGATAGAGGGCATAGCTTTTAGCATAGTTATCAAATTTCTTTGGAATCTATGGAAAAAGCCCCGTAAATAGCAGAATATCAAAAAAGCATTAGCCTCATTTTCTAGCTTTAGCATAGCTACAAAAGCACTTACAAATCAATCCACTATATTTTAGATTCTATTTGTTTTATTTTTTATTCTGCTTGATTGAATAAGTGCTAGTATAAGGCGTTTCATCGACATTGTGCAAATGCTGCTTAAACTTTAGTGCCTCGTTAAACTCATTTTTTTCATTAGTAGACATTTTTGCTATCACGGCTTGCTTTAGGGATTTTGCTCTATCTAGCTCTTTGGCTAAAATGCTGGCACTATCAGCTTTTGACGCTGTGCTTAAATTCGCATAACGAGTATCTAGCTCATCTATGATAACACCCCTGCTAATCAAAGTTTGATAAAAAAGATTTTCTAGCAAATTACTATATGCGTTAAACTCACGCACTACAAAGTCTTTGCTAGAGTTTGTAAAAATATTATTTAGATTCCCACTGCTTATTGCCTTTTTTAGCGTTTGGCTAGCTTGGGTGTTTTGCGCTAGATACACACCATTATCAAGCAAAAACTCCAAAATACTAGCCGCATCTTTATCACCCATTTTTACCGCACTAAGCAGTGCATTTATCGCGCGAGTATTTACCCCCGCAAGTGCGAAGCGTGCATAAGACTCTACCAATGCCTTTGTATCTTTGCTAGCTAGTCCTACGCAAAGTAGCTCCTCTCCCACCCTTGCGCTAGAATCTAGCTCTAAAAGCTCTTTTATATGATTTTGATTTTTTTCGCTAGCAAAAGCAAAAGACAACGCACTTTTGGCAAATTCAGCGCAAGCCTGACATTTTATCTCGCTATTCTCTATTGCTTCTGTGGTTTTTACTTGGTTTAGCAAAGCGTGAAGTTGCAATATATAGAGCTTGCCAAGAGTAGAATCTAGCGTGGCAAGTTTTTTGATGATTTCTGTGCTATTTGGCTGTTGTATGGATTGAGCAATGAGGCTTAGGGCTTGTTGTTCTTTCTGGGAGATTTTGTAGCTTTGTGGATATTGAGCGACTTTTAGCTGACACCTTAGATTGCTAGCTTGCAGGGCAGATAGGCACATTCCAAACGCTAAAAAAACGCTACTTAAGATTTTGATAGCGTTTTTGTCGTGGGGTTTTAGGGACTTTAGGGTTTTTGTGGTGTTTGAGATTCTTTGTCGTGCTGTCATCATTTTGTCCTTGTAGTCTGGTGTTTTGGTAGTTTGGTTTGTAAGGATTTGATTTTGGCAAAATCCCTACTATCTTTCTTTGACTAGAATCTATCACTTAGTTAAAAAACTATTTTGGTTAGAATCCCTTTTGGCTAGAATCTTTATTTGAGCTAGAATCTCTTTTGTAGATTTGTTATTGCAATGCACCCAAAATCGCCTCCACACTCTTTTTGGCATCGCCAAAAAGCATTTTGGTATTTTCTTTGAAAAAAAGCGGATTTTGCACGCCCGCATAGCCCGTATTCATTGAGCGTTTAAACATTATCACACTCTTTGCTTTCCACACCTCAAGCACGGGCATACCTGCTATGGGGCTATTTGGGTCATCTAGTGCGCTTGGGTTTACTGTGTCGTTTGCGCCGATGACTAGCACGACATCAGTGCTTGAAAAATCTGCGTTTATTTCCTCCATTTCTAGCACGATGTCATAGGGCACTTTTGCTTCTGCTAGCAATACATTCATATGCCCCGGTAGTCGCCCTGCCACAGGGTGTATGCCAAACCTCACTTTTACCCCTCTATCTTGAAGCTTTTTTGTCAAGTCATAGACGGGGTATTGGGCTTGCGCTACTGCTAGTCCATAACCCGGGGTTATGATGACAGATTTTGCGTTTCCTAGCAGTGTGGCTACTTGCTCGGGGCTTATTTGCGTGTATTCTCCTCCCTCATCTGTGCTAGCACTTCCTCCATCTGTGCCAAACCCCCCTGCAATTACGCTGATAAATGAGCGATTCATCGCTTTGCACATAATGTATGAGAGAATCGCCCCAGAGCTACCCACAAGCGCACCTGTAACGATAAGCAAGTCATTTCCTAGCATAAACCCAGCTGCAGCCGCAGCCCAGCCCGAGTATGAGTTTAGCATAGACACAGCCACAGGCATATCCGCCCCACCGATAGAAGCGACTAAATGCCAGCCAAAGACAAGTGCGATAAATAGCATAGCACTTATAGCGATGATTTGTGGGAGCATATCATCGCTAGCTACAAACACGATAAGCGCGACAAATGACAAAACAAGTGCGACTAGATTCCAATAATGCTTAAAAGGCAAGTTTAGCGGTGCGCCAGATAGGATTCCACGAAGTTTGCCAAACGCCACAAGCGAGCCTGTGAAAGTAACTGCCCCGATAAACACACCCAAAAACACTTCAACTAGGTGGATTGGATTGGCACTTGCAGGATTGCCAATCTCATCAAGCCCAGCAGAATCCGCACCAAAAAATGGCAACATAAGCCCTAGTCCAAATTCTAGCCCAGAATCAAGCCCGCTAGATTCTATCTGCTCTAATAGTCTGCTAGAATCTTGCAAATCTCCTATAAAACTATTTAGCCCTACTAGCACGGCGCAAAGCCCCACAAAGCTATGCAAAATCGCTACTAATTCGGGCATTTGTGTCATCTCTACCTTTTGGGCTAAAATCACTCCTATGCCACCACCTAGTAGCATAGCTGCAATGATTAGGGCGAGATTGCCTATATCGCCACTAAATATTGTCGCTAAGAGGGCTAAAGCCATACCTGCTATGCCAAAAAGATTGCCTCTTTTCGCGCTTTTGTGTTGAGATAGTCCAGCAAGAGAGAGGATAAACAAAATCGAAGCAATGATATAAGCACCGTTTGTTAGGTTTGCATTGTCAAAAAAAGTATCAAACATTTTGCCTCCTTACTTCACATTACTAGCTTTGGCACTGCTAGATTTTGCATTGCTAGACTTGGCAGTCTTGTTATCTTGCTTATCATCTCTATCAAGGCGAAACATTTTTAGCATTCGTTGTGTAACAAAAAATCCACCAAAAATATTGATACTAGCAATAAACACACCCACAAAAGCAAGTGCGCTAATAAGGCTTCCCTCGCCCATTTGTAGCAATGCCCCCACCACGATGATACCAGAAATGGCGTTTGTAACGCTCATTAGCGGGGTGTGAAGCGCGTGATTTACATTCCACACGACATAGTAGCCAACCACACAAGCAAGCCCAAACACCATAAAGTGCGACAAAAACTCACTCGGAGCATTTGCACAAACCCCAAAAAATACCAAAATCGCTACAATCCCAAGCCCAAGCGGTGCATAGCTAGAATATTTGTGCCAAATCTTTCTTAGAGGGCAAGATTTGCTAGAATCTGCACCATTTTGCGTGCTATCCTTTTTTGTCAAATCCTCTTTTGTGGTATCTTTTGGGCTAGACTTTGCCAAATTATCTGCGGGATTTTTTGTGGCAGAGACTTTTATAGGTGGTGGTGGGAAAGTGATTTGCCCATCTTTGCACACACACGCACCGCGTAAAATCTCATCATCAAAATCAATCTCTAGCTTGCCCTCTTTGTCCCCATTGATAGCTTGACTTTTTTCACACATTAGCTTCAGTAGATTTAGCACATTTGTCGCATATAGCTGTGAGCTTTGCGTAGGCAAGCGTGAGGGTAAATCCGTATAGCCGATGATTTTCACGCCATTTTTGCTAACTATTAGCTCATTTGCTTTTGTTAGCTCGCAGTTGCCGCCGTTTTGGGCTGCTAAATCCACAATCACACTGCCCTGCCTCATAGATTCTACCATTTGCTTAGTGATGAGTTTGGGAGCGGGCTTGCCCGGGATAAG
>SAMEA104315434__coassemble_398_pt1 | contig 24222 bp, 22 predicted proteins | sample SAMEA104315434__metabat2_low_PE_003 | metagenome-assembled genome bin SAMEA104315434 (sample SAMEA104315434) | gut metagenome | biome: Monkey gut; feature: monkey-associated habitat; material: faeces | place: China | collected 2013 | reverse complement strand
CAAACCTCAAACAATCAATCACAAGAAAACGACAAAATACAAAAAAAAAAAAAAACACAAAAATGAGATATAATAAACCACAGCATACAAAACATTTCAAGGAGTATTTGGATGCACTTTCTAAACCATTTCACGCTAAAAAGCAAAATCATAGCTCTAACTTTTTTACCACTAATCGCCTGCATTGTGCTTATGCTTATGCAGCTAAAATCCACCCAAGATTCCCTAAACGCAAACAAATCCCTATCCACCCAAATCGCCATATCAGCCAAAGTATCAGACCTTATCCACGAGTTGCAAAAAGAGCGCGGGCTAAGTGCTGGATTTCTCTCAAGCAGGGGAGCAAAATTTTCTAGTGAGCTAAAATCCCAAAGAAATAGCACCGATTCTGCCCTAAAAGAGCTTAAAAAAATCGCTTCCAAAGATTTGCTAAAAGGCTTTGATTTAAAAGGTGGATTTGACGCACTTGATTTGCTTGATAGCACGAGGCTTAATGCTGATAACTCACTTAGGGGCGATTCCCCACTCATCGCACAAACTATCGGCTACTACACCAAGACGATTTCCACGCTTTTGGAAGCCATAGCAAAATCTACAAGCCTTCTCAAAGATTCTCACATATTGCGACTAATGTTTAGCTATACAAACTTTTTGTATGCCAAAGAAAGTGCAGGGCTAGAGCGCGCCACAGGCAATGCAATGCTAAGCTCAAATTCCCCCGCAAGCGATGCGCAATATGATACTTTTGTAAGCCTAATAACAAAGCAAGAAGTCTATGAAAAGGCATTTTTGGATTTTGGTGCTAGCAAAGATAGGGCTATCTATGACAAAGCTAGAGAACAAGCTAGCTTCAAGCAAGTAGAGTCTATAAGAGAATCTATCAAGTCCCACCACAAAAGTGGCGACTATGGAGTGGAGGCAAAAGTATGGTGGGATACTATCACTACAAAGATAGACATACTAAAAGATGTAGAGGATAAAATCACGCTAAATATCAAAAACATACTAAGCCAAGAAATATCCTCGCAGCAGGTTGGATTTTGGGCGGTGCTTTTGCTTGATGGCTTGGCTTTCATTATCAGTATATTGCTATGTGTGTTTGTAACCAAAAACATACTAGATAATCTTAGCGCGGTAAATACCAAGCTAGATTTTATCACAAGCCACAAAGCCCTAAATGAAACCATAGAAGTAAAAAGCCAAGATGGCGTGGGGCAAATGGCAAAATCTGTAAATGCGTTTTTGGGCTTTATCCACAAAATCTTTGCAGGACTTCAAGTAGCGATAAATAGCAACAAAAATGCTGTCCAGACTTTGGAGGGCGTATCGAGGAGGCTTGATTCTAGCTCTGCAAAGATACAATCCATAAGCGAGGAAAACACCGAGCTAGGACAAAAAAGCAACCAAACGCTTGATGAAAATATTGCCATACTAAAAGCCACCAAAAACGAGCTAGAAAACGCCATAAAAAATGCAAAATCTACCAAAGACATAACCACCAAAATCAACACCCAAGTGCAAGAATCGATGGAAAAAGAGCGAGATAATGCCACAAAAATCGAGCATCTAGCAAAAGAAGCCCAAAACATACAAACCGTGCTTTCTATGATAACAGACATAGCCGAGCAGACAAACCTCCTAGCTCTAAATGCCGCTATCGAAGCTGCTAGAGCGGGTGAGCACGGCAGGGGATTTGCCGTTGTCGCAGATGAGGTGCGCAAGCTCGCAGAGCGCACTCAAAGAAGCGTAAATGAAACAAGCGTCATCATAAAAAGTATCCTCCAATCAGTCGATGAGATAAATACCCAAATGGAAGAAAGCCTAGAATCTATGCAAGAGCTAGTAAATGGCTCGCAAGATATGCAGGGCAATATCAACACCCTAGAGGAAGCGATAAATGACACTCTAGAAAAATCCCTAGAATCCTCCTCTATGGCAAACCTAGTAAATGACAATGTCTCTGCGCTAATAGCCAATGGAGATAAGATAAATTCATACATAAAAGAGCTAGCAGATATAAATATCCAAATGCAAAAAGCCTCAAAAGAGATTATCAGCAAGACAAATGAGCTAAATAGCGCGACTTGCGAATTCAAAATCTAGCTTTGTGGATTTTTGGATTTTATTAAATTTTGTGCAAAGTTTTGGCAAAGTATTTTTGATTTTTGCGAGCGTTTTTTTTTTTTTTGTTAAAATTGCGAAGTTCGTTTGCAAAGTGCATTTGTTTTGTTGGCGGACAAAATCTAATATTTAAGGAGCATTTAATGGCATTACTTCTAAATTTAGCACGAAAATCCGTGCAAGGTTTTGAGCAACTCTCTCTCTCTCTCTCTCTCTCTCATTTAGCACGCGCAAGGCATAAGCAAAACATACACAAAAATATATCTTGGCGTAGTTGCACTCTTCACTTTACACATTCTTTTTCACTGCATTCTTTTCTATGCTTTTCTTTAGCTTTTATTTTGGTTTTTTCGTTGTTTGGCAGTATAGTGCGTGCTGATAGCACAAAAAATAGCGACCCATACAAAGTAGGAATCAAAAAGCCAAAAACAGGTGGCTTTGTCGGCGGCGAGATTGGATTTGGCGGTGCTTATACTTGGATTGATGCCTATATTTATAATTCACAAGGGCAATATCAAGGTAACTATTGGGGTAGTAGCGACCACACAGCAATTCCCCTCAATGTGTTTGGTGGGTATCAGTGGTATTTCTATGATAGACCGTGGTTTCATTTCGGCGTGAGAGTTCGCGGACATATCGGCTATACAAACTACAATACAGAAGTTGCAAGTTATAGGTGGGCTTATGGCAATAATGTTACTTTGTCGATTAGCTCGCACGCTATACAATACGGAGCTGAAGCGCAATTTTTATGGGATTTTTTAAATATGGATAAGCATACGCTTGGCTGGCATATATCGCCTGTTGGCTTAGAGGGAAGCACATTTTTTGGTTCAGTTACAGCCACAGGTGGTGGGAATAATTTTGGCACAATAAGCAATGACTTAAAGACTGCTACAAAGTTTTCCTATATTTTTAGCACAGGATTTCATTACTACTACAATGCACAACATATCGTGTTTGCCACTTACAAATCCCGCTATTATAACAATAGCTACAACGCGGTGAGTGGAACAAATACTATCTACTACTACACTTATGCAAATAACCTCCTTATGCTAGGCTATGCGTATAAATTCTAGCAAGTAGATTTTGCTTTTTACCTTTTTGTGATTCTATTCTTATAGAAAGATTCTAGCTTTTTTAAGTGTTGTCTAAAAGCTAGAATCTACCAAGATTTACTCCCAAATAATAACCTTATACTAAATTTATGCAACCAACCTTTTAAGACTTTCCAAAACTTAACTTCCTAAAATCGACTTCGTGCAAACATTTTTTGGCATTATTTGGAATGTCTTTTGCTTCTATCGACAAGCAAAGCACAAACCTAAAATCACGCAAATCACGCCAAATAAGAGACAAATAAGACTTGTAAGGAGAATGCAATGATTTCTTTTGCGGTAGAATCTAAAGTCTATCCACTAGCGCACAAAGCCCTTGATTATCGCTCGCTAAGGCAGGATTTAATCGCGGGAAATATCGCCAATCAAAACACCCCCTACTATCGCCCGCGCGATATAGAATTTACCCAAGCTCTAGCCTTGCGACAAGATGAGATTTTGTATAAAAAGCCATCAAGGCAACTTCAGCTAGCACAAAGCAACAAAGGGCATTTAAGCCTAGAATCCTCTCGCACAGCGAAGTTTGAGCACAAGCCAGATTTATTTTTCCGCGATGGGCATTTGGCTAGAAATGACGGCAATAGCGTGGATTTGGACATAGAAACAAGCGAGATGGGCAAAAACTACGTAGTCTATCACGGGCTAACCGTCGCCCTAAAAAAGCACAAAGGTATCCTAAACTACGCTATCGAAGCGGGCAAAAATATTTCTTAAGGTTTTTAAAAAGCAACCTCACAAGGAGCAAAGATGAATTTTTTTAACTCATTTGACATTAGTGGCTATGGACTTTCAGCACAGCGAATCCGCGCCAATCTCATATCTTCTAATATTGCCAATGCCAACACCACGCGCACCGATGAGGGAGGACCATATCGCAGGCAAATGGTATCTTTCCGCGCTTTTGATTTTAATAAAGCTCTAAATGAACGATTAAGTAAAGAGAGTGATGAAGCAGAGTATGAAGACCCGCTTAATGAGGGGGATTTGGGAAAATTACCAAAACCTGCTATAATGGGCGTTTATATCGACAAAATCGTGCGTGATGATAGGAGTCCTATTATGAAATACGAGCCTAGCCACCCCGATGCAAATTCGGAGGGATATGTCGCATATCCCAATATCAATCCCGTTGTCGAAATGGCGGATTTAATCGAAGCTACGAGGGCATATCAAGCAAATGTCGCAGCGTTTCAAAGTGCTAAGACAATGGCAGGAAATGCCATAATGATGATGCAAGTGTAGTTTAGCTTAAATTAGTTTTGTTTAGAATTTATAGAAGTTTTGCAAGTAAGGAGTATCAAAATGGACGACATAAAAAAGGTTGGTTTATCAAACCCTATAAACCCAAAGCTAAATATCACACCCACACAAGCCACAAATGACAATGGCGAATTTACCAAACTGCTAAAAAAATCCATAGATGAGCTAAACCAAGTCCAAGAAAGCTCGGACAAAGCCCTAGCTGATATGGCAAGCGGACAGCTAAAAGACTTGCACCAAGCTGCCATAACCATAGGCAAAGCCGAAACAAGTATGAAGCTAATGCTTGAAGTGCGCAACAAAGCCCTAAGCGCGTATAAAGAAATCCTAAGAACGCAAGTATGAGCGCAAGCGTAGAGTATATAGTGTATAGTGCGTTTCTAGAGCTATAAGCCGTGCGACTAGAATCTTAAAGCCCAAAATCCCTATAAGTCTAAAATCTATTCGCTATGCCTATCCCCAAATATCTCCCACAAAATCCAAGCAATTATGGAAATAAAAACTCTCAAAAACACGATTCTACTCTAGGGCAATCTCCCCAAAATCTACCCCCCAAAAATCGACTAAAAAGATTCCAAAAAAATGGCATAGGAATCGCCAAATCTCGCAGAATCTTAGCGATTTTTTTGGTGTTTGTGCTAAGCGCGATTATTTTTCTTTTTAGCGTATATTCAAAAGTCGCATTGCCTAGAGAATCCAAAATGCCAACCCTAATCGTAGCAAAAGAAGATGTCGCTGTGCGGGGTAATATCTACACAGCAAAAACCTACCAAGATAATGAGGGCTACTCTCTTGCAAGGAGTAACAAACTTTACAAACTAGGGTTTAACCCCCGCTCCATAGACCCAAACAAAAAAGAGCTTTTTATCACGCTTTTGGAGATTTATAGTGGTGTGCCACGCTACACTATCATAGAGAAGCTAAAAAGCCCAAAATACCAAATCTTATCTTATAAAATCTCGCCAAATGTCGCTGCAAACCTGCGGGCACTAAATGCAAAACTTTTGGCTTATGATGTGTTTCGTGAATATATCGATGAAAAGGGTAGGGTGATAGGCAAAATGGGGCTTAGCGTGGAGGTAAGCGGAGTAAGCAGAGAATATCCATACAACGATATGCTTGAGCCATTTATCGGCTATGTAACCAAAAGCGAGATTGGCAGGCTTACTATGCCAATAGGGGTTGATGGCATAGAAAATTCGCGAGAGAAAATCCTAAGGCAAAAGCAAAACGGCGAAGTCGTAGGCAAGCGAGATATTGGGTTTAATATTATCCAAACCAAGCAAGCGCATTCTACAAGCAGAGAAGATGGATTTAGCGTTAGACTTGGGATTCCTTTTAGCTTGCAACAAAAACTAGAAGAGCTACTAGATAGTGCCAAAAAAGAATACCAATCCCAAGAAATCATCGCAGCGATTCTAAACCCAAAAAATGGGCAGATTTTGGCTATTGCTACGACAAATCGATTTAATCCAAACGCGATAAGAGAGCAGGACAAACCACACCTAAAAATCCGCGCCATAGCAGAATCATTTGAGCCCGGAAGCACCATAAAGCCTATCATTTATGCAATGCTACTAGAAAAAAAGCTAATAAACCCTACAAGCCCGATAGACTTGGGAAATGGATATTATATGCTAGGCAAGCACACTATCACAGATGACACCATAATGCCACAAAATCCAACCATAGAAGATGTGCTTTTGCATTCAAGCAATGTGGGTATGATTTTGCTATCAAACCGACTAAATGGGCAGGAATTTTACGACGGGTTGCGCTCTTTTGGGCTAGGCTCTCTTACAGGGATTGATTTGCCTTATGAGCGAGATGGTATCGTGCCATCTCTTAAAGAGCTATCTAAATCCTCTGGCACTACCAAAAAATCCGTATCTTTTGGCTATGTAGCACGCGTAACATTTATGCAGCTTTTGCGAGCTTATGGGGTTTTTGCAAATGGTGGCTACCTAGTAACGCCACATATCACCCAAAGCTACATAGCCCCCGATGGCAAAATCTATATCCCAACCACAAGGACAGCCAAGCCTACACAAGCTATCTCTGAAGCCACTGCCAAAAAAATGCAAAGCCTGCTAATCAAAGTCGTAGAATCAGGCACGGGCAAAGCCGCCAAAGTCGAGCAAGCTGGAATCATCACAGGGGGTAAAACAGGCACAGCTAGAGAAATCGCCCAAAGTGGTGGATATGGGCAAAAACACAATGGCTCATTTTTTGGCTTTGTAAAAGATGGGCAAAATACCTTTGTTATCGGCGTTGTTACCTTTGGTGCGTCTGGACAGCACTACTATGGCAGTCAAAATTCTGCCCCTGTGTTTAAAAAGATAGTCGATATACTTATTGAGCAAGGTTACTTGCATACAAAAACAAAAAAACGCTAAAAATTTAAGGAGAATTTGATGAAATCTCAATATATTCGACCATATCACAAACATTCATCTAAAAACATTAAAGCCCCGAGTGTATTTGATGCGCTAGGTGCTTTGTTTGCTAGATTTCGCTCTTTTGCGCGTTTTTGCGCTCGAAATATCACGCCATTTACCCCGCTCATATTTTTGGCAAAAAAATCGCAAAAAAAACGCGCACTTGCGTATGTGCTGTTTTTGAGCCTTTTTGTGCTTATCCCCATAGCTTTGCACGCCAAAGAAACCCTAAACACTGCTTCGCTAATTGACACGCTAAAATCTAGCGAGATTACCAATGCAAAAATCATAAGCACGCAAGAATCTGGAATAAATGGATTTTGGTTTGTTATCGTTCAAAAAGATAATTTTCAAATTCCATTTTTTGCTAGCAGTGACGGAAAGACGCTGATGATACTTTCCCAAGAAGCACTAATCACCAAAAACACTACATTTAAAAATTCCCTAGAATCCACCACCAAAAAAGTCCAAGAGTTTAACGAAAAAGCTAGAGAAGATGCAGTCATAGCGATATTTCAAAAATACCCAAACTCTGTGCTAAAGCTTGAGGGTAAGACAAAAGGCGATTCTAAAAAATCCATAACTTACCTTGTGCTAGATACGAATTGTCCCTACTGCAAGCAAGAACTACAAAAAATCGATAGTTACTTAGCAAGCGGGGATTTGCACATCCTAATCGCAGGAGCACTAAGCCTAGAATCCACCAAAAAAGCCGCTACTTTTTACACCAAGCTAGATGAGCAAAAAACCCAAGAAAGCAAGATTTCCTACTTAAAAAAAGCATTTGAGTCAAACTACAAACCTAGCAATAACATAAACGCAGATAAAGCGATGAATATCGCTCAAGAGCTTGGAGGGGCGGGATTGCAAGGTGTGCCATATGTCATCAAGCGATAGTTTTGTGTTTTTTGCATTATGATTAGTTTTTTTGCTATACAATAGTTGCGTAATTATATTTCCTTAAAAGCAAAGGAGTAGGCAATGACACAAGCATTTAATACCATATCAAAACAACGATTAGTAGTAGCTCTAAAGCAGCTTGCGCTTTTTGCATTTGGTGCGTTTATTGCGCTAAATCTAAGCGGGTGCGCTCTTTTCCAGCCAAACAAATTAGCCACTTCCCAAACCAAAGTCAAAAGAATAAATCCAAATGTCTTTGGCGCACAATTTAGCGATGAGTCTAGAGAGGAGTTTAGGCAGCTTATGCAGCTATATGCCAATGCTTACTATGAAGTCGTTACAAATGATGACTATGCAAAAGCCACTCAAATGCTAAATGAATCTTGCAATCGCGGGCTTGGCACTGCGTGCTACTTGCTTGTAGAGTTTGATGACAATAGCAACGAAGAAGAAGACACCGAAATCGCAGCAGAGAAGCTAAAGCACGATTGTCTTGCGCCAAAGCCTACGATTAGAAGCGGGGCTAGCTGTGCTACTCTAGCCGAGCTAGTCGTAAAAGAAGAGGTTGAATATGCAGATGTCATTGAGCAAGCTCTATATGACAAAGGTTGCCAGCTAAACGACCCTCTTTCTTGTGCAAGATATGCAGCAAAATACCTGAAAAACGAAGAGCCAGAACTCTACAAAAGATATGCCAACAAAGCTATCAAGCAGGCAGCTTTGGGGTGCAATCACGGAATGGGATTTTATTGCTTGCTAGCTGCAAACACTATCCAAATGCTCTATCAAGAGGATAAAGACGGCAAAGCAAAGGGATTTTGGAAGCGAGGCTGTGAGCTAAAAGACGGCTCAAGCTGCTATATGGTGAAGAGTATAGAGCAAAAAGAAAAGCTAGAGCGAATGCTAAAACAAAAACAAGAAGCTGAAAAAGCTCAAAAAGAAGCCGCTGCTAAGCAAGAAGCAGCCCAAAAAGCACAAGTAACCACCACTTCATCAAGTAGCAACTAGCAGGGTTATAAAACCTAGTAGTTTTATTTGGCATTTTTTAGTATGTTTTTGCAATGTGTTGTCTGTGGCGCATTGCACGCATAGATAGACAAAAATAGACAAAGGCTATGCGTGGCTAAAGGCTAGCATAGTTTTTGAGGGTTTTCGTGCGGATTAGTGTGTAGATTTATGTGTGGAATCAGTATGTGGGCTAGGTTAAATTTTTGTGCTTTTTAAACTACAAAATCTAAATTTAATAGCAAAACTACACAAATATGCCAAAAATAATTTTAGAGTGATTTTTACGCAAAAGGCACACCAAATGGAGCAGGCGTTATTAGAGTATTTTTATGGTGGTGCGACAATCACACCTTTTTTTGTAGCATTTTTTGCTGGTTTGCTTTCTTTTCTCTCTCCTTGCACTTTGCCACTTGTGCCGCTTTATATGGCGTATATTTCAGGCATTTCGCTAGCAGAGCTTAGCGGTAGCACGAGTGATGACACAAAAGATTCTAAAAATTTTGCCAAGCAAGATTCCATCATAAATGACTTATCACAAGCAAATCCACAAATCCCCACGCAAACTCATACAAAAACCTCCACACATTCCACGCAAAACAACCCCTCCCTAACTCCCATAAAATCCGCTACACAAAAATACTCTTCCCAAAAACCAAAATCCCCCTACTTATCCAATATTGGCTATATGATTTTTGCTCGCTCATTTGCCTTTGTGCTAGGCTTTTCGCTTGTATTTATCCTAGCGGGCGTTGCCTTGCGTTCTGTATTTTTTGTGCTAGATTCTACTTTGTTAGAGGTTTTGGCAGGTGTTGTTGTGCTTATTTTTGGATTGCATTTTTTGGGTGTTTTTCATCTCAAGTGGCTCTATGCAAGCAAAAAATTTCAGCTAAAAGGCACTCACCCAGCCCTAAAGATTCTAGCTCCTTTTGTGCTAGGAGTGAGCTTTGCGCTAGGGTGGAGTCCTTGCACAGGACCGATTTTTGGAGCTATCGCGCTTATGGCTAGCACTAGCATGCAAGGTTTTGCCCTACTATGTCTGTATGCGCTAGGTTTTGCCCTGCCTTTTTTGGTGCTTGCACTTGCGCTAGAGAGGGGGTTTGAGCTTATTGATAGATTCAAGCCACATTTGCACAAGGTGGAGATTCTATCAGGAGTTTTGCTTGTTTGTGTGGGCTCATTTATGATTAGCGGGGATTTTAGCTTATATTTGGGTAAAATAAGCGAGTGGATAGCCAAAATCTAAAATCTATTTGCAAAGGAAAAAAATGCTACTAAAAAACGGGACAATTTGCGATTATAGCCAAGAAAGAAAAGCTGATGTCCGCATAGAAAGCACCTTTATCAAAGAAGTCGCCCCCAGCCTTAGCCCAAAAGATGGCGAGGAAGTGTTAGATTGCACGGACAAATTTATACTGCCAGCACTCATTGACATATCCTATCCCAAAAACAAATCCCTTTGTCGCAAGACGCTACAATCCCTAAGCCAAAAGGCGTTGCAAGGTGGTGTAGGAAGCGTGCTTTTGCGTCCAGATACTAGCCCTAGCATTGATTCAGAAGCGATTATTGAGCTTGTATCAAGCCTAGATTCCGCGCTAAGCGTGCATTTTTTTTCTAGCATACTAGCCACAAAAGATGATAGCCTAACACAAATCGCATCTCTCATCAGCACAGGTGCTCGCGCTATCTATCTACATAGCCCAGACATATCAGGCTATACCTTGCACAAAGTCGCCCAATACGCAAAAATGCTAAATGTCCCCATCATCGCCACAGCACAAGAGCCAAGCCTTTGTGATGGTGTGATAAGTCAAAGCCAGATAAGCTCCACTCTAGGCTTGCCCTCTATCCCCTCCATATCACAAACTATGGAAGTTGCTAGACTTAGCGAAATGTCGCGATTTAGCGAGACAAAGTGGATTTTTGATGCCATAACCCACCCCCAAAGCCTAAAAATCATAGAAACATTCAAAGCTATGGGCGCAGAGATTTTAGCCCAAACTCCTATCCACCACCTTATTTTTACCCACGATGACATAAAGGACTACGATACACGCTTCAAGCTATTTCCTCCGCTTGTGAGTGAGGAGGAGCGTGAGTTTTTGCGTGATTGCTTAGATTCTCGTATAGATATGCTTACCTGCTTACAAAGCGATTCTTACAACTCACTAAAAGACCAAGTGTTTGAAAACGCTAGCTTTGGCATAAACGCATTTGGATTTTACTTCCCACTTGGATTTAGTCAGCTTGTCAAGCAGGGGGTTATAAGCCTATCCCGTTTTAGCCAGATGACTTCATACGCTCAAGCCAAATGCTTCTCTCTAAACAAAGGCGAAATTACACCACAAAAAGACGCAGATATTATCATCGTAGATTTGCAAGCCAAAACAGAAGTAAATGATAACTTTAGTCCATATCACGGAGCGTGCTTACACTCCAAAGTCTTGCATACAATTATTGAGGGCGAAGTGCGATTATAGAATGCTTACAGAAATATTTTTCTAAGTATTGCCAAACGCTTTAAAACACCTTGATATAGCTCGCTACAAAAATCGGTGTGCGACTAAAGGCTATGTCTTTGGATAAAATCTCTTTGTTGCCATAGTTTGCGGGGGATTCTATACCTAGTCGTAGCTCGGAGGGTAGCCCCAGCACAGAGAGAGGGACTTTTGCCCCTACTTCTAGTTTGCCAAGTATGCCAAGAGATAGACTAAGCCCCATATTTAGCCCATAATCAACTTGTATTTGGTAGTTCCATAGCACATTTTCACTTTTTGTTACGCCAGCTTTTATGAAGCTATCTAGCTCGCTATTTGCCTTATCTGTGAGTAGCATAACACCGATATTTAAGCCAAAATACCCGCCCAAAGCCACTTCCCTCCAAAATCTCTGCTTCACGCCAAGCAGACTTAGCGGTAGCTCTCCTAGCAAGTCAGCATTTAGCCCCCCTAGCATATAAAAAAAACTCCCCACGCTTTTTGCACTACCTTGCCCCTGCTTTCTCATAGAGAGATTCCCACCACCTATAAGCACATCGACATATATTCTGCTACCAAAGTAGAGATTATAGAAGTTTTGATACCCTACATTTCCACCAGAAGCGACAAACACCGAGCGAGCGATAAGAGGAGAATCTAGGCTAGAATCTAGCGCACCTGTCATATCGGGTGTAAATACCCCACTTGTAGTAGTGCCTACGCTATTTTGGGTATTGTATTTGCCATCAGCATAAGTTTGTGTTATGCTAGCACTTGCCACGCTCGCCCCTATGAAAATCCCACTTTTATTGCCAGCCCTCATATATTTACGCGCTATTTCTTTTTTTTGTTCTAGTGTTTTTCCTGCAAAGTGCTTTTGGATATATTCGCTTTGAGAATAGATAGGCTCTACTTTTATGCCATTTATCTCTAAAAGTGAGCGATAAAAAGCGATTTTGACATCTAGGCTTTTGTCCTTTAGTCGCTCATCTTGGGCATTCATTAGCGCACTTGGATTTACTTGGCTATTTTTAAAATCCTTTGGCAATATAAGCATCGCTATCTCTTCATCAGTGATACGACTTGATTTGCTTGATTTTTTTGCTTGTCTTTTGGGAGATTTTGCAGGCGGAGATTTTGGTGGTGCAGCTAGGGCATTGCTTAGCAAAAATACCACGCATATAATGCCTAGCATTAGATTTTGCAAAGATAGTTGATTTAATATTGTGCGTTTTTTTAGATTCATCATATTTTCCTACAACTCATTTTGCAACTTATTTGGCAACTTATTTTTACAGCCCATTTTGTTGTAATTCATTTCGCAATCCAACCTAAATCCACCTAAAACAAATATTGATAGCTCGTGATATACATAGTCCCTAGAAAGTAGCTTGCTTGGTTTGAGATATTTGGTGGAGTTTTGATACCTAGCTCTATGCGATGATGATATTTGAGCGTGGCAGATACACCGATATTTAGCACAGGACCTATGGTGATTTTACTTTGCACTCCACTTTGCTTATAGAGATTTACCCCCGCTCCCATCCCTATAAACACGCCTAGATAGTATCCCTCCTCGCCACCTATGGCTTTATCTCCTACCATATCTATATTGAAGCTAAACAAATAGCTAGAGACACTATCGGGTATATTTGGCGAGGCATTTAGCGCAGCTAGATACTGCCAATACACACGCACACCCATAGGTGCAGCACCCAAAAATCGCATATATCCCCCGTTAATCCCAAATGCAAATGGATTTAGCTCCTCGCCAAAGCCTCTATTTTTGTTGATTTCCATTTGGCTAGTGCCAAGCGAAACTCCAGCAAACCAGCCGTGTTTTGTTTTGTTTTTTAGCTCTTGAGATTTTTCATACAAAAGCTGATAGTATCGCCCGCGCAAGAAATAAAGCTCTTTTTCTTTTTGGTGTTTTGACATTTGTTGCAATGACTCTTCATCACCGTGTATCACTTCGATTTCATCGATATTTTTGGAGATTTTTTTCTGCTCTTTTTTTGTTTTAGAATCTATTGAGCTAGAATCACCATACTGCTTTCTTTGGGATTTTTGGGATTCTTTGCTAGATTTTAGCGATTTTGCACTTGATTTCGCGCTTAAATTTTGAGCTACACTGCTGATAAGCAATGCGCTTACAAACCCCACAAAGCAGATTTTGCCAAAATATTTCAGCATAGATTTCAATGCTCTCATAGCTTTCACAATTCTCGTATCTATCACAGCACACACAGCATACTTCCTAAAACACATAGCTATACCCCACCATAGGCATCACCCCAAACCAATTTAGCCTTTCATTGATGATAAGTTTGATTTCGCCCTCTATGCGGTGCTTGCTTATGAGTGTGAAGCTCGCCCCAATGTTTATAATCCCACCAAGAGTAGCATTGCTATTAGAATCATATATCATACTTGCTAGCCCAAACCCAGCTATCGCTCCCGCTTCTAAGCTGTTTTTGCCTTTTATCATCGGCAATAGTGGCAAATCTATCAGCACATCTGCGCTTATACCGATACTAGAAAATCCAAGTGAAGCGAGGTTTAGCTCCTTTGCATTGCTTCCTAGATATTGCAGATAGATTCTACCACCGACTTTATTTGGGAAAGATATGCTATCAAACATCGTAGGATAGAAGCTCTGAAATCCCACCTTTGCGCCATAGGCTAGGAAATTATCCACGACATAGTCTGTATTTCCAGCCGCATTGTGAAATATCCAGCCGCCATACACGCCGATAAAAATACCTGATTTTTTCTTTGAGGCGTCTAGGTTTTTTACAAGGGAGGCGATTTCTTTATCGCTGATTTTATGATATGCCATAATGTAGGGATAATAATATAAGCTAAGCGTGGAATAATCAATTAGATTTTCATCTTGTGATTCTTGCTTTGATTTGTCTTTTGACTTGGTGATTTTGGATTCTTTTTGTGGCTTTGTAGATTCTTTGCTAGTTTCTTTTGTAGCGGAATCTTTTTGGGATTTTTTGGCTGTGCTTGCAGATTCTTTGCTAGATTTTTCGTTTTTTAAATATTGCTTAGATTTTTGCGGTGCGCCATAGCTTATCGCGCTTGCTAGTGCCACACAGACAAAAAGCGAAGTGCATTTGCGGGGGATTTTAGTAAATGTATTAGTGATACTTTTTTTTGTCATATCAAGCCTTGCCAAATCTTACCAAGCATTAAAACAAATTTCAAATCTCTTAAAAATCGTGCATTTTACTAAAGCAAAACGCATTATACACTTTAAACCTTAAATAAGCGAGTTTGGGTATAATAACGCCACGATTTTTACAAAAGCACGCAAATAAACACACATTGGAGCAACATTCACAAGTAAACAACTCTAAGGAGCAAAAGTGATGCAAAAAATCACGCTTACTACCCTAAAATCCAAAAAAAATATCCCCCCGCACTTAGGCAAAAATCCTAGCAAGATTACTGCTATCACGGCTTATGACGCACTTTTTGCGCGGCTTTTTGATGGCATTGTAGATGTGATTTTGGTAGGCGATAGTCTAAATATGAGTTTCAATGGCAAAGAGGACACCACAAGCCTAAGCCTGCAAGATATGATATATCACACAAAAGCAGTTCTAGCCCACACAAAGCAATCTTTTGTCATAGCTGATATGCCTTTTGGTAGCTATGCAAGTGAAAAATGCGCACTAAAATCCGCACTAAAAATCATCAAACAAACAGGGGTTCAAGCCCTAAAACTAGAAGTGCCTCTAAGCAAACTAAATATCATAAAAGCCCTCGCAAATGAGGGGATTCCCATTATGGCACATATCGGGCTTATGCCACAATTTGTAAAATTTGAGGGCGGATACAAAATCAAAGGCAAAGACAATCATCAAAGCGCATACTTGCTAGAATCCGCACTTGCATTTGAAGAGGCGGGTGCATTTGGCTTGCTTTTGGAGGGGATTATAGGTGGCGTGGCAAAAGAGATTTCTAGCAAGGCAAAAATCCCAACTATCGGGATAGGTTCTGGGGTGGATTGTGATGGGCAGATTCTTGTTTGGAGCGATGCGTTTGGATTGTTTGGCGATTTTAAGCCAAAATTTGTGCGCCAATACCTAAATGGCACAGAGATTTTCAAATCTGCGTTGCAAAAATATGTCGATGATGTCAAAAGTGGCGATTTCCCAAGCGAGCAAGAAAGCTACTAAATCCACCAAAATATCAAAATCTAAAGTAAAACAAAATGGCAAAAATCACACTTGATTTGCAAAGTCTAGATTCTAGCTCAAAGTCTAGTTCAAAAACCAGCCAAAAATCTAGCTCAAAATCCACCCCTGCAAAATCCACAAAAACCACAAATCAACCCCCCACAGATGCAGACGAAAGGGAAGTATCCATTGAGAGAATTAGCTTTGATGAAAACATAGAAACTTCGCTTCGCCCTAGTGTGTGGGAAGACTACATAGGGCAAACCCAAATCAAAAAAAATCTAAAAATCGCTATTTTGGGAGCACAAAAACGCTCTGAGCCTTTGATGCACACGCTTCTTTTTGGTCCCCCGGGGCTTGGCAAAACAACCCTTAGCCACATAATCGCCACACAAATGGGTGCAAATATCAAAGTAACTGCCGCACCGATGATAGAGAAAGGCGGGGATTTGGCTGCGATTTTGACAAATATTGGCGAGGGGGATATTTTATTTATTGATGAGATTCATAGGCTTAGCCCAGCTATTGAGGAGCTGCTATATCCTGCTATGGAGGATTTTCGGCTAGATATTATCACAGGTAGCGGTCCAGCAGCACAAACCATAAAAATTGATTTGCCACCATTTATGCTTATCGGTGCGACTACTCGGGCAGGAATGCTATCTAGCCCTTTGCGTGATAGGTTTGGTATGGATTTTAGATTGCAGTTTTATGACAACTCCGAGCTAAGCCTAATCATTGACAAAGCCGCACACAAACTAAAAAGGGAAATCAAAAAAGACGCTAGCTTAGAAATCGCAAAAAGAGCGCGAGGCACGCCTAGAATCGCACTAAGGCTACTAAAGCGCGTGCGGGATTTCTCTGATGTCGCAGGAGAGGAAGTCATATCCCTAGACACCACAAAGCACGCACTAATCGAGCTTGGTGTCAATGAACTAGGCTTTGATGAGCTTGATTTGCGCTATTTGGAGGCTTTGGCTAGGGCAAAATCTCCTATGGGACTAAACACTATCGCAGCAATCATTAGCGAAGATGAGGGAACGATAGAAGACTTAATCGAGCCATATTTGCTTGCAAATGGATTTTTGGAGCGCACTGCTAGAGGCAGGGTAGCAAGCATAAAGACTTATGAACTATTGCGACTTAGCCCACCCAAATGGAATCTAGCACATTTACAAAACGAGCCAAAATTGTTTTAATTTATTATTGCAAGGAGAATCTAAATGTCAAATAACTCAAATAACAAGCCTTATCCGCATATCTGCAAGGCTTTTGGTGTGTATGAGACAAATTGCTACATTGTTCAAACCCCTCGTGGCGAGCTAGTCATAGACCCCGGGATTGGCTCAAGTGAGTGGGTGCTAGCAAATGTGAAAAATCCGCTTGCTATCCTTATCACTCACGGGCATTTTGACCATATCTTTGACACAGCAAAACTCCACGAAAATCTAAAATCTACACCCATTTATTGCCCTAGCGAAGATGCTTTTATGATGAAAAGTGATTGCTTTGATACAGGGCTTACTCCTTGTGCGCCAAGTGTGGAAGTGCCTTGCAAAAAAGGACGAGAGGATTTTAGCATTGATGGGATTTGCTTCTCATATCTGCATTTCCCCGGACATACACCGGGGTGTAGTATCGTGTTTGTTTGGGGAGATAGCACTCAAAATGAGCTATCAAATCAAGCGCAAAAATCCACACAAAATAACTCACAAAATAATGCACAAAATCAAAACCACACTACTTGTCCCAAAAGCAAAAATGCAAGAATTTATAGCGGGGATTTTGTATTTCATCGCAGTATCGGACGATATGATTTCCCCTACTCAAGCCAAAGCGATATGGCAGATTCGCTAAGGAGATTTAGGGATTTGGATTTTGCACTTGATTTGGGGCTTACGCTAGATGAGAGTGAGCTAGAGGAGGTAGGGCAGATAGAGATTTTCCCCGGACACGGAGAATCTAGCATTTTAGCCTATGAGCAGCGCAATGTAAATCTATGGCTAGAGCGAATGGACTAAAAAATGGGCTAGAGTATGATTTTGAAAATGTGGCAGGAACTAAACTAAAATAACAAACCAAATGTTTGCAAAATTTATCACGCAAAATCTTGGCATTATTATTGTATTATGTTGATTTTTTGTAATATTTTTACAAGAGGAAGGATAATTTAATGAGTGGATTTTCTAAAATCGGTTTTATCTTAGCCACACTTGGTAGCTCTATCGGGCTTGGGCATATTTGGCGATTTCCATATATGGCAGGGACAAATGGTGGCGGTGCGTTTGTGCTACTTTTTTTGGCACTCACACTCCTTGCTGGGATTGCTATGCTTGTAGGAGAAATGCTAATGGGCAACTACACGCAAAAAAACACCGCCGATGCGTTTAAAGAGCTAGATTCTACCAAGCACAAAGTATGGAAATGGGGCGGGCTAGTGCTGATAGGCGGTCCTTTTATCCTCACATTTTATATGATAGTGCTAGGGTGGGTGCTGTATTATCTTTTTAGCACAAGTATGGACTTGCCAAGCAACGCAAGCGAAGCTGATTGGGTGTTTGGCTCGCTTTTGAGTGTAAATATTTGGGCGCAGATTTTGGGCTTTAGCGCGGTAGCGTTTATCACGGCATTGGTAGTATCTTTTGGGATAAAAGAGGGAATCGAGCGACTAAATGTTGTGCTTATGCCACTGCTTTTTCTTATTTTCATAGGGCTTTTGGTGTATGCGAGCTTTCAGCCTAGCTTTATGCGAGCGGTGCATTTTTTGTTTGATTTCAAATACTATGACATTAGCGCAGATGTGGTAATCGCAGCGATGGGGCAAATGTGCTTCTCACTTAGTCTTGGTGTGGGTATTATCATTAGCTATTCTGCTAGCACCAAGCCCAATGCTAATCTGCTAGAATCTGCCTTGTATGTATGTCTATGTGGGATTACTATTTCACTTATTGCAGGGCTTATGATTTTTACATTTGTCTTTGAGCACGGGGTAGAAATCACTCAAGGTGCTGGACTTGTGTTCAAAGCACTTCCAATCGTGTTTAGCAAAATGGGAATGGTAGGTGTGATAATCTCTGTGCTATTTTTTCTAGGACTAGCATTTGCAGGCATTACTTCTACTATATCTTTGCTAGAGCCAAGTGTAATGTTTTTTGTCCAAAAGTATGGATTCTCGCGTTCCAAAATCACTTGGGCGATTATGGCTGTTATTTATCTAGTGGGCTTGGTACTTATTTTTTCTTTGCACAAAGATTATGCAGATATGCTAGCAGTGTGGGGCAAGGGCCTTTTTGAGCTAGTGGATAAAGCAAGCTCTGATATTGTTATGCCACTTGGAGCGTTGCTAAGCGTGATATTTGTAGGGTGGTTTATCGGCAAAGAAAAAGTGAGAAAAATGACAAGCGGATTTTTATCTGCTGGGGCATTTAGTGTGTGGTTTTTTGTCATTCGCTATGTCGCGCCATTGGTTGTGATACTAGCGTGGGGTGGGGAGCTAGCGACAAAGACATTATTTTCACTTCTTAGATTTTTTGGCGTTTAGATTTTGGCACAAAGCAAGATTTTACATTTTTAGACACAAGGACACAAAAGGATACAAAATGACTGATTCTAAAATATTTCATTTAGGGTTTTTGCGATTTGTTTTTGCAAGCATTGTTTGCATAAATATTTTTGGCATAAATGTGATAAATGCTAGCCAAACTAACACGAGCAAAAACCTAACCGAAGTGGCGCAAAAAATCGCAGATATGTTTTATGCCCTAAATGGCGAGCCAAACAACCCACACAAAAAAATCAACCACACCAAGGGATTTTGTGTTAGTGGGGAGTTTATCCCCAATCAAAAAGTGGCAAAAGATTTTGCTATCCCGTTTTTGCACTCCAAAAAAATTGAGGTAAAAGCTAGATTTTCACTTGGTGGTGGCGAGCAAAGTGATAAATCCAAATCCCGCGCAATGGCTCTAAAAATGCAAAGTGAAAATGGCGATTTGTGGGAAATCGCTATGACAAATTCGCGTGTAAATTTTGCCAAAAATGCAGATGAATTTATGCAGTTTTTGAGTATAAATTTGGAGCAAAAGCAAGGGCAAATTACCCCACAAGAAGCGGCCAAAAAGCGCGAGAGTGTCCCCTCTTTTGTAAATTTCGCACGCGAGATAGGACATCTTGGGGTAAGCCCTAGCTTTGCAGATAGTGCCTATCATAGCGTGCATACATTTTTTTTCACAAAATCTAGCGATGAGCTAGTGCCTGCTAGATTTAGCTTTGTCCCCAAAAATGGTGTGAAAAATTTAAGCCCAAAAGAGCTAGAAAATCTAAATGATGATTTTTTGGAATCTAGCTTCCAAAAACAGCTAAAAAATGGTGCGATAAAGTTTGCCCTAGTGCTTGAAGCAGCAAGGCAAGAGGATAGCCTAGAGGATACCACAAGTGTGTGGGCAGATAGCAATGGAGAGAAAATCAGCAGAGAGCATATCACTTTAGGCGAGCTAAGACTTGATTCTTTTAGCGGATATGAGTGCAATGAAGAAGTGTTTATGCCCTCTATCTTGCCAAGTGGTGTGCAGCCACCAAAAGATGAGATTTTTGATGTGCGAAGTATGGTATATGCCATAACTTTTGGCAGGAGACAATGAAGCACAAAGGGCTAGATTCTAGCAAAATTAAAGGGTAAATTAAGAGAAAACTTATTAAAATGCCCTTTCTTTTGTCAGCACCTTTTTGCGCTTTTAGAGTTATTTATGATTTTAGCTGTTTTTAGCCTTTTTGCACTTCAATATAATCAAGCAAAAACTACATTACAAAACCACAATAAGGAGTTTGCGTGTCTTTGGAATACTTTCTCACCCCACCTCAAGCCACCCCCAAAATCACAGATTTGCGACAAGGCGAGTGCAAAGATTCTCGCTTTATTAAGCCATTGCGATTGCACTATAAGCAAGATGGCGAGGACAAAGATTGGGATATTATCCACTCACACGATAGCGTATCGATAATGCTATATGAGCGCGATTTGGAAGCATTTGTGATTGTCAAGCAGTTTCGCCCTGCGGTGTATATGCGCAATCACAATGGCTATATTTACGAGCTTTGCGCTGGGCTTGTGGATAAGCCAAAAAAGAGCTTAGAAGAGATTGCCATAGAAGAAGTCTTTGAAGAATGCGGGTATGAAATCCCTGTAAGTCGCTTGCAGTTTGTAAATAGTTTTTACAACTCTGTGGGAATCAGTGGCGCAAGGCAAACAATATACCTAGCAGAAGTGAGCAAAGAGGACAAGCACGCACTAGGTGGTGGCATAGATGGCGAAAAAATCGAAGTGCTATACCTCAAAGCAAGCAAGGCATTGGACTTCGTGCGTGATGAGGACTACCACAAAACACCCTCTCTAGCATTTGCTATCAACTACTTTTTTTATCAGTATCGCCCTCAAGCAAAAGCTAGCAAAAAGTAGCCAAAATCTATAAAATAAGGAATACTCCCAAGATGAGCACGACAAAAAATCTAACAAAACAAAAACCCCACCAAATCTGTATCCAAACTTTTGTGCTAGCTTTTGCTCTGCTGCTTTTGCTATCTCTCCAGCAGGCACACAGCGAGCAAAATACACTAAAGCACCTTGACAAGCTCCAGCACACCACAAAAATCTCCATTTCATCTGTCGATACAAAATCCAACACCATAGAGTTTCCAGCTATGGGACGCGTAGTGGGCGAGAGTGGGTTTGTGTGGCATATTTATGATGAAAATTACGCAAGTATCATCGCTACTGCTACGATTATAGAGATAAAATCAAGCCAAAATGACATACAAGAAAATAGTCTGCAAGAAAATGACACACAAGAAAAAAACTCCAAAAAAACGCAAAAATCAAGCACGCAAAAAGCCAAGCAAAATCCTAGCACCCAACCTAGCCAAAGCACAAAAGCAATAGCGCGGATAAATCCTATCGGCGTTTTAGAGCAAAAATACCTCCCAAGCCCCACAAACAAGCCCATCATAGGAGATGAGGTGCATTTCGGGACGCTAAATAGTCTAGCTTTTATCATTGCCCCTACGCTAGAGACTTATGATTCTATCCGCACTAGCTACCCATCTATGCAGTTTCTAAACTCTGATTTAATGGTGGGCTATCTTTTTGACAAAAGCAAATTCGACCCCAAGCCAAAGGTGCTAAGCAGTGCTTGCGCAGTGTATAGCGTGGGATTGCTTTTTTTGGTTACAAAAGATAGGCTCTCCGTGCTTGATTGTCAAAGTTTGGTAGAGCTAGATAGTGTGGCGTTTGATACAAGTGCGGTAGGGCAGACGATTGCGCCGTTTTTTTCGCGTGTCCAATACGCCTCAAGTGGTTCGCTAGATTCTGCACTCAAGCGCAAAAACTCAAAGCAGTATTTTGAATACTACGATGGACTACTAAAAGAGGGCAAAAACTTCAAGTAGCCCAAAAATCAAGCAAAGATTACCCACAAAGCCTATTTACAAGCCATTTGCAAGCGATACAAATTACCCCACAAAGCTACTTTGCAAAGATAGCAAAGCACAAAACCCACAAATAAATCCAAGCAATGAATCCAAGCACAACTCTTTTTGCTAGTAGCGATGGCTCTCTTAGCGCGTTTAATGAAGAGTTTGGCGAGTGCTACTCCTCGCTTAGTGAGGGTGCGCTAAGTGAGAAAATCACCAAGCATATCGCCCCCGCGTTTGAGTATCTGCGCTCAAAAATGCAAAGCGATGATTCCCAAGCCAAAATCCCTCCTAGCACCAAAAGCGATATTTGGATTTTGGATATTTGCTTTGGGCTAGGGTATAATGCCTTTTTAAGCGCAAGCGCGTTTGAGTATTTGCTAGGGCAACCAAACGCCCAGCCAAAACCAGCTAGCACAAAACTTCATATCATTTCCCTAGAAAAAGATAGAGCTACTTTGGATTTGGCAGGGCAGATTTGGCACTTAGATGACAAGAAGTGGCAAAGCCTAGCTAGCGGACAAAGCACTAGCCTAAACCAAAGCACTAGCCTAACTATCATTTGGGGCGATGCAAGTAAAGCACTAGAAAATCTAGCGCAAGATTTAAAAAACGATTTTGCAAGCGATTTGCAAGCAGAATCAAAAAGCCAAAAATATTTTGCAGATTTTAGCCAAGATTTTGCGCAGGATTTTGGGGGGAGTTTTGCAGAATATTTTGCGAGAGATTTTGCAGGCTTTGACATTATCTATCAAGACCCTTTTAGCTTTGGCAAAAACCCTGCGCTATGGAGTGAGGAGCACTTCAAGCACCTTTTTGCCATAAGCAAAAGCACTTGCCTTATCACTTCTTATGCCACGCGCAAAGAAGTGCTAGCAAACGCGCAAAAAGCGGGATTTCTAGCCTATAAGCTAAAGAGCGATTTTAATCGTTTTTGCCAAGAGATTTTGCCATTTCTCAAGCACAAGCACACAGGCAAAATCTCTAGCGAGGCAAAATCGCCACCAAAGCACCAAGCAAAATCCCAAGCAAGAGAATCTAGCCTTTTTAGTAAGCAAGAGATTTACTTGCCAAATGCGCTAAACCACACAAACCACACAAACCACACAAACAACAAGGAGAGTATATGAGAATCGTATTTATGGGGACACCGATTTTTGCAACTATTGTCTTTGATAGATTGCTTGCAGAGCTTGAGCGGGCAGGGCGGGAGTGCGAAGTAGTGCGCGTAATCACCCAAGAGGATAAGCCTGTGGGACGCAAAGGCATAATCACTCCCCCACCGATGAAGCAAAAAGCCTTGCAAAAAGGCATAGAAGTGCTGCAGCCACGCACCCTAGATAGCACATTTAGCAAGTCCCTAGCTTCATTGCAGATAGATTTTATAGTCGTGGTGGCTTATGGCAAGATATTGCCAAAATCGATTTTGCAAATCGCGCCCTGCATAAATGTCCACGCTTCCATACTGCCAAAATATCGTGGTGCAAGCCCGATTCAGCAGATGATTTTAAGCGATGATAGCCACTATGGAGTAAGCATAATGGCTATGGAGGAGGGGCTTGATAGTGGAGCGATTTTAGGAGTTAGCAAAATCCCTAGAAACGATGAGGACTACACCGCTTTGAGTGCGACTCTAGCCCAGCTAGGTGGAGCAGAGCTTGCTAGGGTTTTGTCCGAGTTTGACACTATCACGCCCTTAGCTCAAGATGAGAGCAAAGCTAGCTATTGCAAAAAGATTTGCAAGTCCGATGGGGAAGTGCGCTTCACAAATGCTAGCGAAATCTACAAAAAATCCCTAGCCTTTAGCCCTTGGCCAAGTGTGTTTATGCCAAATGGCATAAAGATTTTTGGCGTTCGTGCGGCACAGATAGAAGCACTCGGCGTAAAAGCAAGCAAGACAAAAGCAGGAGAAGTGCTAAGCATATCGCCTGTGATAGTTGCGTGCCAAAATGGCGCGATAGAGATAGATGAGCTACAAGCCCCTAGCAAAAACAAAATGCGCGCAAGCGAGTTTCTAAAAACACGCGGGATAAAAATCGGCACAAATCTTTTGGAGATATAAGCCCTTCAAATCGTTGTTTGCAATTTTTTAGCACATTGTTTGCATTCAAGCATAAAAAACTTCTATACGATAAAAACTGCATTTCCAATTCTTTGTAAATACCCCTCCCTAAATCCCTCCCGCAAGGGGAGGGACTTTTTCTTTTTCTTACGATGTTGCTGTTATATTAAGCCCCCTCCCTTGCGG
>SAMEA104315434__coassemble_396_pt1 | contig 24380 bp, 20 predicted proteins | sample SAMEA104315434__metabat2_low_PE_003 | metagenome-assembled genome bin SAMEA104315434 (sample SAMEA104315434) | gut metagenome | biome: Monkey gut; feature: monkey-associated habitat; material: faeces | place: China | collected 2013 | reverse complement strand
GCCTCCTAGACTTCGTTTTTCTGTGCCTTTGGAATGTCGCGCTGTGAAGCTAAAAACCACAGGATTTATCTTTAGCGCACCAAACCCCCACCAAGAATCAGTATTTCCTTGAAACATATTTGTTTGTTGAGTGCCATTATGATAGCCACCGGGCGCGATGACATTATACATAAATGGTGTCTCATCTTCTGCTTCCAATATGTATAGATATCCTCCCATATGCGCTTGGAGGAAGTCATTTGCTCCTGTGCGAGCATATCCTATGCCTAGTTTGTATGCCACTCTAGCTCGCTCATAGCTTATGCTTGGCTGCAGGGTAATGAGATAAGTATCGCCTAGTTTCCTAGATTCGTTGATAGAGCCGATTGCCCAGCCTTTGCGCTGTGAGGATAGATAGTTGCCGTGCGTTAAAATATTTAGGCTAAAGGGCGAGCTACCAAGCGCAATATCTTGGGAAATTTTAGCCCCAAGCATATAGAAAAAATCTGTAAGATAGTAGGCATATATATCGCCTAAGCGGTATCCTCCGCGCCCAAGTTTCACACCTAGCACAAATTCATTTCCTCCATAATATAGCTCTTTGAATTCCACAAAATTGCTTGTCTCTTCGCGACTTGAGTGGGCGTATTCATTTACCCACGCACCATAGATTTCGCCGTATTTAAAATCATAGGCGATATGCGCTCCTTGCATATGCTCCCCTACCCAATCCACCAGCGCATCAAACCTCCCTGCTTGCACGCTAAAGCCCCTATATGAGTAGCGCAAAAACGCGTTGTTGCTGTTCCAATCATTGCCGACTTCATCGCCGATATGGTTGCCAAGATATTCGTGTGCGTTGTGTCGCAGTGCGCCACCTAAAAGTGAAGTAGCTCCCCAAATGCCTATGGTGGCGTTTAGCAAATGGTCATTTTTGGCATAGAAATCATAAGAGAGATTTGCAGCGAAGTGTAGCGTGAGGTAAGAATCTCTGTGCTTGCCAAAGGTGGATTTACCAAATGTGCCAATGTGTCCATAGAATTGTGTGCGGTTTAGGATTTGAGTGATTATGGGGGGTTGTGAGGGTTGCAAGGCTTGTGAATCTTGTGCGGACTGCACGCGCGAAATGATAGAGTCTGCAAAATCTTGCGAGTCTGTAGGCTCTATCAAGGTGGAATCTATGGGAGTAGAATCTGTGGTTGTGGAATCTTGTGCGATGTTATCTTGTGGGGTATTATCTTGTAGGATAGGATTTTGCGAGATAGAATCTAGTGGATTAGCACCTAAGCAAAAATGGCTAAAAGCCACTAGAGCAAATAGAGTAAGCACTTTTGGCAAGGAAGTTTTAAAACTATTTTTAAAACCATAAGCAGACATTTTTCATTTCCTTTTTTAGACTTTTGTCTATTTTTTGTGTATATTTTCATAATTTGAAAATATTTATGAGTGATATTAGCATTTTTGTCTAAACGCATAATGATAAAAATTATGATAAAAGTTTGGGTTTTTTTGATTTTATTTGAAAATAAATGCTACACTCCCAAGCTATAAAATTTACAAAAAACCTAAAAAGCAAAGAGGGTAAAATGACTTCAAACACAGCAAATGCACTAGATACACTAGGGACAGCCACACCTGATACAGCTATCCTAAATGCAATCACACTTGATGAGTGTAAGCCAAATCACTGCTACAAAATCACTTCTATCCATTTCACAAACCAAGCTATCAAAGAGAGGCTTGCTTCTTTTGGTGTCGTGCGTGGTGCGCTCTGCACGATACTATGTGCTGCGCCAAATAAAGCCACACTATCTATACAAGTAAACCAAACGCTTGTCGCACTGCGCGGTGAGGAAGCAAAGCTGATTTTTGTCGAGCCCATTCATCGCTAGAAGTTTTTAGCTAGATAGATTTTTGTGATATGATTTTGCAAAATCTTTTAAAGAGCAATCTAAAAGATTTGTAAAATCTAGCAAAAGGGCAAAAATGTGCGCCTTATCCAAATCAAGCAAAAAACTAGCAAACCCAAAATCCCCCACACAATCTAAAAAGTTGCAATCCAAAAAGTCACAACCCAACAAATCAAAAACCACCATAAAGCCTAGCGACATTGCTACTATCAAGTCCCGCTTCTTGTCCCACTACCCAAATGCAAAAACCGAGCTAGTCTATGCAAACACATATCAGCTTTTGGTATGTGTGATGCTCTCTGCCCAATGCACTGATAAGCGCGTAAATATAGTTACACCTGCACTTTTTGCTAGCTATCCCACACCTGCTGCACTCTCTCAAGCAAACATTGATGAGCTAAAAGAAATTATAAAATCTGTTTCGTTTTTTAACAACAAAGCTACAAACCTAATCAAAATGGCAACGCAAGTAATGGAAAGATTTGGCGGGGAAATCCCAACCACACAAGAGGAACTAAAATCTCTCGCAGGTGTGGGGCAAAAAACTGCAAATGTCGTGCTGATAGAAAGCCAAGAAGCAAATGTAATGGCGGTAGATACGCACTGCTTCCGCGTAGCCCATAGATTAGGATTAAGCAATGCAAAAAGCCCGCTAGATACCGAAGCGGACTTGACAAACGCTTTTAGGGACAACCTAGCCACGCTACACCAAGCATTTGTGCTATTTGGTAGATACATTTGCAAAGCAGTAAAGCCACTATGTCAGCAGTGCTTTTTGCAAGAATTTTGCCTAAGTAAAAGCAATTTTAAGCCTGCATAGAGGCGATGAATTTTGATGAGTTTTCGGTATATGAATTACCAAATCTCGCAAAATATTAGCGATTTTTTATGTATAGAATCTTGCACGCTATATGCGGCTAGAACCCAAAAAGGCACAAATATTGCTAGGTTTTATTTATGGATTTTGTGTGTAGTTTGGCGTGTTTGTGAAGATTTTCTTTAGGTTTTATGTTTGATTTTCGTGTGGATTTTTGTTATGTTGTTTTTGCATTGGATTTTGCATAAATTTTGTCCAAATTTTGTGCGAAATTTTGCAAAAAGGCATTGCAAGTAGCCTAATAATGATATAATGACAAGCATATTTTGCGCTTAAGAGAAGCAATCTAGTGCTAAATTAAGCTACTTATGACACAAAAGGACAGGACACAATGGAAATCATCAAAGAGAGCTTTTTTGAAGTCATCAACAACTCTATCGGAGTCTCCCCACAAGAATCCATAATCCCCGTGAAAAGAGGGTATCTAGCCTCGATAGATACTTTTAGCAGGCAGCGTGAGCTAGAAGTCTATCTTGTATTTAATAAGAAGTTTTTGCACTTTATGTGTGAGAATTTTTTGGGCGAGGAAAATCCTAGCTTAGAAGCACTAGAAGATATGGCAAAAGAGCTTGCAAACCTTGTAGTGGGGCACGCAAAAGTCCTAGCACAAAATAAAAACCAAAATTTCACTATATCCACACCGCAATATCTCGGCGTGCGAGTGATAAAAAACTACAATCACGGCTTGCATTTTCGCCTAAAAGGTGGCGGACATTGTAGTATTTTTGTGCGAAACAAAGACTAGGCACTAGCAGAATCTGCAATTCCACAAAATCACGCAAATACAAAACTTAAAACGAGTTAAACAAAACCGCTAAGGACAAAAATGGCAAAAGAGCAAAAATCTATCCTTGATAGGAAGCGCACCCACACCCCAGAGGAAATTGAGCTTGCTACATATCTCGAAGAGATGATGGAGGATTATGAGGGGTTGCTTGATATGGGTGTGGTTTTTACTGCTGATTTGGGCTCTACTAAGATTCCGCTTGCAGAAATACTAAAGTTTGAAAAAGGCTCAATCATTGATTTGCAAAAGCCAGCAGGAGAGAGTATAGATGTGTTTGTAAATGGCAGAATAGTAGGCAAAGGCGAAGTAATGGTGTATGAAAGAAGTCTAGCGATTCGCCTAAATGAAATACTAGATTCCAATGCGATAATCTACTATATCGCTAGGACAAGTCCTTACGAATAAGCCCTACAAAAAGCAAATAAAAGGGGAAAGATGCTACCTAGGCAAAATAACTTCAACAAAATTTTTCATAACTTTTTTGATGATTTTTGGTGCTTCAAAAGAGCGCGACTAGCTTTTTTTGGCTTTTTTGGCAGTGCTTTTGGAAGTGTTTTTTCATTTTTTGCACTATTTGTGTTTGCATTAAACGCGCTTTTTTTATCTTTTGTCTTTGCTGATTCCAAAACCTCACAAAATCTCTCAATCGTAAAGCAAATCCAAGCGTATCCCGACTCGGCACAAGATAGACTTGATGTTTTGTTGCTATTAGATTCTAGCTTTAGGGGCGAAGTGGGGAGTGCTACTATCGCAGATGAGCGACTTAGCGTGATTTCTGGCGTGGGCTTGCAAGAGAAGTGGAGCAAATCTTTTGCCAATTCGCCTATTTCTAAGCTAGAGATTATCCCGCACAATAACAATCTCTACATAAACGCAAAAGGTCGCAAACGCTACTATCTAAAGCCAAGTATTTCCAAAGACAAAAGCACGCTTAGACTTAGCTTTTATGCGGCAGATTCTCAAGTGCTAGATTCTTTGCTATCCACCACCCCCACGCTAAAAGCCACTCCAATAGAGGAAGTTTTTAGTGATTTGCAAGCTTCAAAGATTTCTAATAAGATTTCCCAAATCTCTAGTGATTCTCCAAATGGTGCAAATCCATTTGCCTACACAGCCCAAAACACACAAACAAGGACAGATATAGGGCTTGATTCTGCATTACAGCCTAGTGCGAAATCAAGTCAAGCAAATTCTCAAAATGCCAAAAACGCTCAAGATGATAATTTGTTTAATTGGGCTGCTATCGCACAAGGTGCGGAGTTTAATGCAAGCGATTACGCACTATATCTAGCCGTGTTTGCTTTTGTGATTGCGCTTTTGGTGCTACTGCGCTATATTATCCGCAGAAGTGGCAGTGCAAATGCTTCGCTAAAAGTCGTTTCTCAAAGCCAGATTGATAGCAAAAACAAAGTCGTAATCTTTGAAACAAAAGATTATTTTTATATGGTGCTTTTGGGCGAGAAAAATAATATTTTGATTGACAAAATCCCTCGCAGTGGAGCTTCCATCTCTGCAAAACCACTCACGGTAGGCTCTGTGCTAGAATCACTAGGCGAGTCAAAATCTACTCAATCTCGCCTAAAATCCACACCAAGCACTTCTCAAAGTGCTTCAAGGGTAGCTACCCCCTCTGCACTATCCTCTCCCTCCATAGCTACGCCAAAGCCAAGTGCTAAGCCTAGAAGTGCTACTCCTCAAGCAGCCACACCAAAGCCCTCTCCACTAGAGTCGCTTACCATTGGGAATGAAAATTCTTTCAATCAAGACTTTTGGGACGCACTAAAAAGTGGCAAAAGATGAGAATAGACTATGAGACAAGCAGAAGCTCTTAGTGTGGGGTATAGCAATAGCGAGGATAGATTTTGGGTTTCTCTGCTTTTGTCTGTTGTTTTGCATTGCTGTATCATAGCGATGGTTTGGTTTATAAACGAGCAGCTAAAAAAGCCCAAACTCCACAAAGTCGAGCTAGAAAATATTTTGTTTCTAAAGCGCGGGGATAGCCTAGATAAAAACGACAACAAAGAGGGAATGACTCCACCCTCTCTTGCAAGTCCAGATAGCGCACCGCCAACCCCTCCATCTACACCCACACCAAATACGCAAGAAGCAGAGTATAAAGAGCAAAGACAAAGCAAAAGAGTGCCACTGCCAAAGCAAGAATCCAAAAAAACCTATCAATCTCTAAACCAAATGAGCCAACCTGCACAGCAACCTTCTAAAGCGAGAGACCGCACTACTTCGCGTGCTATTAGCGAGCTGTATGGACGAGAATGGGGGGATTTGGGCAGTGAGGAAAAAGACTTCGTAACGAGCAATCTACGACAAATTGCTCGCATAACTCAAAGCTATCTAGAATACCCACAAGCTGCGGGCTATCTAGGACAGCAAGGCGAAAATGCCGTAGAATTTTATCTATTGCCAAATGGCGATATAGAGGGGCTTAGGCTTATTCGCAGCTCCAAATATAAACTACTTGATGACAATTCTACAAAAACTATACGAATTGCTTTCAAAGACTATCCTCGTCCCAAAAAACGCACGCTTATTAGATTTCATATCACTTATAAACTACACTAGATTTTACTTCTAAGGACTTGCAAGCAAACCAAAATACCCACAAAATCTAGCCATAAATTTTACAAGGAGAAATATGCGCTTAAAACTTACAAACCCGCTTGATATGCACCTGCATTTACGCGATGAAGCTATGCTAAAATCCGTGCTACACTTTAGCGCGAGCAGGTTTGCAGGCGCACTGATAATGCCAAATCTAAATCCACCAATAGATTCGCTAGATTTGGCTAATGCGTATAAAGGTAGGATTTTAGACGCGCTAGATTTTCTCTTAAAACCCCAACAAAAGCAATTAAAAAAAACACAGCAAGACACACAACCGCCAATCAAACATTTTTATCCATTTTTGGCTTTGTATATCACTGATAATCTTAGCCTAGATGAGCTAGAAAAATGCGCTAAAAACGGATATAAGATTCTAAAACTTTATCCAAAAGGTGCTACCACAGGGAGTGAAAGTGGCGTAAAATCTATCCTTAGTCAAAAAATGCGTGATATTTTTGCTTGTGCGCAAGACTTGGGTATGATACTTTGCATACACGGGGAGAGTGCAGGGGAGGCTTTGCAGAGGGAATATGAATTTGGCGAGATTTTTGCCTATATTGCTTCGCATTATCCGCGACTAAAAATCATCATTGAACACCTTAGCGACCACCGCTCTTTGCCACTTTTAGAAGAGTTTGACAACATTTATGCCACTCTCACTTTGCACCATATCACGCTTGATATTAGCGCACTTATAGGTGGGAGTTTGCAGCCTCATTATTTTTGCAAGCCCGTGCTAAAGCGCGTGATAGATAGGGAGGCTTTGGCAAAATATGCTTTGAGCGCAAATCCAAAAGTCAGCTTTGGCTCAGACTCTGCTCCGCATAGTTTATATGCCAAGCTCACACAAGGTGCAGCAGGGATTTTTAGCGCACCGTGTCTTTTGGAGCAGTTGGCGGAGTTTTTTGAAGCGCACGATTGCTTGCAAAATTTGCAAGCCTTTGTGAGTGATAATGCGATGAAAATCTATGAGCTACAATCCCACTTTGAATCACTTTCACCAAAAATCATTACATTAGAAAAAACTACAAATGCGATTCCAAATGTCGTGCATATCAAATCTAGCCCTCACAACACAAAAGTAAGCCACGCTAAAGAATATGATTTTACAAAATCTAGCGATTATGATAAGTTTGCCACAGAGTGTGTTATTCCATTTCGCGCAGGCGAGCAAGTAGGGTGGAAACTCTGCTAAATTACCTATAATCCACCTAGCAAACTTCTAAAATCACTTAAAGGCATAATATGCAACTAGATAATTTCACAAAAAATCTCTCTGTCCTGCAAAGCATAGACCCAGCACTTTTTTGTGCGCTAACAAACTGCAAGCCAAATGAAAAATATGAAGTGTTTATGGATAGCGACCCTGCTAATTATAATATCATCGATAAAGGCGACAATACACAAAAAAATCCACGCGAAAATCCAAATAAGATTTTGGATAAACACACACAAAGCAATACGGTTCAAAATGATTCTGTGCTAAATAGTCAAGCCTCTGAGAATCTAACCCCCAATAACCCCACTTCCAATAGCCCAACCCCTATGTATCTCTCCAAACCCATAGATGAGATAATGCAAAAAAACACTGAATTAGTAGGCTATTCATATTATCCGTTTTTGTATATTTATGGGCTTGGAAATGGCGTGCTACTAAAGCTGCTTTTTAATGAACAACGACAGCGCATTGTCGTGTTTGAGCCAGAATTAGAAGTGATTTTTATCGTGCTAAATTTGCTTGATTTCTCAAGCGAATTGCAAAGCCAAAAGCTAGTGATTATCCACTCTAAGCAGGCAAATTATATCCGCATAGATTCTCTATTTGATAGTAACAAATATGCTAGAATCTTTGTTAAAACCTATGATTTGCTACTTTCGTGCAATTATTATGAAAAATACCAAGATGATATTTTGCGTATAAATGGCTATTTTATCAAAGCTATTGAGCAAGCCGTAGTGAGTGTGGGAAATGACGCAAAAGATTCTCTCGTGGGGATTTTGCATCACATAATAAACCTACCTGATGCCCTGCGCTCGCCAAATGTCGATGCGCTATATAGCGCACTACGCGGTAGAGATACGGCTATCATCATATCCACAGGTCCTAGTCTGCACAAGCAGCTTCCATTGCTAAAATCTATCGCACCTTATGCGACTTTGCTTTGCATTGATGCGAGCTTCCCTATCTTATATAAGCACGAAATAAGGCCAGCCATCGACATAAGCCTAGAACGCGTAAAAGAAAGTGCTAAATTTTACACCGATACACCAAAGACTGCCCAAGAGGGCGTGATATTTGCGCTTACTTCTATCGTGCATAGCGATACCAAAAACGCCATAACAAATGGAATAAAGCAGTTTAGCTTCCGTCCATTTGGCTACACGAGCCTTTTTGAATTTCACGAGTATGGCTATCTAGGTGTGGGAATGAGCGCGGCAAATATGGCGTATGAAATCGCTAGGGGAGCAAAATTTAAGCGGTGCGTGTTTATCGGGCAGGATTTGGCTTTTGGCAATGATGGAAACACGCACTCGCAAGATGCAATATATGGCACAAAAGAGAGGCAATACAAGCAAGAGGGCATAATGATACCCAAATACGGCGGTGGAGGCGAGGTAGAAACTAGCAAAGTTTGGAAGCTGTTTTTGCATTTTTTTGAAAAAGACATAGCTCACACGCAAGGTATGGAAGTGATAAACGCCACAGAGGGTGGCGCACGCATACACGGAACAAAAGAAATCCCCTTTGCCAAAGTATGCGAAATGATAAAATCTAGCCCAAAATCTAGCCTAAATCTAACTCCACCAAGCCAAAAAATAAGCCAAAAAAACATAATCCTAGCTTACAAAAAATGCCTAGATATAATCAACTACGGCACGAAGCAAAAAAAGCGCATAGAGAGGTTGTTTTTGCGACTTGTAAAAGAGCTAGAAAAGGTAGAAAAACTAAACAAAAAAGGACAGCTAGATAGGATAGATTTTGATAAATTAAGCGATTTGAGCGAGCAGCTAGAGGGGATAAAATCCCTCTTTAGTGAGCTAAAATTTACCAACTATTTTTTGGACGCGATTCAGTCTTATATATTTCATCAAGAGCTAGACATAGCCAAAGTCGTGGCGACATACACCCAAGATGATGACGCACTAAAAGCAAAGCAACTAGAGTGGTTGTATTATCATAAGTATTGGCTTTTTTCTCTTGCAGGTGGGATAGACTGCGTGATAGAATCCATAAAGCGTGGGCTAGGGCAGTGGAGTGAGGAGGATAATGCTATACTAAAAAAAGCGGGTGTAAAAATGCTAGAAATACAATCAAGCGCAAAATCTAGTGATTAGCTTTGGTGTAAAAATCATAAGCAATGCAATCGTTAAAAACAATCCATTTTGCAAATGTGGCAATTTAACACCTATATAAGTTCAATCAAGGCGAGTAGCAATCCTGCGATAGCAAGTTGTGCGGTGATGAGCCACTAAAATTGTCTATCAAAATTTGCGTGCTTTTGTTTAGTGCTAATGTCATTTAAAAACCACTTCCAAGTTTGGCTTTATGTTTTAGGATTTTGCCTAAAACCATGCGCCATATTTGAGTGAGAGAGCATTAGAAAAGCCTTGCAAAGATTGCTTAGAAAATCCACCTACAAAGTAGATTCCACCATAGCCTAAGGTTAGCTCGTGGTTTTTGTGTATGCTCCACACGAAGTTCAAATCCAAATTTGCATAAGCAAGTGGCAGATTTATATCGCCTTTGCTTTGTAAGTTTGCTATGGTGAAGCTCGCTTTTTGAGTGTTTAGGATATTATACTTACCACCAAGTAGCCAAAACATTCTAAAACTTCCACTTTTGCCAAAACTTTTGATTCCTCGCAAGGATAAGTTTATCTGCGGAAAATGCCAAAGATGAATGGGATAATCCTCATTTGCTTGGTTTATAAATTCTTTATTTAGATGAAAACTTGGCAACACTAGCAAATCATAGCTTATCCCTAGCTCTGGGGCGATATAGCTAGCGGCTTTTTCTTGATAAAAAGCTGTGCCTATCCTTGCATCTGTGCCAAATCCGTAGTTAAAAGATTGTGTTTTTAGCGCACCTGCATAAGTGCTTGTCTCAAAAAATGGCACACTCATATCACCCCTTAAAATTCCTTTGAAATAAAATTCTCTCAAACTTTTGCTTTTGAGTGCTTTTGAATTGAAATAAGTCGCACCGACTTGGACACTATGGGTTTGTAGATTTATGTTTTGGGTATATACATCTGCTAGAGTGTAGGAGTATTCATAGCCTAGATAGCCACCTATGATTCCTTTTTGTCCTAGATTTCGCTGAATCCCTCCTATGCCTCCTCCTACAAATTCGTGCGCCCTAGATACGCTTGCATCGCTAAAATAGCTATGCCCACCATAAGGCGCAAAAAATCCTATATGATTTTTGTTTTTTTCATAAGATAAAAATTTCTTCTCTAGCCTTGCCTTACCTCTTGTTTGCCTTGAAGTTGTGGCGAGTTTGCGCATTTGTGGGGCATATCTTGGTGGTGCGCCCGGTGGTGTCCTAGCAGAGGGTTGCTCATATATTTTGGGCTGATTTGCCTTGCTAGGTGTGGAGCGGAAGTTTTTTTTCATAAGAGAATCTAGCACATTTGACACCATTGTATTTTTGCGCATATAGCTTAGGGTTATTGTTTTTAGGATAGTAATCCCATAAGAGCTAGCCACATCAGCTTCTAGGCTAAATCCCGCCGTGCTTGCAGGGATTAGTTTGATTCCGGGAGTTGGGGTTAGGCTATCAAAGTTTGGTGTTACGCCCTTGCCACCTGCGATGATTTTGCTATACTCATATATATCGCCTACTTTTGCCCCACTGCCACTCTCGCCTATACCAACTCCTACGATGATTCCACCTTTTGCGATATTAGAGACATTTATCCCATCTCCATTTAGATAGATATGCTCTACGGGAGTTCTTGGGATTCCTGTGTAGCCTCTGCCTTGAAAGGTATGCTGTGTTTTTCTTCCCCAAGTTGTCCCATCACTAGAGATAGCAATCGTCCATTTGCTTATGTTTAAGTTATTGATATTTCCATTTAGATGATAGCCGAAGTTTAGCCCGATTTGTCCATCATTTACATTCATAGTTCTTATGGTTTGTTTTGTAGCTCCACCGCCAGAGGTGTTTTCAAAGTAGGGGATTATCCCACCATTTAGATTTAGCGTGGTTATCACTCCACTTGCGTGGTTTAGCGATAGTTGCCCGCCACTATTTATAGTGATAGTAGATACAGTGCCACCATTTACGGTGTAGTTTGTGATATTTCCACCGCTATTTACTTCTACTAGGCGCACAGTGCCACTATTTGTAGTGAGTGTGCCGATATTGCCACCTCTATCGACATATAGAGAATCCGCATTCCATTGTTTGGATGGGACATAGTTAGTGATATGCTCATCTGTTGCGTGAGCAATATGTGCTAGCCCACATATCGCCACAAAAAAGATTGCCACAACAATAGCAAATCCCCCCCCCCATTTATGTATCATCATATTTGCAATTCTTGTAGTTCCTAATACGCTAAAAGACATAGATTTAACAGATTTATAAGGTTTTTCAAAATCACAAACTAATAAACTTTTCATAATATTCTCCTTAAAAATTGCTTAAAAACTAGCATTATATAATAAAATTTATCAAAAACTACCAAAACACGCCAAAATCGTGGATTTTGCGCTTTGTCTCTGAAGCAAATACGATAGCCACAAAACAAAATCATCTAACAAGCAAAAATAAATGTGTAAAATTGACACTTTAATGAGAATTTCTACACGCAAATTCCATAAGGTTAAGTTTTTTTTTATCACTTTTGGTTATAATCTAGCTCGTTTAACAATGGTTTAGATTGGCTTAGACATTGCTAGGAGCAACACTAAAACAACAACTAAAAAGCACCAAATAAAAGGAATATAAATGCCACTAGATGAAAATTTGCGAAATCTAGATTCTACCCTAGATAATTTTTCTAATAACTTGACTTATATAGGACTTAAGCCAGAATTTAGTGATTTGCTAGCAAACGATATAGCTTCATCACACGCGTATTTTGGTGTGTTTGTGCTGTTTGTATTTAGCTTTATCGCGTTTAACTACACGCTAAAAATCCAGCGATTTATCTCACGCAAGCTCGCTACAAAATCCCGCGACAAGCTAAAGCTAGCTCCTTATGAGTGCGGACCCACTCCACTAAAGCAACCAACCAAAATCCCTCATCAGTTTTTCATCATCGCATTGCTTTTTGTGCTTTTTGACATTGAAGTGGTGTTTATGATTCCGTGGGCAGTGGTGTATAAAGAGGCTTTGGGAAATGGTTTTGGTGTGCTACTTTTTATAGAGATGATAAGTTTTATACTTTTGCTTGTCATAGGGCTAGTATATGCGTGGAAAAAGGGTGCTTTGCAGTGGCATACTTCAAGTCAATCAAGCCAACCATTTAGGTGGAATCCACAAAATCCACAAGCCAGCATTAAGTCTAGTATCAAAGAAGTTGCTCAAGGGGGGAATCTATGAATCCTGCTATTTCTACGCATTCTGCTTCCACACATTCCACACATTTTGCGCAAGCTCCCAAAGCCCCAGCGCATTTCAATCCTATGTCGCCACTGCGTGATGCTAGCTTGCCTATTGCATTAACTACGATTGATAAGCTACTAAATTGGGGGAGGAGCAATTCTCTTTGGCCACTCACTTATGGGCTTGCTTGCTGTGCGATAGAGATGATGGCGACAGGGGGAAGTCGCTTTGATTTTGATAGATTTGGCACGATATTTCGGGCTAGCCCTAGACAAAGCGATGTGATGATTATCGCAGGCACACTCACCAAAAAGCACGCCGAATACACTCGCAGACTATATGACCAAATGCCAGAACCAAAGTGGGTTATTTCTATGGGCAGTTGCGCAAACACAGGCGGAATGTTTAACACCTATGCCACCGTGCAAGGAGTAGATAGAATCATACCTGTGGATATTTATTTGCCCGGGTGCGCCCCGCGTCCAGAGACTTTGCAATACGCTCTCTTAGTGCTTCAGCGCAAAATCCGCTCAAACAAAGCAACCCCACAAAGCCTAAAAAACCCTAGACGCGTAATTTAGCTTAAGCCTTTTATAGAGATTTCATTTTAGATTTTCTTTATTAGGAAAGACAATGCCACAAAATACTTATCAAACTACCGATACCGCTTACACTTGCCAAAGCACTCACACAGCCACTTGCCACAAACCTCACAAGGATGTCCAAAGACATTCTTATCATACTCCTAGATTTTATCAGCCAGCCCTCACGCCAAAAGCCACGATAGAGGGCAGTGCGTGGGAAGTGATATACAATCATATCAGCTATTTTCACAAAGTGGATTTAGCTTATGTCGAGCTAGGCTGTGCAGTGCTATGGATAGAATCAAGCGATATTTTATCTGTTTTGGCTAGGCTAAAATCTCTAGGCTATGAGACTTTGAGCGAAATGAGTGCGATAGATAAACTAGCTTTGGAGAAAAATGAGAGTGGAGCAGATAAAAGCAGCGGGCAATTTGAGCTATTTTATCAGCTTCAAGCACTTGATTCTAGCTTCAAAGACAAGCGCAGAATCCGTATAAAATGCGCTATCAATGAGGGAGAGCAAGTAGATTCTATCCACTCGCTTTTTTCTCTAGCACTTTGGAGTGAGCGCGAAGTGTATGATATGTTTGGGATAAGGTTTAGAAATCACCCTAATCTATCGCGTCTACTTATGCCGCGCGATTGGGTGGGACACCCGCTTTTGCGCTCATATCCCTTGCAGGGTGATGAATATGCTAGTTGGTATGAGGTGGATAAAATCTTTGGCAAAGAGTATAGGGAAGTCATCGGCGCAGAGCAGCGCGATAGTGCTAGAATCGATGAAAGTGAGGCGAGAAACTTCGCTAGAATTGATGAGTTAGGAGAGCAGAGCGACCCACTATATATAGAAGCATCCAAGTCGCTATTTGTGCGAAATATCTCCAAAGAGAAAAAAGAGATTTTAAGCAAAAGAAAATAGAGATTAAGCAAAATCTAGCAGGCAATCCTAAAAGAGAATAATGAAGTTTAAGAAGAATACTTTGAAGGAAACAAAATGGCGCAAATCTATACACGACTAAAACCACAATTTGAAAACATAGCGTTTGAAAAACGCGATGATAATTCTATGGTGCTAAATTTTGGACCACAGCACCCTAGCACACACGGACAGCTACGACTTGTCCTAGAGCTAGATGGCGAGCAAGTCAAAAAAGCTCACCCAGAAATCGGCTATCTCCACAGAGGCATAGAAAAGCTCGCCGAAAATATGATATACAATGAATTTATGCCAACAACTGATAGGCTTGATTATATCGCTGCAAGTAGCAACAATTATGCGTTTGCACTTGCGCTAGAGCGACTTATCGGGCTAGAAGTCCCGCGCAAAGCTCAAGTGATACGAACCACGATTTTGGAGCTAAATCGTATCATTTCACATATCTTTTTTATCGCTGTGCACGCTATGGATGTGGGTGCTCTCTCACTATTTCTCTATGCGTTTAAAACGCGTGAATACGGGCTTGACTTAATGGAGGATTATTGCGGTGCTAGGCTTACGCACAATGCTATCCGCATAGGTGGAGTGCCACTAGATTTTCCACAAGGCTGGCTAGAAAATCTAGCAGCATTCCTAAAAGAAGTGCAAAAAAGCGTAGAGCTTTTTGAGGGACTGCTAGATAACAATCGCATTTGGCGAGCTAGGCTTGAGGGCGGGGGCGTGATAGATGCAGATAGGGCAAAATCTTGGGGGGCAAGCGGGATAATGCTTCGCGCCACAGGCATAAAATATGACATTCGCAAAGAAGAGCCTTATGAGCTATATGATGAGCTGGACTTCTGTGTGCCTGTGGGGCATAATGGCGATAGCTATGATAGATATAGGCTATATATGCTTGAGATTAGAGAATCTTGCAAGATTTTAGAGCAGCTTATTGAGCTATATCCCTCTGCTTCTAAGCAGTGTGAGAATTTGCGTGGTGGTGGGCTTTTGGCAGATGCACCTAGCTTTATTTCTGCCCCAAAAGAAGAGATAATGACACAAAACTATTCACTAATGCAGCATTTTGTGCTTGTTACGCAGGGTATGCGACCACCAAAAGGCGAAGTGTATGTCCCCACAGAATCCCCTCGTGGCGAGCTAGGATTTTTTATCCACTCTTTGGGCAATCCCTACCCACAGCGCGTAAAAATAAAAACCCCTAGCTTTGCCCACACTGCCTTGCTGCAAGAAATGCTCGTGGGAGAATATATCGCAGATATTGTTACCATAGTTGGCTCGTGCAATGCGATATTTGGCGAAGTAGACAGATAAAAGCAAAAGGAATTGAAATGAAGCGGTTTGATTTGCGACATTTAGGAGCGGATTTTTATACCAAGATGGGCGAAATCCTAGAATCTCGCTTACAAAATGGCGAAGTTGGGATTTTGCTTTTTGAGCTAGGCGAGTTTGTCAATGTCGCAAAAAGTGCGGAATTTGCCAAAAAAAATGGCTGTGAAATTCTAAACTCGGTGCGATTTAATCACCGCGATTGGACGCTTGTAGTGAGAAAAGGCTTAAACCTCGCAAGTGAAGTAAAATCGCCAAGCGAAGCAGACTTGACAAGTCAAAGCGAAAATAATGTATAAAGCTAAATACAAATAATACGAGGTAGCAAGATAGTGAAATCCCACAGCGAAGTTGCCATTATTTTGGGTGCTATGCCACACGAAGTGCAGGCTAGCTTCAAATGCTTTAGTGCCAAATCTAGCACGCTATCTAGCTTGGCACAAAAAATCATTTTGCACCCCATAGCTGATACGCGCTATGATGACACTACTTTGCAAATCCAATACGAAATCGGCACGGAGCTAGGAGTAGCCACACTGCTAACAAAAGCAATTTTGTCAAAGGCTATTTTGGGCTTCTCGGGGGCAAAGCTAGATTTTGCTACAAATATTTTAAAAAGATTTTCTAGCTTTGATTTTGGATATATCTCTAGTGAGTCCTCGCTTAGCGAGGAGGAGCTAGAAAACATTGCGCAAATTTATGAGAGGATACAAAAATGCTATATCTTTCTAGGAAATGCGTTTGCTTACCACAAATATAAAGAGCTGATTTATGAGGTTTTGGGCTTGCTTAGTGGGGTGGCAAGTATACCAATCATCACAAATGATAATGTGCGTGAAAATCTCGGCGCAAATGAGGACTTTACAGATTTAGCCTTTTTAGATAAGCTAGAATCTAGCTTGGAGGATTTGCCAGAGAGTAATGGTGCGTTTGTGTATTTCACGCCAAATGCCCTAGATAGTGAGGATTGCAGAGGGGATTGCAGGATTTATGCTACAAAGCAGTTTTTAGCCCTAGCCAAAAGCAAAAATGGCGATAAAATCACGCTAAAAAATCAAAATATGCCTTATGAAAACATATCTTATGAAGTGGTGGAAGTGCCATATTTACGCGGTGTAGTGAGTGTGGCACAATGTGCTAGCAAAGAAGCTAGTGTGAATTTCTATCCATTTTACACACTGCAAAGTGTGAGAATTTAAACAACCACGAAAATTACAAAGCAACAGTTAAAACACAACAAAAGGAGAAAATATGAGCCAAGCAAACCTAGGGCAAAGCACAAAAGAAACTTCACAAAATCTAATTACCATAAAAATCAACAATCAAGCTTTGCAATGCGAGGAGGGCGATAGTATCATCGAAGTGGCTCACGCAAATGGCATATTTATCCCTACGATTTGCTATCTATCTGGCTGCTCTCCAACCCTTGCTTGCAAAATGTGTATGGGCGAAAATGCGGAGGGCAAACGCGTGTATACTTGTAACACCAAAGCAAAAGACGGCTTAGAGATTTTTACCGATACGCCCTCAATTCGGCGTGAGAGACAAATGATAATGCAAACCTATGATGTCAATCACCCGCTAGAATGCGGCGTGTGCGACAAAAGTGGGGAGTGTGAACTGCAAAATCTAACCCTCTACACAAAAGTATCCCATCAAGATTTTGCCCTGCCTGATGATGAAAAGCACTCCAAATTTTGGGCACAAGCCGAGTATGACCCAAGTCTTTGTATCGTGTGTGAGAGATGTGTAACCACTTGCAAAGACAACATAGGCGAAGCAAAGCTAAAAGCAAACAAAGCCGAGCTACACTCCCCCGATGAATATAAAGACAAAATGGAAAAAGACCCATATAGCGTGTGGAGCAAAAAGCAAAAATCCCTAATCGAATTTGTAGGCGAGAGTCCTTGCCTAGATTGTGGCGAGTGCATAGCGGTATGTCCTGTGGGTGCGCTCACTTACAAAGACTTTAGCTACACAGCAAATGCGTGGGAGCTAAAGTCTATCTCAAGCACTTGCACGCATTGTTCAGCAGGCTGTCAAGTCATCTATGAAAAACGGCATTGCGACATAGAGGGCAAAAGCAAAATCTATCGTGTAAAAAATGATTTTCACTTCGCACCGATTTGTGGGGCGGCTAGGTTTGGATTTGGCTTGCGCTCACATTTTGATGAGAGCAAAGAAACGATTGGCACTCACTCAAGCGAAGTGCTAGAAAATGCCCTAAAAGCATTGCAAAAAGCCAAATCCATATACATAGGCTCACAAGCTACCAACGAAGAAGCCCTAATCACTCAAAATCTAGCCACACATTTTGGGCTAAAAATCCACAATGCTGAGGCTTACGCATATCAAAGACTTCTAGTCAAACTTCCACTAAATCATAACTTGCAAGAGCTAAAAAGCTCTAGCGTAATTATCGCGCTTGGTGCGAGCGTAAGATTGCATATTCCACAGCTCCAATACGCCATAAACAACACTATTCGTATCCAAAAGGGAGTGAAGTTTTTTTATGTAAATCCTATTTTTGACACTTTGCTTGCTAGCTTTTCGCGCTCGGTAGAGAATATAAGCTATGGCGTGGATTGTGAGGGGGAAGCACTGATAGGACTACTTTTTGCCTTGCAAGAAGCATTAAAAGCGCAAGAATACAATGATTTGGAATCAAAGATTGCAAGTAGTATTAGCAATGGCGAAGTGGCAAATGCACTAAAGCACATAAAAAGCACACAACAAGAAATCAAAGAACAAGGAAACCAAGAAGAAGTAAATAAAGAGCAAAATCAGCAAGAATCTAGCACAGATTCTGTCCAAGCTAAGCAAGCCACAGATTCTAACACACCACCTAACACAGAATTTAGCACAGAATTTAGCCCGCCAAAAATTATCTATCAAGCACTGCAAGAAGCGGGCATAGAGCTAGATGATTTTGCCAAAATCGCCACTGCCCTGCTAGGTACACTATCAAGTGAAAAATCTAGCTTTTGTGGTGCTAGCTTGGTGGTGGGCTCTGAAGTTCTAAATGCGATATTGAGAGAATCTAGCGAGCAATCTAGCCTAATAGTAGAAGTCTTAAGTTTGCTAGAGAAATTTGGCTTAAAAGTCTTTGTAATACCAAATGGCACAAATGTCGCAGGAATCGCAAGAATTTGCACGCTAGAAGCACCACAAGCGACAAACGCGCTAAAAAACTCCATAGGAATACGCGCTAGTGGGGAGTGGGTGTGGGATAGCTATCTTTGCGATGATAAGGGAAATATCGCACAATATCGTGGCAAAGACACTGATAACAAAGCTACAAAACCACATTTGATTTTGCCCTCTTTTTCGCAGATGAATGCTAGCATTACCAACTATGAAAGCCGAGTTTTGCCGATAAATAGCGTGCTAGATTTTGCAGGATTTGATTTGAGTGATATTGCCAAATTTGTAGCAAGCAAAGATAGGGAGTTTGCCCTAAGCTACGCAGTGTGTGAGAATCTAGCGGGCTATATTTTGGAGCTACCAAAAGATAAAGGCTACAAGGCAGTCTTGCATAGCTCACTAAAAAATCACTACACCCAAAGTGGCGAAGACAAAAGGGGCTACGCGCTAGAATCTATAAGCGATTTTAGTGATTTTTCGTGCGTTTTTTCTAGTGATTTATTTAGCGCAAAGGAGGCGAATGCAAAATCCAAAAATCTACAAAAAGCAAAATATAAAAATATAAGCAAGTTTAACGCTTATCTTTCATTCCCACAAAATCTATTTGATGCCCAAACTGTCCTAGATAAAAATATGCAGCAACAAGATGGATTCTACACTTCTAGGGAGTATTTTGAGGAGCTGGGCTTAAAAGAGGGGGAAGAGATTTGCCTAAAAATCCAAAGCATAGATGAAACACAAGATTTTGGCAGCATAAAAGCGCGGGCATATATTGATTATGGGCTTTCTCAAAAGATTTGGCTTATTAGTCCTTATATCTTTTCTAGGGAAGTTTTGGCTGAAAAGATTTTTGCAGAGAAAATCTCTAGCAATTATTTGAGTGCGACACTCATAAAGTAGGCAAAATATGAGATACGCAGAGGATAAAACTAGCTTATTGGCACAAAATCATAAGCAAATTCCAAAGTGCAATCCAAAGCAAAAATCCAAAAGCAAATAAAGGCAAAATATCTTAAGGAAAATTAAGGAGCAAAAATGAGCGATTTTGTCATTGAAACGATTGTAAAGATTCTAGTAGTGGTGCTAGTATTTTCGTTTTTGGGTGGGTTTGGCACATATATTGAGCGCAAAGTGCTAGCGAGATTTCAGCGCAGGCTCGGACCTAGCTATGTAGGACCTTTTGGCTTGCTACAATTCTTAGCTGATGGGGTAAAACTCTTTACCAAAGAGGATATTTGCCCTCAAGGCGCAAATCGCTTGATATTTATGCTAGCACCTGTCATAGCAATGATGAGTGCGTTTATCGCTATGGCTCCTATTCCGTTTTTTGGAGATATAGAGATTTTTGGGCTTAGAGTTTCGCCTATCATTTCAGATATAAATGTAGGGCTATTGTTTTTCCTCTCTGTGGGTGCGGTGGGGATATATGCCCCACTTCTAGCAGGACTATCAAGTGGCTCAAAGTATTCACTTCTAGGAGCGGCTAGGGCGTGCGTGCAGTTGCTTAGCTTTGAGGTTGTCTCCGTGCTTAGTGTGCTACCTCCGCTTATGCTTGTGGGCTCACTATCTTTGGTAGCTATGAATGACTACCAAGCGGGCGGATTTTTTGATTGGCTGATTTTTAAGCAACCATTAGCCTTTATCATATTTTTGGTAGCGAGCTATGCCGAGCTAAACCGCACACCATTTGATTTGCTAGAGCACGAAGCCGAGATTGTCGCAGGATTTTGCACGGAGTATAGCGGACTTAAATGGGGAATGTTTTTTGTAGCAGAATATGCTCATTTATTTGCCTTTGCTTTTGTGATTTCGCTTATATTTTGCGGTGGATATGCACCGCTATGGTTTATCCCCGGTGGGCTAGCTATCGTGCTAAAGGTTTGCTTTTTTGTATTTTTGGCTATGTGGGCTAGGGCGACATTCCCACATATTCGCCCCGACCAGCTGATGAGTATGTGCTGGAAGGTATTGCTTCCACTTGCGTTATTAAACTTATCTTTTACAGGCATTATAATGTTGCTATAATTACAAAGTTAGGAGAATCTAAATGAATAAAAACTACGCGTTAATACCTCACAACAAACCACCAAAAAGCGCGTTTGGTGCGTTTGCAAAAAGTGTGAAAAGAATATGCGGACTTGATTTGCTAAAGGGGCTTGGACTTACGCTAAAAGAGTTTGTATCCACTCCTGCGACTATCCATTATCCTGCCCAAGTGATTCCATTTTCTCCACGCTACCGCGCAGTTCATAGCTTGCAGAGACTGCTAGAATCAGGCAATGAGCGGTGTATCGGCTGTGGGCTGTGCGAAAAAATCTGCACAAGCAACTGCATACGAATCATCACACACAGAGGAGAGGACAATCGCAAAAAAATCGATTCTTATAGTATCAACTTAGGTCGTTGCATATTTTGCGGACTTTGCGCGGAGGTGTGCCCAGAGTTAGCTATCGTTATGGGGCAGAGATTTGAAAATACAAGCGAGGCTAGGGCGCAGTTTGCTACCAAAAACGAATTGCTTGTAAGCAGGGAGGAAGCTAGAGTGCATTCTTTGGTAGAATTTAGCGGATTTGGCAGTATCTCACAAGGCGCAGATAAACGACTAAAAGGCACGCCTGTGGCGTTTGATTTGCCAAGTAATGAATCAAGCAGCAATCCAAATAGCGAGACAGATAGTAAGCCAAGTGAAATAGATTCCACTTTGGGCGATAAAAATTCGCTACTATCTAGCACAGATTTAGCCCAAAATCCACAAACCCCAAAAGGAGATGACTAATGTTTGAAGCCGTTGCTTTTTATTTTTTTGCGTTTTTGACACTTAGTGCGTTTTTTGTAGTCATCTCTACAAACAACCTCCTTTATGCTCTAACTGCCCTTGCAAGTGGAATGATTTTTATATCAAGCTTCTTTTTTATCTTGGGTGCGGAGTTTTTGGGGGTGGTGCAAATCGCTGTATATACAGGTGCAGTTATAGTTATGTATGCTTTTGGGCTTATGTTTTTAGACATTTCACAGGGCATAAAAGAACACTATCAAGGGCAAATGAGGATTTGCATAATGGTGCTTATGATAGCGTTTTTGCTACTAGCACTTTTTGCTTTTCCTATCTACCACCAAAATGTATTACTAGAAAAATCCACTATCATCATAAATGAACCAAATACATTTGGTATCGGCAGAGTGCTTTTTGGCAAATACTTAATCGCATTTGAAATCATAGGTGTGCTACTTCTAGTCGCCCTTATCGGTGGTGTAGCACTCGGTCTAAAAGACAATCTAAACGCGCTTATCCACTCCAATGCCCTAGCACAAATAAAAGAAAACATAGAAGCAAATCTGAATAGTAAATCTAGCTCGCAAGATTCTGCCAAAAAGGCAAAATCCACCCCAAAATCTACCAAAATCCCAAAATCTTAAAAAGGAGAAAACTAATGGAATCAATATCTACACATTTTGGCACTTATCTAAACATTCATCATTTTTTGTTTCTTGCTACACTTATTTTTGCACTAGGGCTTTTTGGTATGCTTAGACGCAAAAATATCCTTATGCTATTTCTCTCAAGTGAGATAATGCTAAATGGACTAAATATCGCTCTAGTTGCACTTGGCAGAATGTTTGGCGATGCAAATGGCGAGATTTTCGCACTTTTTGTAATCGCTATCGCCGCTAGCGAAGTGGCTATCGGGCTTGGGCTAGTGCTACTGTGGTATCGCAGTGGTATAAGCAGCTCAAAATCCCTTGATATTGATACGCTAAATAAAATGAGGGGGTAAAATGCAAAATTTTGAAAATCTAGCACTGCTTTTAGTCGCACTATTTGCTCCACTATGTGGGTGTGTGTTTTCCGCGCTATTTTCTGCAAGCAAACCAAAGCTAGCACTTGGCGTGATAAATTCACTTTTTGTGGGGCTATCTTTTGTGGCAAGTGCGATATTGCTATATCAAGTGTGTGGCTTAGCGCAATTTGCAGATTCTCATTTGGAGCAATCTAGCTTGGTAGATTCTTATACGCTAGTAAATATCTCACTTTTTGAATGGCTAGTTTTGGGAAATTTTGGAGTGGATTTTAGCTTTAGCCTAGATAGGATTAGTGCCGTTATGATTTTTGCCATTTCGCTAGTTTCTATGCTTGTGCATATCTATTCTATCGGTTATATGAAAGATGACAAAGGGTTTAATCGCTATTTTAGTTTCTTAAGTGGCTTTGTGTTTTCAATGATGTTTTTGGTGCTAAGCGATAATTTTTTGGGACTTTTTGTCGGATGGGAGGGGGTGGGCGTTTGCTCGTATTTACTCATTGGATTTTGGTATCAAAAAGCAAGTGCAAATTTTGCAAGTATAGAAGCGTTTATTAGCAATCGCATTGCAGACTTGGGAATGTTACTTGGCATATTCTTGATTTTTTATGCCTTTGGTTCGCTTGAGTATGAAGTGGTGTTTGGAAGCATCGATGAGAGTGAGATAAGTCAAAAGATTTTGCTTTTTATTGGGATTTTACTTTTTATTGGAGCTATGGGGAAGTCCGCGCAGTTTCCATTCCACACTTGGCTTGCAAATGCTATGGAGGGTCCCACACCTGTATCCGCGCTTATTCACGCTGCGACTATGGTAACTGCGGGCGTGTATCTTGTGATTCGGGCAAATCCTCTGTATAGTGAGATTCCACATTTTGGCGAGATTATCGCGTATCTTGGGACATTTGTAGCTATTTTTGCAGCTTCTATGGCGGTGGTAAATAACGATTTAAAGCGCATTATTGCTTATTCTACACTATCCCAACTTGGCTATATGTTTGTAGCTGCTGGGCTTGGGGCTTACTCAATCGCTCTTTTTCATCTCTTTACTCACGCATTTTTCAAATCACTACTTTTCTTGGGTGCTGGGAATGTAATGCACGCAATGCACGATGAACTAAATATCAAAAAAATGGGCAATCTAGCTCGCCCATTAAAATACACGATGATTTTTATGCTTATTGGCAATCTTGCGCTGTGTGGGATTCCACCCTTTGCAGGATATTTTTCCAAAGATTTGATTTTGGAGTTTAGTTTTAGTGCAGAGTATAAAATATTGTGGATTTTGCTCGTGTTTGGGGCATTTCTCACAGCGTTTTATAGCTTTAGATTGTTTATGCTGGTTTTCTTTTGCAAGGGTTCATCTTGCGACTTGGCACACGACTTATCGCATAGCTCGCCTAGCCACTCTGCCCCTCACGAAGCAAGCCTCCTTATGCTTCTCTCAATGTTTCCACTTGCGATTTTGGCTATCATCGCTGGGTTTTTTAACACTAGCTTTTTTGCCCTGCTTTCTCAAGCGATTCCTTTTGAGATGCCACACGGGGATTTAAGCGAAGAGATTTTGGCACTTATCGCACTTGGTGTGAGCGCGTGTGGGATTATCTTTGCGGTTTTGCGATATGCGAAAAAATCACCAAATATTTCACAAAACACCGAGCAAGAATCCACTCACAAAAAGTCAAACAATTTGCTTTATGATTTACTATCAAATCAATACTATATCCCCAAAATATATGAGTGGATTTTTGTCAAAGGATTTTCTAAGCTATGTGATTTTGTGGCGTGCAAAATCGAAAAAGGCATTATGCTAAAAATCATTAGCCTAGTTGAGAGATTTTTGGTATTTCTTAGCAAGATT